>Ga0209369_1000127_pt1 | contig 169116 bp, 162 predicted proteins | sample EBPBio142010_DNA_FD_185865 | JGI IMG/M metagenome (GOLD analysis project Ga0209369, IMG submission 185865) | Wastewater treatment Type I Accumulibacter community from EBPR Bioreactor in Madison, WI, USA - Reactor 1_10/4/2010_ DNA (SPAdes)... | ecosystem: Engineered > Bioreactor > EBPR >... | reverse complement strand
GCCCAGTCGCTCGAAGCACCGATGCGATGTGTGATGTGGGCAGCCGGGACATACCATCGTTCCCAGCCGTTGGCCTTGAGCCGCCAGCAGATATCGACATCTTCGCAATACATGAAATATTTTTCGTCCCACGCACCGTTTGCGTCGGTGATTTGTTCCAGCGCCTCGCGACGCACCAGCAGCGCTGAGCCGGAAAGCCAGTCGGCTTGTGAAGGCTCGTCATTGCGGGCTTCTTCCATCAGGTAAGAGCGCGACCACGGATTGCCCGGCCATAGCCTTCCCAGAATGGTATTACGAAACAGCCCGGCACCAAATGAGGGAAAGCTGCGTGACGAGGCTTGGAGTTGCCCGTCGGGGTAGGTCATTTTCGGGCCGCTGGCTCCGGCCTGGGGATGGCTGTCCATCCAGTCGAGCAGGGTATCGAAGGCTCCATCATGCACCAGCGTATCGGGATTGAGGAACAGAATGTAACGACCGCGCGCCGCTTTCAGGCCGATGTTGTTACCGGCTGCAAACCCCAGGTTCTTTTCGGTGACGATGAGGTGAGCCTGCGAAAAATCGCGGCGCACCGTTTCAGCAGAATCGTCAAGTTGCGAGAAGTTATCGACGACGATCAGTTCGATGTCGTGACGCCACTCCTGCTCGATGATGGAGTTGAGCGCCGCCACCAGATAGTCGCGCGCGTTCCAGTTGAGAATGACGACCGAGAGGTCGACGGGCTGGCTATCGGCTATCGGGGGAACGAGCAGGGGCATCGCTGGAAAACCGTGTGGGGAGTTCAGGCGGCGTTATCGGCGGGCGGAGCGGGGTGGCTGGCACCTTCCGGTTGAATAGCCTCTTCTAACAGCATGACGGGAATGCCGTCTACCACGGGAAAGCCGAGACCGCACTCGCTGCAGCGCAACAAACCGGCCGCTTCGTCTTCAATGAGGGCGGCATGATGGGGGCTGGGGCAAACCAAAGCCTCTTTCAGATGAGCGTCGATTAACGGCATGCGTATTCTCTCCCTGGCGAGCAATAAATATAGAGCGTTGACAAACGTCGTCCCGAGTATTTTTATCACAGTTCACCCGATTAAGCATATTTTAAGGAAAATACTCAGTGCTGTTGGGAGTGATGGTAAACTGACGGCAGCATTAATCACATCTTTGCCATGAACTTTTTCCGACGACTTACCGTTTTGGGCTGTCTTTCCCTCGCAGCGCCGTTAGCGCTGCTGCCCGGCACCGCAAACGCCCAGGGCGATGCCACGCCATTGCCGGGCGAGTCGGCCAAGTTGCTTGGCGATGTGCGCCAGCAGGTGGTGCGCGGGCGCTCGCAACTCGAAGCAAACCAGATCGAAGCGATCACCACGCTCCGTAACGCGGCCCAGCAGTCGCTGTCTGCCCTCATCAAATTAACCAGCCCTCAAATCCTGACCGAAGATCCGGAAAATTTACCCACTACGGGGCTTTTAGGAGCTGCTGTGCGGCAAACGGCGGATGCTCACTATTGGTGGGGGCGTGCCGCCGACTATTTTGGCCGCCGCGATGAAGCCATAGCCGCTTTGGCGCGCGCTTCACGTTTTGCCGGAAAAGTGCGCCCCAGTGCGCTCGATACCCTGGCGCGCGATACCCAACTCTCGCTGGGTGGGGCTTTGCGTGAGGGGCTGCCACAGGTCGCTGCCGACGATACCCTCAAGACGGTCGCTGAAATTTCACACGGCAAATTGTGGGAGCCGCGCACCTTTTCGTTTGAATACTCTCCAGCGCAGTTGAGTGTTGGCGCAGCCGATGCGACAATGGTAAAGCGCGATTTTCTGGTGACCAGTGGCCGGGTCTATCCTCCGGTTTCGATGTCGGCCGCTGGTGGCAACGCACTTTCGCGCGTCCCGCCGATTTACCGCAACGTCGAAGCTGCCGCCCTGCCTGAAGTGTTGCGTCACGACCGCATGGTAGTCGGCTATGCCCGCGAAACAGCCGGCCCCAACCAGGGTTTGTGGAAACAGGTGGTGCGTGTGTTCTATGCTTCCTCGCACCTCACTGCGCAAAATCGTGACGACCGCATCCGTGCCGAAGCGCTCTGCGCCCAGTTCCTGAAAGTGCATGCCATGTTCCAGATAGCGCTGGGGGCCGATAATCCTTACGTGCGCGACGGCATCACCACGCTGTGGCTTTCAGAAGTTTCGGCGCTGTGGCCGCGCGACGATTCCGACCCGCGCGTGCGCGCCGCCTTCGGCACCGCTATGCCGGGCGTGAATACGCCGACCAATGTGGGGGCCAATCCTCTCGATACCCTCGAAGTCGCTGTGAGCACCACCACCTATCCATGGCGTGTCGGTGCCGGGCAAAGCGATTCGGCTCCGGGCGACGTCATCTTCTTCGACGCCCCGCAAGCGCGCCCCGAATTTGAGTGGCTCCGCGAATTGATGCATGAATATGGCCACGTTGCACTCCCGGCTATCAACGGTTTCAAGCCGCCGCTCGAACCCTATGCCAACGGCCTGATGGGCGAAACCCTGGGCGCGTTGTGGGCGCTCGAATCGCCAGCGAGCTGGAATTTGCCCGCCGCATTTGGCACTCCGGACGACGCCGCACAATTTAACGAAGCGCTGCAAGGGCATGTTGAAAACCAGGCGTTGGCCGCTCTCAAGTTTTGGAATAACCGTGGTCCGTCTTCGCCGCTGCGCCGCGATACTACCGCTTTTGGTGTGATGTACTTGCAGGGTGCCACCGTCAACATCGAGCGGGTTTATGGCGCGAATGTTTTAGGAGCCGCCCTCAAACCGTTGGTAGACCAAAGCGCCAGTGCGCCTGATGCCCTGGCGCGGCGTGCTTCCCTGACCAGCGAATCGTTAATGGCCGCGCTCCCGGCGGTGCTGCGTAATGCGTTCGATAAAAATGGTGTCGCGCCGGATGGCAAACTGCCGGTCTGGTTGCCCGGCGCTATGTCGGGTGTTGAACTTTCCGTAGCCCAGCTTGCCGGGCGCGAAAATCTCAAGCTCAAAGCCGGACAGAGCGTAAGCGCCTGGCTCTACATTCCGCCCCAGGCGACCAACCTGCGCATCGAATGGAATTCCGGTGTCGATATGGCCAATTCGTTGGCTTTTGATTCCAACTCGCGAGTAATACCGGTTAAGCCACAAAGCGGTGCCCAATATGCGGCGAGCCTCGATATGCGCAACCGTTCGGGCTGGCAGAAGTTCACCCTGACTGCGAAATCGGCGGTTGAACTCGGCGCGGCGCAGTTTGAGAAGACATCTTAATGAGGCTGGAGGCTAGGGACTGGAGACTGGGCAGGTAACCGGACTTTGATGCCGACGTTTAGCCTCACAGCCCGTCATCCTCGCGAACGCGGGGATCCAGGTCGCAGCATTTTATTCAGGGATAAACATTTTGTTTTTCCTACCCTAAACCCGCTAAATCCATCGCAAGAATATCCATTAAGCGCAAGAATCTTCAAGATTCTTGCGCTTTTTCTTTTCATACTGCCCTGGGATGAAGATGAGAAAAGTGACGATTTTGTCACTGTCGAATGTAAGGAGAAGCGATGAATCCTGTTGGAAAAAAGTTCCTGGCGGGCCAGGGTGTGAAGATGGCGGTATTGACCACCGCCATTCTGGTAGCGGGCCACAGCGCGCAGGCCGAAGAAACAATAGCAGCCAAGCCACAGGCGGCAGCCGTGGTAGCGGCGGCAGTCGATAATCCCAAGCTCAACAAAGCTTTATTAGACGATTTGAAAGAAGGCCGTTGGGAAGAGGCCCTGCAAGGGCTGGCGGCAGGTGCCAACCCCAATGCCCAGGCCAAAGACGGCATGACGGCCCTAATGCTGGCTTCGCAAGGCGGCAAGCCCGATATCGTGAACGCTCTGCTGGAGCGCGGCGCGCAGGTGAACACTACTAACAAAGCCGGGCAAACCGCATTGCATCTGGCTACCACCATCGGCCAGCCCAAACCGAAAAAGAAAAAGTTCGGTGGCTTTGGCAGCTTATTAGGTGGCGCAGCGATGGGCGGCGCGCTGGGTGGCTTGGGCGATAGAGCCGGGCTGGCTTCCTCGCTCCTGGGCAGCGGCGGTGTGGATGCCTTGTTGGGTGATAACCTCAAGGGTTTACTGCAAAGTGGTGTTTTCAACTTGAGTGGCACCTCTGGCTGGAAGGCAGTCATCGGTACGGCATTACAGGGCGATTTGAAAAATGGCGGTGCGCTGGGCATTCAAAACCTGCTCGGCAGCAGCAGCGGCATCGACGCGCAGGACTGGGTGAATCTGCTGAGTTCGGTGAAAGGTTTCAACACCGACGTATTCTCTGTAATGGGTAATCTCGCCGGTGGCGCTGGGGTAGAAGGCGCGCAGCAGTGGACGCAATTCCTGGGCGCGGCTTCGGCTGGCGACCTCACTGCGGTGCAGGGCTTGATGGGCAACCAGGAGTTCGCACCGTTGCTGGGCCAGGCTCTGCAAGGCTTGAACGGCGCAACCAGTGAGCTACCGGCCAACGCCGCTCGCAATATCGTGGCGCAACTGGTGGAGAAAGGCGCGGATTTCAAAGCGGTCGATAAAGCCGGTAAAACTGTAGCCGAGCTTTTGGAAGCCCGTGGTTGGGAAGATGTCAATGCTTTGTTGAAAGAACCTGCTCCTGCTACGACTGAGTAGATGGCGTAAATGCCTCTTCCCCTCACCCCAGCCCTCTCCCCGAAAGGGCGAGGGGGCATGCGCGCATACTTCAGCACACCACACAGAATGCAGCGTGGCGGTTCGTGCTCCCCTCTCCTGTTCTGGGAGAGGGGTCGGGGGTGAGGGGCGTGCCTTAAAGATTCACCTACCTTCCAGCTATTCCGATACATATAAACAAGCTAAGGCCTTATGGACCGCCGGCATCCTGCCGGCATTGGCATAAACGCTACCATCAACGTTATAAACGGACTTTGACGCCCATGCCGGCGGAAAGCCAGCGGTCCATAAACGGTGTGAACAGCTATGAAACCAACCGTTCTTTTTTTGAAAAATGCTCCTCTAATGCATACGAAAGATACTCGCCGCTTTCATGCCGTTCAGGCAACCACATTATTATTGGCACCCTTCATTGCTTCGCCACAACAGGCCGTGGCCCAAACACCCATCCAACTCGAACTCGACCCCTCCAAAAACTGGGTCAACGTCATGAAAACCGCCATGCCTCCTATTCCTGCATTTCCAGCCCTGGCAGCCAAGCCGGGCATGGTACGCGGTTATGTCAAAGATATTAAAGGCGAGCCGCTCAAGAACGCGCATTTGGGCATTCGTTCCAGTGTGGTGGGTGGCCGTTATTCCGGGGCGCAGGGCAAGACCGATGAAAAGGGTTACTACGAAATTCGTGTGCCGGTGGGAGCGGCTCATTTTTACAATGCCGGTTACACCATCGACTACGGTGAAGGCCGCGCAGCCCTGGGCCTGCATCCGGCCGATGGGCAGCTCGATAGCTTTGCCTCGCAAAAGGGCAGTGTCGAGAATTTCGTGGTGCTGCCATACGGCATCACTGATCGCGACCGAGTGCAAGACCAACCGCACTATTCCGGCAATTATTACGGCGGCTATCTGCACCTCGACTGGACATTGGCCGATGAAAACCCGTTCTGGGCGCAGCCGGGCGATATACCGGCGAATGCCGAAATCGTGATAACCCTCACGCCGCAGGCTTCTCTCTACGGTGGCTTACCGGGGCGGCAAATTGTTATTCACAAGAAAATCGGCAATTCTGCAATGTCTCTGGCGGTGGTCAATTTGCCGGTCAGCACTTACAAACTCAGCGCAAAATTAGCCGACGGCACGGCGCTCAAGCTGAAGGAGACCGGGCCATACAGCAGCTCTCCATTTGGTATTCAGCCCAAAGAGGGCGGGGGAGTGGTGAACTTACAATTCCGGCCCAATACCGCTCAGGCCAACATGGCCGGTGCCGGGCAGGGGAGTTGGGATACGGTTTCGGTTAAGCTTTCGCGCTAAGCCATTCTTCGTGGCACACTAAGGTTATGAGTAGTTCGCTGCGTGCCGCCAGGTCGTTCATCAAGATTCAAGCTCCGCCGTCGCCGTGGAAAGGGGCCAGAGTCGTGCGGCACCAGTTCTCGGCCAAGAAGTCCGATGACAAGCTGATCGATCATTACACCATCGATCTCAACATCAGCACCGCGTTTCATCTTGAAACCAAACACGGGGCCGGTTATCGGCAAACTTTTATGGCCCCCGAAGCGCTGGTTATTCGCGCGGCCAACGAAACCACAACCTTAGCCTGGCGCAACCCCATCGACTTCATCACCGTGCGGCTGGAGCCGTGGCTGGTCCGCAATATAGCCGAAGAACATTCCGCATCGGGTGCAGTGGAGTTGCCGGAAAAGTATGGTGAAGTTGATCCGCAAATTACTTATATCTGTCGCGCTCTGTGGGCCGAAGCCACCGCAGGCAATCCTTCAGGCAGTTTGTTCGGTGAATCGCTGGCCACGGCGCTGGCAGTTCGCCTTCTCAAGAATTACAGCGTGCGTTCTGTTCCGTCCGAGCCGCAAGGCAGGCTTTCGCCCCGACGGTGGAAATTGGTGAGAGATTTCGTGGAGGAGAACCTCGGCAGTGATATAGGGCTGGCCGAAATGGCTGCTGTCGCCGGGCTAAGCCCGTATTATTTCTCGCGTTGTTTCAAAGCGACCATCGGCATTACGCCGCATCAATATCTCATCGAACGTCGCGTCGCCCACGCCAAGCAACTGCTGCAGCATAGCCCGCTTTCGGTTTCGCAAATTGCCGCGCAGTGCGGCTTTGCCGACCAGAGCCACTTGACCCGCCACATGAAACGCCTGCTGGGCGTCACGCCGCGCGCTTTGGGTGAGCGCAAGAATCTTCCATAAACGCAAGAATTTTCAAGACTCAGCCTGCTGTTGCCAACAAAATACCATTGTTGTTCCTACTCGAATAATCTGGGATTAAACGAGTATGGAGCCGCAAAGGTATTTTTGTTTTTGCAGGAGAGAATGATGAAAAATACGAGAATCGAATCTCGTTTATGCAGGGCTGCCATTTGTGTGGCCCTGGGAGCCGCCGCTTCCGTGTCTGCTGCGCAAGCCAGCCCGGTGCTGCAAGTGAAGAACCCGCACAATGCCATGGCCGGGGTCGCGCCACTCGCGATTCCAGCGTTTGGCAAAGTCGCTGTCAAGCCGGGATTGGTGCGCGGTTATGCCAAAGATAGCAGCGGCAAGCCGTTGCCGGGTGCTACCATCGTGGTGCATTCAAGCGGCGTGGGCGGCTTTCGCACCAGCGTTACCACCAAAACCAACGCCCAGGGGCTGTATGAAATCCGCGTGCCGGTCGGCATTTGCCAGGTCGTGAACGCCGATTACCGGGTGCGCTACAACGAGCGCGGCTACCTGCTGCCATTGAAAGCAGCCGATGGCGAGCGCGATCATTTCAATTCACGCGAAGGCCATGTCGAGAACTTCGTGCTGCATACCTGGGGCATCGCTAATCGCGACTTGGCTGAGCAATCGCCCGAATATGGCGAATATTACTATGGCGCCCACATGCGCGTGCAATGGTTCATCGGTGAGCTTCCCGAAGACGGCACTGTGGAAATTACCCTGGCACCACAAGGCCCGCTGATGGGCGGCAGTGCAGGGCGCACGCTGGTTTTCCGCCTGCCGGTGAAAGGGCGCACCGAGCGCTTCCTCAACAACATCCCCATTGGCCGTTACACCATGCAGGCCAAACTGGTGCGTGGTGGCGGCGGGCAACCGCTGCAATTGGAAAAGTTGTGGAGCGATGAACCGGGCCGCAGCCTGATCATTAATTTTGAAGGCTCTAACAGCGTGCTGGCCTCGCTCGATAGCAGCGGTATCGCTCAATATAACGTGATGGTGAAGCGTTAAGTGGTCTATAAAATAAATTTTTGCTCTTCTGATGTTGTGAATATCATTTCGAAGGCTTGGCCTTGCAATCTGTCATTCTGAGCCCGCGAAGAATCTCATCCCACCTCCCTAAAGCTTATATGACAGGGCAGAAGTTTTAGTTCATTGTTACGAGATTCCTCGTGCCTCGGAATGACAGAGCGCGATGTTCATACACAGGGAATATGCAGAAACCTAATTGATATAGGCCTAATCTCCATGAAAAAATTATTCCAATCTCTCTTAACCCTCCTGGGCGTGTCGCTGGTGGCGACAACCAGCGCTCACGCTTTTAGCTGGGAAGATCCGGTGAAAAGCAGCGAGTGGCACCATCAGAATATCACTCGCGATGCCACCAAAGACCATTTCTCCCCGGCAGCCGCTGAAGCTGTAGCCTGGCATAGCGATTATGTCGATTCCTACCTGTATAACCCGCTGTGGTGGGCTTCGGGTGGGCTTGGCCGTTTCAAGGCTTCGATGGCGACATCGTCCGAACTGGAAAAGCTCCATTTTGACGATCTCTTTGATGCCGATAAAGTGCGTTATATGTGGCGACGCTACGCCTCGGGCACTATGGCCGGTTTGTTGTGGGCCAAAGAGAAAAACGATGTCGCCGCCGCACAGAACATCGTCGGCGTTTCGCTGCACGCAGTGCAAGATTTCTACTCCCACTCCAACTGGGTCGATGACGCCGCGCGCCGCCAGAAGACGCTTTTCAATATCCCCATTCCCGAGCGGGGCGCGCTGCCGCTCTACACTGGAGCCTACGAACACGACGAGCATCACGGCGTGAAGCACCACGGCAAGTTCGTGTATGAGTGTTCCATCATGAACCAACCGGGCGTCAAGCAACTGCTTTCGGTGGCTTGCGGCCCCGGTTCGCCACTGGGCAACAGCGACATGTGCCGCACTTTCGATGCCTGCAAAAACGGAACTCCCGTGCGTTTCGAAGTGCATGGTGTCAAGATTCCCAGTGGCGTTGTCTATCAGGCACCACCGGGCATTGCGCTCGATAGCAAGTGGCTCTCGCAAATCGGCGTCAAGCAGCGTGGCCTCACCGATATCGATGGCGATGCCGCTTTTGCTGTGGCGCGTGCGCTGGCGGTGGAGGCTTCCAAGCAATGGCTCAAAACCCTGGAAGAGAACATGGGCAAAGCTGGTGGAGCGGCGTTTTGGAACCGGGTGAAAAACGAAGGCAGCACCCCGGCCAATCGCGAGCGACAATTTGAAAACTACAACCAGTTTCCCTACACCTTCATCTCCGCCGGGCCGTATCCGCCCAAGGCGCTGACACCCGAAGAAATTTATCTGCGCGTCCGTCTCAAAACCGCTAACACCAGCGGCGCGGGCACTGATTCGGATATCTACCTGAAGGCCGATAACCAGGACATCAAGAACGGCGACGAAGACAAGACACTGCTCGATTACATGCCGCGCGCCAACCCGGTGCTGGCCTATAACGATTTCGAGGCGGGCGATGACAATTCCTATGTCGCTGGCCCATTCAACCGCTTGCCGGGTTCGATTCAGCTCTATAATCATTCGGCCACCACTGGCGAGGTTTTGAAAGCGCTGGGCAACACGCTGCTGACGGCGGTGACAGCTCCGTTCAAAAGCATCGGCAGCATGTTCACCACCATCCTCGGCTCGCAGGCCGATTGGATCGGCACGAGGCATCAGGTGTGGAAACCCGAGCAACTGGCGGCTGTTCCCACCGCTGCCCAGGCGCCGGGCATCAGCATTACTGTGCTGGGCCGAACGGTTACCGGGCCTCCCGGCCAGCCGTTCACTCTGGATGTCAATGGTGGCGATAAAGGCCATTACAAAGTCACTGGCCGCATTGTAAAGGTCGCCGAATCTGCTGCCGATGAGCCGCAGGGGTGGCGCGATTTCCAGGTGCATCTCATCGGCCTTGAGTGCGTGAAGGAAAGCAAGTGGGACCGGGGCAGCAACTCCGATGAACCCTTCGTGCTGGCACTGCTCACCCCGCTGCCGGGTGATACGCAAAAGCACCGCTCGCAGCCTTTTGAAGACGTCGATAGCGGGGAAACGCGCAGCCTCAACTACGCGTTCCAGACGGTGCGTGTGCCTAAAGATTTCGGCATGCTGAACGTGGCGGTTTCGGTGATGGAATCCGACGATGAAAGCATCGAAACACGCAACAAACTGCTCGATACCTTCGCCGGAGAAGTAGAGAAAGAATCGGCCACCGCCAAGCGGGGCCTGGTTTCGGCAATGGGCGCGGCTGTTGCTGAAGACTGGAAGCTGGAGCATATCGAAGTTTATGCCTGGAGCCGTGGCGGCCAGGTGCGCTCGGGCAAGGTGCTCGATGTCGCAGCCAATCGCTGGATCAAAGGCCGCCAGGCCGCCAGCTTCAATCTTAACCCGGGTGGCCTTAAAGATTCGGGCGTTCACACCGACGACCTGCTGCCTTACATCGCACCGCAAGAGCAGCCTACTGAGGAACCACAACCAGGAACCGAAACTCCGCCGCCGGGTGAAGAACCCCCGCCCGGTCAAGACCCGGTGCCTGGCACTGGCGAGCCGCTTCCAGGCAACCAAACTCCCGGCGGTGAACCCGCCCCGCAAGGAGGAAATGGGACCGGAACCGGAAATGGCACTGGAACAGGTACGGGCACGGGCACCACGGGCGGCCAAACCAATTCCGGTGGTGGCTTGGGCGGAACTTTTGGCGGCCTGGGCAGTATCGGTGGCGGCTTCAAGCAACTCGACGATTACGAAGTAAAAGTCGATAGCGTAAAAGTGACACGGGAAGATACGCTCGATGTCTTGGCGACCTATAAAAACATCCGTAAAGAGCGCGCCGGTTTAATGCCCAGTGCGGTGAACCTCTTCATCACCGATGCCGACGGAGTAGGGTATAACCACCGCGGCAACATCTATGAGACGGAGGGTGAAATTGCCAAGGTCGTCACACAGACCATCTGGCTCCAGCCCGGCGAGCAGGCGCAGGTGCGCTATCAGTTCACCATCCCACGCGGCGCGGTGCCGCTCAAGCGCCTGACCTTCCGGCAGACTAACGAGAAGATGCAGCATTTCGATATTTCTTCGGTTAATCTTCCGGCTCCTGTGACACCGGGCATTACGGTGTCCGGCGTGATGGGCGGTGCTGGTTACAACGAGTTCGGCCCGTATGATGTGAAGCTAAACGGCGTGCGCAAAGGCCGCAACAATACCCTGCAAGCGTTCTTTACCTTCAAGAATATGGAGAAAGAGCCGAAAGGTTTTTATGCCGGTGACATGACTTTGAACGTGAGTTTGAGCGATGGCAACCTCAAACGCAGCAACGGCAATATTTATCGTGGCTCAGGCGAGGGGGAAGGCGAGATGATTCCCCACACTATTATTGTCGCGCCGCAGGAAGAGGCGCTGGTGCGGTTCATCTTCCAGCTTCCGGCAGGCACCACGGCACAGAAGCTGAGCATCAAAACCCACGGCAACATTCAACACGAATATCCGTTGCCGCAACTGCCGTAACCCAACTATGGACCGCCGGCATCTGCCGGCGGTCCATAGGAGATGGGGAGCGCAGATGTTTTTAGAGTGCGTGGTAGGCTAACTTTCGTTCGTCATTACACTCACTCCGCCATTAATACCGCCCATGAACTTCTCTTTGGTCACCTGAACGGTGATGATATTTTGTGTTGGCTTCACGATGGAAGTGATATCGAAGATGAACGGTTGATCGTAACCTTCAAAATTCTTGCCCAAAAGATGCTGACCGACTTTCTTGCCGTTGAGAAACACCACTGCGTCACCATCCACTGCGCCGAACGTCAGCAGGATTTGTCGCTTTGCCACGCCTTGCGGGTCTTCGCCGGTAACCGCTTCGAGCGAGAACTCCTTGCGATACCATGCGGTGCCGTTATATTCGTCAAAACCCTGGTTTTGCCACCAGTCGGTCGCCCCCACAGTCTTCCACGAACTGTCGTTGAAAGCCGGGGCATAGTAGCGCTGTGCTGTGCCTTGCTTCTGCGGGTCGGTGGTGAAGCGCCATTCGTCGTCCAGACGCAGCACGGTTTTAGCGTTAGGATAAGCGCGCAAGGCTTTCGCCATCGCGGTCTGCGATTGCAAGATCACATTCGCACCTTCAGCCCGAGCCGCCAGCGATAAGCCGCTGGGGGCATAGACGTAGAGAGACGCTTGCGGACCGCTCAGGTTCAGTGTGCCATTGGCAAAAGCGGCGGTAGCCGGGGTGGCGTTCTCGATGGTTAAATCCCAGTTAGCGATAGATTGCACCAGGCCCTTCGCGGTAACGGTGAGAAAATAGGCGGTGTTGGCTTTGCCTTCAAAGACGATATCGCCGCCGTTGTAGAAGATGCCGGTTTGTAACGGTTTACCGTTGCGCGGGGCGTTTTCGGTGAGGGCATAGCTCAAATACGAACTACCGGGGCGCACGTTAACCGGTTTCAACCGCACTTGCCCATCGCGGGTGGCATAAAGCAAAATGCTATCGGCGTTGGGTGCTTCGGCTGCCTTCACATTCGCCGGGGCGGGTTGATTGAGTGCTACTTTCACCGGCGCAATTTTCGGTTCGGCCAGAATGTTGGGAAAGCGGGTGAAGTCCTCATTTTTCGCCAGCAGCAGTTCTGCAACTTGCACATCGCTGCGATGGAGTGGGGAGGCAAACTTCTGGGGCAGGTAACCGGCGTTGCGCAAACGCCATTGTAGCACGATGAGGTTATCTTCGATGAGTTGCAGCCGCTGTTTTTGCAGGTCTGTCATCGGCTGGCGCTTGGCTTCGAGGAACAACTTTTCGGTTTCCGCGTAATGCGGGCCGTAGTAGTCGCGGAACATGATCTCGCGCACGTTATAGTGCTGCGAAGGGTCTTTGCGGAAGAAGTCGGCGTAGGCGCCGGTATCCATCCAGTTGTAGAGCCGTTCCATCACCGCGCCAGCTTGCGGGCCGTAGGCGCGGGTGAGCCAGTCGCGTTGCAGTTTAAAGGCGTCCTGCGATGGGTTCCACAGCATCTGGGCTTGCACATAGTTGGCAACGGCGGTTTGGCTCCACTCCGGGGTGCCATAGAGGTCGGCACCTTTCAGTTTGTTTTCACGTAGCAGCGAAAACATGAAATTCAGATTGTCGGGCGAAGCCGTGGTCAGTTGTCCGGCGCTGTTACGCAGCCAGATCGGCATGCCGTAATAGAACCAGGTGGAAGGTGCCACTTTGGCCCATTCGCGCAGCAAAAAGGCCCCTTCTTCGCGCACTTCCTTGCGATAGAAGCGGAAACCGAAATCTTGTCCCGTGATAACGGGAGTAAAGTTCTCCGGCAACTCCATGCCGCCTTTTTGCGGAGGATAGCCGAAATCGGCGTAGATGTAGCCCGTCAGTTTGCCCTGAGGATATTCCTTGGCCACGATTTCACAGACATCGCGATACCATTTGAGAATAAGCGGCGTGATGGATGGCCTTTTGCTGCCTGGCCGGGGCGGGTCATACCAGGCTTTGCTCTCCGGGCTTTCGCTCCAGCCACTGCCGTCGTTGGGCGAGAGCGAATAGGCCGAAGGCGTCTTTTGGGCTTTCAAAGCTGCAATCGCTTTATCGGCGTAGTAGCGCACCACTTCGGGATTGGTAGTTTCGAGTTTAAAACGGTGCGATTTGGGCGGCACGCGTTTGCCGTCGATCATGGCAAACCAGTCGGGATGGTCCTTGAACAGTTCCTTGGGAACGGCGGCTTCCCAGTAGTGCCCCCAGTATCCGGCAAACGAACGCCCCAGCCGCTGGCGCTTTTGCCAGTCGCTCACCGCTGTTGTGTTTTGCAAGTAGGGCATGCGGCGATGGATGAAAACCGGCGCTTTGGTGAGGTCGAGGTCGGGAATAGTCAGCGTGCTTTTACTGGGCACATCGCGCCCGAGTTCGCCCGGCATCAGCCAGCGCACGCCGATATAATCTTCCAGAAACGTGTAAACGCCATTGGCCGTGCCGTTACTTTGCCCGCCGTTTGCGGTGGTGCGGGGATAAGTGCTCTCGGGGAATTTTTTGGCGTCGTCGTTCGAGGCCGTATCCGGCCCGATGATATACAAGTTGCCGCCCTGGGTTTTGAGGCGAAAGCCTTCGGGTTCGATACCTTCCGCGTTCACCCCGGCGGCTTTGGCCTGCCGGGTTTGCCCCAGGCTAATCACCGCACCGGTAGCCGCATCGTCTTTCATCAGCGGCAACAATACGCCGGTGGATTTCTGGATGTTCAACTGCAATTCATTGGCGGCTTCGACAATGGAAACCGGGGCGTCGGCGGCAATGGCGATGCTGAAAGGGCTTTTGCCCTGGGCGGCAAGTTGAACGTCGGCCAGGGCATATTGGGCGGGTAAAGTTAATGCCGCTGCCCTAAAGAGAAGAATGGAAAGCTGTTTTTTCATGGTTGAGATACAAGAAAGCGTTCCGGCGGGTGACATTGCCGAAACGCTCTCCCGTTGTGGTGAGAGTTGACTCTACGAATTATCAATCACCGGGTTAAAGGCGCTTTTGGTGGCGGCCGGGCATTCTGCGGTGACGCTGGTTCCGGCGCACTTGAGGGCTTCGTTGACGACAGTGCTGCTCTTGAGCCATTTTACGTGACCATCGGCAAAAGCGACGTTGACGCCGCCGAAGTGCCGTCCGCTGCGGCAATCTTTAGTCTGGTAACTATTGGCCCCCGAAGCCAGAGTGCATTCGCTGAGGCCTCGTGCCTCTGCATAACCCGGTAGGTAATATTCGGTTTGACTGGTATTTGGAGTTTTGGTGGGAACAAAGTGAGCGGCGTAGAACCCGAAATCCATGATGAGATAGGTCGAAGCGACCGATGGGATGGCGGCTGCTTTAAGCGGAGCGCGATTGGTGGTCATAATTTGTGTATTCACACCGTAATGCCCGTTACTTGCCCGGGTAGCTTCGACAGGTTTAGCAGAGGAGGGGCACATAAAAATACTGATACCTCCGGCCGTGCCGTTGGGTAGGTTGCTGTGATACTCTGCCAGCGCTTGCTGCCAATACCAGTAATTAAGGCTCCATTCACCTCCCGGCGGCACTGTGGCACCGGCACCACGAGTGCCACGGGGTGCAAGCGCCATAGGAAAACCTTCATCGTTATCCTGCATGTACATTGCTATGATCAGCCCCTGCTGCTTGAGGTTACTCTGGCAACTGGAACGCCGCGCATTTTCCCTCGCCCGCGCAAAAACGGGAAACAGGATTGATGCCAGTATTGATATTATAGCTATAACGACCAAAAGTTCAATCAGGGTAAAAGCATTACGCTTCATTTATGCACCTCGTAATAGCAATGGGGAAAGCGGCGAACTCTAAGCATCCAACATTGAACGTTCAGATCAAACAAAACGCCAACACCCTTCCTCATCCAAGATCAAAGACCAAAGATCCAAGACCACTCAGATTCTTCCACTTTTTCACTGTTCAATAACGCCGGTTTTGCCCACAGCCCGATGGTTTTGCACTTTTGTTTGAGATTGTTTGCGAAACTCGGAGGGTGCAATGCCGAAGCGCTTTTTGAACTGGGTGCGAAACTGGGAGGGTTTAAGGCCGGTGAAGCGGGTAATGAATTCAATCGACCAGTGGCCGTCGCTTAAGAGGCGTTTGGCTTCCTGCATTCGTTCTGCCGTCACATAGTCGTGGAAGGTCTGCCCGGTTTCGCGGGTGAAGTGCTGCATGAAGCTGTTGCGCGACATGTAAACGGTGTGTGCGACATGGCTGGCGGTCAATGGTTGATTGAGGTGGTTCTTGACATATTCTTTGGCCTGTTCGATGGAAGAAAGCTCGCGCGGAGGTACGGTTTTTTCCGCATCTTTTCCACTGCGTTTAATAAAACGGCCCTCTTTCAATTCCCGCACAAACAGGTGCAGAAACGACTGAAAGCTGCTGATGGCAATGGGCTGGTAGCCCGCTGTTTTTTCTTGGGCTTCCTGCAAAAAGAGCTTAAAGGCCTGGTTCACTTCCACCCGCTGCACGATGCGATAGCCATCGCCCCAATGCCTGTCGCCTTGAGAATGGCAAACATAGGAAATGAGGCTGCCTGTGCCCGGGGGAATGAAGAACCACAGCACGGCGCAGTGCCTTTGCGCTAAATTTTCGCCTTCCAGGTGTGGGGTTGCGCCTTTTTGGCGCAAGACATTATCGCGAAAGAGGAGGAAGTGGCTTTGTGGGCAATGCACGACGTAATCGGCAATGTGGAAATCGGCTTGCCCTTCAATCACGAAAACCAGGGCAGGGTAGTTGAAGATAGCCTGTCCATCTTCTTCCCACAGTTCACGGTAGGAGTTGGTACCGTTGAAATTCCTGCCGCCCCGCAGTGAAGATTTACGCCCGGTGCGCTTCTTCACCGAGGTCTCTATCAACGATGAGGGGTTGTGCCGCTTGAAGGATGTTCGAGTTGGCTCCGTTACCGCCAGACGGCCCAGCGAAAACTGCTCCCAGGTGGGAATGGCTCTCGACTCGATGAGAGAGATGAGAGGTTCGGTTTTTTCTTTTGCCGTTTTGCCGGGCATGACGTCAGGCAGTGGCTTTAATTGCCTGTGGCGGGGGTGCCGTCGATATCTGCTTTGAAAGTCAGATTTTCGACACGCTTGAGAACCCATTCACCGTCGTATTTGACCCAGGTATCGCGCGAGGTGCCGGCAAAGCGAATATGCTGAATCTGCGGTTTGTCAGGATCGGTTCCCGAATTCATGTCGGCATCGAGTTCTTTGACAGCCCAGATCACGACTTTGCTGGGAAGAATCGTGATCTTCTTAATATAAACTCTGGCATCATAAACTTTTCGGATACGGCTTGTCCACAGGCGTGTGGCGGCGTCGGCGGTGGCTTTATCGGCCACTGTGCCGTTTTCCAAGACACGCGTAAAATCGGTCGATTCAAAGGAAATAATGCGGTCGGCATCGGCATTTTTAAAAGCGACCTGCCAGAGAAGATAATTCTCAACCATGTGGGCTTTTATTTTTTCAGATTCATTGGCGACTGCATGGGTAGCATGGGCCATGATGAGACCGAGGGCGATGATTCCAAAAGTAAAAATGCGTTTCATGGGTATGGGTTTACAATAGTGAGCCATAGGCTGCTGGAGATTAGAGTTTAATGGGTTTGCCGTTAAGGGTGACATTGCCGCGCACATATTCGCTACGTTTGATTTTCCATTGGCCTGAGACTTTCACCCAGGTGTCGCGGTAGGTGCTCGATTCCTTGTAGTAATTCGAATCGTTATTGATGCTCAGCACCAGGTCGAGCTTCTGCGCGACCGTTACAATAGTCTGGTTCTTTTGCACGGTGATGCCCGTGATACGTGCCGAAGCGGAATTGGTGCGCAGGATGGAATCGAACACCTGGCGCGCGCTGGCGACAAATTCGGCGCGCTTCACGGTGCGCTTGCCAGGGATAACGGCGGTGAAATCGGATGTGAGTTCACGCACAATGGGGTTTATGTCGGCGTTCTGATAGGCCTTCACCCAATTCTGGTATTTGGTGTTGATGGCTTTTTTCGTGGCTTCGTTCGCCTGGGCGCTGCCCAGAAGCAAGAATTGAATTGCCAGGACCAACGCCACTAATTGCACAAGCTTTTTCATATGATTTCCTTTTCACCCAATACCCGGCACTCGAAGAGTTAGATTTTCACCGGCTTGCCGTTGACAGTGACATTGGCGCGAATCGATTCGCTGCGCTTAATCTTCCACTGGTTGCCAACTTTAACCCAGATATCGCGCGAAGTCGAATTCTCTTTATAACGGTGGGTATGGCCTTGAGCATCGCGCAAATCGAGAACGATGTTATTGGTAGAGAGGACCACGACGCGCTGCTTTTCAATCGTCACTTTATTAATGCGAATATCGACGGTATGAGCCTTAGCAATGAGGTCGAAAGTCATGCGAAGTTGCGCCTCAAACTCGGCACGTTTGATGGTGCGATTACCGGGTAGAGTCGCCGTGAAATCGGAAGTCATCTCGTTCAGTAACATTTCAACATCAGCATTGCGAAAACCCTGTGCTTGCAGTTGATACTTCTTGACCATCGCCTGCTTAATAGCCGCGTCATTGGCCTGGACAGCTTGAAGACACACGAACTGCAGGGCGATTATTAAACCGGCCAGCTTTAAAAAATTTTTCATCGATTTTCCTTTTACCGAACGCCAAGTAATAATTCCACGGTTAATTGATCGAGCTTTTCATAAGGCAGGGGACGGCTGCAAAGCGCGTCCACATCGAAAGCCTGTTTCTTAAGCTGCTGTCCAGCCTCCGGTGTATATTTGGTTGCAGCCGGTGAAGCTCCACCGGAATTCAGCTCTTGGACGATCGCCTGAATTTCCGCATCGGCATTAAAATGTTGCACTTTTTCGGCCAAGATCAGATACATTCGCATGCATCCTTTGGCGAACTCCCACACGTCGTCGGCGTTAGAGGTGCGCAGGGCATGGGCATCGAAATGCTTGGGGCCACTGTAGTTGCTGTCTTCCAGCAGCTTCACCAGGAAGAAGTTGGTTTTCTGGTCTTCCTGCCCGAAGCGCAAATCCTGATCGAAGCGTCCTGGCTTCTGGCCGTTGAGGTCGATATGGAAGAGTTTCCCGGCGTCGATAACCTGTGCCACGTGATGCACGAAGTTAAGCCCGGCCATGGTTTCGTGGGCGAATTCCGGGTTCACGCCCACGTTTTCGGGCCGGTCGAGGGTTTCGATGAAGCCCAGCATGTTGCCGGTGGTGGCCAAGAAAATATCGCCGCGCGGCTCGTTGGGCTTGGCTTCGAGTGCGAACTTGAAGTTGTAGCCCTGGTCGTGGTTATATTCGTTGAGGAAGTTGAGCGCTTCACGGAACCATTTCAGCGTATCGAGCGGGTTCTTGGCAGCATCGACTTCGCTGCCTTCACGCCCGCCCCAGAATACGTAGGTCTCTGCTCCCAGTTCTGCGCCCAAATCCATTGAGCGCATGGTTTTTTGGATAGCGAAAGCGCGCACCTGCGGATCGCTGGAAGTGAAAGCGCCGTCCTTGAAAACCGGGTGTGAAAACAGATTGGTCGTCGCCATCGGCACTTTCATGCCGCTTTCGCCCAGGGCTTTCTTGAAATTGCCCAGGATGCGGTTATGCTCATCCGGCGAAGCGCCAAAGGGAATAAGGTCGTTATCGTGCAGGTTAACGCCATAAGCGCCCAGTTCCGCGAGGCGATGCACGGAGTCGCACGGATCGACAGCAGCGCGGGTCGGTTCACCGAAGGGATCGCGTCCCGGGTTGCCGACAGTCCAAAGTCCAAAGGTAAATTTGTGTTCTGGCCGGGGAGTGTAGTTGCTCATGGTCGGTTGCCTCTTGAGATTATTAACATTCTTACTTTTCGTGTCTATCGCACGCAAAGCCTTCGGCTGCGCAAACTTCGTCGCAATTTTTCGCAATCTTTTTATTTAGCCACAGATTGGCACAGATTACACAGATTGTGGGCATAGAGCCGTTGCAACGTTTTATCTCGCCATCATCTGCCGAAAGCCGCTGACCTATTGCTACTTCAGCATTCATCTGTGTAATCTGTGTCAATCTGTGGCTAACAAATACTAATCGATAGGTTATTTTTTCAGTTCTTCGACGATGGCGTTGGCGGTTTCTTCCCACTTTTCGGGCGTGGCACTGAAAGCTTGTAGCGTCACTTCATAGCCAAATTTGGTGCCGATGCCACGCGGCAATTCGGGGCGGAGATAGAGCTTGTTATCGCGCGGACGGTTCCAGAATGAGTTGTGGAATTTCTCTGCGCCTTTGTAGACCTTGGGGTAGATGTAAACCAGCCCAATTTCCTCGCTCGATGCATGCACGGCCGTCCAAAGAATATCTTTTTGGAGGGAGAAGGAGTTGTCGTCGAGGAATTCGCCGCGAATCAGCTCACCCTCGCCGGGCTGGGCCATCCACTTGTCGGTTTTGTTGGTAAGGCAGTGCATGAAGGCGTAGATGAAGTTGACATTACTATCGTCGGCCACCACTTCATAGTTGAACTTCTCGTGCAGATTCTTGCCGTCGAAGCTGATATCGGCCCAATGGCGATAGGGGCCAAAGCGCGACTGCTTTTTGAGAATGAACTTGCTGCCAGTGGCTTCAAGCCCTTCGGTGACGGCATGGCTCTTACCATCGACCACCAACTCGATTTTCTCCACCGTTTCATGCCCGTGCCCGGTGCCTTCCCAGCCCGGCCCCTTGGAGTTGGCCACGCTGCCGAACGCGCCGGTCTGGCTGAGCAGAATTTTGCCGTTGTAAGACATCTGGCGAATCGTCCAGTAAGAGGTCTCGGAAAACAAAAGCTCGTGCGACGAGGTTTTGATGGTGAGAATGCCTTTGCTAACCGTGGCTTTGCCGGTCTCGGTGGCGGTTTGAGCGTGGGACATGGTGAGGGAAGTTGCTAAAAGGGTAGCGGCGAGAAGGAGGGAGGTTTTGAACATGGTTATTTAATTTGAGATGATAATCAGCGAGGTGGAGTGATAGTCCATGCCCGAATAGTATTCTTGATATACAACGGCCATGAAACTATCTGAGTCTGTCTTTCTGCATCGGGTATCATTTCGTTAATAAGGCGAAGAGTTTTTTTGCCTGAAAAGCGTTGATGAATTTCATATTGGTTTGCCCAGCCTGTTGTTTCATCGACTCGCATAATCGTATTGTCAAATCCTGAAAGATTGACAGTAATATTATTAGTACCTCCAGGAAAATCCAGAGGAAGGGGCCAGGCATAAGTAACAGGGCTTGAGCGTGCGCTCATCGTTGCGATGCCATTTCTTCGAGATACAAGCTGGTTAGATGTCGAATTGCTGGTCCAGGTATCGCTAGTGTTTACCGGTAAGAAAGGCAGAGTAATGAACCGCATATTCTGCCTGCTCAGCATCTCGACGTAAGATTTCAGGTTAGCTGCGATCAGGTCGGGCTTCTGCTCAAAAATAAAACTCGAAGGAATTATTCTTTGAACGACGTTCTCAATCCCTTCAATATTTTCGATGAGCCCACGATTCGTAACAGTGTAGATGAAACTCTGACCTTTCAATGTTGTTGGCAGTGTATGTGGTGCAGTATCATCGATATTAGCAAGAGAACCTGGAATGTTGGATGTGGCGTTGAAAGATATTGTCTTGTAAGTCGATTTCAGTTTGAGTGTGCCGTCTGGTTCGACATCTATGACTTCTGTCTGAAAACTAAAACGTGTCGTAAATGTCGAATCGATGCGTGAACGTTTGAATATGGTTTCAGATGTTTTTAGCTCAGCAATTACGCCTTGCTCAAATATCTGCCCCTTCTCCAACCGCAAACGCAGTTCCACCTTATCCTGCGCAAAAGAAATCCCGCCCCATGAACAGGCGGCAATCATCATTGCGGCGAGAACGGTGAGGCGGGATTTTCGCATTTTTTAAATTCCTTTGTGGTTTTTAAGAAGCGGCAGCGGTCGTTTGCGATTTTTTCTTTCGTGGCAACTGGCGGCGTAATGTGTAAAGCAAACCATCCGCATCCAGCCCCAACTCGCGGCGCTGGATGCTTTGGGCACCATGGTGGATGAACTCATCCGGCACGCCTATGATGGTGACTGGCGTATGAATCCCCTCGCGGGCTAACAGTTCGAGCACGGCCGAACCAAAACCGCCCTGGGCCATGTTTTCTTCTACCGTCACAATCTTCTTGGCGCGTTTGGCCAGGTCGCGAATCATGGCTTCATCGAGCGGTTTCACGAAACGCACATTCATCACGCCGACTTTGTGGCCTTCTTCAATCAACACATCGGCGGCTTGCAAGGCAGGCTGCACGCTGTAGCCGACAGCCAGCACTGCTACGTCGAGCGGCTCGTCGCCTTCGCCGCGCAGCACTTCGCCTTTGCCGATCGACAAAATTTCCATCGGGCCGCTGATATCCGCTCCGACGCCTTCACCGCGCGGGTAGCGCAACGCGGTGGGGCCATCGTAGGCCAGGCCCGTCGCCAGCATGTGGCGCAGTTCGGCTTCGTCCTTGGGGGCCATGACTACCATGTTAGGGATGTGGCGGAGGTAAGAGAGATCGAACACACCCTGGTGGGTAGCGCCGTCTTCGCCGACCAAACCGCCACGGTCGAGCGCAAATAACACCGGCAAACCGCCGCGCACCTGGCAAACGTCGTGGATAATCTGGTCGTAAGAGCGTTGCAAGAAGGTGGAATAGATAGCTACCACCGGACGCATGCCGCCCAGCGCCAGGCCGGAAGCGAAGGTAGCGGCGTGTTCTTCGACCATACCAACATCGAGGCCGCGCTTGGGGAATTTTTCGATGAACTTATCGATGCCGGTACCGCCCGGCATGGCGGCGGTAATGGCGACGATGCGTTCGTCTTTTTCGGCTAACTCGATGAGCGCATCGGAAAAGACCTGGGTGTAGGATTTTTTCTTGGGTTTGTTGACGACGACTTTACCCTCTTTTTCTTCGGGCAGCTTTTCGACTGCAGGAGCGGGGAAGTCGGCTGGGGTAGCGGCGTGCCATTTAATCTGGCCGTCGTCAGCTTCGGCTTTTTCCCAGCCTTTGCCTTTCTTAGTGACGGCGTGTAGCAGCACCGGGCCGCCGATTTCGCGGGCGGTTTTGAAGGCCGAAACCAGCTCCGAGAAAGAGTGGCCGTTGACCGGGCCGAGGTAGTGCAGGCCGAGTTCTTCAAACAGCATGCCCGGCGTAATCATGGTTTTGACGCCGATTTTAGCGCGCCGTCCGGCTTCAACCACCATATCGCCGCCCGGCAGTTTTTTCAGCAGATCTTCAAAGTTCTCGCGCGATTTGACATACACCGGGTCGTGGCGCAACCGGTAAAGATGCTTGGCCAATGCCGAGTGGTTATGGGAAATGCCCATTTCATTATCGTTGAGCACGATAATCATATCGCTGCCGATATGGCCAAGCTGCTGCAAGCCTTCCATCGCCAGGCCGCCCACCATCGAGCCATCGCCAATGATGGCGACTACGCTCTGGTCTTTGCCGGTCTTGCCTTGCAAGTCGCGCGCGACGGCATAACCCAACGCCGCCGAAATGGAGGTGCTGCCGTGGCCGGGGTTGGTGGTATCGTGTTCCGATTCTTCCACACGCGGGAAGGGCGCAATCCCATCCCACTGGCGCAGGGTGTTGAAGCGGTCGCGTCGGCCGGTGAGAATTTTGTGGGCATAAGCCTGGTAGCCGACATCCCACACGAATTTGTCGTTGGGCGAATTGAAAACGTAGTGCAGCGCGACGCAGATTTCCACGCACCCCAGCGGGCCACCGAAATGACCGCCGTTTTGTGCGATGGTATCGATGATGAACTGGCGAACTTCAGCGGCGAGTTCGGGCAGTTGATTCATATTGAGCCGCTGCACGTCGGCGGGTGAATTGATATTTGCGAGAAGTGACATGGAATTTAATTGAAAGTTGAGAATGGAAAATGGAGAATCACGACTTGTCGAACCTACATTTTTCACATCCTCATTTTACGACATTATTTCTCTCGTTCTGCCACAAAATGGGCTAATTGACGCAAAGCGTCTGCTTCGTTGCCAAAGCCTTCCAGGGCAGCCAGAGCTTCGTCGCGAGCGGCGAAAGTCAGGCGCCGGGTTTCTTCGATACCGAAAAAAGCCGGTGCGGTTATTTTATCATTGGCAACATCGCTTGCACTCTTTCCCATCACTTCCGGGTCGCCTTCAATATCAAGCAAATCGTCGCGCAGTTGATAGGCACGCCCCAGTTGGCGGCCATAATGGGCAAGTTTTTCAATAGTGGCGTCATTGCCTCCACCCAGCACACCACCCATCTCACAGGCCGCGCGGATGAGGGCACCGGTTTTAAGGGCGTGCATGCCCAGCAACTGAGCGCCGCTCTGGGGAGTGGGCATTTCGCCATCGCTTTCGCCGGGGTTGGACCAGGCGATATCAATCATCTGCCCGCCCACCATACCTGCTTCGCCAGCCGCTTTGGCCAGAATGGCAGTGGCGCGCAGAGCGAGAGCGCTGTGCGCGGTGGGAATTTGCGTCATCACTTCAAACGCCTGGGTCAGCAAGCCGTCGCCAACCAGAATCGCGGTAGCCTGTCCAAATTCTTTATGACAGGCCGGGCGGCCGCGCCGGGTATCGGCGTCGTCCATGGCGGGCAGGTCGTCGTGGACCAGAGAATAGGCGTGGATGTATTCAATGGCACAAGCGCCCGGAACCACTGCATCGGTTACTAATTCTTGATTAGCCTGGGTGCTGGCCACATGGGCGGCTTCCAGCACCAGTAAAACACGCAGACGTTTGCCACCATTAGATACGGCGCTCCGCATCGCGCGCTGCAAACGGGCGCGTTCGGGCTCGACATCCTTATCGGGCGAGGGGAGAGCCCGCAGTAACGATTCTTCAATATATTCAGGCGTAAAGCGCCACGGAATAGAGTTCAAATTGGCCTTCTTTATCTTTGCGACAGCATTCTAACACTCAGCTTTCTTAGTTTAGCCGTTTCCGGTTTGTTGGTGCGGGGCATCCACCGGTTTGGATTCTGGGGAGTGTTTTTGGCGGAGAACGATGGAGAATACCACGATGCAAAATACGGCCAGAAATTCGCTCTGCCAGTTTTGCATACTCTCGAACCAGAAACGTGAGGTTTGTAGGAACTCCCAGGTTGTCACGGGTGGTGCGCCGAACTGGATTTGCTCTTCGGAATAAGCCTTAGCCCCGCCAATGGCGTGCAGGGTGAAAGACAGCAGGAAAAGCCCCATAAAAGCCAACACCAGTGAATTGCTGTATAGCATGAGCATGAATCCACCCTGCTTAACCGGAGCAGGAGCATCTTTTTGGTTGGGGTCGGGTTCGCGATCGACCTCTTCTTCTTTATCGGGGTCTTTCGATTCAGCCGAGCCTTTTTGAAAGAGGAAGGTCGTCAGGAAAACATAGGCCGCCATTTGCAGGAATTCACTTTCCCAATTTTCGAAGGTGGCTTCAATAAAATGGCCGGTACTCAGGTATTTAACGAGTGTGACTTGTGGCTCGCGATGCTGCTCCTGACCTTCATTGTAATCGTGCCAGCCAGCAATGGTTTGTCCACCCCAGAAAATGAAAAAGCAGACAATTAATACAACCGATAAACCGTTATTTCTCCAGAAGCGTTTCATGCTTCCTCACTCTTACAAAGATGATGCCAGAGTGAGGGCTTATTTTGGAGTGCGGTGACTTGTCACCGCGTCGTGTCGGGGTTTAATTGGAATGAAGACGAAGCTGTTATGTCCTCGCGGTGACAAGTCCCCGCACTCCAAAAACGCCTGACCGAAATTATTCCTCGTCCTCTTCTTCCCAATTCAGCTCTTCTTCCACCAACTCACCTTCCGGCGTGGCGGTGAGTCGCGCCAGTGTGAGTTCGGCTTCGCTCAACATTTTGGCGCATAGTTCCGACAGCTCGCGGCCGCGCTGCACCAGTTGCAGCGACTGTCCCAGCGGTGTTTGGCCGCTTTCAAGTGTGGCAACGATCTGCTCCAGTTCGCCCAGGGCGGCTTCGTAGGAGATTCCGTCTGTGGAGGGGGATATTTGGGTGTTGTTTTGTGTCATGGCTTGGATGGTTTTTCGACGCGCACCTGCAAGCTGCCATCGTGCAGTTGTGCGGTTAAGAGTTGTTGAGGTTGTGCTTGCTGAGCGCTGGAAAGGACGCTGCCATTTTCCTGGCTCAAGATGGCATAGCCGCGCTCCAGCACGCGTTGCGGATCGAGGGCGCGCAGTTGCAGGTTGTAGCTATCGAGACGGCGTTTTTCCAACTGAAAACGGCTCTGCGTGGTAGTGAGCAACCGCTGTTGCAGGCGCGACACGGTTTCCTGCTCGCGTTGCAGGCGCTCCTGGGGGTGCGACAGCACGCGGCTACCGCTCAGCCGTTCCAGGCGTGCCCGGGCCACCAGCACCCGGTTTTCCACGGAAGATTTCAAGCGACGGCGTAAATCATAAAGTTCGCCCATCAGCTCGCGGATATCGGGTGCGACAATTTCAGCCGCTGCCGTGGGGGTGGCGGCGCGCACATCGGCCACGAAGTCGAGCAGGGTGAAATCAACTTCATGGCCCACCGCGCTCACCAGCGGCAGCGGAAAATCGGCGACATAACGGCATAGCGCTTCGTCGTTGAAGCACCATAAATCTTCAGCACTGCCACCGCCGCGCGCTACAATGACCACTTCCAAATCATCGAGCGCCAACGCCCAGCTCATGGCACGGATGATATCGGCCGAGGCATCGATGCCCTGCACCAATGCCGGAATAAGCACCACATCGCCCAGCGGCCAGCGGCGGCGCAGCACTGAAAGCACATCGTGCGGCGCGGCCCCGGTAGCCGAAGTGATGAGGCCGATGCGGCGCGGGCGCTCGGGGAGTTGCTTTTTGCGTTCGATATCGAACAAGCCTTCAGCCTGGAATTTGGCTTTGAGCCGCTCAAACGCTTCAAACTGCGCGCCTTGTCCGGCGAACTGCAAGCGCTCGACAATAAAGCTGGTTTCACCCCGCGCTGCGTAGAACTCGATCTTGCCGGTGGCGATGACCTTATCGCCATCATTAGGCCGAAAGCGAAGCCGAATCGCGTTACCCTTCCACAGGCAACAGCGAATCTGCGCCTTTTCGTCCTTCAGCGAAAAGTAAGCGTGCCCCGAACCGTGCAGCTTGAAGTTCGAGATTTCCCCACGCACCGCCACGTCTTCGAGAATGGGATCAACTTTCAACACATGCGCGATATGCCGATTGAGTTCGCCGACGGAGAGTGCGGCTTCGGCCTGGTTTTCTATCGAATCGAAGAGGGAGCGCATGGGGCTTTTTCAACACAAAGCACACAAAGGATTCACAAAGATCACTGAGGAATCCTTTGTGCTCATTGTGTTTAGCTTTGTGAACTTTGTGTTGCGACTTTTTCTGCTGCCTGTAAGGTCTGTTTTAACAACATCGCAATTGTCATTGGCCCTACGCCGCCCGGTACTGGAGTAATATAGCTGGCACGCTGGGAAGCGCCTTCGTAATCGACATCGCCGACATCGCCTTTGCGGCCTTCGACGCGGTTATAACCAGCGTCTATCACGACGGCGCCTTCTTTGATCATGTCGCCGGTGATGAGTTCAGCGCGCCCGGCAGCGGCGATGAGGATATCGGCGCGGCGGGTATGCCCGGCCAGGTCGGCGGTGCGGGAATGGCAGATGGTGACGGTGGCATTTTCGCGCAGCATCAGCAGGCCAACCGGCTTGCCGACGATGACGCTGCGGCCCACCACGACGCACTCTTTGCCCTGGGTGGGGATGTCGTAGGCTTTGAGCAACTCGATAATTCCGGCAGCGGTGCAGGCGGCATAGCCGGGCTGGTCGGCCAGCAGGTTGCCCATCGATGAGGGGCCAACGCCATCCACGTCTTTTTCGGGTTTGATGGCAGCGGCGATTTCGTCGTAGTCGATGCCGTTGGGTAGGGGAGCCTGCACCAGGATGCCGTGGGCCTCGGGGTTTTCGTTGAGCTCCTGCACGGCGGCCAGCACGTTTTCACGGGTGGCGGTGTCGGGCAGGCGGCGGGAAATGCTCTTGATGCCTGCGGCCTCGCAGGCCCGCTCTTTCATGCCGACATAAACCCGCGATGCCGGGTCGTCACCGACTAAAACCACACCCAAGCCGGGATGAATATTCTTCTCTTTCAACTGCGCAACACCTTGCGCCACTTCCTCGCGAATCTTGAGCGCGACGGCTTTTCCATCGAGTATTTGCATGAAGGGTAGTGTACTCAATAGATAGATTGAAGTTACAGACTCTCGAGATATTGCCGGAGGGCAAGGGCGATATCCCGGCCTAACGCCCGGTAGTTGTCCGGGGTCACCTCCACGCCGTTGGCATTCGCATAAGGCAGTTCCAGGGTGACGGCGAGGTGCATGGAAGGTAGGCCGATGGCCCACTTGGAACATGAACAAGCTCCCACGGCATTGGTGTTGAGGGTGGTGTTCCAACCGACTCCGAAGGGGAGGTTGTCGGTGGCGTAGTAGGGCATCGGGCCTTGCCGGGTTTCTTGCAACACGGCCGAGAAGTGCCCGGTGCGCTGCCACATGAGTTCATCGGGTTGCCCGACAAAATAGACCGTCTCGTTGATTCCATCCCGTATCCAGGGGCAGTGAAAATCGATCAAAACCCTCGTTTTAAGGGCAGGCGATGGCTTTTCCATCATTTCGCGGAGGGCACGGACTTCGGGATAGATGCTGTCCGCTGCAGTGCCGCCATAATCGCGATTATGGTCGTAGGGCCGACGATTCTTACCCTGGTCGCCCGCTTCGACGCCATCTTTATCCATGAAGGGAACGGCCGTAAAATGAATATTGTCGCGCAGCCAACGGCCGAGCTCGTCATCGGTGAGGGCGGCTTCCAGAACGCCTTCCAGGCAGTAGGAAGCCGTGTTCTCGCAAGCATGGTGGCGGGCCGTGCAAATGAATTCGATATCGGCATCGGGATTGCCCAGTTGGAGAAGTTCCACTTCCCGGCCACTTTGGGAACGACAGAGCTGCTTGACTTGAAGCCATTGGGCGGCGTTGGGATGTTGGAGAAAGCGGTCGAGATGCTGCTGAGTGTAGAGTGGGCACAATGCAATATACAGCTCGTTTTCATCATCCCCGAAGTGATGGGTGAAGGCAGGCAGGGCGCCTTCCGGCCGCTCCACACTCTGCGTGCCAAGCCACCGCCAGTGAATACCGTCGCTGCTTATACTGGGACCACGAACGCCTAGGACATCGCCGCCGGTGAAATGAAAGGTAAGCCGTCGTCCGGCAGCGTGCTTGATGCGAAAAGCCCAGTAAAACCAATCCGTGCCGTTGTTGCGTAAATCCTGGCGCAACCAAATGTCGTCACCGCTGATTCGCTCCAGCAAAATATTGCCGCCGGGGAAGTCACAATCAATAGTGAATGATGCGTGTTGGATTTCTTGAGAAGCCATGAAATTTCAATTCACACTTGCCAAAGGCGTAATAGGTTTGAGTTGGCCCGAGTTTTACAGGAAATTAGGCTACCGGTCAATATACATTTATGCTTACACGAAGTTGTTCGGGATGGTTATGGCAACCAGAAGGTGCGGGCGGGTGAGTTATGCTGTAGCTTACAGTGCGAGGCGTTAATGAAACTGATACAATTCCGATCAAGGTGAATAGACTCAAATCATTCAGAGAAATCACTTGGACATACGCTGTCAAACTCTGTGGCATCGTAGGAATGCTGGCCTCGATTTGGGTGACCGTTGTTATTTCACTTACGCTTTGGACCGACCCATCATCAAGAATCTTTCCACTCGCTTGGATATTCGGGTTTGGCCTTGGCCTATTCATGTTCGTCTTTTGTTGGCGGCTTTTTGCTTTGCGTTGGTGGGCGGGGATTGTTGTTTGTTTTCTTGGTTGGATGTTAATCAGGGATTTGCTCACATCGCCAGTCGCTAAAGCCTGTTTGGGATTTTACACTTACTTGTGTATTGTAGTGACCTTAATCCTATCCCTTGCCTTACTCGCCGGAAGGAAAGAATGGAAAGCCGGTTTATAAGAGATTACAGCGACTGTAAAATGCCTATACAAATTTCACCAAAATCAAACAGGATTATCAAAATTGCTGGTTTGATCTTGGTTGGGCTTGTTGTTTTTATAGGTGGCGTTATTCTCTATTTCTGGTTCGGTATGCTGAAGCCATATACCGAAAGATTGGAAAGACCACGTGTTCCATTGTTGAAGAAAGTTGCGGTTGCCCAGGCTAAATTTCGTGCTCATGATTTAGATAAAGATGGCATTATGGACTATGCTACTCTGGCAGAGCTCGTTAAAGCTAAGCTGCTCACAGATGAGGAAGTTCACAAAGCAGGCTTTGTATTTTCTGAACCCGCAACATCTGACCCTCAAAATTGTTGGTGGGCAGTTGTCCAGCCATTTCATTCGATGCAAGGCCGCGCTTTTTTTATAAATCAAACCGGCATTATTTATGTTGCAACCGACGGACTTAATTTAGAGCTTCGCGTCAATCGAAAAACCGCCGCCGTCCCAGTGGGGATGCAGGTGATGAAATAGCATAGAATCGTTCCAACAGTAGCGGCCAAAACTCCCTCCCTCACTGATACCGCAACGCCTCAATCGGGTCCAACTGAGCGGCCTTATACGCCGGAAAAATCCCAAAGAAAATCCCAATCGCGGCTGAGGTGAAAAACGCCACCAATACCCAGAACGTCGATACAATGAGTGGAAAGCCCATTAATGAACTCAGTATTGCGGAGACGGCGAAGCCACCCGCAATGCCAATCAGGCCACCCAACACGCTCAGAGTGAGCGCTTCAATCAGAAACTGGAACATGATGTTGAAGTTGCGCGCGCCCACCGCTTTGCGGATGCCGATTTCGCGGGTGCGTTCGGTCACCGAAACCAGCATGATATTCATGATGCCGATGCCTCCCACCATCAGGGCCACACCGGCGATACCAGTCAGCAGCAGGGTGAGCGTCTGGCTCGATTGTTCACCGACTTGCATGAATTCTTGCTGGGTGCGCACTTCGAAATCGTTTTCGTCTTTGCCTTTGAGTTTGTGCGATTTGCGCAGCGCGGCTTCTATTTCGGTGGCGGCTTTGGTGGCGTCATCGGCGTTTTTGGTTTGCGCGAAGATATTGGAGAGGTAATCGACACCAAACACTTGGTTCATGGCAGTGGTAATGGGAATCACGATCTGGTCGTCGGGGTCGCCGAACATGGCCGAGCCTTTGCTGGCCAGCAAGCCGACGATTTTAAAACTGATGCCCTTGATGCGCAGCGATTTCCCGATGGGATTGATGTTGTTCCCAAATAAGTTTTTGGCGGTGGTGCTGCCGACCACGCACACTTTGCGCCGTCCGCGCACCTGGGCGTTGGTGAAGAATTCGCCCTTAGCGACGGTGAAACCGCGAATCGAAAGAAACTCCGGCGTGGTGCCTAGAATGGTGGTGTTGGTGTTTTTATTGCCGTATTTGACCTGGGCTGCGCTCTGGCTTTGAGGTGCCACGGCCGAAACGGTGGGGCTTTCATCACGGATGGCTTCGACGTCTTCCAGTTTGAGCGACATGCGCGAGGCAGCTCCGGCTGACACGGCCCCCTGGCGCATTTGGCCCGGCATGATGGTAATCGAGTTGCTGCCCAGCGATTGAATCTGGCTCAGAATCATCTGCCGTGTGCCCTGACCAATGGCAGTGCCCAGAATCACCGCCAGCACGCCGATGATGATGCCCAGCATGGTGAGCACCGACCGCATTTTGTTGGCGGCCAGCCCCTGCAAGGCGACGATGATATTTTCCCAGAGGTTCATGCGGCGGTTTCCTTTTTTACTAAAACAACTTTACTTGTCCCAGCGAATGAATTCGCGGCCGGAGAGCCTTTGGCTGAGTGTCCACCTGTGTGGACACCGTGTCCGCGAAGGCGGACACTCGGCGCATGCGCCCTCCTGCCGCGATTTTAATCGCTGGAACATGTTGTCTCTGGCTATTCATTACTCATTCTCCGGCGGCATACCCTGCAAAATTTCCAGGGCGTCCAGCCGGTTTTCGACTTTCTCATCCCCCACCAGTTGGCCGTCGCGAAAACGCACGATGCGGGTGGCATGTTGGGCGATATCCGGTTCATGCGTCACCATCACCACGGTGCGGCCTTCATCGTTGATGCGTTGGAAAATCGCCATAATCTCCTCGCCCTGGCGCGAAGCCAGTGCGCCGGTGGGTTCGTCGGCCAGGAGAATCACCGGGTCGGACACCAGGGCACGGGCGATTGCCACGCGCTGTTGCTGGCCACCCGAAAGTTCGTTGGGTTTGTGGTGGGTGCGGTCGCCCAGGCCCACGGCCTCCATAGCGGCGTGGGCGCGTTTACGCCGCTCGTTGGCTGAAGTGCCGCGATACAGCAGCGGCAACTCCACGTTGTGGATAGCAGTAGTGCGTGCCAGCAGGTTGAAAGTCTGGAAGATGAAACCGATCTTTTGGTTGCGCACGACTGCCAGTTCATCCTGGTCTAAATCGGCCACCTCCATGCCGTCGAGTTGGTAGGAGCCGATGCTGGGTTTATCGAGGCAGCCGATGAGGTTCATGAAGGTGCTCTTGCCACAGCCCGATGGCCCCATGATGGCCACGAATTCGCCTTCGTGGATTTCCAGATCGACGCCACGCAGGGCATGTACGCGCACATCGCCCATGGAGTATTCTTTTTGCAGGTTCTGGGTGCGAATGATGGGATGGCTCATGATGACTCCTTGCTGCCGCTTAGCGTCGGCGGCCGCCCATCATTCCCATCCCGCCCGAAGCTGCGGCGGCTTTTTCGGCGGGATCTTCTATTTTAGTAATCACCATGTCGCCAGCTTTAAGCCCGCTGGTAATTTGTACCGCTTCATCGCCCATCACGCCCACTTTTACCGGGCGCGATTCCTGATTGGTTTTTTCCCACAGCGGCTTTTTGGGGTCTTTCACCACAGTAACGCTGGTTTTGCCGCCATCTTCGTGGAGCGCTTCTACTGGAATACTAACGGTGTTTTTGGCTTCCTTGATGATGAAATCGCAAGTTGCGTTCATCTCGGGGCGCAGGGTTTGATCGACATCACGGGGCGAGACTTCAACCTGGGCGCGAACGTAAGTCACGTTCGATTCGGTAACCGCCAGCGGATAAACCTTGCGCACCGTGCCGCGCTTTTTCTTGTCGGGGTAGGCATCGAGTTCGATGTTGACGGGCTGGCCGGGTTTTATCTGGGCAATGTCTGCTTCATCGACTTTCACGTTAACATACATCCGCGAGACGTTGGCTAACTGCACGATGGAAGTGCCGCCCGAAAAACCGCTCTGGCCGGACTGGATGATAGTGCCTTCATCGACATATTTCTGCAAAATGATGCCGTCGCGGGGCGCGACCACGGTGGTCTGGTCGAGGTTGGTCTTGGCATTGGCAGCGGTGATCTCGGCGCGTTTGAGTTTGGCTTTGGCCTGGGTAATATCTTCAAGCCGCACCCGGTTGGTGATACTGCCGGTTTGCACTTCGCGCAGCGAGGCCTGCGCCTGTTCTGCTGAAGCGGTGGACGATTTGACGTCTTGCTCTTTGATGGCAACCTGGCGGCGGTTGGCCTGGGCGCTGCGCAGACCGGCGCGAGCCTGTTCGAGCGAAGCGCGCGAGGAAGCAACTTCTTTTTGCTTGAGCCTGTCTTGCACCGCGTTCGAGCGCGCACTGGCCAGGGCGGCGCGGGCTTGCGAGAGGCTGCCCTGGGCCTGAGCCACGCGGGCGTTCTGCTCGCGGATGGCTGCACTCTGTCCATCCTGCAAGGTGTTGAGGCGGGTCTGGGCGGTGCGCAAGGCTGAGGTTTTGGTGACAACCAGGTTGCGCGTCGTATCGACCACGCTCTGCGCGACGTAGCCCTTGGCCAGCAAACCTTCCTGGCGCTTGAGGTCGGTCTGGGCGGTTTCGAGGTCGGATTTGGCCTGGGCCACTTCGGCTTTGGCGTTCTCTGCTTCCTGTGGCTGGGTAGAGGCTTGCAGCAGGTTCAAGGTTTCGCGCGCCGATTCCAGCCCGGCCTGTGCGGCTTCGACATTAGCCTGCGCCTGGTTGATGGAAGCCTGCGATAGCTGCGGCTGCACTTTGGCTTCTTCCTGCACCCGCTCGTAATTGGCCTGGGCCGCCCGCACGGCGCTCTGGGCTTCTTCCACCGCGATGCGGGTGGAATCTTTCTGCACTACCAGCTCCTGCTGGCTCTGAGTTTTGCGGGCCTGTGCGGCTTCGACACCCTTCACCGACTGGGTAATTTTCGGACTCAGCCCGGCGGTTTGCAAGCGATAGTTCTGCTCGGCCTGGCGCAGGGCTGAACGTGCGGTTTCGACATCGGCCACCGCCTGTTGGTAGGCAGCAGTGGTATCTTGCTTGTCGATGACGCAGATTAGTTGGCCTTGCTTGACCAGAGTTCCTTCCTCCACTGCCATTCTCAGTACCGTCCCACCGGCTTTGGATTTGACATCGACCACGGTAAACGCCTGCAAAGTGCCCGAAGCACTTACCGTGGTGGCAATATTGGTAACTTCCACTTTGGCGGTCTCCACGGTGGGATGAACCACTTTCTTAGGACCAAAAACACGCCAGCCGATGAAGCCGCCGATGCCCAGCACCAGCAGCAGGGGAAACCACTTGATTTTACGGCGCTTTTTCGGCTTGGGGGCAGGGGACTGTTTCACAGGGGTGGGTTTCTCATTCGACATCGGCAGCTTCTCCTTCGGGCGCGGCAACGGGAGTGGGTTTAATGGCATCGGGTATCGATTGCGGAGCAGCTTCGGGAACCGGCTGGTCGGGGTTAGCCCAGGCGAAGCGGCCTACGGCGCGGTCGAGGTTGGCGCGGGCGATTTCGTAATCGAACTCGGCCTGGGTAGCGCTGGTCTGGGCGCTCATCAGCGAGTTCTGGGCATTGACGATATCAAGCACGATACCCAGCCCCAACTGATAGCGCTCGGTGGCAGTCGCCAGATTGGTCTGGGCTTGTTGCACTAAAATGCGGGCGTTGTTGATGCGCTCTACCTGCCCGGTTAAGTTGATATAGCAGCTCTCGACATCGGCGCTGAGGTCTTTTTCGGTTTGCTCTAATTGAATCAGGCTGGCTGCCAAAGTCGCTTCGGCCGCCTTGAGGTCGGCGCTTCGCTTGCCGCCATCGAAGAGTGAAAAGTTCACCCCGGCCCCGATTTGAAATTCGCGGTCGAGAGTGGAGCGAGGGTCGATGTTGTAGTCGGCGTTGAGCGATACCTGAGGCCTCTTTTCAATCTTTGCCAGTTGCACCGTTGCCTCGTTCTGCAAAACGGTAGCGCGGGCCTGCAAGAGGTCGGGACGCAGTGCCTGAGCCTGTTGAATATAAGCTTCGAGCGGCTTGAGGGCAGGGATGACCAGCAGTTCGCTGCTTTCGGTTTGTTCGGTTTCAACCGGCGGAGCCACCGAGCTATCGAGCCTTGATGATTCCGAAAGATTCAGCTTTTCGCCGCGTTCGAGTCCGAGTACGTTTCTGAAATCGACTTGCGCCACGCCGAGGCTGTTTTGCGATGAGACCAAGTCGAACCTTGCCTGGCTGAGGGTAACTTGCACGCTGAGGCGGTCGGCGCGGGCGATGGTGCCAGCTTCGATTTGGGCGTCGATTTGCGCCAACTGTTCCTGGGCGAGTTTGACCTGGCTTTCGCGCTGCAATACCAGCTTTTCCTGGCGCAGTTGTTCGTAGAAGGCTTGCGCAACCTGATAGGCCAGGCCCGAACGTACGCTGCCGAAGTCGCCCACCGTGCCTAGTTCCTGGGCGCGCGCCCGGCGCACCTGGGTGCGGGTTTTGCCGCCATCGAAAATGTTCTGTGAAACACTCACCCCCGTTGTGACGTTGCCGGAATTACCGGCAAGAACACCCGCCAGCGAAGCGCTGGGCGATTTGCGATAGACGTAGTTCACCGAGGCCGAGGCCTGGGGCAATAGTCCCGAGCGCACCGAGCGGATATTTTGCGTGGCGCTCAGCGAACGTTGCAGCGAAGCGCCGGTATCGCCGTGGTTATTGAGGGCGATGGTGATGCTCTCTTCCAGGGTGAGCGGTGCCGGAGCGGCTTGCACTGCACCAGCACTCAGGCACAACCCGAGGGCTAAAAAACTGCGGGAGGCGAATATACGTTTCATTTTGCTGCACCTCGGGCACGGCTCAGAATATCGATCATGGTTTCCAAGGAATCAACCAGTTGTTGTAGTTCCATGGGTGAGCAGTTTTGTGTCATTTGCAGCAACTGTTCGCGTTCGGCTTTTTTAAATTGCTGGAAGACATTACGTCCGTTTCGGGTGAGTTTGAGGTGAATAACACGGCGGTCGGCAGCATCGGTTTCGCGAGTCACCAACCCGGCAGTCACCAGACGTTCGACATAGGCGCTGGCGGTGCTGGGGCGAATTTTCATCAATTCGCAAAGCTCACTCAGCGTGCAGTTTTCATGATGCGTAATCAGCCACAGACAACGCCCCTGCGGCATCGTCAATTCCTTAAGCGAAGCAGGCGGCTCCCAACGCGGCGGATGCCAGGCCTCGCGTGCCTGTTTCATGAGTTCGGCCAACTTATCGAGATCTATAGCGGGAGCAGGGGATGATTTCATGATGTTTCGCCTGGCTAATGTTTCGTTTGACGAACTAATTAGATTATAGTTGCGCGATTTTTTGGAGTGCGATGACTTGTCATCGTGCTATTCCGGAGCATGGTTGGAATGCAGGAGTCACCGTTATGTCTGCGCGGTGACAAGCCACCGCACTCCACAAACGAAAACGGGAAGCGGATATTCCGCTTCCCGTTCTTACTTTTGTGTTGATTCGACTTAGCGTGGAACTGCGACGCGGGTTTTTTCCGTGCCACGGATAACGGTCACTTCCGGTGCGGGCGGAATGATCATGCCACCACCGGATGCGTTGGGATCAAACGGCGGCAGTGCAGTTCCCACCGGCGGCATCGCGGGACCATCATCCTTGCCGGAGATGGCTTTGATGACTTCCAGACCGAGCTTGGCATCTTCACGACGGCTTTCCGCTTCGCTCAACTGTTTGGCTTGCTGAGTGGCCGGTCCGGCAGCAAGGCGGCTGGGATATTCGCGCGATTCGGCAAGCGGGAAACGATCTCGTGAACCGGGATTGCGGATAGTGATATGCAGTTGGCCCTTGACATTAGCGGCCACTAAGCGCTGCGCGATTTCGGGACTGGCAGCCAGGATGAGACGGGTGCGATTCTGTTGACCGGGTTGGGCGGGAGCCGGGGTCGGCTCGGGGGTCGCAACATTGCCGTTGGGGTTTGCCGCGCCACCGGGAGGAGGCATCGAGGGACGAGAAGCCTGGATGGAACGATCAACGGCCAAAACTTCCAGGTCTTGTGCCAGGGTGCGGCCAGAGGTATAGTCGGGAGTTCCGATAACGATCTGATTGCCGGTTTTTTCTAATTTCAGTTCCTGGGCAACGATGACGTCAATACGGTCGCCGATATCGACCAGGCCGGCTGCAGTTTGGTCGGGGTCAACCCAGATAGCAACACCGCGCAAGCCTGCAGGAATGGGGATGTTGGCAGGAATAACGCGCCCCAGGCTGCTGGTAATGGAGTCGGTCGTTAACACCTGGCCGGGCTGGATGGTGTTGTTGGCGATGCGTCCCACAACGTCATACGGATTGGTAATGGCGTTGGGGGTATTGGTTGCCGATTCATTTTCCTCGATCATGTCGCGGGTGATGACGGTACGCGGATAGATGGGACGGCGAGCGACGTATACCTTTTGCGCCGGGGTTGGTTCGGTCTGGGTCTGTGCAACTGGTGTTGGAGCAGGAGCGCTGCCACCGCCTAGTAGTGCGTTAATCGTCAGGCCGAGGGCTAATAGGCCAAACAAAACGGCTCCAATAATGATTGGTAAAGTATTTTTTGCCATGAGGTCTCCTCAGTAAGACTACTGGCCGATGCTGCAGGGAAAGGATTTTTACCTGCGGCACCGGCCAAGAGAATGATTATTGTCCTCCGCCTCCGCCGTTGCCGGCGACTACGTTATTGCCTTCGTCGAACGATGAAATACCGGGGTTGCCAAGCTTGGTGGCGATGTTGGTATTATTGCCGACGGCGGTAACGGCAGCCGGGGCGGTTTCACCCGGAGCCAGCGGCGTGGTGCGCACACGAGGCGTTACGAAGATAACCAATTCAGTCTGATCGTTCTGGAAGCGCTTGCTGGTGAAGAGCTTACCCAGGACCGGAATGCTGCTGAGAATCGGAATCTTGGTTACTGATTTGCGAACCGTGTTGGAAATCAAGCCGCCCAGGGCGATGGTGCTGTCGCGGCCCAGTGTCACTTCCGTGACTGAAGCGCGGCGGTCGAATCCGGGAATAATGGCACCGGGGAAGGGTGAGAAACCGATTTCGTAGTTCGGCTGAGAGACTTCGGTGCGCAGGCGGAGCGTCAAAACCCCGTTGCTATTGGCGTTGGGAACTACGTCCAGCAGGATACCGAAGTTCTTGAACTCGATACCGGTCGTAGTGCCGGTGGCGTTTTGAACAATGCTGGTAGGAACCGGAACTTGGCCGCCAACCTGGAAAGTGGCGGTGCGGCCCGAGAGAACCGAAGTGCGCGGATTGGAAAGGATACGTGCATTGCCTTTAGTCGCTTCGGCACGGAGCTGAGCCTGAAACGCCGTGAGGGTGCCGATTGTGCGAGGGTTAGTCCCAGTACCAAGCGGTCCAGGCCCATCACCATCTGTGCTGCTCTGACCGATGACAAAACCGTTGCTGCTGGCATCGCCAAGCGAGGGGAAGCTAAAGCCCAGGTTCTTAAGATCGTTGTTAGTGATTTCGACGAAAGTGACATCCACATCCACCAGGATAGGATTAGGGGTTTGCAATTGGTTGTCTACTTCACCGGCAAAGCCGCGAGCAACTTGTTCGGCTGTTACAGCTACGTTGGTATCGGCTACGATACCTTCGAGCACAACCCGTTTGGCGGTTCCACGTACACGCACGCCGGGTAGACCGATGGCCTGGGCAATGGTATTCAAGAGAGCTGCTTCTCCCGGAAGTGCCGGGGTAATGGTCAATTTGTTCAACACTTGCAAGCCGGTGCGGGCAGCAGCCGTGCCGGCAGCATCGATATCGGCCTGCGAGGGCAAGGTGCCTTCAAGGATGACCTGGTCCCCGACACGCCGAACGACGACAGTCCGGGGTGGCTGGAGAACGCCGGCAATACCGATATATTCGGTTGGGGCCGGCAGAGCAGTGTCCTGAGCGTTAAGCAGGTCGCGCAAATGCTCAACGCTCATTACCGGTAAGCGAAGCAAGTTGAGAACTTCGCCATTGGTATAGGAGCGGGCAATTTGCTCGGCGCGCTGGCGTTCGATATCGGTAGCAACGGTGCCGTCCAGAATGGCGGTTTTACCCACGACGCGGACTGTAATGCCGGGGCGTCCCAGGGCTTCTTGAATCTGCAAGGCAGTCAATTGGCCAAGGTCGACGATATCGCGAACTCGCAACTGGTTAATGACTTTATCGGAGAAGATTCCGGCGATATCAAGTGCGCGCTTCATCTCTTCGGCAGAAGCGACTTCGCCTTCGAGGATGATCGAATTTTGCACGCGGCGCACACGCACACCGTCGATGCCGATTTCATCTTCAATATCCACCGGGCGGGTGCCGGGGGCGGGAACGACTTTTACCTGATATTGGCGAATCTTGCCCAGGCGATCGACAACGACTAAAGTCGTGGTGCCTGCCGATTTACCATTCACCAGCACGGCGCGCGCATTCACAACCGATACGTCGGCGATGGCGGGGTCGGCAATGGCGACGGTGGCCAGGTCGACCTTGGTTACCAAAACGATATAGGTGCTCGAAGCAACTTCAATCTGGTTGGCCAGGCGGTCGGAAGAAGTGACAGGATGCTGCGGCTGGCGCAGCGGCGGGGCGTTAGGGTTCTGGGCCAGGCGAGGTGCCTGGTTGGTGGTAGCTTTGGTTTTGCTGTCGGCCTTGGCAGCGGGCAGCGGCACGGAGACCTGTTGGATATCGATCGGCACCGCCACGTTTTGCATCCACTGCGGCAACGGCTGCGAGGCCGGTGGCAGCTTGAGCGCCTGCACCTGAACTACCTGGCTACCACTGTTGAGGCCGGGCAGAGTAGCGATAGCTAACGCAGTATCGTTGGGGGTGTCTGTTGCGGGCTTTGGCGCTAACGGGCCAAGCTGGACTTTAAGGGTAGCCGGGGGCAGAGTAGCCAGAGGAATGTCGGTCGTGGTGATTTTGGCCGGACGCTCGGTATCCGAAGTGGCTCGAAGACCATGGTTCCACCGGTTTGTTGTTGCCACCGACCAGAGAGCCGGGGTAGTGGCCGAAGACTGTTTGCGAGCGGCGGCTCCCAGTGCCGTCAATCGGGTGGCTTGACCGGTATTACGCTGGTTAAGTGACTGGCGTTCAATGGAGAAACCGGCTTCCCCACTGAAGGTTTTGTCGGTTGCAATCTGTGAAAAATTATTGCTCGATTGCAGTGCGGTGAGAACCGGAGCGGATGGCACTGTTGCAGACTGTGCAAACGCAGCATTATTACCGCTCATCAATGCCAGTAAGAGTGCGCCGGCAGGAATGATGGCAGGTGAACAACGAGGTGAACCGGCCCATGCCAGAAAGCGGGGCAACGGGTACGAGGAGTGCGTCGGATTCATCGAGTTTCTCCCTATGTGGTGATGCATGGCGTTAAAACTTTTTACTATTGTTGTGGACGGAAGTAGATTGTAGTGCATTCCATATCGTTGAATTTGCTGGATGCAGAACGCCGTCACATTGTAAGCGATTCCTGAATGACTTGCCAAATGGTTTCCCGGATAAAATTTTCACTTCCTGGTTATGAATAAGGATTGAATGAGGAAATTCACTTCAAGTTATTCCTCAAAAATGGAGTGTTTTAACGGAGAAATGTGCGCAGCTGCAATTTTATCTATTACTTGGCATCAACTTTGCTTATGAAACAGCTATTTTAGTCCTTAAAAAAGAGAAAATTTCTTCTTCGCGCGAGGAGCTTCCGTAGCGATTTGCACATGAAATAATTTTTCTCCCAAGAGTTGCATTTGATGGGATAACTCGGTTTGGTTGAGCGTTGTAATAAAAGGTGCTCCCATATTTATGGCCTGAGCCGCTTGTAATCGGTCATTGGGTAAAATAGCGGAAATACGGTGGTTCAGACCGCTTTCAAAGTCGTCACTGGAGATCATGTCGTCTTCATCGGCGCGGTTTACGACTACGCGAATGCGCGGACGAACTTCTTCCGGCAGAATTTCGAGGAAAACCTTGGTCGAACGGAGTGCCAATAAGTCGGAGGTGGAGGAAACGACCAGAATAATATCCAATAGCGGCGCAACCCCCGTGGCTTCTTCTTCGTTGAGTAGCGGCAAATCGACAAAGGTGTATGCGCAAGTATGGCGACATACTTCGAAGAGATTGGGAAGAAAATCGTGAGGAATCTCAATTCCCACCGCCGTTGCAGTGCCTTGCCAGGTCCAATACATAAGCCCATTGCGATGCGGCACACCGAATTGACGTAAGAATTCAGGGGAGTATTCGGCCTGTTCGCTACCCATGGCACCTGCCATATCCAGGAGGCCGACGCGTGGTTGCAACGAAAGTAGAACGGCCCCGTCTCCCGATTCCAGGCCGATCAACCCGATTGGTTGTTTTGTTGCTTTGGCTATCATTGCCGCCATATTGGTGGCAATGGTTGTTTTGCCCAGGCCGCCTTTGCCCGACATGACACCGATTACAATCCCTTTGGTGACTTGAGCGGTTGGAGTGCCTTCAGCATGCACTACGCGCAGATTGCGTTCTCCGGTAGCAGCTAAAATATTACGGCGCAGTCCTTCGGCATCCAGAGGGCGAACCAGGTAGTCTTCAGCACCAGACAGCATGGCCTGGCGCATACGCTCACTACTACTATCGTTGGAAACCAATAAAACGGCCAGGCCAGGACGTGCTTCCAGGGATTGCCGCACGATTTCGAAAATATCGACGTCGGGGAAATCGGCATCCAGAATGAGGATGTCCGGTTCGGTGGTTTGCAATGCCATCGTCACCACTTCGGGACGTTCGACCTCCGGCATTACTTCCACTGCATATTGCTCGGGTAGGTTGTCCCAGCCGGGCGGCAAAGGCTCGCTCAAGCATGCCGGTAGAATTCGAATCAGTGAACTTTCCATAAACGTTGGCGCAAAAAACAGAAACTCGATAAAACCTTGGCCAACCGGCACCAGCACCGGTGGCTTTATTATTCCACGTTCGCCCGCTTACTCACGGTGTGGCGAGACGTGTTTTACTCAAGAGAATGGCGAACTATTCGACAATACGACAGCAACGCCGCGCTCAATTGCACGGCCTTTATGTTATCACGGACGAACGAGCCGGAGGAGAAATCACGCCCGACAATCACCTGCGCATCGCAAAGGCTGCGATTGCAGGCGGTGCAGCCGTGTTGCAACTACGTGGCAAGCAAACCCTGGCATTGCAATTATATGAAATCGCGAGCCTTCTCCGCGAAATGACCAGTCAAGCGGGTGTGCTTTTTTTCATCAATGACGATCCGCGCCTCGCGGGCAAAGTTGATGCCGACGGAGTGCATCTAGGACCCGATGACGCCGGAGTGCGTGAAGCCCGGCAAATTCTGGGCGAGGACAAACTTATCGGCGTTTCCTGCGGCGATGAAGCCGAAGCGCGGGCGGCCCATATGGCCGGGGCCGATTATATCGGGGCCGGGGCAATCTTTGCCACCGCCACCAAGCTGGATGCCGGGGTGCCTATCGGGCTGGAGAAACTGCGTTCCATTGTGGAAGCGACTCCGCTACCTGTGGCGGCCATCGGCGGGGTGGAGTTGCAAAATATCGCCTCACTGGCAGGGCAGGGCGCGGCCATGGCCTGTGTCATCTCGGCGGTGACACGCCAGTCCGATGATAACGCCATGGCCGATGCGGTGCGTGCGCTGTGCCGGGAGTTTGAGACGGCAAAAACATCATGAACTTGCGTGAGTTAGGCGAATTCGGATTAATTGCCCACTGCGCCTCGCGTTTAAAACAGCGTGAGGGGGTGGTGACGGGCATAGGCGACGACGCGGCAGTATTATCGTCGTTGCATACTCCAGTCGTTACTTGCGATGCACTGGTCGAAGAGGTGCATTTCCGGCGCGATTGGAGCACACCGTTCCAACTGGGCCGCAAGGCCATCAGCGTGAATGTTTCCGATTTGGCCGCGAAAGGCGCGCAACCGGTAGCGGCGTTCGTATCGCTGGCCGTGAGCGAAACCCTGCTCGAAGACGATAGCGCGGTTGCATGGCTCGAAGCACTCTACGACGGTATGGAAAGCGCGGCGGCGCAATATGGCTGCACCGTAGCCGGGGGGGATACCGTGCGTAGCGCCCGCGAAGTGATGCTGAGCGTGACGCTGATCGGCGACGCCGGGCAAAGCCGTCCGCCACTGCGGGAAGCAGCCTGTGAGGAAGATGTGGTGTTAGTAACGGGAACCCTGGGCGACTCGGCGGCCGGGCTGTTCCTGTTGCAGCATCCCGAGGTGGAAGTGCCCGGTGATGTGCGAGAGTTCCTCATTCAACGCCATCTCGATCCGCAGGCGCGTTTGGAGGCCGGATTGGCGGCTAGGCGGCAGGCAGAGATGGGGTATGGCCCCAACGCTTCGCTCGATCTCTCGGACGGCCTGGCCGGGGATGCGGGGCACATTGCGCGGCGTTCCGGGGTGCAGATTGAAATTGATACGAAGGCGTTGCCCATTTCCCCGGCCTGCCACACCGCCGCCCATGCGGCGCGGGAGCAGGGCTTTGAAGTGAGCGCCCTGCAGTGGGCGCTCTATGGCGGTGAAGATTACGAATTGCTCTGGTGCGTATTACCCGGAAGTGTGGCATCCATTTCGCAGGGAGTGAGTGCGGCTACGAGTGTTCCTGTGACCCGAATTGGGCGGTGTGTTGCGCTACGAGGCGATTCTCCCCCTGTGGTTTTGCAGGATGAGGAAGAGCGTGCCGGGGCTGCCAAAAGTGCCTGGGCGCATTTCTAAAACGTAGCGGATATCTGTGCCTGGTCGTTTTATCAAGTGACCGTCGTATCCTTATATTTTTTAGATATTATGTCCGAACCCGGGTTAATTTTAGCGTTCTTTCCAGAACGTGATGTCGCCGTAAAATCACTGCGCAGCCTGCGTAAAAAAGGCTTCTCACGCGCGGCGCTTCTCTACAAAACCGAAGAAGGTCGCATCCATATCGTGCAGCACGAAGTTTCGGGCGGGCAGGGAGCGATATGGGGCGGTTTGGCCGGCCTGGCTCTCACCGCCGCATTCCCGGCTTTGCGTGTAGCACGCGCGGTTCCGTCACTGGTCGGTGCCGCTACCGGCTATGGTTTGGCTCGCACGCTCGACCAGGGAATTCGCGATGCGGTGATTGAGCGCTATAAAAACACCCTGGCGCGTGGCGAAATTCTGGTTCTGGTGGAAGCTCCGGTGCCCCGCCTGGCCCGGGCGCTGGCGATCTTGAGGGCCGATGAAAGCCTGCGCCCCACCACTTTCGTCGAACGTATTTCCCATTTGAGTGCTGCCGACGATATCAACGGCGTCTTGCAGCGCCGCGCCCCTGAAACCCTCGAAAAGCTCGCCCAAAACGCTCGCGAACTGGCCCGGCGTCATAAACCGCAAAAGAGCCGGGGCGATAACCCGCTTCTGCTGCACCGTTTGCGCAGCAACGCCCGCGTGATTAAAGGCGTACACGATAACCTGCTGGAAGCCTCGCGGCTCGACCAGCCGGTTTCGCTTTCGGCGGAGTGGCTGCTCGATAACGCCTATATCATTCAGGGACAGGTGTTGGAGGTCAAGAAGTCGCTTTCGCGGGGCTTCTATCGCGAGCTGCCGGTGGTGGAAGCTTCGCCGTTTGTGAAGCTATCGAGCGATTCGCTGCAGCCTCAGCGACCCATTTTCGTGCCCCGTGTCTATGCGCTGGCCCAGGAGCTGATCGCCCGCACCGATAACCGGCTCGACCGTGCCAATGTGCAGGCGTTCGTGGCGGCCTATCAGGAAGTTGCTCCACTCTCTATTGCTGAATTGTGGGCCTTGCCTTTGATGCTGCGTCTGGCCTTGATTGAAAATCTGCGACGTTTGTTCGTGCAGACCGACCATCGTCAGCGCGATCGTGAACGGGCCGATTTCTGGGCCAACCGCCTCATGAACGCGGCGCGGCGCGAACCGGATTTGATTCTTCAGTTTCTGGCGGCCTTGTCTCAGGAGCAAACCGACGTGCGCATGCACTTTGCCGATCGTCTGGTAAGCCTGCTCTATGACGAAGGCGGTGTGCTCGAACACGTGCGCAGTTGGCTTGAACGCAAGTTCGAAATGCCGTTTGCCGAGATCGTGGCCAACGAACAGCGACGCCAGGCGGCCGACCAGGTTTCGGTTTCCAACGCCATCGGCAGTCAGCGGTTTCTCAACCAGACCGATTGGAATGAAGTTTTTGAAGAACTCTCCCTGGTAGAGCGGGAACTGCGAAACGATCCGGCAGGCGTTTACCCCCGGATGGATTTTGCCACCCGCGATACCTATCGCCGCCAGGTTGAACGTATGGCGCGGCATTCTCCGTTAGGCGAGCAGGACGTTGCCCGCCAGGTGGTCGCTAATGCGCAGCAGCCACAACGACAGGCCACCGGTAAAGATACGCTCGAAACTCATATCGGTTATCACCTCATCGACGATGGGCGGCAGCCGTTCGAACACGCCATTCAATATGCCGCGCCACCTATGGAACGAGCGCGGCGGGTGGCGCTCAATCATCCCTTGCCGGTATATCTGGGCGCGATCGGCCTGGTGACGTTGGGCGGAGCCGTAGTATTGGCGCGCGCTGCGCGCCACACGGGTTTGCGCTTGCCCGGTGTCTGGGGGTTGGCGGCGTTGTTACCGGCCAGTGAAATCGGCGTGCAGGCGGTCAACTATCTGGTGACGCGCTGTTTACCGCCGCGTCCCCTGCCGCGTATGGATTTCGAGCACGGCATCCCGGCTCAGTGGGGCACCTTGGTCGTAGTGCCGATGATGCTCGATTCACAAGAGGGGATTCGTGAGAACCTGGAACGGATCGAAGTACATTATTTGGCCAACAATGACCCGCAGCTCAAATTCGCTCTGTTGGCCGACTACACCGATGCGCCCGAAGCGCACATGCCACAAGATGAGGAACTGCTGCAAACCGCTATTGCCGGAATAGAAGTACTCAATAGCCGGTATACAGGGGCTGGAGGCTTGAGGCTGGAGACTGGCAACGGCTCCGATTCCAACCAGCCTCCAGTCTCCACCCCCCAGCCTCGCTTCTTCCTCTTCCACCGCGAGCGCCGCTGGTGCGAGACCGAAGAACGCTGGATGGGCTGGGAGCGCAAGCGTGGCAAACTCGAACAGCTCAACGCCTGGCTGCTGGGCGAAAATGGCGAATGCTCCGATGAGCTTCATCCGGTGGCGGGTGATGGGGCATATCTGCGTGGTATCCGCTATGTGCTCACTCTCGATGCCGATGCCGAACTTCCCCACGAAGCGGCGCGCCTGTTGATCGAGTCGATGGCGCATCCCCTGAACCTCCCTGTGGTCAAGGATGGCCAGTTGCCTCTGCGTGGTTACGGCGTCATCATGCCGCGTGTAGCGACGGCGCTCCCCTCGGCCAATGCCACCGGTTTTTCGCAACTCTTCACCGAAGGCGCAGGCACGGACCCCTACACCCACGTGGTATCGGACGTTTACCAGGACTTGTTCGGAGAAAGCTCTTATCAGGGCAAAGGGCTTTATGATGTGGAGGTTTTTCATCGGTCGTTAGACCGGCGCTTCCCCGAATCGCACATCCTTTCGCACGATTTGCTCGAAGGCGCGCACGTGCGGGTGGGACTGGCTGGCGATGTGGAGTTGCTCGATCAATTTCCGCCTAATTACGAAACCTATGCGCGCCGCCAGCACCGCTGGATTCGGGGCGACTGGCAGATTATGGATTGGGTTGGTGACATGGTGCCCACCGCTGTGGGGCATGAAACCAATCCGCTGTCGCTGCTCAACCGCTGGAAGATTGCCGACAATCTGCGACGCAGCCTGGTGCCTTCGGCCACGTTCTTCATGCTTTTGGGCGGCTGGAATGGCGGGCGCTGCCTGGCGCTGGCGGCCAACGTGCTGGCTGGAATTGCGATGTCGTTGCCGGTCGTGATGCAGGCGCAGGGGTTGATGGCGCGCGATGCTAACAAACTGGTGGGCGCGCGTGAACTCAAGCGCACCATGTTGCGCCGTTTAGTCGAAACCGCTTTGTTGCCGCACCAGGCGCAGCTTACGCTGGACGCGATTGTGCGGGTGTTCTACCGCCGCCGTATTTCGGGCAAGCATCTGCTGGAATGGCAAACGGCTTCGGCCAGTTACCGCAATACGGCCGAGCGCGAACGCGGGTTTTTACTGCGCCTGAGCGGCATTTCGGCGCTGGCCCTGGGGCTGGCCGGCCTGGCGATGCACAAGGGAAGCGCTCTGGGCATGTCCTGGCCGTTTTTGGTGCTGTGGGCCGCTGCACCGCTCCTGGTGAAGCAGCTCAATCGCCGCGTCTATCGTGAGGTGGAGGAGAGCTTTACTGCCGATGATAAAAAATATCTGCGTCGCGTGGCACGCCGCACCTGGCGTTATTTCGATGATTTCGTAGGCCCACAAACCAACTGGCTGCCGCCCGATAACTATCAGGAAACCCTCAACATCGAAATTGCCCAGCGCACTTCGCCCACTAATATTGGGCTGTGGTTGCAGGCACTATTGGCGGCGCACGACTTCGGTTACCTGCCGGTCGATGATGCTATTAACCGCGCCTTGCCCACACTGCAAACCTTCGATGAGTTGGAAAAGTTCAACGGTCATCTGCTCAACTGGTATAACGTGCAGACGCTCGAAAGCCTGAATCCGCGGTATGTCTCCACCGTCGATAGCGGCAACCTGTTGGGCAGCCTGGTAACGTTGCAATATGGCGTGGAAGAAATGCTGGATGCGCCCTTCCTCGACTGCAAGGCGATGAATGGTTTGCAGGATACGCTGGCGGCGCTGCGCGAATCGGTGCCTGCCGATTCAGCAGTGCTCGATTCCATCACGCATCTGGAAACACTTTTCAATTGCAGTTGTGCCCCGCCGGTGGAAGTGATGGAGCGTTTACGCACTGCGCTTCCAGCCGTGGAACAGTTACTGTTGTTGGTGGCGCAGGCTTCTGCCGGCAAGACACGTGTCTCATCGCCGCGCAGTCTACCCACAGCGCCGCGCGATTTACAGCAGGCGATCTACGATCCGCGCCTGGAAGTGAATCAGGCCGTTTACTGGGCGGCGCAGCTCGAACAGATGTTGCGCGCCTGGATTCATGTTTCCGACCGCTACGGGCAGTGGATGGAATTTCTGGCGGACCAGCCTGAAGCCTGGTTGCATCCTCTGGGCGATGATGCCCGTGCCCTGCGCAACGAAATTCTCAGCCGGGCACCCTCGCTGCATGAACTGGCGAGTGGGGAAGTGGCACCGCTGAACGCACTTTTCGAAATGCGCACCCGTCGCGGTTTACCCACCGCACTTTCGCAATGGCTCACTCAGCTCGAAAGCGAGTTCGGACGCTCACGTTGGCTGGCCGGGGAAATGGTGGCCGATGCCCATGAACTGCTCGACCGCACCCGTAAAACCATCGATGAGATGGACATGGCGTTTCTCTTTGACAACAGCCGCAAGCTGTTCCCGGTTGGCTTTAGCCTGGAAGAGATGCGGGCCGATTCTTCTTACTACGACCTGTTGGCCAGCGAATGCCGTCTCGCCAGTTTCCTGGCGGTGGCGCGGGGACAGGCTCCGGTCGAACACTGGTGGCGACTGGGCCGCCGCTATGGCAAAGGCGAGAGTGGCCGGCCAGTGCTCCTTTCGTGGAGCGGCACCATGTTCGAATACCTGATGCCGATGATGTATACCCGCGGCCACGAGCGTTCGCTGCTGGATAACGCCTGCCGCGATGCCGTGCACGACCAGATTCTTTATGCCCGCCGCCAGAATATTCCGTGGGGTATCTCCGAAGCGGCGTTTAGCGCCCTCGATGCCAATCGGGTTTATCAATACAAGGCGTTTGGCGTACCGACATTGGGTTTGCAACGCGGGCATGAAAACGATGTTGTAGTCGCGCCCTACGCCACGCTGATGGCGCTGCCCTTTGCCGGGCGCACCGCTATCGACAACCTTAAAAAACTCCAGTCCCTGGGTGCTTATGGCGATTATGGCTTCTATGAATCCATCGACTTTTCGCATCAGCATTTGGGCGACGACCCGGACGAGGAAGCGTCCAAACAGACGGCTGAAACCGCCTTGCGTACCCGCGATGACCGCGGTGTGATCGTGCGCGCCTTCATGGTGCACCATCAGGGCATGGCGCTGGTGACATTGGATAACCTTTTGCACCGCCGCCCGGCCGATGACGGAACCATTGGTGCCATGCAGGCCCGTTTCCACGCCGACCCGCATGTGCGCGCTGCCACGCCGCTACTCTATGAAAGCGTGCCGGTGGCCCCGGCCGTGCTCGACGCCTTGGGCGATGAGCAGCCGATGGAACGCCTGCCGCTTCCGGCTTCCACCGCAACCGGTGCGTTTTCGCGCTTCCATTCGCCCGATTCGCTGGTGCCGCGCACCCACCTGCTGTCTAACGGCCGCTATTCGATCATGATGACTAATGCCGGTGGCGGTTATTCCCGCTGGCAACACGAGGGTACAGATTACGATGTCTCGCGCTGGCGGGCCGATACGACGGCTGATGATCGCGGCTCATTCATCTTCGTGCGCGACGTGGCGACCAACGCCTCCTGGTCGGTCACCCACCAACCGCTTCGTCGCGCGGCGCGCTCGGCAAATGTGGAGTTCAAACCCGAACGCATCGAGTTTAAGCGGCGTGATGCGGAAATCGAAACCATCACCGATGTGTTCGTAGCTCCCGAAGACGATTGCGAAATCCGTCGTCTCACCCTGGTGAACCACTCCTCGCGGCCACGCATTGTGGAAGTGACCAGTTACGTCGAGCTGGCGCTTAATACCCACGCCGCCGACCGTGCTCACCCGGCTTTTTCAAAACTCTTCATTCAAACCGAATATCTCGAAGAGAGTGGCGCGCTGCTGGCCAACCGCCGTCCCCGCAAAGAAAACGACCAGCAGATTTGGGCGATGCATCTTGTGGCGGGAGATGGGAGATGGGAGGTGGGAGATGGGGGAAGAGTCGCAGAGACTGCCACTCCCGTCGTTTCCCGCAATGGGCATAAAGCAAACCTGAATGGACAGGCCGGTGCATTGGAGGCACAGGTAATCAATTCCACCTCCCATCTCCCACCTCCCACCTCCCAGTACGAAACCGATAGATCGAAATTCTTGGGCCGTGGCCGCAGCATTGCCGACCCGCAGGCGCTCAATAAGCCGCTCACCAACACGGCGGGCGCGGTTCTCGACCCGATTTTTTCGTTGCGTCATCGCGTTGAGATCGCGGCCAACCAGCGGGTGGAGATTGCCTTTATCACTGGTGCGGGAAATTCCCGCGAGACTATGCTACGTATGGTGGAGAAATACCGTGAAGCCGGTGCCGTGGAGCGGGCACTGGAGTTAGCCTGGACCCACGCCCAGTTAGAGATGCACCATTTGCGGGTGCGTCCGGATGAAACCCAGCTCTTCCAACAAATGGCGGCTGGTGCGCTCTATCCGCATCTCGCCTTCCGCGCTCCGGGCGCGCGCTTGCGCCAGAACACGCTGGGGCAATCGACGCTGTGGGCCTATGGCATCTCCGGCGACCTGCCGATTTTCACCGTCATCGTCGATCACGAGCGCGACATGCCCGCCGTGCGTCAGGCGTTGCTGTCGCATTCGTTCTGGCGTTTGCATGGCTTCAAGGCCGACCTGGTGATTTTGAACCAGCAGGCAGGCGGCTATCAGCAGGAACTGACGGAGAAGATGAAAAGCCTCACCAATTCGTTCGTGCAGTATGTGGGCATCGACAAGCCGGGTGGCATTTTCATTCGCTCGCGCGAGAACATGCCTGAGGAGCACCTCACCTTGATTCTGGCGGCTTCGCATATTGTCATGGTCGCTTCACGCGGACGCCTGGCCCAGCAACTGAGTAATTTGCCGGGAACTCCGGCCAACGCCCCCCGATTGGTGGTGACAAATCGCCCGCAGGATGAAACCACCGCGCCACTGCCGTTCTTGGAATTACCCTATTTCAACGGCCTGGGCGGCTTCACTACCGATGGCCGGGAATACGCCGTGTACCTGGGACCCGGTGATACAACCCCTGCGCCCTGGATCAACGTGATGGCCAACCCTGTGTTCGGGCAGATGGTTTCCGAAGCCGGACACGGGTTCGCCTGGTGGGGCAACAGCCAGGAGAATCGCATCACCGACTGGTCGAACGATCCCACTTCCGACCCCATCAACGATGCCGTTTATATCCGCGACGATGACACCGGCGCGTTTTGGACGCCCACTTCAGGTCCCATTCGCGAAAAAGAAGCCTACCGTGTGCGCCACGGGCAAGGCTACTCCATCTACGAACACAACTCGAACGGCATCGAACAGGAACTGACGACTTTCGTACCTTTGAGCGATGTATGTCCCGATTCCGAGGCCCAAACCGAGAGCGACGAGGAGACCCCCCATCTCCCATCTCCCACCTCCCCTCTCCCCTTACGCCTTCAACGCCTGCGCCTGCACAACAGCTCGGGCCGTCGCCGTCGCCTGACGATCACCGGGTATCACGAGTGGATTTTAGGCACCGACAAAGAGCAGACCCAGCTTCATGTCGTCACCAACTGGGATACGCAAAGCCGCACCCTGATGGCGCATAACGCTTATCATCCGCATTATGGGTCGCGTCTGGCGTTTTCCACCAGTAGTCCTTCGCCTGAGCATTTCACCTCCGACCGCACGGCGTTTCTGGGGCGTAACGGTAAGCTTTCAAGTCCAGCGGTGCTGCGCCGCAAGCACCTCATCGACCGCAGCGGTGCCGGACTCGATCCTTGTGCCGCCACTCAGTTGCGACTGGTGCTTGAACCAGGCGAAACCCGTGAAGTCACTTTCATGATGGGCCAGGCCGATAGCGTGGACGAAGTGCGCACTTATGTGGACCAGTTCCGCGAACCCGAAGCTGTGGAGGCCGCACTGGCTGAGACGCAGCAGGCGTGGGACGGCGTGTTGGGCGCGTTGGAAGTGGAGACGCCCTTGCTTTCGGTCAACTTCCTGCTCAACCGTTGGCTGCTCTACCAGAACCTCTCCTGCCGCGTGTGGGGTCGCTCGGCCTTCTACCAGAGTGGAGGAGCCTGGGGCTTCCGCGACCAGTTGCAAGACGTCATGGCGCTGGTCTACAGCCTGCCTCATATCGTGCGCGCCCAGATTCTGCGCGCCGCCGCTCATCAGTTTGAAGAGGGCGACGTGCAGCACTGGTGGCATGAACCCAGTGGGGCCGGGGTGCGCACGCGCATCACCGACGACCTGTTGTTCTTGCCCTATGTGGTGGCGCATTATATTCGTGTTACCGGCGACACCAGTGTGCTCGACGAGCAGGTGACGTTCCTGCAGGCGCCGGAATTGGCCGAGGGTGAGCACGAGAAGTATTTCGAACCCGGCGTCACCGATTATACCGCCAGCATCTACGAGCATTGCCGCCGTGCCATTGAGCGCGGTTCCACGCTGGGACCGCACAACCTGCCGTTGATCGGCACTGGCGACTGGAACGACGGCCTCAACGCCGTGGGCGAAGAGGGCAAGGGCGAAAGCGTGTGGTTGGCCTGGTTCCTGGTTGATGTGCTGCGCGGCTTTGCCGACCTGGTCGGTGAGCGCGATAAAGCCTATGCCAAAAAGCTGCGCACCCGTGCCACGCGCTACATCAAGGCTGTGGAAGAAAGCGCCTGGGATGGTGAGTGGTATCGCCGCGCCTATTATGACGATGGCGCGCCATTAGGCTCCAAGGAATCGGATGAAGGCAAAATCGACGTCTTGCCCCAGGCTTGGGCCGCTATCTCGCGCGCTGGAGACCCCGAGCGCACCACGCAGGCATTGGCTTCGGTCGATAAGCACTTGGTGAAGGAAGACGACAAGATGGTGTTGCTCTTCACTCCACCGTTCGATAAAACCACCCACAACCCGGGCTACATCAAGGGCTACCTGCCTGGTGTGCGCGAAAACGGTGGGCAATATACCCACGGTGCATTGTGGCTCACCTTGGCCCACGCCATGCGTGGCAACGGCGATAAAGCAGTGGAGATTCTCCAACTCCTCAATCCGGTGGAACATGCCCGCGATAAAACGCAATCATCGCTCTATAAGGTGGAGCCGTATGTCATCGCAGCCGATGTCTATTCGCTCGAAGGCCAGGTCGGTCGTGGCGGCTGGACCTGGTACACCGGTTCGGCGGGCTGGATGTATCGAGTATGGGTCGAAGCCGTATTAGGCTTCCAGCCACGGCAGGATAAGCTGTTTATCAATCCCTCGATTCCCAAAGACTGGAAACAGTTTGCGCTCCGCTACCGCTTTGGCAACTCGCTGTATAACATCACGGTGGAAAATCCCGATGGAGTGAATGGTGGTGTCGCAGTTATTGAACTGGAAGGTGCGCCGCTCAAGGAGAAATTCATTCCGTTGGTGGATGACGGCAACACACATCACGTCGTAGTGAGGCTGGGCAAAGCTGGGCCGACGGCAGCGACAGCTAAAGCGTTGCCGTTTGCGGAAGAAGAAAAATAGAAGGAGTAGGAGAGCATGAGACATCGTGAAGTTTGAAGTTGTATTTTGCTCTCCCTCTTTTACTTAATGACCCATATCCGCACCGGCAGCCTGGCTAGGCTTGGGGCGCAATAAAAGAATGCAGGGTGAGACCAAAACCATAGTGAGGCCGATCAGCAGGAAAGCATCGTTATAACTCATGACGGTTGCCTGCACCTGGGCCGTATGCGAAATGACACGCAAGGCGGTTTCCTGGGCCTGCACGGCATCGTAGCCATGTAGCATAAAGTTTTCCTTGAGGAACCGCAGCCGCTCATCGAAAGCCGGGTTGCCGACGTACAGATGCTGGGCCAGCGCATTGGCATGGACGGCGGTTTTATTGGTGATGTGCGTGCCCAGCAGCGCAATGCCGAACGAGCCGCCTAATTGGCGCATGAGGTTGAGCATGCTGGCCCCCTGGGCGATTTCGGCACCTTTAAGCGAAGAGAAGGCCGCGAGGTTGATGGGAGTAAACAGCAGGCCCAGACCAAAGCCGCGCACGATGAGCGCCAGGCGTGTATCTGGTTCGCCACTTAAAATCGTCAGGTGGCCCAAATCCCACATGGAAGCCACGAAAAGGAAAAGACCGGTCACAATAAGCAAACGCGGCGGCACGAGCTGTTTCTTGCCGTTGAGCAGACGTCCCGAAATGACGGCACTCATTCCGGTGGCAATAGCGCCAGGCATCAGCACTAACCCGGTCACGGTAGGGGTGAAATGCAGAATATTTTGGGCGAACAATGGGAAGATGAAAACTCCGCCATAAAGGCCAAAACCCAACACCAGGAAGAGGGCGAGGGCGGCGCTCAGGTCGCGGTTCTTCAGCACGCGCAGGTTCACAATCGGCTGTTTGTTTCTGGGTGATAATTCCCAATAGATGAAAGCGGCGAGGGCAATGGTGCCGATGACGGTTAACCGTGTGATGGTGGCGCTTTCAAACCAGTCGTCGCGATTGCCTTCTTCGAGTACGTATTGAAGCGATCCCAGCCCCACGGCTAATAGGCCCACTCCCCACCAATCGACGCTGGCGGTGGCCATTTTGTGCTTGGTGTCTTCGAGAAAGCTAAGCACGATGAACAGTGAAATCGCGCCGATGGGCATATTGACAAAGAAAATCCATGGCCACGAGTAGTTATCGGTAATCCAACCGCCAAGGGTGGGGCCTATAGTAGGGGCTACGATAATACCGAGCACATAAATCGACTGCACCAGTCCTTGCTGCTCGGCGGGAAAAATTTCGCGGATGGTGGCCTGTGCCGTGGAGAGCAGGGCAGCGCCGCCCGCTCCTTGAAGAATGCGCCAGAGAACCAATTCACCCAGCGAGCGCGAAGTGCCGCAGAGAAGCGAGGCTATGAGAAAGAGGATGATCGATCCTGCCAGATAGCGCCTGCGTCCAAAGCGTGAAGCCAGCCAGGCTGTCATGGGTAACACGATTACGTTGGCCAGGATATAACCGGTAGAGACCCAGCCGATTTCCTGTGTGGTTGCGCCCAGGTTACCCGCCATTTGCGGCAAGGCCACGTTGACGATGGTGGTATCGAGCACTTCCAGAATGGCAGCCGTAATCAGGCCCGCCAGGATAAGCCAGCGATACGGGCTGAGTTCCTCTTCCATTTCCGGTGTTGTTGCGTTATTAATTGATTGAGCCATGACGGCAGCCTCATTCTTTTTTCGGCTATCGGGTTACCCGCTGCTTTTCCGTCAATTTGTGCTTGAGTGGATCGTACTCTTGTTTCAAGTCCACCGTGGCGACTACCGACATTCCAAAACGGAGCGGTATCGAATTATTATTCTTGTGATCGATGGATATTTTCACGGGCACACGCTGCACCACTTTGGTGAAATTGCCTGAAGCATTATCTGGTGGCAGCAGGCTGAAAGCGGCCCCGGTTCCTGCGCTGAAACTGAGAATATGGCCTTGAATGAACTTGCCGGGGTAGGCATCGACTTCAATATCGGCCAGGTTACCGATGTGCATATCGCCCAGTTGGGTTTCCTTGAAGTTCGCCGTCACAAACACCGAACTCATATCGGCGACGGTGAGCAATTCCTGCCCGTTCTGGACGTTTTGCCCCACGGTGACATTCTTATGGCTGACAACGCCATCGTGCGGTGCGTAGATCTTCGTATACGAGAGTTGGAGTTTCAGTTCATGAACCCGGGCCAGGGCTTGCATAACGCGGCCACGGGCCGAAAGGGCCTGGGCACGGCTCACGTTAATCTGGTCTGGCTCGGTTTCGGTGCTTTTCAATGCTGCCTGCGCTTGCACGGTTCTGGCCTGTTGCTGGGCAATGCTTGCTTGCAGGGCGGAATAGGTATTTTGTGATTGCCGCACGGAGGCGGTCGCCTGGTTGGTTTTAGCGATTTGCTCGGAGACACCGGCGCGCAGAACGCCGACTTTTTCCCTGGCTTGCTTAAATTGAGCCTGCGATTGTTTGAGTTTGGCTCTGGCAACCGTCACGCTATCCCTGGAATTCTTTTCGTTAACCTCGGCGCGGGCCAGGGCGGCCAGCGACTGGTTGCGCCGTGCCACGGCCTGGGAAACACCGGCCTGTGCTTGCTCGATGGCAGCCGTAGCGCGTGTTACATCGGCTTGGGCTGCAACTTTTCGTTGCTGAGCAGCAACCACCAGCGACTGGGCTGTGGTGGCTGTTTCCTGGGCTGCTTCCAACTGTGCCTTGGGGATTGCTCCGCCATCGTATAACCGCTGCATGCGAACAACTTCGCTGTTGGCTTGTTTGGCATGGGCTTTAGCCGAAGTAATATCGGCATCGGCCACCCCTACGCTGCTCTGAAGCGATTCCATTTGAGCTTTGGCACCGGCCACACTTTGCTCGGCGAATTTGACACCTTCTGCTGCTTCATTCACGGCTTCGTGCGCCGCTACGATATCGGCCTGCGCGGCGCTCACTTTGTTTTGGGCATCATCGATACCGGCCTGGGCAGCGGCAACCGATGCTTGCGACTGGGCAATCTCGGCAGTTCCGGCATTGACTTGCCGCCTTGCACCGGTAATCTGGGCATTGGCGGCATTCACCGCTGCACGGGCTGCAGGTATATTGGCTTTGCCGGCTTCGGCTTGTTGGCGGGCAGCGACTTCACCGGCTTTTTCCAATCCCACATTGGCGCGAGCCTGCAGCGTGGCCGATTCGGCGGTCTTTTGTACGATGTCGATATTCACACCGGCCGCGCGTGCGTTGGCCTGTTCGGTAACCAGCACTGCCTGGGCTTGTTCGAGTTGGGAGCGGATATCGTGGGCATCCAGCGTTGCCAATAGTTGCCCCCGATAAACGAAGTCGTTGTTGGCGATCAACACGCGCTCAATGCGCCCGGCAACTTTCGAACTGACGGCATAAAGATCGCCGGTAATAGCTGCGTCGTCGGTGGAAGTGTGGGTGCTGGCATAAGCCCAATACTGCCAGCCGTAAAAGAAACTGCCTGCTAATACGATTAGTAAAAGTGTAATAGTAATTAGTAGTTTGGGTTTTGAACGAGTGCGTTTTGGTGTTTCCGTTTCACTCTCCAATACTGTTTCGTTCTCGCTTACTGTATCGGCTTCATTCATCTTTTCCATCGAGGTTCTCCCGCACCTTTTCCAAAGCGTTTAACAATTCCTGTTGTTGTTTTTGGGTGAGTCCCTTCAGTGCCCGCTGGTTGATATCGGTGACGATTTTCAAAAGAGGCGCTTCAAGCTCGCGTCCCTGCGGCGTGAGCCAGATCTCCACCGCGCGACGGTCGGTTTTACTGCGTTCGCGGCGAATCAATCCTTTGCTTTCCAGGCGATCGAGCACTCCGGTCATGGTTCCACCATCCGAACTGGCTACTTGAGAAAGCGCCGAAGTAGAGATGCCGTCTTGCGCCCATAAACATTTCAAAACCTGGAACTGCGAAGCTGTGATATCGAGCGCACCTGCCTGCTGCTCAAACTCGCGCCGGAGCGCTTTGCGGACGCATACGATACGCGAAATGAACTGTGGCGTATTCTTTGAAGGAGGCATGGTGAAAAGTATACAAATAATACGTATACGAAGTAAATATGGCCGAGTGAAAAAATATTGAGATTATGCTTATTAATCTGTAACCTCTCCCGGCATTCACAAGAGAGGAACTCATGAAGAACCACGCGCGTGAGCAAGTGGAAGGACACGTCATTTTTGCTTCGCCGGCACCGCGGGAGCCTGGTAAAAGGCCTTGGCCCTTCCACTTGCTCACGCGCGTGGTTCTTAGGGCAAACAATAATGGGAAACGACAAGGTTAGCTTGGTGAAGAAACAGTGCCAAGCGCTTTAATTCGCTTCCTTGCCATCGCGCAATACTCTTTCGATACTTCAATTCCCAACCATTCTCGCCCGTTTTTTTGAGCTACCACGGCCGTTGTTCCCGAACCGGAAAATGGATCGATGACCAATTCACCTTCCGCGCTGCTTGAGAGCACGATGCGTTCGATAAGCGCCAGCGGTTTTTGCGAAGGATGCCCGGCTTTTTCGCTGGAGGCACCTTTAAGCGAAGGAATGCGCCAGATGTTAGTACCGTATTTCCCGGCTTGTAAATGGGCCATACGGGCGTCTTTATCTTTATACCGCTTATCGCGAGAGTAGGCCGTGATCTGCTTTTCGTCGTAAGGCTCGCGGACTGCGTTTTTGTCGAAATAGGGTTTTGCGCCATCTTTGCGTAAGACGAGAATCATCTCGTGCGCCGGAGTAAACGAATCGCGGCGTACGCTATAGCCCACAAGCCGATCCCACACGATGAGGTCGTGAAAGGTATATTGCATCGTGGCCTGAGCCATCAGATGTAAAAAAGTGTGTTCGCGTTTACCGGTTTGGCCAAAGCAATAGAGTAGGCCGCCGGGCATGAGGGTGCGCATGGCGGCGCGCATCCATTGCGCCGACCATTCCAGATATTCACCGGCATTTTCCCAGCGCGTATCCCATTCCTGGTTGAGCAATACGTTGAAGTAGGGCGGGTCGGCTACAATCAGCCGCGCGCTGTTTTCGGGTTGGCGAGCCAAGACCTTGATGCAATCGCCGCACACGATTTTATTCATGCAGGAGATTATAGCGTGCCGGGTTCGATAAGAAACAGGAAACTTACTCTACTGATAAGCAATTATTGTTTTGTCTTATACGCCGCTGTTTCCTGTTTCCTATCTCCTGTTTACTTATTCACCATTTCCGTGCTTTTTCTTCTTCGGTCCTCATTTTGGTTGGGCGCGCCAATGGTTCCCAGTCCAGCAGCTTTTTGGCTTTGGCCATGCTCATCATTTTTTCTTCGTAATCGCCTGAGATGAAAAACGCTTCGAAGCCCGACGATCTGTATTGCAGGGCGGCATCGAAGGCACGCGCGACATCGCTTTCCTCGGTGGGGATATTAGGCACATCCAACCGCATTCGCTCCTGATAATCTTCCGTTGAAAGCGGGCGGCACAGGCGCAGGGCGTTTACAGTGATGCCCCATTGGAGGGCGGCAGCGCGGCACACATCTTCGCCCAGGCGTTTAGTGAGTCCGTAGCGGTCGAGTGCGTCGGGCACCATGTCTTCATGGGCGTAATAACGACCATCGGGGTGAGAGCGACCGTAGCCTCCTTTGTAGATGGAAAGACTACTCGCATACACGGCATGTGGGACACGGGCTTCGTGAGCGGCGCGCATCGCGAGATAAACGCCTTTCACGTTCACATCGAACGCTGTATCAAGCGCGCGGACATACACCTCGCGATCTGTGGCATTGAGGCCCAGCGTGCCCATTGCCATATAAAGAAAGGCGTCTACACCCGTCATCGCCTGTACCAATGCTTCCAAGTCAGTGACATTTCCTGAAATATATTCCAGCGACGAATCTGCAGGGGGCTTCATATCGAAGACGCGGAGATCGTATTTATCTTTGAGGTAGGGGAGAATAAGTCCGGCCACGAGACCGGAGCCGCCGATGACTAAAACTTTCATGCTTGCTCCTTTGAAAACGTCTGCCTTGCGGCAGTTTGCAAAGAGCATTCCGTGGTGACTACCGATATTTTCCTAATCAATACGGCATCGGTGGAGGAATGAGGCTTAACTGACCTGAACCAAAGCCAACTTGTCGCCCCAGAAACGCCGGATGGCGCGCTTGAGCTTCTGGTGCTGTGGCTGTTCAAGGTGAGGGTCGGTTTTCACCAATTCAAACGCGGCATCGCGCGCAATTTGAATGGCTTCCACATCGCTAATGATATTGGCGAGGCGAAAATCCGGGAGTCCGCTTTGGCGTGTGCCGTAGAATTCACCGGGTCCGCGTATCTCCAGGTCTTGCTCGGCGATCACGAAGCCGTCCTGTGTTTTAGTCATCACTTGCAACCGTTGTTTGCCTTCATCGGTCCGTGGATCACCCAGCAAGACGCAGATGCTTTTATGTTGCCCGCGCCCGACACGACCACGCAACTGGTGTAACTGCGAAAGACCAAAACGCTCGGCGTCTTCGATCAGCATTACGGTGGCATTGGGAACATCGACGCCCACTTCAATCACAGTGGTGGAAACCAGCACGTCCCACATTCCGGCGCGAAACATTTCCATTTGCTCGTCGCGCTCGATGGCGCTCATTTGTCCGTGAACCAGGCCCACGCGCAAATTGGCTAATTCGCCGTCGCGCAGATTCTCGGCTAAAGCCGAAGCGGCTTTCAGATGGGCCAACTTTTCCGATTCTTCCACCAGTGGGCACACCACATAGGCCTGACGGCCCTTTTTCACTTCGTCGCGCACATGTTGATAGGCGCGTTCACGCTGGGCGGGCTTTATTTTGACGGTTTTAATTGGCTGGCGGCCAGGCGGCAGTTCATCCAGGACGCTGACATCCAGGTCGCCATAGATGGTAAGCGCCATGGTGCGCGGAATGGGCGTCGCCGTCATCACCAGCACATCCGGTTTCAAGCCGTTGGGGCCTTTGTGGGCCAGGGCGGCGCGCTGCATCACGCCGAAACGGTGCTGCTCATCGACGACACAAACACTGAGGTTATTGAACTCGACGCCTTCTTGAATCAGCGCGTGGGTGCCGACCACAATTGAGACGCGGCCTTCGTTGAGGTCGGCCAGGATACGTCTTTTATTTTTTGCGCTGAGCGAGCCTTCCAGGAGCGCGACTTCGATACCGTAAGGTTTGAAAAGATGGTTTAGCGTCGAAAAATGCTGCTCAGCTAAAATTTCAGTGGGAGCAAGGAGCGCGCCCTGGCGGCCACAGATGTGGGCTGTCCACAATGCGTAGGCCGCCACCAGGGTTTTACCGGCACCGACATCACCGTGCAGCAGCCGGTTCATCGGGTGAGCCGATTTTAAGTCGCGCCGAATTTCGTTCATCACGCGTTTTTGCGCCCCGGTTAGCTTGTAGGGCAGGCTGCGCACGAACTCTTTAATCACCTCGTCTTCAACGATATGGCGCACGCCGATTTCTTCGACATAGGCCGCGATTTTTTTCTGGGCCAGGGCAACTTGCAACAAGAATAGTTCTTCAAAAAGCAACCGGTCGCGGGCCGCTGCCTGGTTGTCCCAGTTGTCGGGAAAATGAATCTGGCGTAGCGACCAGTCGCGCGGCATGAGGCCGAACTCATTCAACACGGAAGGCGGCAGCACTTCTTCGAGTGCGGGCGGGCACTGTTCCAACGCGGTGGCGATAGCGCGACGCATTGCCGATTGGAACAAGCCCTCGGTGGCCGGGTACACGGGCACGATACCGCCAACCTGGGTTTCATCGCCTTCGCCGACGATTTCGATTTCCGGCGAATCGATCTGCAATACGCCGTTGAACTCGCTCACTTTACCGTAGATGAAGAGTTGGGTGCCTTTCGGGAGTTGTTTTTCGCGATAGGGCTGGTTCCACCAGGTGAGGTGGATGCGGCCGCTGCTGTCGCCCACCACGACTTTGGTGAGTGCCCTCCCGCCGCCACGCCCACGTCCTCCTGCGCCCATGGTTTGGGTGCGCGGCTCGTAGAGGACCTCGGCGCTAAAGCCTTCTTTCTCGCCAATCTGCAAATCGGCGATACGCTTGATATGGCGGCGGTCTTCGTAGCGTGCCGGGAAATAGTGCAGCAGGTCGTAGGTAGTGTTAACACCCAGTTTTTGCAGCAAAGTCGCACGCCGCGGGCCGATCCCCTTAATGTAGGTGAGATCGACCATCGGCGGAGCCTGGTCGGGAAGAGGTTGGGCAGACATGGGCGTGGCCTGGCGACATCACGGGGGGATTACGCTTTTTTCGGTTTGGGGTTGGCTAAAGGATCATTCAGGTCTTTGGCACTTTGAACTTTACGCTGATAGACCACGATATTGCTGATATCACGGTTGGAGAGCAGGTGGGCACGACCGTCTTTATCGCGCAATTGCACGCCGCGTAAGGTGAACTTTTCAACAACACCCTGATGTCCGTCGATATCCACGGCGTCACCGGGAGCCAGAGCATCTTCGGCCAGTAAGGTATAACCCTGGCCCAGGTCGCGTAATACCGGCAAGAGAGCCGCACCAAAGAGAAGTGTCGCGGCTCCTACCGTCAACGAGAGCGGCAAGACAGGAACACCGAACACTTCAAAAACCAGAATGAGGGCAAGGGCGTAGAGCACCGTGCGCGAGAAGAGCTTAGGGGTGTGGCGAAGCAGGGTGCGGCGGCGAATGCGCCAGGCTGCATCCCGCTCGGCATCGCTGGTGATGAGTGGCGTTACCTGTTTTTCAATGAGGCGTGCCGCCCACCACGCGATGAACTCGAAGGCGAGGGCGATACAGATGATGTAGGCGGCGCGAATGACGAGGTTGGTTAAAGTGAAATTTTGGGCGAGCGTGGCCCAGGCGGTTTTTAATTCCATAAGTCAAATTTTATCTGATTAAGCCGGCTTAAGCCCATCCTAATCTTGAGGCCATTGTTTCAAATCATCAAGCGGGTGTGGTAAGCGTCCTTCAAGCCATTCTTTAGCGGTAGTAGGTTTGAAATCGGGTTCGGTCGACTCTATAACCCAGGATAAGAAATCATTAGGGCCACCATTGAGATAGGGTGGAGGTGAAACCGGCATAAAAACCGTGGGTAGGCGTTCGGAGACCGAAACATAATTTAAAACATGCCCGAACTCTTGAACTACATTCCAGGCAAGAGGGTGAGAAATATCGATATCGAATTTTGCCCACCAATTCCCATTTTCGAAATTGCCTGAAGCAATCCAGGAGACGGCGGGAACTAAAGACAGGTATTGCTGTAACTCGGAAAAATCGTGATTCATAAGGTTGTTTTGTTAATGTGATGAATTGCATTTAGTGCCGATTCGAGCGCACCTTGCATCCAGGTATGGGAAAGTGAAGCGTGTTCTCCAGCCAGCAGAACACGGCCTTCGGGGGAAATCAGATGGCGATAGAGGGATGTATGCTGCCCAGGCATAAACCAGGCGAATGCTCCGCTGCTCCATTGAAAATTATCCCAACTCCAACTTGTCATTTGGGCCACATTGCGTTTTTCCCGCAGTTGTGGGTGGATACGACTTACGTTTTGAATGGTAAGGGCATGGCGTTGTGCGGGAGGGAGAGCTGCCAATCGCCTTGCCGGTTGGCCCCAGGTATAGGAGGCGAGCATAACGCCGGGACCCTGTGAAATTTTCGGGTCACGTGCGGCAGCGTTATCGGCCGGGTAGTAAGTTGTGCCGGTGATAAGGTCAGTCGAGCTTCCGCCGCCGTATATTCCGTCGTCGGTTTCCCAGAAACGTTTGTTGCAAACAGCCAGAACTTTGGTCGATGAATCGTAGTTCATCTCGCGAATGGCGCGCATTTTACCTCCCGAAAACAAAGGATCGATATTGAGGCGTGCCAGTACCGGCAGCGGAATGGTGCAGATGAGCCAATCGCCTTCGATGCGTTTAAGTTTGCCGTATTCACGGTAAACGGCAGCGGTGCGTTTGGCAAGAACGTTTTGTTCAATCCCCACTACTTCACAGCCGCGTGCTACTGGCCGTTTGAGACGGGAAGCAAAGGCGGCTGCCAGAAGGTCTGTGCCGCCGACGATTTCATCGAATGGTAGCGACCAAATCTGCTGGTGCTCCACGCGCATCTCTTCTGTTGCTGCCGTGTCCAGTGAAGTTTGCAGGCTGAAGGTAGTTGTCAGTAGCTCGATGGCCTCTTGCGAAAGACCTGCCTGCTCGAAGAGCTGGCGCAAAGACAGGCCATCAAGATCCCGCAGTTTTGGAGATGTGAGCACCGGGGAATCGAGTTCTGCTTTCTCGGTATTACTGAGTGTACCCAGAGCACTGCCCATCGAAGCCGCCCAAAAATCGTCTGCCGATTGTGCCGCTTCGGCATTGCTCAGGGAGTAGAACGCATTGAGTAATGCAGCATCGCGAATACGTAAACGGTGTCCCCGGGCAAAATAATAGGCGAGGGGATTCGACTGCACAAAACGCCGCAAAGGCAGATTGAATTCTTTAATGTAATGCCGGGGCAGCGTGTGGTTGGTGGGGATACGCATGGCTCCGGCTTCGCCATAGAGGCCATCGCCAAAATGTAAGGTCCTTGTGCGACCGCCAATATGTTTTTTATCGGCTTCAAGAATTGTGACATCGTGGCCGAGCTTTTGCAGTTCGTAAGCAGCGCACAGTCCGGCAAGGCCGGCTCCAAGAATGATAATTTTGCGTGGATTTTTTGGTTTGGCGAAAGCTTCCAAGTCGTGTAATAGCGAAAGGGAGAGGATACCGCTTCCGGCGATGCCTAAACGGCGCAGGAATTGGCGACGCGTGAATTTTAAATCTTGATCCTGGGAATGCATAAAATGATCTTTTGAAATTTTAAATCCGGCATGCAATCTCATTATGACTTAAAAGGGTTTGTGCTAAAGATGCGATAATAGCATACACTACCCTTGGTTTATATCTCAAAAAAAATCAGCTCTATGGTAATTGGACTTCGTGCTAAATCCACCCTTGCGATTTTGGCGTGTATCTTAGTTGTCCTGCTCCTTTCGGCATTCGTTGGCTGGCGAGCGTTTCGGACCGTTGAAGAAAATTTGGGCGCGGCATACGTTCGGAATCTTACTCAATATAACAGGCAGCGCATTCTGACGCCTGTGTTGCGTGAGCTTGCGCTTTCCCAGCGTTTGGCTGGTTCTCAGCTTTCTCGTGACCTGCTTCTTCACGAGCAGGACGAAGCGTATCGCCGACTGTTTTTCACTGAAGCCGAAGGGTATAGACAAGCTTTCGAGGATAAGTCGTATTTCATCATCTCGGGATTGTCGAACAATTACTATTTCAACGACAGAAAATCCAAATTCAGCAATCAGCCCCGTTATGTTTTATCGGCGAAAAACCCGCAGGACAAGTGGTTTTTCTCTTCGATGAAAAATACGCAGGACTACAACATCAATGTTAATGTTGATTCGAAGCTAAAAACTACGAAAATTTGGTTTAACGTTCTGGTTAAAGACGGCTCGAGGAAATTGGGATTGGTAGGAAGTGGCCTGGACCTTTCAACGTTTCTCAACCGTTTCGTGGTGTCGAAAGAAAAAGGCGTTTCTCCTATGATCGTCAATGGGAAGGGTGCGATTCAGGCCCATCCCAACCGCGAACTCATCAATTATGCCTCTGTTAACGATCAACAGGTCGATGACAGCACACTTTTTCGCCTGTTAGATGAACAGGGGAAAGTTGCGGCTAATGCTGCAATGCAGCAGGCCAAGGTTAAAACTGAGAATATTCCTCTGTTCTGGGCCGAGATGGACAACCAACCTCAGTTATTTGCGGTGGCTTACATTCCAGAACTAGATTGGTATGTCATTACTGCTATTGATTTAAGTGCGGTACGTGTGATTGACGGTGGTGCCTGGGTGCCGTTTGCCGTAGGTGGAGTGTTGCTGTTATTATTGCTGGTCACAGCGATTACGATAGCGGTCAATCGTTTGATTCTTTCGCCTCTACTGAACTTGACGGGTTCGGTGCGAACGATGGCGGCCGGAAATTATGCGACGACACTGCCAGATGCCGGTAACGACGAACTGGGTGAACTCACACGGGCATTTAACGCGATGGCGGCCCAGGTGCGCAGCCACACCGACGAGTTGGAGAAGAAGGTTGAAGAACGCACTCGCGAGTTGGCACTCACTAACCGGCAGATGCGAGATGCATATCAGAAAATCGATGATAGCATCCAATATGCCAGCTTGATTCAAAGCGCTATTTTGCCTGATAATGAGCTGCAGCGTGTTTTGCCCGATTGTCACTTCGTGCTGTGGCGGCCGCGCGACGTTGTCGGCGGCGACTTCTATGTTTTTCGAGCCGACGACTATGGGTGTCTGTTGGGGGTTGTCGATTGTGCCGGACACGGTGTGCCGGGTGCTTTTATGACGATGGTGGCACACGCGGCGTTGGAAGTGGCGCTCGATACGATTGGCATGAGCGATCCGGCAGCCTTGTTGAAAGCTGTCGATACGAGATTGCGCAGCACAATTCAAACCCGTCCCGAGTATTCCTCGGTGGCAACGCAGATGGATGCCGGTTTGGCATACGTCGATTTTGCGGCGCAGCGCGTGATTTTTTCGGGCGCTAAAGTATCGCTATACTGGAGCGATGGCGAAGAAGTTGGTGAAATTAAAGGCAGCCGTCATATATTAGCCGGAAAGCGAGAGTCGTTTTTTGAAAATCAGGAGACGCTCTTGACCGATGATCGCAGGTTCTATCTAACGACCGATGGTTTGCTTGACCAGGCAGGCGGAGAGAAGGGCTTCGGTTTTGGTGTAACAAGGTTCAAAGAACTCATGAAGCGTAGTGTCGCTTTAACGTTGGAAGAGCAACGTGCGTTGTTCGCCCGCGAGTTGGAAAATTATCAGGGCGAATTAGCACAGCGTGACGATATTACACTTTTGAGTTTTTATTTTGGCAACAGTATGCAGCTTCGGGGGAAAGACGGATGAATCATATTGACTTGTACGAGTTACGCGAAACTTACAATCGGGAAAATATTCTGCTTTGTTTTAATGGACCCTTTTCGCAAGGTTTGATCGAAGAAATTGGTTTAGCGTTGCGGCGACATTTGCAAAGTGAATCGGTTACTTCCTCTGCGTCTATCGATGTCTTTGCCGTTTATATTGAGTTGGCGCAAAACATTCGTGAATACTCGTTGACCCAGAATTATAACGATGTCCAATCTTCAGCAACGATTATCGTGGGGCGCAATAAAGAAGGGCGATATGAAGTGGCGGCCGGCAATATCGTTGAACCTGAGGACGCCGGAAAATTATTTGAACGGGTCCAAGAATTAGCCAGTCTCGATAAAGCGCAACTTAAAGCTGTCTACAAAGAGCAACTACGCAAGCCACGTGAGGGAAATGAGGGAGGCGCTGGTCTGGGATTAATAGATCTGGCCCGTAAAGCAAGTGTGCCGATCTCTTGTGGAATACAACCAATAGAAAATGAACAGAAAGCATTTTTTAGTATTCGTGTGGTGATTTAAAGAAAATAGATTACGAAATAATTATGGATAATCTTGAAATTAATCGTACCCAATCGTCACCTGGAGTGACGGCAGATACCGCTGTCGGCATTTTGCGCATGGTTGGTGACTCTTACCCTGAAAATTCTTTCGAGTTCTTTCTGCCTATTATTACATGGGTGAATCGCTACTTGGAGGAAACTGAGACTGCAAAAAGCCTCACACTCGATTTACATCTTCTCTACCTCAACACCAGCAGTGTTAAGGCGATGATGGATATATTCGATTTACTCGAAGATGCACATAACGACGATCGTTCTGTCGCCGTTAACTGGTATTATGATGTTGAAAATGAAAGGATTGCTGAGTTAGCTGAAGAATTCAAGGAGGATTGTTCGTTTCCCTTTGAGATTATTCAAGTTAGTAATAATAAGGAATAATCATTTAGTGTAGAAAATTGTGGCTATGCGCTATTCGACTCGTGAAGCGGTTCTGCTGGAAATGCGAATCACTCAGCTCCTCAAAGAAGAGGAGTTTGTCGGCCATCCACTGCGTGAAGCCCTGGCGGATTTATTCGATCAATACCGCGATCATCTTCGGCAATTAGAACGATTGACCTCAATTTCGGATGGTTACCAATATGTAATGCGCGAACGGAACCGTTCATTGGTTGAACGCTACGATAAACAGGTGCGGCATTTACGTAAGATCGTGCAAATTTCCGATCATTACCAGCAGATGCTGCACGATTTGAACGAAGCCCATAAAATTGCTGCATTACACGACCCGCTTACCGAACTTCCGAATCGCAGAATGATGGTGGAGAGCCTTAATAACGAGGTTGCTGCCGTAGAGCGGGGCCGCGAAATATTTTCGATAGCGATTCTGGATATCGACCATTTCAAGTCTATCAACGATAACTGGGGGCATGAGGTGGGCGATGCTGCTTTGGTCGCCATCACTCAGGAAATACGTGCAAATCTGCGGGCATACGATATCTGCGCCCGCTGGGGTGGTGAAGAGTTTTTGATACTGCTGCCGGAAACCTTTGCCGCAACCGCCATGGAAGTCGCCGAGCGGCTACGTGCTCGAGTCGATCAGTTGCAGCTTACGCCGGCCAATACTGCGCATTGCGTGACGGTCAGTATCGGTGTTGCACAACACCAGCGGGGAGCAACCTATTCCCAGACACTCAAGCGGGCCGATGACGCTCTTTACGAAGCAAAAAGCGTCGGGCGCAACCATGTCGTGTTGGCGAAATAGAATCGCAGTGCAGCTTCGTCTTTACCGGCGATAGCGTCCATAAAGGATGCTATCGCCGTTTTGCTTTTAACTTCGCAACTCATCCAACAGTGCCGGGAAATTGGGAAAGGAAGATACCACGGCATCGGCATTCTCTACGGTCGTTTCTCCGCCGGCAATCAATCCGGCCACCATCAAAGTCATGGCAATGCGGTGATCGCCATGCGGGCTGGTAACGGTTGTCCCGGTTAACGGGGTAGGGCCGGAGACAATCATGCCATCTTCCTTTTCTTCAATTTTTGCACCCAGCTTTCGTAACTCGGCGCTAATGATGGCGATGCGGTCGCTTTCCTTGACGCGTAGTTCGTGGGCATCGGCAATCACGGTTTGGCCCTGGGCCTGGCTGGCGACCAATGAGAGAACCGGCAATTCGTCGATGAGGCGGGGAATGAGGTCGCCATCGATGCGGGTAGCATTGAGCTGGGCACCGGTCACTGTGACGTCACCGCGCAGTTCGCCACCGCTTTCGGTTTGGTTTTCGATTTCAATTTGAGCGCCCATCGCTGCCAGTACGTCGAGCACACCGGTGCGGGTGGGGTTGAGTCCCACGCCGTTGACACGGGCGCTCCAGCCGGGACGCAATGCGGCGGCGCACCAGAAGAAAGCGGCGCTGGAAACATCGCCCGGCACGCGCACATCGGTGGCGGTGAGTTCACCCGGCTGCACTTCCACACGTAAGCCATCGCGCTTCACTTCAATGCCAAAGCCGCGCAGCATCTGCTCGGTATGGTCGCGTGAAAGGCTGGGTTCGGTGACTGCTGTCGTGCCGTTGGCCTTGAGACCGGCTAAGAGAATGGCCGACTTCACCTGAGCCGAAGCGACCGGCGAGGCATATTCAATGGCCTTCAGATTGCCGCCTTTAAGAGTGATGGGCGGGGTGTTCTTTTCGCCTTCGCCGGTGATATCGGCACCCATTTGTCCGAGCGGAATGCGCACCCGGTCCATTGGGCGGCGGGAAAGGGAACCGTCGCCCACCAGAGTGCAGGTGCCTTCGAGTCCGGCTAACACGCCCATCATGAGGCGCATGGTGGTGCCGCTGTTGCCGCAATCGAGAGTCTGGCCTTCCAGCTTCAACTGTCCCCCGGTAACGGTGATGACTTCGCCATCGTCTTCAATTTGAGCACCGAGCTGCTGCAATACGGCTAAGGTGCCTTTGGTATCGCCGGCGCGCAGGAAGTTTTCGATGCGGGTGGTGCCGTGGGCGATAGCGCCGAAAATGGCGGAGCGATGGGAAATGGATTTATCGCCGGGAACCGTAACGGCACCGAACAGTTTTGAAGTGGGTTGGATAGTGAGATTCATTTTTTTCAGGAGGTGGGAGATAGGAGGTGGGGTAAAGTTGCCCGTGCATCGATGCCTAACTCCTGGGGAAATAGCCGTGTTTTTTGCGGGTTTGAGCGGCAGCTTCGAACCACTCGCCGATTTCATCGGCTTTACATTCTGCGAGCAAGCCGCGTAGCTTTTGTAATTCGGTGATGAGGTCGTCGAGGCTCTCGCCAATGGGCATGGCATTGGCGAGGCAGATGTCGCGCCACATTTCCGGGCTTCCGGCGGCCACACGGGTGCTGTCGCGCCAGCCTCCGGCGATAAGTTGTTCGACAACCGAATGATGCTCGCGGGTCTGATCGAACAGATGCACCAATGCTGCTGCGGTGATGTGTGGAATGTGGCTGCTTACAGCCAACAGTTGATCGTGCGTCTGCGGATCGAGAACCAGCGGCTTGGCACCAATGCCTTCCACTAACTGCTGCATCCTGGTAATTACGGTGAAGGGCGTGGTAGCGTCTGGGGTGAGAATCCAGGTGGCGTTCTCGAACAGGTTGCCCTGGGCGTTTTCGACACCGGTGCGTTCGGAACCGGCCATCGGGTGTCCGCCGATAAAGTGAGCTTTCTCGCCGAAGATGGGGGCGCATTCGGCTACGATATCAGCTTTGGTGGAACCCGCATCGGTGACGATTGCTCCCTCTTTAATGAGCGGGGCGATCTCTTCACAGAGCGCTTTCATCTGGCCGACAGGCGGGGCCAGCAGCAACAAGTCCGCATCACGTACGGCCTGTGCCAAATCGGTGGTGGCGTTATCGACTGCACCCTTTTGGAACGCAGCGTTGATGGTTTCCTGACGTCTCACCGCGCCGACAACCTGGCGCGCCAGTTGCTTCTCGCGCAACGCGATGCCGAAACTACCGCCGATGAGACCGACACCGACAATGCAAACCGTATCGAATAAAGGCATATGTTCTGAGTGGTGAGGCATAAGGCCTGAGTAGTCTTACCTCAATACACAAAGTTTATCGAGGGGCATGGACGCAAAAACTCTCAAAACCCATGCCTGCACCGCTCATAACTTATGCTTAAATGCTACGTCCGACCGCTTCTGCAATCGGTTTCAACTCTTTCATCAGGGTAGCGAACTGCTCGCCGTCTACAGTTTGTTGCCCGTCGCTCAGTGCATCTTCCGGGTGGGGATGCACTTCAATCAGTAGGCCGTCCGCACCGCAAGCCACGGCTGCTTTGCTCATCGCGGCTACCATGTCGCGGCGCCCGGTGCCCTGCGACGGATCGATAATCACCGGCAGGTGCGACGCTTTCTTGATCGCCGGAACCGCCGACAGGTCGAGCGTGAAGCGGGTGCTTGGCTCATAGGTGCGGATACCGCGTTCGCAGAAAATGACGTTGCTGTTGCCACCGGCCAGCAAATACTCGGCTGCTTTGAGCCATTCTTCGATTGTGGCCGAAAGCCCGCGCTTGAGCACCACGGGCGTGCGCGAACGTCCGGCTTCGCGCAGCAGGTCGTAATTTTGCATGTTACGCGCACCGATCTGTAATACGTCGGCATATTCACAGACCTGTTCTACCAGGTGGGGTGTCATTACCTCGGTCACCACCGGCAGGCCGGTCGCTTCACGGGCTGCTGCCAGGTATTTGAGGCCTTCGAGGCCCAGGCCCTGGAAGTCGTAGGGGCTGGTACGCGGTTTGTAGGCACCGCCGCGCAGCATGGTTGCTCCGGCATCTTTTACGATGTTGGCAGTTTCGAGCAGCGAATCGAGTCCTTCCACACTACACGGCCCGGCCATCACGGCGATCTTTTTGCCCCCGACCTCCACGCCTCCGATGTTGAACACCGAATCTTGCGGATGCCAATCGCGCGACACCATTTTATACGGCTTGGAAACGAAAAGAACGTCGTTGACGCATTCCAATGCCAGCAGTTGAGGAGCAACCAGCTCTTTCGTTTCGGGTGCCGGACTTCCGACTGCGGCGACAATGGTATCTTCGGTGCCGCGGGTAATATTGGGGGTGTAGCCGTGTTCTGCCAACTTTTCACTTACGGCGGCGATATCGGTATCGGTCGCGCCGTGCTTCATAATAATAATCACGTGAGCCTCTTCATCAAAAAACAATCGGGACTACAGGGGTGGCCGCCTACGACGGGAAAGCACAAACGGCTTATGGCCTTTGTGTCCCTGTAGCAACGCTCTTTGCGTTGGGCGCTTACGCGATTTCAAGTATCTCGCGCAGCGCCGAGATAAATCGAGCATTCATCGGCTCGGTGCCAATAGTGACACGCAACCAGGTCGGCATGCCGAACGGGTCGCCGGTGCGCACGATGACACCACGTTTGATGAGTTCGTAAAAAAGTTCTTTGGAGTTTTTGCCGGTATCGAAGAACACGAAGTTCGCCTGTGTATCGGCATAGGTGAGGCCGAGTTCGTCGAACGCCTGGTGCAACTGGGCCTTACCGGCTTCGTTGACTTCACGGGCTTTGAGAACCTGACTGTCGTCGGCCAAACTGGCCAGGGCTGCAGCCTGGGCCAGGGAGTTGACGTTGAACGGACCGCGCACTTTCTGCAGATGCGCAATTAAGTCGGGCCGGGCAATCGCATAGCCGACACGTAAACCGGCCAGGGCATAAGCCTTGGAGAAGGTGTGCAGCACGATCACATTGTGATCGTTAATGTAGTCCAGGCCGTTGGGGGAGGCGTCGTCCTGAACGTATTCATAATAGGCCTGGTCGAGAATCACCAACACGCGCGGCGGCAGGCCGTCGAGGAATTCTTCGAGTTCGGCGCGGGTAGTGGTGGTGCCGGTTGGATTGTTGGGATTGCAGATGAAGACGATCTTGGTGCGTTCGTTGATCTGGGCCTTCATGGCGGGCAGATCGTGGCGCAAATCGTCAGTAAGCGGAACAAGGTTGTACTTGCAATCGGCCAGCAGAGCGCAGGCTTTATATTGCACGAACGATGGATCGGCCATAATGACTTCGTCGCCGATTTCGCTGTCCAGGAACGCCAAGCCAAGGAAGTGAATGATTTCATCGGAACCGTTGCCTAGAATCAGGTGCTGGGGAGTAACGTTCCAAAAATCGGCCAGGTTATTTTTCAGCGTGTAGCAGGTGTCGTCGGGATAGAGCCAGACACCGGCAGCCACGTTCTGCATGGCTTCGACGGCTTTGGGCGAAGGCCCCAGGACATTCTCATTGGAAGCCAGTTTGAAGAGTTCGAAATCGTCGGCCAGGCCGAGTTCGCGACGCACTTCTTCCATCGGCTTACCGGGCACATAGGGCTGCAACTTGGCGACATGAGGCCGGATCAAGGAGGGTTGATCGGCAGAGAGGACGCTTTCCAAGTTATTTTCGGTTTGGGTTGTCATTGCAGGCTATGTTGTGGAATGTCGATTTTATTGTGGAACAGTGTATCGTGAGCTAAGAATCGGGGCAAACCTTTTTCTCAAGAAATTGACGGTATTTTTCTCCTGATTACCATTTTATAGGGAGGGTTATCGTATACAATAATGCGCAGACGGGATTACGTACGAGATTTAAGGAAGGAGTTGGGCAAATGGCGATGAATGATAATCAGAACGAAGCCGGATTAACACAAGAAATTATGTCGCGGCGTAAATCTCTGGCTTTGTTAGCTGCCACTGGTGTGGCACTAACGCAAATTTCACTCTCGGGCGTGGCGCAGGCACAGCAGACGTCTGTTTCCGGGCCTGGTCTTCTCTTCAATACTGTGGCGGCAATGCAAGCCGCTGCTACGCTGGCCGTCGGCACATTGGCTCAAACCGCAGGCTACTTTGCAGCCGGTGACGGCGGCGATGGAATCTACTTGGTCGAAAGTGTCGTGGCCGAGCGCATTGCCAATGGCGGCGATGTTATTGCGCTGGCAAACGGTCTGCAAGCGGTTCTACTGGAAGCGCACTCCGTGAATTACAAGTTGTTTGGTGCGGTGAGCGACGGCAAAAATGACGATGGCGTGCAAATTAAGCTGGCGCACGAGTATGCGCAACGCAAAAAATTGCCGATCATCAATCTGAACGGTGAATATTGGATCAGCAAAACCAATAACATCCCCATCAACGGCGATGTGCAGTGGGGGCAGAGCGTTTTTCATCTTGATGAGCGGTATAACGTGCGGGGTATTCCGCGTTTTCGTGTGTTCCCGGCAGGGGAACGCCAAAAAATAGAGTTGAGCGAAACCGAGAAAGCCAGCTTTTTAGCCCAGCTTAAGCCCGGTGTTTTAACCATTCCCGAATTGGCACAATACACCAACTGCCTGGTTCAAGTGCTGGATGAAAAAGATCGCATCGGTTTTCGTCAAGGCTATGAAGGCCAGTCGTGGGCCAGGGAAGAGCTATTCTATGTGGATGAGCATGGCCGCATTATTGGTGATATCGCCTGGCAGTTCAGCAACTACACCCAACTGAATGTCACACCGTGCGGCAATACCTATACCGTTATCGAGGGCGGTGGGTTCTATGTATCCGGTGACGATCCCGATGGTGAGTCCAACGGTTATCATCACAATGGCTTCACCATCCAACGGAGCCGCACTATTATTCGTAACCAGTGGGTCGGCCTGGAAAAAGGCAAAGCTGATGTCTCCATAGCGGCGCGGAGCGGATTTTATGTTTTCAGCCACGTATTCGATGTGACGCTGGAGAACATTCGGTTGATTCCCTGGGAACAAAACCGGAGTGACCCCGCGAAGAAAGTCGGCATGGGCACTTACGGCATCGGCGGCAGCCGCATGCTGAATTGCACCTTCCGCAACGTTACCGCGGAGGGAAGTTGGGTGCATTGGGGCGTGTTCGGCACTAACGTCAACAAGAATTTCCGCATCGAGAACTGTCAACTCAACCGCGTCGACGTGCATTTCCATTGCTGGAACCTTTATATTGTGGATTCCGTGATTGGTTTGCGTGGCATCTCGGTGACCGGCGGCGGCCATCTCTGGATTGAAAACACGGTGCGGCACGGCAACCATTTCATCAATTTTCGCAGCGATTTCGGCGCGGTGTGGAACGGCGATATCAACATCCGCAACTGCCGCATGATGCTGGCCGGGGAAGGCGAAGCAGCGATCATGCGTAACCGCATGGCCGATTTTGAATTCGGTTATCCCATTGGGGCTGCGCGTTCGATATCCGTGGAAGACCTGACCATTGATTACAACGGTTTCCCCAATGCGAAAGCCGCTTGCTGGCTGATGGACATCGTGCCGTTTGGCAAAACCAAAACCGGCCGTCGCCTTTTCTTCCCTTCGCGGGTGAGCTTTAAGAATGTGCAGGTAGTGGGGCGTTCTCAGGGGGTGCGGCTGGTGCAGATCCAGCAACCGGCCAATTATGAGATGCCTAATGAGGGTAGCTACGATGGTGTGCTGCTTGAGACGAATACCCGTCTGTTTTTTGAGAATGTTCAGTTAGAGAAACTACCGGCTACAGCTCCGCAAACCTCCGAACAAGTGCATTTCCGGTTGGGCGATACGACGTCGCCCGCAGCCGATAAAGACTCGCTCTATCCGGCAATTCGGTTTGCCGATTGTGATAATCTCAGCCTCTTTTTAGGTGATAGCATCGCCGATATTTCGTTCGAGCGTTGTGGTATCGACCGGCTGGCGACCGTGGCCGGCAAGCCGCTCAAGGGCAGACTGGTATTTGACAATTGCCGGTTTGCACCGCGCATTGAAGGCGAGCTACAACCAATTTATCTCCTGGATGCGGAATTAGGCACCTCTTTTACGAATTGCACGCTGCACGCGCCGCGCATAGGCGATAAATTGAATGCGGAATTTTTCGATAGATTGGGTATTGTGCAGTTGAACAAAATCGTGCGTCACAATCACAGCAATACTCAGTTAGGGAATGAAGTATTGAAATACTGCCGGGAAAAGAATATCAAACTCAGCCAGAATTTTATCGCTATGTTGAAAAGTCACCACACGCTGGAAAACGATGAAGTGCAGGGCGGTAGCAGGGCATGAGTGTGCTGACCTTCGCTGCTACCGGAGACAGTTTTATCACACGTCATTTGCCGCCCGGAGATGTGGCGGCGCGTGAAGTGAGCGCCATCATCAACGCCGCTCAGGTGCGTTTTACCAACCTCGAAACCGTACTGCGCCGTGAGAATGAGGGTTTTCCCTCAGCGCAGAGCGGCGGCACCTGGGCCAGCACGCCACCGGAAATGCTGGACGATTTACTCTCGTATGGCTTCAACGCCATCGCCTGGGCCAATAATCATACGCTGGACTATTCCTACGGCGGCCTGGAAGCAACACAGCAATATCTCGATGAAGCGCCAGTGGTTCATGCCGGTGCCGGGCAAAACCTGGCGCAGGCCGCCGCTGTCCGCTACATCGAGTGTGAAGGCGGGCGGGTGGCGCTGATTGCCGCGACTTCCACCTTTCACGAATCGTGGCTGGCTGGTGCGCAGCGGCCGGAAATCGCCGGACGCCCCGGTGTGAATCCGCTCCGTTTCGAGCGGCGCTACCGCGTTTCCCCGGCACAGTTAAAGCAGTTACAGACGATGGCGGGCGGATGTGGCATTAACACCGAGCACAACCTGCGGGTGAAAGAAGGTTTTGCCACGGCAGATAAAGAAGGGGTGTTCCGTTTCGGCGACCAATTATTTGAAGCTGCCGATGAAGCAGGTGAATTTACTACAGCTTCGCCACGCGATTTGAAGCGTTTTGAGAAACTGATTGACGAAGCCAAACGCCAGGCCGACGTGGTGCTGGTGAGCATTCACACCCATGAAATGAAGGACGGCCACAAAGATTTGCCGCCCGATTTTTTGGTGGAGTTTGCCCGTCACTGCATCGACCACGGTGCGCATGCCATCATCGGCCACGGTCCGCATATCTTGCGCGGTCTGGAAATTTATAAGCAATGTCCGATTTTTTATAGTCTGGGTAATTTCATCTTTCATAACGAAACCGTGCCCTCGCTTCCGGCTGATTTTTACGAGAAATATAATCTCGATGGTGATGTCCACGTAGCGGAGGCTTTGGAGACACGCAGTGCTGGTGATACGCGCGGACTGGGTGCCAACCCGAAAGTGGCGCATTCGGTGATTGCGCGTTGGGAGATGAAGGATGGGCATTTAACGCAGATCGAACTCATTCCCATTGAAATGGGCTTTGGTGAAAAACGGTATCAGCGCGGTTGGCCACGACTCACGAAATCGACGGCACCACTCAAGGAATTACAGCAATTGAGCGAACCGTTCGGGACGCGCTTACAGATTAGAAATGGCCGGGCCAAAGTTATCTTGAAATGAAGATTTCGTTATTTATTCCTTGTTTCATCGATTCGTTCTACCCTGAGGCCGGGGCCAGCGTGGTGCGCATCCTCGAACGGCTCGGCCATACGGTCGATTACCCGATGGGCCTCACTTGCTGCGGGCAACCGGCGTTTAACTCCGGTTACTGGGATCAGTCACGCCAGGTCGCGCAGCGTGTCTTGCAACTCTTCGAGAATGCCGAAGTGGTGGTTATCGTATCGGGTTCGTGCGGCGCGATGCTTAAGGTGTTTTACCCACAGCTTTTCGAAAATACCCTGCAGCATCAGGCGGCTTTAGAACTCAGCGAAAAAACTTACGAGTTTTCTCAATTCCTGGTCGATAAACTCGGCGTTACCGACCTGGGCGCACGTTTTCCTTCCAAAGTAACCTTGCACGATGGCTGCCACGGTTTGCGTGAATTGGGCATCAAAAGCCAACCGCGCCAACTGCTGGAAAATGTGCGCGATCTGGAATTGGTGGAAATGACCGAAGCCCAGACTTGCTGCGGCTTCGGCGGCACCTTTGCCGCAAAATTTACCACCATTTCAACGGCAATGGGCGAGGTCAAATGCGCTTCGGCAGTAGAAACCGGTGCAGACTATATCGTTTCCAACGATTCCAGTTGCCTGATGCATATTCAGGGCTTGTTAGATCGCCAAAAACAACCGCTCAAAAGCCTCCATTTGGCCCAAATTCTCGACAGCGTTGCGGTGTAGTCCTTTCTTTATTTTCTTCGCGTCTTTCGTGTTCTTCGCGGTTAAACCAACATGTTTCAAACAGCCCAAAAATTCAAACAAAACGCCAAGAAGCTCACCCGCGACCTCGACCACCGTTTTCGCATCCAGAAAGCGCTCCGTGGCTATGAAGTCAAGCGTGAAGAAAACGCTGCCAAGTTTCATAGTTGGCAGCAGGCGCGCGACGCCGCCTCGAATGTGAAGTGGGAAGCCATCAACCATCTCGATGAACACCTGACCAGCTTCACCGAGAAGCTCGAAGCGCGTGGTGCGACAGTGTTTTGGGCCGAGAACGGCGACCGGGCGCAGGAATATATCGTGCAGTTGGTGCGCTCGAAAAACGCGCGGCACATTATCAAGTCGAAGACCATGACGAGCGAAGAGATTCATCTCAACTCCGCGCTCGAAAAAGCCGGTTTCGACGTCACCGAATCCGATCTGGGCGAATACATCGTGCAGTTGCGCAGCGAGGCTCCCTATCACCTGGTGTTTCCAGCTATGCACCTTACACGCGGGCAGATCAGCGATATTTTTCAGGAAAAACTGGGGAGTGCCCCAACCGATAGCCCGGAAGAACTGACGATGATCGCGCGCGATGCCATGCGCGAGAAGTACATCACCGCCGATATCGGCATTTCAGGGGCGAACTTCGCCATTGCTGAGACGGGGATGATCTCTATTACCGAAAACGAAGGTAACGCCCGCCTGACGACATCTCTGCCTCGCGTTCATGTGGTGCTGGTGGGCATAGAGAAGGTGCTGCCTAAACTGAGTGACCTGGCGCTTTTCCTGCCCATGCTGGCCACTGCCGGGGCCGGGCAGGCGCTGACTTGCTACAACACCATGCTCGGCGGACCGCGGCGCGGCGCGGAATGCGACGGCCCCGAAGAGATGCACGTGATTCTGCTCGACAACCGGCGCACCGAACTGTTGGCCGATCCCGAGCAGCGCGACGCTCTGCACTGCATCCGCTGCGGAGCCTGTTTGAACGTGTGTCCCATTTTCCGCAATGTCGGTGGACACAGCTACGAAACCACCTATCAAGGCCCCATTGGTTCGGTTATCACGCCGCATCTGCGCGGCTTGCAGGAGTGGAAGCATTTGTCTTATGCTTCGTCGCTTTGTGGAGCCTGTACGGAGACCTGTCCGGTGAAGATTGACCTGCACCACCATTTGCTTCAAAACCGGCGTAACGCGATGGAGGAGAAGCCTAATCGCTGGGAGAAACTGGCGATGCAGGGCTTCGTGTTCCTGATGAACCATCCCGGCCTCTATCGCATGGCAACCCGTGCCGGAAAAGTGCTGCAAAAGCTACATCCGTTGGTGAAAAAGACCAAGCTCGATCCGTTGCTGCCGTGGACGCAAACCCGTGAATTCCCCAGCGTCGCACCGCAAACGTTTAAGGATTATTGGAGTGCGCGATGAGCCAGTTCACCATGCAAGACGACCGCAAGAAGATTTTAGGCCGCATTCGCAAAGCGCTGAGCGTTCCGGCTCCCCGGGCGCATACTTCGCCTGCCGCAGAGCATGCACCGGAACCGGCTTTTGAAAACCAGTTACCCATTATCGGGCAGGGGAGCTATCAACAGTGGCTACCGCTGGTGGGGGAAAGCTGGGACGAGCAGATCGAACTTTTTGCCCGCAACTCGACCGAATTGACAACGGAATTTATCCTGTGCGATGGCGAAGCCGAACTCAAAGCGCATTTAGACAGGCTCAAAGCCGAAAACGGCTGGGCAAAAGTCGCTTCGCACCAAGGTGTGCTCACCGATGCTGTTGTGGCGGCTCTGGAACTGCCTTGCCTGCTAACGGACGACGGTTACGATGTCACGGAGTTAGAAAAGTGTGACGTGGGTATCTCGCAATGCGAAGCGCTTGTTGCGCAGACGGGAAGTGTATTGATCACCAGCCGTAGTGCCGGAGGACGGGCGCTATCGGTATTGCCGCCGCATCACCTCGTTTTAGCGCGCCGTGAGCAGCTTTTGCCCGACTTGCCAGCGGCTTTTGCCCACCTGCAAACCACATACGGCGACGATTTTCCCACCATGATGTCGTTCATCACCGGCCCCAGCCGCACCGGCGATATCGAGCGCATTCTGGTGCTGGGGGCGCACGGTCCCAAGCGACTCACGGTTTTGTGTTATTGAGTTTTCCCCGGTTTTCCATAGCGAGTTATCCCCGCTGTTAATAACATTAGGGATAACTGTGGGGACAACTACATCTTCTGGAAAATTATTTTTTTAGGTTAGGGATAACTCGCTCTTAAACTTCGGTTTGACAGTTTATTCAACGGCCTTGCGGAGCCTCAAATGCTGTGGCAAGATGATTCGCCTCAACGCGTTCGGATGCGAATCAGAGCACGTTGATTTATACTTCAACATAGCATTATTTTTTAACCGTCGTCATTATCCATTAGCCATGAACAACGCCTCCGTCATTCCATTTCCCCAGCGAGAAGCCAACAATCGCCCGGCCTCGCGCGAGCGTATCACGCCGCAGTCGTTGGAGGCTGAGCAGAGCACTCTGGGTGCCATGATGATGGAGCGCGATGCCATTGCACGCGCCATTGAAGTTGTTTCAGGTGATGACTTTTACCGTGAGTTGCACCGTAAAATCTACATGATCGTTATCGGCTTGTTCGACAAGGGCGAACCGGTCGATCTCATCACCGTGGTCGAAGAATTGCGCCGCAAAGGCCAGTTAGAAGAAGTGGGCGGCGCAGCCTACCTCACGGCGCTCATTGAGGCCTGCCCTTCGGCGGCCAACGTGGAAAGCTATGCCAAGGTCGTGGTTGAAAAGAGCGTGCTGCGCCAGCTTCTGCGCGCCAGTGAAGCCATTTCGGGCGATGTTTATAACCAGGAATCCGACGCTGTACATGAATTGGTCGATCGTTCGGAAAAGCGCATTTTCGAGATCGGTTCCCGGCAGTTGCGCGATGGCTTTTCGCACATCAAGCCGTTGCTGATGCACGCCTACGACCAGATTGAGAGCCAGTTCCAGAAAAAGGGCGAAGCCACCGGCACTTCCACCGGTTTCGAAGCACTCGATGACATAACTTCCGGCTTGCAGCCTACCGACCTTATCATCGTGGCCGCCCGTCCCTCGATGGGAAAAACTGCGCTTTGTTTGAACATTGCGCACCATATCGCGCTTAAAGAGCGCTTGCCGGTGGCGGTATTCTCGCTTGAAATGTCGAAAGAACAGTTGGTGCAGCGCCTCATCTGTTCGGAAGCGGGCATCAACTCGCGCGATATGCGTCGTGGTTTCCTGCAAGATTCCGACTGGCACCGCGTGACCGATGCCGTCAACAAGTTGTATCAGGCCCCCATCTTCATCGACGATACACCCGGTGCCAGCACTTTTGAAATGCGTGCCAAAGCCCGCCGCCTCACCGCCGAGCACGGGCAGTTGGGCCTGATCGTCATCGACTATCTGCAGTTGGCCAGCCACGGCGGCAAGAACGAAAACCGTGTGCAGGAAATCTCCGAAATCGCCCGTAGCTTCAAGAGCATGGCGCGCGAATTGAAGTGTCCGCTAATCGCTCTCTCACAGCTCTCGCGTGCGGTGGAGCAACGCGAAGATAAGCGCCCCATGCTTTCGGACTTGCGTGAGTCGGGTTCTATCGAGGCTGAAGCCGACGTGGTGGCGTTCATTTACCGTCCGTCTTACTACAAGAAGAAAATGTTCAAGAAAGACGGCACCACCGAAACCCCTCCAGACGGCGAGATCGATCCCGACGAGGGCATCGCCGAAATCATCATCGGCAAACAGCGCAACGGCCCCACTGGTATCGTGCGCCTGGGCTTCCAGCCCGAACACGCCCGGTTTACCAATCTGGTGCAGGATAATTTTGAAGGGTATGAGTAAAGCGATTAGCTGATCCGCTGGGCTTCAAAATTTCGGGCTGTGAAATAGGAATCACCGATAATTAGGACGGAGAGATCATTTTCTTGATAGTGTGGCAAGCGAGTTGTTGTTGAAGTATTAATACCGTATTTCTGCATAATAACTTTAAACGCAGAGATCATTGATTTCGGCCCGCGTGCAATTAGTCCATGCCCTCCTGTGAGTAACTCCTGCAAGGAATCTGATTGATTAAGGAACTCTGAGAAAGAAAACCAGTTGTCAGTAAGTTTATGCTGCGTTTGCCAGAGTTCTCCGATGATGGCGTTGTATTCACTAGATCGTCCATTGAACCAGAGGCTCCATTCTTCTTCCGTTAAAGGCCAGAGCAGAGGATGATTTTGGGTATAAGTGAACTTTTGAGATCTATTCTTAGAAATGTAGTATCTAAGAGCAGATTGGCAGGTTATGTTCCATGCTTGAGAGGCAATTTCCGGATCTGAACTGATTTGAATTGTCAATTCAACATCCCATGAGCCTTTAACTTTGGCCATTTGGGTGATTCTACAGTATCCGTCCTTAGAATCATCAAAAGATTCTTCCATCAACTTTACAAATTCAGTGAACATATCTTCATTATAAACTCTAAACTTGATATATTCTCAAGACGAGATTTTGGAACGCGTCGTTTCACATTGCGTCTTTCATAGCGTAATTGGGAACTTTGACAATTGAAGTAAAACAGTTAGCAATAACGAACGCAGAAAATTCATCCTTCTGACTTCTGCATTCTGACTTGCCATTAAACGGGGGCGACCGGTTTCGACGGGAAGCCTGGCCGTATGCGTCGCAGGCCGAGTTGGGCAGACTCGTTAAACAGCTCAACAAATTTAATTGCCAACTATCAGCAGGAAGCCCTGCCCTTAGCTGCTTAATTGCCAGCTGTGTTCATGATTGCTGTGTCCGTCCGACTTTCTTGAACATCACTTTAGACGGATGTTGAAACCGGGGTTTGTTCATCCCTCGTTTTCAACGGCAGACAAAAGCCGCAAGGCCGGAGTCGAAATATGAAATCGGTGTGCATCGTTCGTTGTTCAAGCGGAGATGTCCACCTAAATTAATCTTGAACTAAGCCTGTAGAAGCGTATACCTGTCACTTTTCGGACGCGGGTTCAATTCCCGCCGCCTCCACCAGTTTTCGTAGCAAACAAAACGGCGTCCCTTGATAAAAGGGGCGCCGTTTTGTTTGTTACGCCTCTCGCACGCCAAGAAAAAAGCGCACCGGGTTATCCCGGTGCGCTTTTTTATGATTTTTCTCTCTTCAGGACAGCGGAACGGCTTTGGTGCCGATGGTGGCACTGGCCGGGGCGACATCGTCGTTATTCAGCTTCTTGAGATCGAGTAGAATCGATTCAAAGCGACCGATAACAGCGTCGAGGGCATCGACGGCAGCGGTGGCTTCATAGAGTTCGATTTCGCCTAATGAAACGGCACGGTCGGAGTTGACGCCGGGAATCATATTGGGCAGGTTGATATCGGCAGGACCGTTGGCCTGGAAGATGAAGCGAACGTACTTGGCTTCAATGGGGTTAATGAGGAATTCCTGGTTTACCGGTTCGGTGCGCAGGTTAAGCGTGGTCGCCAGACGCCACGGGCCATCTTTGGCGCTGCCGCTGGTCACCTGAACATCAACGCGACGCGCCCAACGCAAGGCAGCCTGGTTGGAAGACGGGTTGAGGACGACTTTACCGATCAGGTGAGGACGGTCGTCGCCAAAGCCCACGGTCACGAATTCGCGTCCGGGGGTAAAGCCTTCACTGGCCCAGCCCGGTGAACTTTGCGGATCTTCAGCATTGCGAGGGTTGAAGATTTTGCCGTCGATGAGGTTGCGCACGCTGAACGCTTCGTTATTCTCGAACAGGCTGGAATAGTTCATGATCTTACCGCCGTTTTTGGCAGCGGCAATATTGACGTTGGAAACCGGAAAGCTATTCTGTTCGTCACGCACGGCCATTTGAACGAGTTGCAGTGTGGCGGCAGAGAAAGAATCGCTGGGCAGGGCGACGTTCGAGAAGTCGCTTTTGGAATCGCGCTGCGAGATCACGCCACTGTTGCGGCGACGCACTTCCAACTCGCGATACTGCTTGAGTTCGGTGACGGCCTGTTCCATGCTGGCGATCAGTTGCCCCACAGGGTTGTTGGTGGCTATGGCTTCGTAAAGTTCCACTTCGCCCAGCGCCGTGGCGCGGTCGGAGCCCTGGTTGGAACGGAATACCAGACGCACGAACTTGGCGTTGACCGGTAGAATCAAAAACGTTTGCGGCTTGGCTTCGCGGCGCAGGGTAACGATACCCGCTGTGCGGTAGGGGCCGACGGCTGCTTCGGTTGAAACTTGAATCTCGACATCTTTGGCCCAGCGTTCGGGAGCCAGCGGAGTGGCCGGATTGAGGACGATTTTACCAATGCGCTTGATGGCGTTGTCGGGAAAACCAATGGTGACGGAATCGCTGGTGATGGGATCGAATTTGTTGCTGCTCCAACCGAAGGAGCCGCTGTTTTCCTTGGAGTCGTAGACCTGGCCGTCAATGAGATTTTTGGCATCCCATTCTGCGCTGTTTTCAAAAGTCGAAGTCGCGCCTACGATGCGGCCGCCATTCTCGGCTGCGGCAACGTTCACGATATTGGTGGGATACACCTTGGTTTGAGCCGGAGCGGTGCTGCATGTAAAGGCAAGTGCCAATGCGCTCAACGCGAAGGCTTGCTGTTTGGTGAACTTCTGAATCATATTTTGGGGTATTCTCCTCACGGATTATTTTAACCGGCTTTTAGTTGTATCGCTGCAAAATTGTTAGGGACGGGATGTGGCGTTATGTGGTCACTCTCTGCCTCAATATGGAAGCTGCTAATGCGGCAGCGCCAAAACCGTTATCAATATTGACCACACCAATGCCGCTGGCACAGGTATTGAGCATGCCCAGCAATGCCGCCACGCCGCCGAAACTGGCACCGTAGCCCACACTGGTGGGCACTGCGATTACCGGCATTTCGACCAAACCGCCCACCACCGAAGGCAGCGCGCCTTCCATACCGGCACACACGATAATAACGTTACAGGCTCGCACTTCATCGAGACGGGCTAACAAACGGTGCAAACCGGCGACACCCACGTCGTAGATGCGTTCGACACTGCCTCCCATTACTTCGAGGCTGACGGCTGCTTCCTCGGCGACCGGCAAGTCGCTGGTCCCAGCGCACAGCACACCGACTTTACCCGGCAACGACAGGCTCTCGTTGCCTGCAGCAGTGATGAGGCGCGCGGCGCGATGATATTGCGCACCCGGCACGGTTTCATGCACGGCACTGAAGGTTTCTTCACTGGCACGAGTGGCAAGCAAGGTGTTGCCTTGTTGTTGGATGCGCAGTGCGATTTGCGCTACCTGTTCGGGAGTTTTTCCGGCGCAGTAGATGACTTCGGGAAAGCCCTGACGTGCCGCTCGGTGATGATCGACGCAAGCAAAGCCCAGGTCTTCAAAAGAAGGGGCGAGAAGGGCCTTCGAAATTTTTTCGTGAACCACTTCGGCGTCGCATTCGCCGTTTTGAAGCTGTTGGAGAAGTTGGGTAAGTTGTACTGAATCCAAATTGAAATCCTTAACGTCTAATCTGCTTCAAAAATTTTATCATGCGCGGCACACCAAAGTGACGGAGTGCAGACGCAGGCAGGTTTGGACATGTTCAATCTTTAAAAAAGTTTTTATTAATGATTGAAATGACGATCTGCGCTATTCATAACCGTCAGAGCTTGTTATAATCATAGGCCGTCGTTAACGGGGCGTAGCTCAGCTTGGTAGAGCGCCTGCTTTGGGAGCAGGAAGTCGTCAGTTCAAATCTGGCCGCCCCGATTTTTTCATTCTGGTTTTTACCCCAGCCATGCCCGCCAAACGAATCATCCCCGCACTCGATATTAAAAACGGCCGTGTCGTGAAAGGCATCAAGTTTGAAAATATCCGCGACGCAGGCGACCCCGTCGAGCGCGCTGCTTTTTACGATAAGGAAGGCGCTGATGAGTTGGTTTTTCTCGACATCACCGCCAGCCACGAACGCCGCGAACTGGTATCCGACCTGGCCGCCCGTGTTTGCGAAGAAGCCTTCATTCCTTTTACGGTCGGCGGCGGCATTAAGACAGTGGAAGATATGGCCGGAGCGCTCAGCGCCGGGGCCGATAAAATCTTCATCAACACCGCCGCGTTTGAAAACCCTGAACTTATCAAAGAAGGCGCCGCCCAATTCGGCGTGCAGTGCATCGTGGTGGCGATCGATGCCAAGCAGGCCGCACCAGGAAGTTGGGAAGTGTTCCTGCACGGCGGCCGCACTGCGACCGGCAAGGACGCCGTAGAGTGGGCGCGCGAAGTGGAACAGCTTGGTGCGGGCGAAATTCTACTCACTTCAATGGACGGCGACGGCACCCAGGCCGGTTACGATATCGCCCTGACTCGCGCTGTAGCCGAAGCGGTGAACATTCCCGTCATCGCCAGCGGCGGAGCAGGAAACATCGATCATATCCACGAAGCCCTGACCGAGGGTAAGGCCGAAGCGGCGCTGATTGCTTCGATCGTCCATTACGGAACCTATACCATCCATCAAATTAAAGAAGAACTCAGAGCACGTGGCGTGGACGTGAGATTGTAAATCGCCGGCACCAATCACTAAGCGAGAGTTCATTTTTAAAAAATGGCTCTCTATTTTTTTGCGTTTTGACAAGGAGAAAAGCATGTTTTACGAAGAACTGAAATACGATTCCAACGGTCTGGTCTGTGGTGTTTTCCAGGATTGGCAGAGTGGCGAAGTGCTGACCGTGGCCTGGCTCAACAAGGAAGCGGTGCAGAAGATGTGGGAAGAAAAGCGCGGCTACGTCTATCGCCGCAGCAAGGGCCGCGTCATGATTAAGGGCGAAACCAGCGGCAACATCCAGATCGTGCATGAGATGTTCACCGACTGCGATAAAGATGCTCTCGTCATCAAAATCGAGCAAGTTGGCGGCGCGGCCTGTCACAAGGGTTATCGCTCCTGCTTCTTCGAGCAAATCCAGGAAGATGGCACCCTCGAAGCACAGGGCGAACCGCTCTTTGACCCGAGTGAAGTTTATAAGTCATAATTGGGACGTATTGACATATTTACGATAAAAATTGGTAAGGGGTAGCGAATGAAATCGACGTTTCGAATCGCCGGGTTGTTGGTTGCATTAAGCACTGTTTTATTTTCCGCACAGGCCTGGGCAAAGCCCGATGCTCGTCGTGCGATACCTGTAACGCGTGATAATTTCGTGTCGTTGGAATACGAAACGCCTGAAGGCGCTACCGCCTTCAAAACCCAGATTTTGGTGCGCGGCAATGTTCTGGCAATTGAAGGCATTCCTTTACTTTCCAACCTGGCTTTGTTTTCCGGGTCAGGTGAAGAGAGCCGTCCCTTACCGGCCTGGCTATCCAATAATCAGTTGGATGAGCTTTTGCGTCTTGTCAACCGCACTCGCCTTGCTCTGCAGGCCGGGGATTACAGCGATCCCCAGGCTGCCGGTGCAATGAGCGAAGTGCTGACGCTCAAATATAGCGATGCCGGTAATCGCGATCGGGCAGTCATCATTCGTAATCAGGGTAAAACTGCCCCACCAGCTTTTTATCAGATTGTCGATGGCCTCAAGCGGCTCCGCGCAGAGAAGTATCCTGTGAACGTCAGTGCTGCTTCCGGGCTTTTCACACGCGAGAGTTTGCAAGGCGTCAAGTTCGATTCATTCGGCGGGTTTGCCGGGATACAATCAATCATTGAAATCAATTTCCCCGCCTCAAAAGAAGCAGGAACGGTAGTTATTCACTGGATCAATACGGTTAACAAACGCGGTGTGGCGCGACATGCCGAACTCGAAGCCGGGGAAGTCGAGGAACTGCTGCGTGTGCTCAACGCTGGGGACTTGCCCAAGCTCAACGGCCAGCGGTATCGCGACCCCAACCTCCACGATGGGTTTAATGAAACCCTGACCGTTACCCAACGCGACGGAAAGCAGTATAAAGTTGAGAACTACGGCGATCAGGCACCTGCGGAATATTCCCGTATCAGTGCCTATATCCAGCAGCTAAAGCAAAAGCATTTTCCACAAGATTAACCATGCAAGTCCGCGATATTTTACGTGCGCTCGATTCCCGTTACGCGTTAGCTAAAGCGGCAAGTTGGGATAAAGTCGGTTTACAAATCGGCGATGAGAATGCGCCTGTTTCCCGGGTACTGGTTGCGCATGAAATCAACGATGTCGTGCTCGACGAGGCAAGCGATTGCCAGTGCATCGTCATTTATCATCCACTCATTTTTCGTGCGCTGGAAAACCTGAATTTTCAGAACCATACCGCACGACTGGCGGCGCAGTGCATTGCGCGTGGCTTGAATGTCATTGCACTGCACACCGCGCTTGATCACGCACCGCAGCCTGGAGCATTGGGCGACCATTTAGCCCGGTCGTTATCGCTTGAGAATATATCCATCCTCAAGCCCGATGGATACGAGGCCCTGGTGAAGATCGTGGTTTTCGTGCCCGATGAAAATCTCCGTGAAGTGCAAAATGCCATGTGGGAGGCGGGGGCGGGGCAAATCGGTAACTACGATTGCGCCAGCTTTCGTTCCAGCGGAACCGGCACTTTCCGGCCCAATGCGCAGGCTAATCCTCATATCGGCAGTAGCGGTGAATTAGAGCAGGTTGAAGAATGGCGTTTGGAGGTGATTGCGCCCCAAAGTAGCCAGAACCAGATTGTGGCTGCGATGAAGGCGGCTCATCCTTATGAGGAAGTTGCCTATGATGTGATTTCCCTCCAAAACCAGGGTGAAGGCTACGGCGCGGCGCGTGTAGGAACTTTGAAGCAGCCACTTTCATTACGGGAATATGCGACGCAGGTTGAAGGCGAATTACAGGCTCCCAGCGTGCGATTGGTGGAAACCAAGACGCAAGTTCAAAAAATCGCCTGTGTGCCGGGTTCAGGTGCCAGCTACATTTCGGCAGCGGTGCGTGCCGGTTGCGATTGCCTGGTGACGGGCGATATCAAACATCACGATGCGCTGCAGGCCAAGGCATCGGGCCTCTCGATTATCGACGTTACCCACACTGCAACGGAAAGGGCCACCATCGGCATGTTGGCGGAGGCTCTGGAAACGCTGGATGTTGAAGTTGTGCGCAGTAAGGTTGAGATAAATCCTTTTGTGAGTTGAATTTCACAAAAAATTTTTTCATTTTTAGGCGTGGGCCATGTAAACTGCGGCTATGCCTATTGCCCGCTCGTTACTCGAACTCCAGAAAATCGATAGCGCAATGTTGCGCTTGCAGCGTGAGAAAGCAAAGTTAGACGACGGATCGCATTTACGCTCCCAGTGCGATACGGTTGAAAAAGCCCTCGCACTTGAAGAAGAGAACCTCAATACTTTCACTCGTGCTCGCACCGAAGCCGAACAAGAGCTACAAAAGCGCGAAGAGAAGCTGCGCACCCAGCAGACGCGCTTAATGAATGCCAAAACGGCGCATGAAGTGGGTTCGCTGCAGCGCGATATCGATTCCATCACCAAATCGCGCGGTGAGTTGGATGAAGCGATTCTCACTGCGATGGATGATGTGGAAACCAGTGCGGCGAAAGTCGATCAGTTCCGAGAAGGGTTAAAAGAGCTGCGTGTTCAACTCACACGGACTGTGAGTGCTTTCCAAAAAGAAACCGCCCGCATCGACGAAGAGTTGATGGTGGATGCGCGGGAACGCAACGCCAAGGCCGCACAAATCGATGAAACTTCTCTTGAGAAATATAACGCAGTTGCCAGTAAACACGGCGGGATAGCGGTTTGTGAAGTGCAAAAAGGCAACTGCACCATCTGCGGCACCATGATTACGCCCCACAACCTGAAAGAAGCCAAAAGCCTGGAATGGCCCACCTGTGAAAGCTGTGGACGGTTGTTGTTTGTGGAAGAGGGGTAATAAGAGACAGCAATGTAGGTGGCAAAGATGAAGAATTGCGTGTCGATGCTACCTGAAAAACAAAATTAGCCACAGATGACGAGATAAGCCGTTGAAACTGCTTCGGTCTTTCATCTGTGTAATCTGTGCCAATCTGTGGCTAATTAAAAAATCACGAAATTCCGTTCAACAAATGCGGCGTGCCGAGAAATGAAATCGCTAATAGGATAAAGCCGCCCACAACCACCCAGTTGCTTTTGCGTCCACGCCAGCCCAGCCAGCGCCGGGCACCCAGATAGATAGCGAAGGTGACCCAGGTCGCCAGTGAGATCAGCACTTTAGGGTCGCTCATATAGGCGTAGTCAGGGTGTAGGCGCAGCCATAGCATGCCGGTGAGCAAGCCCAACGTTAGAGCCGCCAGGCCGAAGGAAGTGCCGCGGAAAATCCAGTCGTCGGCGACTTGCAGTGAAGGCAGCTTCTGCCAGAGGCCGGTCAGCTTCTTGCGCTTGAGCAAATTGTCTTGCAGCAGATAGAGCAGGGAAGAAACGAAAGCGAAGGCCAGGGCCACGTAGGAGATGAGAATGCTGATGACGTGGACGAAAAGCCACGGCTTTTGCAGCGATGAGGAATGGGCCGAAGGATGCAATGCCGGAGCAGCCAGTGAATAGAGCGTTGCAACGAGGATGACCGGCACCACAAATGCCCCGAGCGAACTTTTCTGGAAACCGACGTTTTGCGTGCCCACCATGCGTGCCATGACACCGCCAAACAGCAAATAGGTGAGCAAAAGGCCCCAACCGAACAGGCCGACAACACCATCACGCATTGAAAAAGCAGCGCTGCCCTGTCCAAAGAGCGCCGCCAGGTGGAGGAAGCAGCCTCCCCAGAGCAAGCCGTGGCAGAGCGACGCAAAGCGGGAAACCGATTTCCCGCTTTTTCCGCCACTGCGGAAAAAGAGTTGTGTCCACAGACCCAGCATTGCTGCGAGATAGAGCAGGGCGCTAAACAGTAAAAGCGTGCTTTCACCGTAAGCGAGGAAATCTTGCAGAGCAATCATGGTGATTCCTCCGTATTTGGTTTATTGGGTTGAATGTTGAGTTCAAAGGCGCGGCGAATCGCTTCCACGTCATCGGAACCGTCTTCGCCGGCGGTCCGCAGATGGCGCAAGGGCGTATGCAAAAGCTTACCCGTCAGATTTTGGGCTAAACGGCTTACGACTTCTCGATCGACTTCCGAAAGGTGCGACAGTTTGGCTAAAGCTACATCCAACTCGCGTTGGCGAATATCGTCGCCATGCCGTGCCAATGCGGCCATCACCGGACGCGCATCCAGGCTGCGCTGCCATTTGTTCCAATCGCCGACTTCGGCCTGGATGATGCCTTGCACCAGTGAAATTTCGGCTTCGCGCTGTGAGCGGTTGCTATCGACGACGTTTTTCAAATCGTCGATATCGTAAAGAAAGACATCGTCGAGCTGATGGGCCTTGGGGTCGATATCGCGCGGCACCGCCAGGTCGATGAGAAAGAGCGGACGGTGGCGGCGTTTGCGCATTGCAGCTTCGACCTGCTGGGCATGGAGCACGACATGCGGAGCGTGCGTAGAAGCAATGACGATATCGGCCTGAATCAGACGTTGTGGCAGTTCATCCCAGTGCGTGGCTTCGGCCTCGGCTCCGGCCTCGCGCAGGGTAAGAGCCAGTTCACGGGCGCGTTCGTGAGTGCGGTTGGCAACGATGACCTCATGCGCGCCCGAGGCGACCAGCGCTTTGGCGGTGAGCGAAGAAATCTTACCTGCCCCCAGAATCAGCACCGTGTGGCCCTTGAGCACGCCGAAAATCTGTCGCGATAGCTCAACGGCTGCCGTGCCGACACTTTGTGCGCCTCGGCCGATTTCCGTTTCGGTGCGGGCGCGCTTGCCGCAAGAAATAGCGCGGCGAAACAGTTCATCGAGCGCAACTCCCACCGAGTTGTGCTGCTGGGCGGTCTCCAAAGTATTCTTGACCTGACCCAGAATTTCACTTTCGCCCAATACCAGCGATTCAATGCCTGAAGCAACACGGAAAAGGTGCCGTGCCACTCCGTCGTCTTGTGCGCGATAGAGGCAAGCTTCCCAATCCTGTTGATTCATCCCGGCACCGACGTGAGCAGCATGATACTCCTGCAGGAAGCGCTCCAGGCGTTTGGCGACATCGGCGTTGCCTGCCACATAAATTTCCGTGCGGTTACAGGTTGAAAGAATGGCCACTTCCTTGGCCCCGCAGCTTTCGCGCGCATATTGCAACGCGCGCGGCAGATGCGACGGTGCAATCGAAAGTCGTTCGCGAATTTCGACAGGCGCCGTTTTATGGGAAAGCCCCAGGAGGAAGATATGCATCGGTTCGTGTGGCGGTTATCGCTGCGGGTCCAGCAAATTGTCGATCAGGTGTGTTGCGGTTTCGGTTTGCCCGGCACGCAAGAGGGAGAGCGCCTCGCTCTCCAGAATGGCGTTCCATGTCTGGGCGCGGGCGTGTTGCTGGTCGATGCGTTGAGCCAGAAGGTCGCGGCGCTGGCTCATCAGTTCCAGAAGTTGTGCATATTCCGGCCCGATGCAGTTTTCAATTTGCGTTTTCAGGTGCTTGGCGAGGGCCGGGCTGCCGCCGCTGGTGGAGATACCCACACAAATATCACCCCGTCGCACTACAGCGGCTCCGTGCAGGGCACTTGAACCGGCATCGTCGGCCAACTGGCACCAGATGTTGGCTGCCTGCGCATCGGCGGCGATTTGCCGGTTCACTTGCGAATTATCAGTGCAGGCGAAAACCAGCATGATTTTATGACAGTCGTCGCTATGATATTCCCGTGCCGAATATTGCGCGATGGAAGGAAGCAGTGTTTGCATATCCGCACAGACAGTGGGTGCCACCAGAGAAACCTCAGCACCGCCTTCCAGCAGGGAGCGAACTTTGCGAACGGCAACCAACCCGCCTCCTACCACGAGGACGCGGACGCCTTCCACTTTCAGCGCGACTGGCAACAGTTTCATGCTTAGTCTTGGTTTTCGTGCCGTTTGACGCTTTCTTCAATCGATCTCGCGAGAGCATTCAAGCGCAGCAGGTAAGCGAAAACACCACCCCAGGTGATCAGTGCGACGAGTAAGATGTAAAGAGTATTGTTTTGCATAAAAGTCAGGTGCTTTTAACCAGAGCGATGTCTCGGATTTTTTGAGCGGCAACTTCAAGCTGCGCCCGAATTCCGGCCAGCTTCGCCATCACCATAATATAACCGGCGACATTGAACCAGAGCGCGAATTTATAGATGGGGTCGCTTTTGAGCAGCGTATCGGGCGGATGCAGGGTTGGCATCAGGCGACGGAAAATAAAGGTCCAGAAAATCGCCGACAGCGCGCCGACGATGGCATAAACCGCCCACAGGTCGCGCCGCTTTTCTTCGTCGTCGATCGCGCCGCGCAATGCGAACAGGGCGGCATAGGTCAGCAAAACGGCCACGATGCCGATTTGTTGTGGATCCCAACTCCAATAGGCTCCCCAGTTCAGCTTGGCCCACAGCGCACCGGTAATGGTGGCGATAACGCCCAGCCAGGCACCGACTTCGGCAAAGGCGAAAGATTTCGCGTCATGCTCGATTTTGCGGGTTTTGAGCCAACGAAAACCTTGAAAGGCCGCGATGAGAAACGCGGTTTCCATCGCAATCGCCATCGGTACATGAAAATACATGATGGTCGATGTCGCCAGCCCCTGTGCCGGAGGTCGCGTGAATCCGATCGCCATTCCGGCGGCGATCCAAATTCCAATCAAAAGGTTATAAAACACACCTCTAAGTCAATCATAAATGAGACGTTTCGGGCGAAATAAATTGGAATGGCATTGATAAGCTGAGCCTATGGCGACCAAACGTAGTCGAACAGCATCCAACCGGCGGTAATCAATGCGATATCGTAGCCAATCACGATTTGCAGTGCCGGCCAGAATTCACCACCGGTCAGCGTGTTGGAGGTGCCGCCCAGCGTGGCGGCCGTTGCGGTAGATACCGCGACCAGCAGAGGTAACAAAATCGGAATGGCAATAGCAGCAAAAAGGGCACCTTTCGCCCGTGCCTGGGCAGCCAATGCGCCAAGCAAGGTGCTGGCGGCAGCCAGACCGATATCGCCCAACAAAAGCGCGAGTAACCATAATTCGGGCCGTGCGATTTGCGCGTTAAGCATTACCACGATCACTGGAATGGCGGCGATTTGTGTCAATAGCAAAAGACAAAAATTGAACAGCATCTTGCCCCATAGCACGGCGTCGGCCGGGTAGTGTAGGCGCAAGAGTGCGCCGGTGCCGGTTTCCTCTTCCTTGATGAAAGCGCGGCCCAGGCCAATGAGTGCGGCAAAAAGCAGAATCGTCCATAAAAGCCCGGCCAGGGTTTCGGGGGCCAGTTTCTGGCGGGCCAGGTTGAAGGAGAGGGCTATGGGCGCAGCCAGAGCGAAAAGAATGCTGGTGCTCAGGCCCGCGCGGGTGCGCCATTCGCAGCGCCAATCTTTTTCGAAGACTTTGAACGCCAGATGGTGAGTTTTAAGTTTTGAGTTTTGAGTTTCGAGTTCAGGCAAAGCGGCGTTAGTTTAGCGTGACTTGGTTAGAGAATGATTTGAAAATCGCAACGGCTTGCTTCCCGAGGGTCGTTGGTCGCAACCAGTGTAATGCCGCGTGTGCGTTGCTCATCGCATAACCCGTGCAGCAGGGCCAGGCCATTACCATCGAGGTGGGCCGAAGCTTCATCAAGTAAGAGCACTTGCGGCGCGCCCAGAGCAGCGACGGCCAATTGCAAGCGCGCGCGCCAACCGCTGGAGAGGTCTCCGGCGAAATCGTGGGTGCGCGGGGTGAGTTCAAATCGTTCGATGTGTTGTTCGAGATTATGCCTTCCCGGCAGCGCGCTGGCGAAGAACTCGATATTTTCCTGCACTGTCATCTCGCGATACACCGGAGCATCGGGTGCGAACAGGCCGCAGCGCACATTTTCCTGCTGCCATTTTACTTCTCCAGTAGCGGCGCGAGTTAGCCCGGCCAGGATGCGCAGCAAGGTGCTTTTACCTGCCCCGTTGGAACCCGTCACGGCGGCTACCGCGCCAAATGGCACTTCAAAGTTCACGTTGCGAAAAACCGAGCGTGAACCGAAATGTTTGGAGAGTTTGGTGACGGTGAGCATACCAGAGGCTGGAGGCTGGAGGCTGGAGGCTGGTATCCCCCGGCCTGGCCTCTTATTTTTCGCGGCTCATCACGTAATCGGCGATATCAAGCAGCATGGTTTTCGCCGGTACGTCGGGGAAAATTTCCAGTTGTGTCTTAGCCGAAGCGATGAACTGCTGCGCAATCTTGAGCGAATAATCGATGCAGTCGTAGCTGCGCAAAACGTCCAGTGCGCGCTGCACATCTTCTTCCTGTACGGTTGCGTCGGGGGAAACGGCATCGCCCACCACTTTGCGGAGTGCGGTTTTTTCTTCTTCGGTTCCCACTTGCATGGCGCGCAACATCGGCAGGGTGACATCGCCTTCGCGGATATCATGGCCCACCGGCTTGCCCAGACGGCCCTGGTCGGCAGTGACATCGAGTAAGTCGTCGATAATCTGGAAAGCCATGCCGAGATCGTGGCCAAACTGGGCCAGGGCATCGACTTGTTCTTGCGGCGCGTCCATCGCCATCGCACCCAGGCGGCAGGCGCAATCGGTGAGGGCAGCGGTTTTGAGGGCGATAATCTCGCGATACTGCGTTTCGCTAATATCGAGATAGCCACGCGTCTGTGTTTCGAGCAGCACGCCGGCGCACATTTGCGAAGTGGCTATCGCCAGGGGGAGCACCAAATTGCCAAAACCCTTTTGGGCGGCGGTGACGAAGACCTGGGTAAACAGGTAGTCGCCCACCAGCACGCTGGTTTCGTTACCCCACAGCATGCGTGCAGTGGGTTTGCCGCGACGGGTATCGGCATCGTCTACCACGTCGTCGTGGAGCAAAGTGGTGGTGTGGGTCAATTCAATCGCGGCGGCGCAGCTCACCACGCGTTCGTTGGGAATTTCATCGGTATCGCCGCAAAGCTGCGCGCTGATGAGTGTCATGGCCGGGCGCAATCGTTTGCCGCCCGCACCCAGGGTGTGGGTCGCGATATCGGTGATGAGCTTGATCGGCGACGTGATAAGGCTTTCAATCTCAGCTTCGACAGCCGCCATGCGCGGCTCGATGGCCGAAAGCGACTGCATAATATCCACGCGTTGCGCGTGTTCGAGGACTTGGGGAGGGAGTGTCTCCAAAGGTAGGGCCGACGTCATGCTGTTTTGTGGTGTGGTTTCATCGGTGTTAGGCCCCAGATGCATGGCCAGGGGCAGCTTGCGCTGCGCGGCGATGTCGAGTGCTTCGATGACTATTTTTTGTTCGTTCGGGCGTGAACCCAGTTCGGTGGTATGAGACATATTGAAAACAGCACGATACTTATTTCATGCGCAAATAATAAGAGAGTACTTCCAGTTGCGAGGTGAGATCGACATTGCGCACAACAATTCCTGGACGCACCAGGATTCCCGTTGGGGCAAAATTCAACACCGATTTTACGCCCCCGGCGACAAGTTTATCTACTACGTCTTGTGCTGCACTACGCGGCACGGCCACAACGCCGATTTCCGCCTTATAAATAGCATTGACTTTGGCGATATCATCGATATGATGGATCGCACAATTGGCAAGCTCGCCCCCGATTTTCTTCTCATCGGTATCGAAAGCCGCCACGATGCGAAAACCGCGCTGCAACCAACCCATATAACTGGCCAGGGCCGCACCCAGGTTGCCTGCACCCACTAATAAAACGTCGTGCGAGACATCCAAGCCCATAATCCGGGCCAGGTGTTCTTCCAGTGCGGCGACATCGTAGCCCAGGCCGGGGGTGCCGAATTCGCCGAAATAAGAGAGGTCTTTGCGTAATTGAGCGGCGTTGATTCCGGTGCGGGCGGCAATTTCCGAGGACGATGCCATGGCGATATTATCGGCCTGCAACCCACGCACACATTGCAAATAGGTACTCAGGCGCTCAATCGTGGGCTGAGGCACACGCGATGAGTCGCCCGAAGGCTGATTATTGAGTGGTAAGCTGAGGTCTTCCTTGGCCATGGCGTAGCACAACTGTGTACTTAAGATGACTGACGATATTAAAGCTGAGGGAGTTTACCCGATGAAAGGCAATCGACAAAACTTATCCGGGCTTTACCGCGCAACGCTAATAACACAACAAAGTCTAAACCGGGGAATACCTTCTTCAAAGTGAGAAAGACGATGAAAGTGTGCTGTAAACACCCTGTCACGGCCAAGAAAGCAGCCGCCACCGCGCTGTTAACCGTCTTGCTGAGCGGCGGCGTTGCCATCGCGCAAACCACGCGCGATTTCAGTCGCCCACAAACAGCTAACCAAAAGGTACACCACGTGCTGAACCGCCTCACTTTCGGCGCACGCCCTGGCGATGCCCAGCGCGTGAACGCCATGGGCGTGGAACGCTGGATCGAGCAGCAACTCACCCCCGAAAGAATCGACGATAAACGCGTTGAAGGCAAGCTCACGGCCCTGGAAGCATTGCGCTTGCCCTCCGATAAGTTGATGCTGGCGCAACAGGTCGATAATGGAATGATTGCGAAGAAGCTGCGCGAACTGCAGCAGCAAAAGAACGGACAGAAGCAAAATAAAAAACCGTCACTCATGCCGGTGGAGTTCACTCCCGGGGAAGAGCGGTTACGCCAGCTCTTTGAGAAATCGGACCTGGAACTGCAAACTTCCAACCAGGCTCTGGGCGAATTGCAGCTCGATAAAATCACACGCGCCATCGAATCTGAGCGCCAGCTCTACGAAATCATGGTCGATTTCTGGAGCAATCATTTCAACCTCGATGTCAAGAAAAATGCCGTCCGCGTGCTGAAAGTCGTCGATGAGCGCGAAGTGATTCGCCCGCACGTCTTCGGCAAATTCCGCGACCTGCTGGGCGCTTCGGCGCAAAGCCCGGCTATGATGGTGTATCTCGATAACGCTTCGTCAACCCGTGAACGGGAAATGACACCTCCGCGCGGACGCCGGGCGATGATGCAAACCAACACCCTGGCCGCCCCCACGCCGCAGCGCCGCCGGGGCGGCATCAACGAAAACTATGCCCGCGAACTGATGGAACTGCACACTCTGGGCGTGGATGGCGGCTACACCCAGATGGACGTGCAAAACGTAGCGCGCTGTTTCACCGGCTGGAGCCTCGACCGCCAAACCGGCAAATTCCTTTTCCGCCGCGAAGCCCACGATAACGGTGAAAAAATCGTGCTCGGCCAAACCATCCCGGCCAACGGTGGTATTGCCGACGGGCAAAAGGTGCTCGACATCCTGGCCGCGCATCCTTCCACGGCTAAATTCATCGCCCGCAAACTGGCGGTGCGGCTGGTGGCCGATGAACCGCCCGCTTCGGTAATCGATAAAGCCGCCAAAACGTTCACGGTCACTAATGGCGATTTACGCGCCGTGGTAAAAACCATCGTCACTTCGCCCGAGTTCTTCTCCACCGGGGCCTATCGCGCCAAGATTAAATCGCCTTTCGAATATGCGGTTTCTTCGGTGCGCGCCCTCAACGGCGCGGTGCTGATGCCCGATACCACCGTGACCACCGAACGCCAGCGGCTGATAGGCGATGGTCTTTCTTCCTATCGCGGCAGCGGAGGCTACGGCAACAAGCGCACCCAGAAAACCATGGCGGTTTCGATTGCCGATATGGGCCAGCCGCTCTATTCCTACCAGGCCCCCACCGGCTATAGCGAAGATTCACGCGACTGGGTTTCCACCGGCGCGCTGGTCTCGCGCCTCAACTACGCCCTGGCGCTGGTGGGCAACGACGTTTATAATGTGGTCACCACGCCCTCGCTGCTACTTAAAGGTGTCGATGAACACGACCACGGCGCGTTGGTCGATAAGCTCTCTCAAACCGTTCTGAGCGGCGACATGACCGCCGGAACCCGCGCTACCCTGGTCCGCGAAACCAGCACCCCCGGCGCCATTGACCGCAACAAGTTGACGGCGCTCGTTTTAGGTTCGCCAGAGTTTCAACGGCGGTGAAAATGGAAAACTGAAAGTGGAAAATGGAGAATTAGCGGGAGGAACGGCGAACGTCCAACGTTGAACATCCAACATCGAACGTCGAATAGAGGCAACCAAACTTTGATGCCAAAGGTAAGCCCAAACGCTCGTCATCCTCGCGAACGCGGGGATCCAGTACACAGCTTATTGATTAGGACAAACTCAAACCGCTTATCCTCACCAAGGCCAAAGATCAAAGACCAAAGTCCAAAGGACACTTAATGAAAACAACACGACGCATTTTTCTTAAAAACGGTGCTATGGCTGTCGTCGCGGCGGGCATTGGCCCGGCGTTTGGCCCTTCGTTCTTGCGCTCGACTGCCTTTGCCGCCGAGCCGAACCGTAATGGCAAAGCCAGCGGCGGGCGCAAAATTTTGATCTGCATCTTCCAGCGCGGCGCGGTGGATGGGCTTTCGATGGTGGTGCCGCACGGCGACCCCTTCTACTACCAGCACCGCACCCTCAATGGTATCGCCCTTCCGCGCACCGGGGAGGGTGGGGTGCTCGATCTCGACGGCATGTTCGGCCTGCATCCGGCGATGGCTTCGCTCAAGAAAATCTATGACCAGAAGCATCTGGTGGCGGTGCAGGCGGTGGGTTCGCACCACGCCACCCGCTCGCATTTCGATGCGCAAGATTTCATGGAAGGCGCCATTTTCGATAAAGCGGCGCGCAACGGCTGGCTGGCGCGCACGCTGGAAAACTGCCCCGAAGACGCCGCCAACCACAGCACCTTTCGCGGTGTTTCGCTCACCAACCGCGTGCCCCGCTCGTTCCAGGGTTACCCCGATGCGCTGGCGATTCCCAACCTTGATACCTTCGACGTGAAAGAAGAGATGCTGATGATGGGCGGCAGGCGCGGCAATGTCGATGGCTTTGAATCGCTCTACGATGGCGCGGTGGGCGACGTGCTGCACAGCACCGGGCAAGATACCTTCGAGGCGCTCAAGCAGCTTCGAGCCATCACCTCCAAGCCCTATGCCCCGGCGCGCGGCGCGGCCTATCCGGGCGGCAAGTTCGGCGAATCGCTGCGGCAAATCGCCCAACTCATCAAGGCCGATGTGGGCCTGGAAGTCGCCTTCGCCGAAAGCGGCGGCTGGGATACCCACGCCAACCAGGGCAGCTCGCAGGGCAATTTAGCGCGCCGCCTGGGCGAATTCTCCAACGGCATCGCCGCGCTCTACACCGATCTTGGCGACCGCATGAACGATGTCGTCATCCTCACCATGAGCGAATTCGGCCGCACCGTGCGCCAGAACGGCAACAGCGGCACCGACCACGGCCACGGCACCTGTTTCCTGGCGCTGGGCGGCAACGTGCAAGGCGGCAAAGTGCTGGGCCAGTGGCCCGGCTTGGCTCCCGAACAGCTTTATGAAAATCGCGATTTAGCGGTGACGACCGATTTCCGCAATGTGTTTTCGGAGATTGCGCAGAAACATATGGGAGTGCGGGATTTGAAGACGGTGTTTCCCGATTATGTGATGGGGCAGGAGAAGTTTAGAGGGGTTTTGGGGGTGTAGGGGAGCAGTGGGTTGGAATGGAAACCGATTGAGGAATGGGCTTTCGTCCCATATTCAAAAATACAGGTAAATCACGTAACTCGCTATTCTACTGGTGCTGTCGCCCCTCCAAATGGATAAAGTCCGGCTTATCTAAATGTCAAAAATAACGAAGTGAGTCCACTCGGCTATAAGGATGCAAGCCTGATAGAGTGGTTGGCGGAAACCAAGAAAGCGCCGGTTAGCCGTTTCATCTTCGAGCAACCGGATGCACCCTTGCGTGTTGACAAGAAGCGCAGGAAGTATATCGTTATGTCGCATTCGGCAAGGCGATGAGAAAACCCCTTTCCATTATGAAAATTTAGGTTTAAGACATTGCGAATTTGGGTATAATAAGCGCAATCCCATTTGTTGATACGTATCAACAAATAGAATTGAGGAAAACGATGGCCGTTTCGCAAAAGGAAATCGCAAGACATTTAGGTGTTTCACAAGCTCTCGTCGGGATGGCGTTAAACGACCACCCGCGCATTTCGTCGAGTACTCGCGAACGTGTGCTGAACGCCGCGCAGCAATTGGGCTATGATGCCAATCTCAACCAGGGCGCGCGGCAGATGGCGGCCCGGCGGCACGGTGTCACGATTTCCTACGACGTCATCGCTGTTTGTACCAGGCCGGGCCGTTCATCGCTGCACCAGCAGCCTGCTGAAAGCGAGATTCTGGATGGGATCGAGACTGCGGCAGAGCGCTCTGGCGTGGATGTTCTCCTATGCCGTTTACACTCGGATCGCTTGCCGCGCCTGATTGAAAAAGAAGAAGTTGACGGTGTGATCATGCTCACCGGTTATGCGCAACAACTGAAAAGAGTGCGGCAGGGCAGCACGCCGGTGGTTCACATGGGAAGCGCTATTCCTTTGTGCCACAGCGTTAGTACGCAGAGTTATCAGGGCATACTGCAAGCCACAGAGCATCTCATTAACCTCGGGCATCGGCAGATCGCTTTTATCGGCCATGATGTCAATGTCGGCTACGAGGAATCCATCGTGCTGGATACAGCCAAGCAGCGATTGGCGGGTTTTCATGACGCCATGCGTAAAGCGGGATTACCGGTCGAGTATGTAGACAGCAGTTTGGAGGAGAGTTATCTCGAATATGGCGCACGCGCGTTTGAAGCGTTGTGGGAGAAATCGGATGCTTCCATCACCGGATTGGTTTGCTACAACGATAGATTGGCGATGGGAGCCATTCAGAGCGCACAGAAAATCGGCTTGAAGATACCCACCGATTTAAGTGTGGTCGGTTTCGATGACGTGTCGTTCAATTACGGTTTTGAACCGCGTATTACTTCCGTGCGTTACGACCGTTTTCAAATGGGAGTCCGAGCGGTCGAGATTTTAATGCAGGTCCGCGAAGGCAAAGACGGTGAAGGCGCCCCGTATATTCAGGAAGAGTTGCCGGTTGAATTTGTCGAAGGCGTGACGACGGCGCAGCCCAAAACAAGAAGCTCGTCGTAAAGAAAGAAATCGTTGTACAAGGAGAATGAAATGTTGAAAGTACTTGCAAGCCGTGGCCGGCGTGGTTTTACGCTTATAGAATTACTTGTTGTTATAGCGATAATATCTATTCTTGCGGCGATTCTGTTCCCGGTTTTTGCGCGAGCTCGCGACAATGCGCGCCGTACCAGTTGTGTGAGCAACATGAAGCAGATCAGTCTGGGAGTAATGCAATATTTGCAGGATAACGATGAACGCTATCCTTTTTCTGCATGGAATAACGGCGTGGCCCCGGATGCGGCTAACGGCGGCCCCTGGATTTCAGGTTCCGTAAGCTGGTTATGGACGAACGCGATTTTTCCCTATGTAAAAAGCGTACAGGTTTTTGTCTGTCCGTCTTCCCCTGAAGCCGGGACCCGATACGGTGTTCCTAGCGGCAGCGTAGGCCCGTATGTCAAGCATTACGGCATCAACAACAGTATCGGCAGCACGACCAGCCAGGGATTTATCCCCGCGGGCGGCAGTTCGGCTGTCGGTCGGCACAGCAGTATTGTCGTCTCTCCGGCAAAAACCTATCTCCTCACCGAGAGCAGCTTTTATGTCACCAACTGGAGTAATGCCGACGGCCCTGTTCCCTCCACACTGCCTAACGATTACCTGCCGGGAATTTGCCGGCTCTTTCCGGCTTCTACCCTGACAACCAAAGATTGCTGGAGCGGGCGGCATTTTGATGGCGTAGTCGTGGGCTTTGCCGATGGACATGTGAAATGGCTCAAAACCGAAGTTTTGTCGGCGGAAGCGCTGCTGCCGAGTAAGGGCGCCTGGTTGCCGGAGAATCCTTAAACACAGATTTGCATACGGACGGTCTTGGCGGATCGCCCATGACATTTAATGGAATAAAGGAAAACCATGCAGTTGAAAAAGTTTGTGCCGGGAGTTCTCCTGGCGTTGATGATGCTGACCGGATGCAGTTTACCGTCGATGGCAGATGTGGTCGTCAACGAGGGCAACGGCGTCAATATCACGATGGAAAACCAAGCCGTGAGACTCAATATCGCGGTAGAAGCCGGTGGGCGCATTAGTTCACTGGTCAACAAGAAAACCGGTAAAGATTTAGTAGCGCTGTGGAAAGGGGGAGGACAAAATGGCGGTCTGTTGGATGACCGTAACGTTTTCACCGATTACATGTATCGCGCCGCCGTGATGAAGTTGGGCGAAAAAGAAGGCGTGGTGCGTTTGAGCGCGCGGCATCCGAGCGGAATGTCCATCACGAAGGTTTTGACTTTGCGCGATAACGACGGCACATTGTATGTCGAGGAAATCTTCTCCAATGGCACGCAGAAAAATGCACAATTCATGCTGCGGAGTTTTTTGCTTCCCGGCGGCGGGCCGCAAACCGATGACAACCAGTATTTCCTGCCGGTGAAAGACAAGCCGCTGGAGCCGTTGACACCGGCCCATAATTATTTCGACAACCTGTCGTCGCCCTGGTCTGCGGTGTGGAACAAGCAAAGCGGCGAAGGTGTTTTAGTTGCTGCGCCCGGCATCGAGAAATTCTATTTCTGGCAGGAAAGCAAAATTTCTCCAACTTACGAATGGATCTATCCCGAAGTCCCCGCCGGTAAATCCATCGTGGTGAATTATGCGCTACGCCTCATCAACGATGCCGCCCCCGACTGGGCGCAACTGAGCGCTGCTACTTTAAAGGGCCTGCGCGGAGTGCGTTTGGCTAATGTTCCCGGCTGGCAGAACGAAGAGCAAAGGTTTCAGGTCGTGGATGCGGAAAGGGCGCGCGGTTTTTGGTTTTCCACCGGCGAGGGTACGGGCAAACGCCGCTTGCCGGAAAAGTTGCAGCTTGATGTTCCCTTAGGCCAGACGCGCTCGGCGTATATCGCCATTAATGCGCTGAAGGATTACGACGATAGTGAATTAACGATTGATTTGCGCAATGTTCCAAAGGAACTGGTGCAATTGGGCTGGCAGGTCAGCGGTGTGGATTTCATAAAAGTCCTTCCGTTCGATTCCTCCACTAAAATCAAACTCAAAAACGGCACCGAAGGGCGATTGTGGTTGACCTTAAAGGGCGGCGATAAACCGGTGGATGCCGACGGAGAAATTGAGATTTCTCTCGGGGAACAGGGAGTGCTCCTGCCGCTGAAAGCGAAAGTCTGGCCGGTCAATGTTCCCAGGCAGCAGCCTTTCGATATCCGCGAATACGCCGGAATAATGAGTTTTGTCGGCGGCTACAATCCCGTCAATGCCGAAAACACTCGCCAGGCGAATGCGATCTTTCGTCATTTTAACGATGCCGGGGGAAACGTCCTGAACTGGGCTGCGAACTGGGGACTGCTCAATGGAAGATTAAAAATCGCCGGAACGGATGAGAGCGTTTCCGATTGGCTTAAAAAGAACCGCGAAGCTTTCATGCAAAAACCGGCTGTGGATTGGCCGAAAGTTGACTTCAGTCACTATGCTCCCTGGGTGGAAGCGGCCAGGAGCAACGGTGTCACGCGAGTCACGGGGTATTTACCCCTGTCAACACCGGAAAAACCGGTCACCGTCGAACATGAATGGATGCTGATTCAATTGAAAGCGTATCTCGAATCGCAGGGATTTCATGGGTTCTTCTGCAAGATTGACGATGAGATTGCCGCGGAACACATCCCCGCTTATATTGAAGCCGCCAAAATTGCTCACCGCGCCGGATGGAAAGCGGGAACGACGGTTACAGGTAGCGTGGCCCGCTCTGCGGAGCACATCAACACGATGAATCCTTACTGTGATATTTGGGAGGTTGGCCTCGGCTCTACGGAGTATTTCAGGAATATCCTGACCCAACGCTATCGGCTGGAAGAACACACGCTTGAACTGCCCGCAGGGCAATGGGGAAACTACGGCAACGGAGGCGCACAGGAAACGGTGGCTCAAAAGCTATTCAATGGTTTGCTCCCTGCTGTGCCCGCAGAAGTGGAGGACGTCCGCGTCTTTCAGAATGGCAAGCTGTTGCACCGGGCCGGTGGCAGCGCTTGGGGCAACAAAAGACGAGGCGTCTTTTTCGCCGGTGCAAATGATTACCTGTATCTTTCACCGTTCGAAGGAACGGATGCGAAACAATCGAAAATTACCGTGCAATATCAGCGGCGCATTCCTAGCCTGGAAGGAAAAACTTTAGCCCAAATCGATCCCGGCGATGAAGTTTGGTTCTACGGCGGGCCTGGCAGGACATATCGCGTGACTTATGAAACCGCCGCGACGTATCCGTTGAAAGCGATTCAAGGCGATTATGACGGCGTTGGTTGGTATGATTTTTATCGTTGGACTGCCGATAAAGTCATCTGGTATGATCCTGCAGCAGGTGAAGTGAGTGTCAGCCCGCCGTATCTCGGCTTGCGCGACGGTTGGAACGATGCAGGTTTAGTCGCATGGCTGACAAAAACCGGTAAAGCGCCGGTGAGCCGTTTTATCTCCGAACAGCCCGATGCGCCACTGCGAATCGGCGAAGAAGAACAGGAAATTTATCGCTGGAAAAATATCGTCAATTTGACCGATCCGTTTGCGCTCAACGACGCGCGGCGAAAGATGCTGGAAGTAGCCACACTAAATTAAATTCAACAAAAACCACTGCGGGAATTCCCGCAGTGGTTTTTGTTGAATTTAATTTGGCAGAACTGTTCTCATCATTCCGGCGCGCGATTGCCATTCTATTGAGATTAATCAATAAAATGTGGAAGGGCTTGCTACATTAGGCTTTGCGTCGACTGGAGGGGAAAATGGGCGATGCTGGGATCGAACCAGCGACTTCCACCGTGTGAAGGAACTGGTCAGAAAACCGCCATTTTTGCAGTTTTTACGGTTAAAACTTGTAAGCCAAATGCCTCGTTTTTTGAAAAGGTATTGCCCAACTTTGCAGACGCAATTCGGGCTTGCTTTTAGATTTTCTTCCCAGATTGAAAATCAGGTGTAAAATGCCGACTATGAAAATCGGCACCAAACTCCATATTCAAATAGCCAGAGACATACTCAGCGGGCAAGTCGTCGAAGAAAGTGCCCACGGCTTGACGGTCAGAACTCAAGATGCGTTCGTTGCTGAATTCTGCGAAATCAAAGCGGGTAGCGTTGTCTTCATCCCCTGGCATCGTATTGATCTGGCTATTGTGCGCCCTGAAACGAAGACGGGTTAATCTTCTGGGAGGACGGTTTTCAAGCCCTTTTCAAGTTCGACTACTATTTGCAGGGCTTGGGCCAATTGCAAGATTTCTGTAGTAGTTGGCTTTGCGTTGAAGCGCTTCGCAATAATTTGGCGAACTTCGCGAACATCATTAAGTTGCTCTTTACGGTATGTTGCTTGTGTAAGTGTTTGAATTTCTTCCATTGTTTGTCTCCTTTCGTTATTTCTTCTTGGCGATTTCCGTCAGCAATTCGATGATCTTTTCGTTCTGCTTTAAGGTGAGGTCGTTTTGCTCGATGATCCGACGGTTCTGGGCAACTTGCAGTGTGGTCAACCTTACTGATAGTTCATCGACTGCTTGCGAGACTTGAACGGCGCTTTTGGTATTGCTGCGCATGTCAAAGTATTTTTGAAGCGCATGCACAACCACAGAATCAGTTATCTCCGGCGATGCTGCCGCGCCTGCATACACTTCTTGTAATTCGCGAGTTGCGCCGTAGTATTTTTGTTGAAGAGTCAAGGGGTACAACGATGCGGATAATTCTTGAAGGGTAAGGCGGGAAGTTACGTTGTATTTATCCAGTGCCTCTCCGGGGCGGTCTGGGTTCTCTTGCTTTACGTCATCCGCTTTTGTTATAGGAACCGCTGGCTCAGAAGGGGCGTTGCTCTTAGTGCTATCTTCTGTCGATTCCCTTGATGTGTCCTCCTGGTGCTTCGGCTCTGTGACCAAGGTTGGTAGGTCACTTCTTGGCATCTCTTGGACAAGTTCATTATCTTGCGGGTAAGCAGGCGTGACGCAGAGTAGGGCAATGAGGAAGGGGAGTAGTTTTTTCATGGGTTACTTGCAAGTGTCGTTGAAATTATTTCGTCGAATGTAAGTTGAACCTTGGGTATCCACCACGCGAATTTTGTTCAAATTAAGTTTTGAACCATTGGTGTAGATTAACGATGAGGCACCAGCGCAAATTCCTTTTGCCTCATTCTCCCAGATCCCTCGCATTTCTGAACCACGCGGCAATGGGGGAAGGCTTGTTTGAACTGTTAGCTGGTCATTGAAACATTCCACCGACGTGATGTAATTGAACCAGGTCGTTTCCTTAAATCCATCGCGAAAATGCTTCATGACAGACAATTCGCGAGGGGTTGGATTTCTCTTCTCCGGTGGCTTGGTAGCTGCAGGGGGAGCCGGTGGGGGTGCAACAGCTTCGGTCAGTGTAATGGTTGGCGGCTCTGCTGCAGGAGGAGCGCTCACGCCTTTCCATAGAAGGATGCAGAAAACGGCCATGCCTGCGGCTATGCCCAGTGCGAGGCCAGGGGTAACTTGAGTTTGTTTAGACAAAATTACTCCTCACTCAAAAATTTTCTCAACAACACCACGACAAACCGCTACGACTTCGGCATGTTTTAACTCAGGGCCAAATTCAGGGGCTTTGAATCGTGGGTTTTTGGCGGTCAAATATTTCTGGCTACCAAATTCCCCGAACGTCTTTAATGTGTATTTTTCCAATCCTGATTTATAGGTCAGTTTGACTAAGACAATGGAGCCGGGCGAAACCTTATTGCCGAATTCCTCCAGCGGGGTCATGAGCAGCCTATCGCCGTGCAAGATGGAATCTACGCTTTCGCCGTTCATTGACTCGCCATCAGCTCGCGCGATAAATGAATGTTCCGTCGCAAGCTCTGCCAATTCTCCGCGAACCTGAATATCATTACCCTCTCCAAGAGCATCAACCATTTCGTGATATTCCATCGGCTCGCCGCAGGGAACGATCATTGTCTCCTTTAATGTTTTGACAAGGCCAGGGGCGGCGATTGCAGAATTAACCTCAGAGAAAAGTCCAGATGCTAATAATTTTTCAAGTTCACGACGGCGCTCTGCTGCCGCGCGCTGCTCTGCAATAGGTGGACGCTTTCGGCCAGTTTGCCAGTTTTCGCTGTTGCATTTAGGACACCATTTAGGCACGCCTTTCTTGCGCGGTAACCACTTATGCCCGCAGACCTTGCACTCATATCCCTGAAATTCGACCTTTTGTAATGCCATTGAAATCACACCAGCTGCTGGTTAGTAAAAAGATGCTAACACGCTAACTAACAAGTGTCGATAATCGGCGATTATAATTACTTGACATAAAAATGGTCAGGACTTATAATCTTGATTGTTAGTATGTAACTACAATTACCGATTATAGGGGGAGGCAAGATGGGTAAGGCAATTTTGTCGGCATTGGTTGACGAAGACGCAAAAAAGGGCTTTGTGAAAGCTGCGCAGACTGTGCGCATGGATGGCACCGCCTTCAACAGTGTAGCCAGCTTCGTTGAATCAATGGGATTTGCACTTGAGGAAAAGTTAAAAGCCAGCGGCGAGAAGCCGGTCGAATTGGTTTTGATACTTCAGCCGGTTACGGATGGTTCTTAATAATGAAGCGCGCCACCTCTCAAAAGCCTGTTCCTGCTTCCCGCTACCAGCGCCTGCGCGCCGGTGTTTCCCTGGAAGCTGCAGCTAAGCGCGCGAAGATTTCCCCGGCGTGGCTGCGCCAGCTTGAAGCGGGACAAGTCCGGTTCCCGTTCAAAAAGAACCTGAAATTTCCATTGTTGACAGCTGAGCGTTTGAGCGCTCTTTACGGCTGCCAGTGCGACGCGTTTCTACCGGGTAGGGCAGTCAGCCCGGCCGAAACGGAAGGGGCATTTGGAGTGCCCGCGTCAGTCTCCTGTGGTGTGAAGCCGTCGCTGAGCGTTGCCGCGCAAGGCGAGAAACCACGGCTTCGCACTCGCGAAAATTCACGCGCTGGCCAGCGCTACACCAGGCCGCGCGTTCCAACTTTAGTTTTAGTGCCGGGAGGTGAATAACAATGGCCAGGAAACACGTAGGAAGCCCATCAGCCGCAGTGCTTCATTTACCAACAGCGTCCTTCATCTCGAAGATCAAGACGTTCGTGTCGGTGATTTATGAAGTAGCGACCGAGCAGGGCATCACCGCTCAATGGGAACATTGGGGCCACGGCAAATACATCGTGGAAGCATGGGACGTAACTGCTGACCAGTGGAGTGAGATCATCGCGGAAGCCAGCTACCGCCACCTGATTCTCACCACATAAACGAAAGCGCTCACGTGATTACCGTCACGAGAGCGCAAATACAACGGAGGCTTAGAGATGGGAAGTATAACCGCAGACACAGAAAAGCGCATCCGCCAAGACGCTGATTTCCACGACCGGATGCTGACGCTCACCACGAAAGTCGTGGAGGGAAAAGTTTCGCGCGAAATGCTGCGCGAGGAAGCCGCCGTCATTATGCGTGACATTTACAAAGCAGAGTATCAGGGTGGCTGGCGTGATATTTTCGAGCACGCCTTTGGCCCGGCTGAGCAGTTCGACTTCGAGGCGGTGGCAGCATGAGCGCCGCCGATCGAGTCGTGGCCCTGGGCCAGGCAGGTGAGCGCCTGCAGTATGTGCTGTGGGCCTGCATTCTGATTCTGGCCGCCATCGCCTGTGCCCGCTTTGCGCTGTGCTGGATGCGTTGCTCGAAAGCTGAGAAAAAGCGCCAGGCACTTGCAGCCGAAGCCGCCCACCGGGCACGAGCTGCACAAACAGAGCTTTGCCGGCAACGCATTGAGTTCTTGCGTGGCCGCTCCATTTTACTGCCCCGCGAAACCGCACCCAGCGGACGCACAACGACCAGCATTCGCCGTGAGAAAGCGGCATTGAATTAATTTTTAAAGGTTTCAAACATGTCTACATTATCAACTACAGCGCCCCAGGGCGGGGCAATTGTTTCGCGCGAAACGTTTGAAGACGATTTCGTGATACTCGACCCGCACTCGAAAAACGGCATCGCCGCACCAAAAACCCAGGAACGCATGAATTGCCTGGCAACTATTAGCGCGGGATTTCGCAAAGCCGACGGTAACCCGTCCCGCACATTGAATGGAGAGATTTACGTTCATGACGAAGCGCCCGAGTTGGTAAAAGCTCTCGAAGCCAACGGTGGCAAATCATGCACGGTTGCCTTTCCTTCCAACAATCCAAACGATTTTATCCAGCAGCGTTTCACGGCCTACTCGAAGAGTGCGCTTCTGGCCTACGGCGACCAGAACAGCCTGACAATTATCGGCGATGGCGGTGAGCGTCGTGAGCTCAAGGCCGGAACAACCGAATACGCCAATGCAATCGCGCGCTGCAAAGTCTCCATCTCGATCTATTTCACGTTAGCCGAATGGGTTGAAGGCGGCGCTGATATCGTCTTTCCGGATGGGTTTGGTCTCTACCGCATCCGCACCACGTCTATCAACTCGCTCAACTCAATCCTGTTCAGCATTAACCACATGCGTAAGACGACGGGCGGTGTGGTCGCGGGAATTCCGTTTGATATTTTCCTCCGGAAAGAAGAGCATGCCGACGGCGATGGCGCGAAGAGGCCCTGCTGGATTTGGCAGGCCGTGCCGCGCCGTCCTCAAGGGTTCCGCTTTGACGCGGCTGCCTTTCGCCAGATCGCAGAACGCGGCACGCAGCAGGTTTCGATGTTGCAACTCACCGCCCCGGCACCTGAGACGATCGAACGCGCGCTGGAAGAGGCGAAATACGCCATTGATGACGATGTGATCGACACAGTGGCGGAGGTCACTTCGACACCGACCGCACCCACTCCCGCGCCGGAACCGGAACCAGCGCCCCAGCCAGCCGAGACGGTTTTTAATGTCGACGTCCGGGATTATCAAAAGCGCTACTTCGCTATCGCTGCCGGTTCGCCCTACCAAAGCGATGCAGGGCGGCACGCATTTATCAAGGACTTCACCGGCGGTGCCACCTCGTCGCTCTCCAAGTTCCTGGAAACAGCGCGCCTGGATGTTGCCGAAGCCATGCTGGACAAACTCGAAGCGCTTGTGCGCGGCGAAGAAACGCAAGATTCTGCCACAGCCTCACCCCGCGTCACAGCGGAGCAGCTCAAAGAATATGAGGACTTGTGCTATCGTTGCGCGGGTGCAGGATTGAAGCAACCCAAAGAATTACTGCCAACCGACTCCGAAGCGACTGCAGCCTCGCGCATCGAGAAAGTGAAAACCGCTCTCGAAGAGAAACTGGCGGCAAATCGGGCGGCAGAAGATGCCGCAATTGCCGAAGCCAAAGCCGACGGTTTAAAACCACAGACGCCGCTGGGTTCAGCTATTCGCGAAAAGGCTTTTACGTCGAAGTCTGAGGAAGAAATCGCGGAAGCCGAAGAACTCTTCGGTGACGGGGCACATGCACCTGCAGCTGATATTCCACCTTATATTCGCGAGGCGTTAGAGGCTACAGCTTCTGTAGGATTCCAGCACGAAGGCGACCTGGCGCACCCGCCCCTTATCGCTGCTATCAATGCTAACGCGAAGGGTATGTTCCTGAAACAGCCGCTCACGACACTTGATGGCATCAGCGAAATGACGGCCTCGCTCATCACATCGTTTTGCATCACCGGGAGATTAAAGCCATGAGTAAAAGTCTCCGCATTCAGGGCAGCGGCCTCAAAGGCACTGCCCTCGATCTCGAACTCTCGCCGGTGACTCTTATCACCGGCAAGAACTATGTGGGCAAGTCAGCTTACCGCAACGCGCTTGAGTTGCTGTTGCTGGGCTACGTTCCCGGCCTGGGCAAGACTAACGGCAGCATCTTCGAGTTAGCCAGTGGCGGCATTATCGATCTGCACCTCGTGCTGGATGGCCAGACGGTTATCTCACGCAGCTGGGAGCAGACGCCCAAGAGCATTAAGGCGGAAAAGGTTGTCGAACTGGACGTGCCGCCGGTCTTGCTCGATCTGGGCAGCGTATTTGGCTTGCCTGCGAAAGAACGCATCCAGTACTTCTTCCGTCTGGCCCAGGCCGGGGACGAACTGACCTGGGAGAAAATCACCGCCACGATTAAGAACGTTGATATTGGCGAGGCAACCGAAGCCAGCGAGAAGGCGATCAAGAACGTAGTCGCGGTAGCCGACGCAACTACCGGCGAAACCATTGCCCAGCGCTTGACCGCGACCCTGGCGGCTCTCTCCAATCAGTCGAGAATCGTCACGGCTGAGTTGAAAGACCTGGCTGGCTTTGCGCGGGTGCAGGTTCGCCAACAGTCGGAGCTCGATGCGCCGGTGAATAGCGCTCAGAAAAAAGTGGATCTGGCGCGAAGCGAATGCGATGCAGCTAATGTATATGTTTCCGATGCCTCACGCGATCTGCGTGAGTTGGGGATAAAGCGCGGGCAACTGGAAGAGTTGAACCGCGCCATCGAGAATTCCCAAGCCAAGGCCTTCGACGAGAGCGAATTGGTCAAGCTGGAAAAGCGCGTTGGTGAGCTCGATACCGAAATAGCAGGGTTGCAAGGTTCCTTAGATGGTATTGACGGTGCCGACGCCCAAAAGCAACTGACTGCGTTGAGTTCCGCGATCGCTGTTCTCGAAGCCGAACAGCGTAATCAGGAAATTCACCTGGGTAATACCCGCGCGCAGCTTAAAAAAGTTGCCCAGCGACGCACTGACACACTTGCAACGACTTGTTGCCCAACGTGCGGCGCACAGGCTGACGGCTCGGATTGGCGCAAGAATATTCTCGCGACCATCGCCCAGGACGAATCGGATTGGAAGGCTGGCGAGGCGACTCTGCTGGAAAGCCTGGAGAACCTGAAAGCTGATATCGCGGAAAAACGCGACGAAGCCACCGGTGCTGAAATCGTAGCGAATATTTGGCAGCAACAGCAGTCGAAGCTCCGCGACCGCCAAAGCGAGTTACAACGTGCCAATAATTCAATCAAGTGGCAGCGGCGTGAGCGGACAGACTCTGAGCGAGGCTTTGAGAAACTAATTGCTTGTCGCGATGCGCTCAACGTTGAGTTGTCGGGTATGCAGGAAGAGGCGTTGACGATTGCCTTAGAAACCGCGCGCAAGAAAAGTGTAGCCGCCTCCGAGGCACTGAAAGCAGCCGACGCTGACCTGCGAAAAGAGATGGCGAATAAATCCAACGAATTGGAACGGCAAAAATCCATCGTCCGCCGCGGCGTGGCCGAAGCCGAACAGGCCGTGCTGAAAGCTGCATTGAAAGACTTGCAGGAGCTGCAGCAAAAGGCCGTGGCCAACTCCCTGGAACCGTTGCTGCAAACGGTGCGGCTGTTTACCGACGGGCTGCTGAAAGCGCCACTGGAATTCCACGAAGGCGAGCTGGGCTACTGGCAAGGTTCGCGGTTTGTGAGTCATCGCACGTTCAGCGGCACGGAAGAGGCTTTGGCCTATACCGGCCTTATGGCGGCCCTGGCCAGCGCGTCGGACTCGCCGTTGCGCATCGCCATGATTGACGAAATGGGGCGCTTCGAGCGTGATGCTATGCGGCCGATGGTGGTCGAGCGCATGATCGAACTGACTCAGCAAGGCGTGATCGACTACTTTGTCGGCATCGACCCAGACATCGAGTTTTGCGAACGGTTCAACGGTCGCGACGGTGTGCTGGTGCATCAGGTTGGAGGTGGGAAATGATTGAATCGCAATATACGCCCGGCCCCTGGGAATACGTCCGAAACATAGCGAACCATGAATCGGAAATGCGAACGGCAGATGGCAGCATTGTTGAGAGCTCGATTGGCTGGCGTCTCTGCAAAATCGAGGTCAATGGTCCCAATCCTGACGCAGACGGACAGGTGATGGCCGCTGCTCCTGAAATGCACGAGGCGCTGGCTTGCTGGCAGGATGCCCGACTCGAAAGCCAATTTACCTATTTAAGCAGCAGAACGCATGAGAGATGGGATAAACGGTTTTCAGAGTTTTACCCGGGGACGAAATTAGAAACCGTGCATGGCCTGATGCGACTGGCAATGGCTTTATGCGATATGGCAGTTCTCAAAGCGGAGGGCAATTAATGAGCACGACTTCTACTCTCAGCGTCGAGCAAGGCGCAGCCGTAGAATCGACCTGCGACAATCTGCTGATGATTGCGGGGCCTGGCAGTGGCAAAACCCACACCCTGGTCGCGCGCACCCAGCGGCTCATCGAGCAAGGCGCATCGCCTTCGACGATGGCCGTTATCACCTTCACCAACGAGGCCGCCAACGAATTGGTGAAGCGCGCCGGTGTGCAGTTCGCGTATTGCGGAACGCTCCACGGCTACCTGCTCCGACTGCTGCAGCAATTCGGCGATCGCATCGGTTTGCGCGAGACGATTTCCGTTGTCGACAAGGCTATGCACGAGGAACTGGTTAAGGAAATTCAGGCTGAGTGCAAAGCCAAGTCGTTACCGCAAAGAGACATTAAAGTGGCGCTCAATAAAGGGCCGCAGATGCTCTCACGGCTACAAGAAAAAGGTGGACTCGACAAAGCCGATACAGTGGCACTTTGCTACTACCAGCGCATCGTCCAGGCTTCGATGCTCGATTATGACAGCATCCTGCATTTCGGTCGGCAGCTCATCGAAAACCTGACGCCCTGGGATATCAAGCTGCTTTATCTGTTTGTCGACGAGTATCAGGATTCCTCAACGCTCGACGATGTTATCTATGCGACTTTGCCGGTGCCGGAGAAATTTTTCATCGGTGATCCGGACCAGTCTATTTACGGTTTCCGTGGTGCCGATGTGCGCTGCATTCTCGATGTGAGTGAGCGCGAAGAATTTAACACTCTGGCCCTGGAAGATAATTATCGCAGCGACCAGGCCATTACCGAAGCTGCACAGAGACTCATTGAGCACAACACGAATCGGACGCATAAGCAGACGCGGAGTATGAGCGAAAACCCTGGCAAAGTGGAAGTCGTCTCGTTTCCCTATGAATTGGACGAAACCGAGTATCTGGCCAAACGCATCATGGCGCTGCCCGATAAAAACGAAGTCGCCATTCTGGTGCGCTACAACGCCCACGTCGAATTTTTCCGCGAACGGCTGAAAGCCTATGGCGTGCCGATGCCCCGTATCGTTGGCACGGCCGATCCAAAGGACTGGAACAAAGCCCGGTTGTTGCTCTCGCTGCTCTGCGACCCTGAAAACGATCGCCTGGCTTATTCCTGGCTGGTGGCAACAGAAGGGCGCGAGGCTGCCGATCGCATTAAGCTGCAGGCGCTCACGGAATACAATCCGATCAACGACGTTGTGCTCCATCTTCCCGCGATCGAGAAAGTTTCGCCAGAGATGGCAGCGGAGTGCCTGGCACGCAAAAGCATCAGCCGCGAATCGATCATGCGGGTTGAAGCAGCCGTCGCGGCGCTTCCAGAAGGCGCGCGCCTTCCTGAGTTGGTTGCAGCACTGCAATATGATGCAGCGCCGAAGGTTGAAGGTGAAGGTGTTACCGTTTGCACTATTCATGGGGCGAAGGGTCGCGAGTGGGATCATGTTTTCCTCCCGGCATTCGAGCAAGAGACTCTTCCATCAGAAGCCAGCCTCAAGGCTGGCAACGTTGAAGAGGATCGCCGACTCGCTTTTGTGGCCATGACCCGCGCCCGGCACACGCTGACTATTTCATTTTCTGAAGTACGTTCCAAACAGTGGGGGCGCGGCGAGGAAGCGAAGCAGCCCAGCCAGTTCATTGCTGAGGCCGGCCTGGAAACGGGCGATCCGTTTGAGGGGGATCTATGAGCAAAGCCACCACCGAACCGATGACGCCGTGCCTGGCGTGCGAGAAACCTCAGCCAGGCGACACTGCGACGCTCTGTGAGCATTGCCTGGCCAAGTCGATTGCATTGCTGAATCAAGGTTCTACACCGGAAAAAATCGCCGGTGGCCGCGATGATATTCGCGCCGTTCTTGAAAGTTGGGTGGAGGCGAAAGCCAAGGCGGCCAAAAAGACCGAAAGTGTTTCGCGCGAAACAGCCGTCGCTGTTTTAATCCCCATCGATGAGATTGAACCTAATCCCTATCAGCCCCGCAAAGTGTTTTCCGAAGTGGAGCTGCAAGAATTGGCCGATTCGATCAGTGAACACGGAGTGCTACAGCCGGTATTGGTGCGCCCCAATCCTGTGGATGGCTACCAGCTTATTGCCGGTGAACGCCGGTGGCGGGCGTCGCAGCTTGCCGGGCTTACAAGCATCGAAGCTGTGGTGCGAAAGGTTGACGATCAGACCATGGCGGAAATGGCACTCGTCGAAAACGCGCAACGGCACGATATTAGTGTGATTGAGCAAGCGGTCGCTATTAAGCGGCTGAAAGACGAATTTAATTTGTCGGTGGACTATATTGCTCAGCGTGCCGGTATTTCTCGTCCAGTGGTCGCGAACCGGTTGCGGTTACTCGATTTGCCTGTGAGTGTGCAGGAGCGTATCGCTAAAGGGGAGCTTTCGGAATCGCACGGCCGGGCTTTGGCCAAGTATAAAAGATTCCCCGATTTCGTTTCTTATTTTGCTGGTCACATCGTTGAGAAGCAGCTCACCAGCAAGTTGGTTGAAAGCGGCCTGTACTTTCAACTTAGTTGGATGGAATGCAATGAGGTGGCCGACGACCTTGAAGAACGCGGCCTGTTGGTGGCGTTGGATACCAAACAATACTCATTCGTTAAAGACGACGATCTACTCTTCGAGCACCCTGACGTCATTGTTCGGGGTAGCTTGGAAAAAGACAGGACGGGCTTGCTCTGCCTCGACGTCGAACTTGCCAAAAAACTGCACAAACAGTGGAAGCAGAAGGAAAAAGAAGAGAGCAAAGCAGCTGCGAAGAACAGTAAGGATGAGCAAGCTAAAAAGCTGGCCAAGGCAATGGCGAAGGCAAAAGCTGGCGAAATTATTTTATTCAGCGACCTGAACTTTACCCAATACCAACATATCTACGACCACAGTTGCCCCAGCACTTGCAATGCGCAGTGTGAGTGCCGGGCACAGGCTAAGCATACTGAGAGTTCTGAGCACGTCTATCAAATATGTCTCAATCCTGAGCGACTGAAAGAATTGCAGAAGGCGGAGGCAGAGTCCAAGAAAGAAGCCCGTCAGGCTAAAGCCGCAAAGCTTACAGATATGATTTTTCCTGTACTTGATGAGCGTGCCGAGGTAGGCTACGTGGCTGCGCTATTGACTGCAGTGATTTTACCGGTGCTCTTACTCTCCAAGTTTGAAAGAGTCGATGAGGAAGATTTATCCTCAGCAGCTCAGCGGCTCGGAATTGATTTCGATGCCGAACTCTTCGCCAACCGTGATACCAGCGATGCTCAACGTCTCGACTTGCTCTATGCAGTTCTGGACCTCCCACGATTTGCAATCGAAATTATGTTGCGCGATGAACTGAACAAAGTCGCTGAATATGACTGGGGAACGCCCGATAGCACTGAGTGGTTGCTCGGTGTATTAGGCGTCAATAACGAAGATTAAATCAGGCCACACCCTTTAATTATGAACTCACAATCACAAACTCAACGACGCGACTTCGTTATGCCACAATCGTTGGAAGCTGAGCAAAGCACCCTGGGCGCGATGATGATGGAGCAAGACGCCATCGCTAAAGCAGCTTCGGCATTGGCCGCCGACGACTTCTACCGTCCGATACACCGGAAAATTTTTAATGTTATCGGCGATCTCTTCCTTCGTGAAATACCGGTCGATGTCATTACTGTGGTCGAAGAATTGCGGCGGCGCAATGAACTGGAAGAGGCTGGTGGGGTCGCTTACCTCATGGCATTGGAACAAGCCTGCCCCTCGGCTGCCAGCATTGAAAGTTACGCTCAGATCGTTGTAGAAAAGCGTGCGCTGCGTCAGCTGCTCACTGCCTCAGAGCACATCCGGTTTGCCGTAACCGGCGACCAGCCAGAGGCCGAATCTATTCTGAGTATCGCACGATCGATGCTCGAAACTGCAGGCAATAAGCTGCGTGCGGGTGGTGGCCGCCCTGATACGATCTGCGCCGCTGACCTCGACCAGATGGAATTTCCCGAACCTAAATGGATCGTGCCAGGCCTATTGCCCGCGGGGTTATTTATCTTCGGCGGCAAGATTAAAATGGGTAAATCCTGGTTGGCTCAATCGCTTGCGCTTAGTGTGGCCACCGGCGGCACGTTCCTGGGCGAGGTCGAAGTCAACCAGGGCGAGGTTCTCTATCTGGCCTTGGAAGACACGTTCTACCGTCTGCAGGATCGACAGCGCAAAGTGCTGCAGGGAGAACCTGCACCCGGCGATCTGTATTATCAGATCGAGTGGCCAAAGCAAGGCGAGGGCGGCCTGGAACGCATCGAGCAATGGCTTAGCCTTCATTCCCGCGCCCGGCTGGTTGTCATCGACATTCTGCAAAAGTTCCGGCCACCCAGGAGCAAAGGCGGTGACATTTACGGTGAAGACTACGCCGCACTTTCCGCAATGAAGAAAATCGCCGACGAGAGAGGCATCTGCATTCTGGTTCTCCATCACCTTTCAAAGCGCGAATGTGACGACGTTGTTGAAGCGCTTTCCGGTTCGGTCGGCGTGGCGGGCACGGCTGACGGCACCTGGGTGCTCGAACGTAAGCGCGCCGATACCGAAGCCACTTTGCACATTAGCGGCCGCGATGTTGGCGATGAGGAAAAGGCGTTGAGATGGAGCGCCGACGTATTTAGCTGGACGTTGCTGGGTGATGCTGAGGAAATTAAGGAATCCGTCACCAAACAGAAAATTCGTGATGTTCTTACAGCCGATGGCGGCACCCTCACACCTGCAGAGATAGCAGAGGACGCCGATCTGCCTGTCAATACGGTGAATCAAACGCTCAGGCGCATGGAAAAGGATGGAGAGGTTACGCGTCCCTCGCGCGGGCATTATCGTATTCCGGTTCATTACTTAACGGGTGCAGACCTGGTTTCGGGAGCTGATTTAAGTCAGCCGAAAGAAGATTAATCAAGGTATTCTGACAAATCTGACAATTCTGACACGTAATTACTAATTGTAAACACATAAAACATCGTGTCAGATTTGTCAGAACTGTCAGAACGGGGAGGAAAAGATAGTGGGCAAATTTGAAGATATGGTTCGCGCTAACGTGCATTATCGGTTCGATCCTGCCTGGCAGAATGCTGATGGCACGCCTAAGAAAATCTCTCGCGCAGGGTTCAAGTTACTGACTCCTCAACAGCGCGACGCCCGGCAGCGTGCCCAGTCTCGCGAGTATTCGAGGCGCAGGCGCGCGCGGGCAAAGTCGTTGTCGATCGAGGAAATGCGCGCACGTTCTGAGCGGTTGCGTTCCCAGCGAATCGCAGACCAGGCAGCGCGTGACGCAAAGCGCAAGGCCAGGGCAAAGGCGAAGTTGAATAAAGCATTTCCTGCACCGCCTGGGGCCACAGTAGACCAGGAAATCCGGCGACGGGTTGCGTTGATGAATGAGTTGGGCCGCCGACCAAGCTGCGGCATTTTTTGATTTGAAATGAGAATTGCAAATTCTGTATCCACGGAAGAAGCCCGGCGCTTGTTGATTCCTTCGGCTCCAGCGACAAAGAACGGTGACAAATTTCACGCCGTCAAGGTCGTCAACGAGAATGGTAAGTTCGATTCAAAGCACGAAGCGACCTGGGCCGGCAAATTAATCATTCTGCGCAACAGCGGCGTGATTAAGGATCTCAAGCTCGACAAGCGTGAATTGAAATATGCCCTGGACGTTAAGGGCGTGAGGGTAGGGGATTACACCGCCGACGCATCCTTTGAAGTTGTGCGCGAATTCGTGATTCAAACGATCGGCGGCCCGGTCGCCCTGCAGGCGGGGAAGTTTTACGTCTGCGATGCCAAGAGCACAGGCACGCGCAAGGTGCGTGATTACCCACTGCGCCGTAATCTGATGTTCGCGGTGCATCGGATCGAGATTTTAGAGTTGTGAGATAGGGGGCGCGGTTGCAAGTGCGGGATCACTTCAATCCTTGGCGGGATGGCCGCGCCCTCGCTTTTAAAAAGGCAATTATGGAAACACAAACAGGAAATGAATTAATTGTCGCTGAGCGCACGCGGCAGATTGAAGTCGAGGGCTGGACGCCTGAGCACGATGACGAGCATACAGCAGGGCAGTTAGCGAATGCAGCTTTCTGCTACGAAGCTTACGCTACGTGCCAGGTTAGCAATGTGGTCGCCCCGTCGTTTATTTGTGCAGCATGGCCGTGGGATTGGGCGTGGTGGAAACCTGCTTCTAATAGCTATTGTGGAATCATTCGCAATTACGTCAAAGCGGGTGCTCTTTATCTTGCCGAACGGGAAAGAATCGCCAGGCTTAATTTGCCTGGTGTTATTCCACAAGAGCGATTGCTTCAACTCGATCAATCTGTTGAGCGTATGGCTAAAGCAATCGACCAGTCGCAAAGCTCTCGATAGTGTTTGTTTGCATTAGCAAAAAGGAGATTAGAAATGAAAATTTATTTAGCATCACGCTACAGTCGTTACCTGGAAATGCAGCGTATCGCTGTTGAACTCGAAAGCATGGGGCATGTCGTCACGAGCCGATGGATTAAAGGTGACCATCAAATCAGTGACGAGGGTTTGTCCGCAGAAGCCAGGGCGGTAGAGCGCACTCGCTTTGCCACCGAAGATTTTAGCGACCTAATGGCAGCCGACATGTGCATTTCGTTCACAGAAGAGCCTCGGTCAACGAACAGCCGAGGCGGTAGGCACGTGGAGTTCGGAATTGCTCTTGCCCACGATATGTCTTGCCACATTGTAGGGCCACGCGAGAATGTCTTTCATTGCTTGCCTCAGGTAGCACATTGGAAAACCTGGGAAGAATGTGTCGAGTCCCTTCGCCCAAGTAGTAAACACATAATGAAAACACAAACAGGAATTGAACGGATCGCTGCTGAACGTGCGAGGCAGATTGCCGTGGAAGGCTGGACGCCAGAGCATGACGACCAGCATGTATGCGGAGAAATGGCGCAGGCGGCCGCTTGTTATGCACTTGGTCGAGATTGCGAACACTTGGGATACGACGCAAGTATAAATTGCTCCTACTCCATAGTGAGCGCATTGTGGCCATGGGATTATTCGTGGTTCAAGACATCGCCTGATAATCGAAGGCGCGATCTCGTCAAAGCCGGTGCCCTTATTGCCGCCGAAATCGACCGTTTGAATCGCCTGGAGAAGAACGGCAATTGGATTGATGTTAAAGGGAAGGAAGATACTGTGCTGGAACCTGGCACTTACGAAGTCGAGACGAAATTTGGCATCGAAGCGGGAAGCACTAAGTGCGCCGTCACGGTGAAAGAATTCTGTTCTGACATCGCAATTCGCGTTCGTCAAATCACCCGATTTTAGACCAGCTAACGATAATGTGGCGTTTGCATTAGCAAAGGAATTTGAAATGAGATTAATGACCAAAGAAGAAAAGAAGGCCGAACGTCTCCCTGATTTATGGTGGGTATTGAACCGGGAGGGTATGCCTCAACAATACGTGTGCCCTTTCCTGATAACACTGGCGATATGGCAGCAAAGGTGGCGTGGCCGCGAAGTCTATTGGAAGCGCGCAACTAAAACCCCTGAGGGGCTATGGTCGGAAGTTGCTTGTGCGATTGACCGAACCACTGTCACTAATAGCAATGGAGAACGCGTAACGCTGTGCGGTGAAATGCGCAGGAGCCTACCTCATAAATGGGTAATGGTTGAATGCAGATTTTGGAATTCTCGCGTCGGGCGTCGATTGCGACCGCGCGTTAAGGGGAAATTCGCATGAATCTCTACCTGATTAAAAGAGGGCCACGACCGTCATATCACAATGCCCCCTTTCACCCTATTATCATCTGCGAACAAAAACGAGTTGCAAAATGGGAAGCGGAAGATACAAACGGCGCGGCATGGGTGTGGGAAAACACTGTGAGATATGACGATTCTGCACTTGTAGCCGGGTGGCTGCTCTCACGGTGGCAGGGGTTGGATATTGATTATGGTCATGTCGTCAAAGAAATCACACTCCCTGACGGCACCACAGCAGCCTTTGAGCATGACAGAGAGCGGGTGCCGTGGACTCTCATGCCCGGAGCTATTTGGTGGTCCCTGAGGAAGATGCCAAAACCCCTGTCGCAATCTGGTGTGATCTATCCTCCCGATAGCTTTACTCGTGATGATATATGCACCTGGTGCTTAAAGGGCAACATCTTTCCCGATGGCATGCCATCGACCATGGGAAGAAGTTGGGAAGATGAGTGGCCTGACTTCTGGCCACCTTTGAGCAAGAAAGACGGTTCATAACGATAATGTATCTTTTATAGACCAACGACTTAGGGGGTGCTGCCCTCTAAGTCAACCCCCTAAGTGGGCAAAGGAAATCTATTGAATACCCAACTACTTATTCTCCTTGTCGGAATCCACGTCGGGGGAATGTTTTATATAGGTTCTCAGATGGTGTCATTTAGGCTCCGGAATGGCCGTGCTATTGATGCGTCCTGGATCTTTTGGCTTTCGGCCCTGGCGTTCGTTTGGCCAATCGTGGTGCCCCTGTTGGTCTTGAAGCAAAGGAAACGCAAAAGTAAGAAATAATTATGCCTGCCTATAACTTCAAAAAACAATTTGCAACGGCCGTTGAACGTGGCTACAAGAATCACACCATCCGGCCAAGGCGCAAACGCCCCACAGTGCCTGGTGACGTGCTCTTTCTTTACGCAGGAATGCGTACGTCGAACTGCCGTCTGCTTAAACTTACGACCTGCACGGATGTGATTCCGGTGCAGGTCGTAAAAGGCCGGGTCATTCTGGGCGGCAAGGAGTTGGCTTTCAGAGAAATCCGGGAACTCGCCTATCATGATGGTTTTACGTCGGCCGCTGAGTTTTTCGAGTTCTTCGAAAAAACCTACCCGGATGGCATGGCAGAAATGGAGTTGGTGAAATGGGCTTAATAAAATTTCTTGGCGTAGTATTCCTTGGTTGGGCTATGCTCTTAGGCTTCATTAAGCTACTGATTTTAGTTTGAGTGGTAACAGAACAGCCCCGGTCAATTGACCGGGGCTGTTTCGCTAAAACTCCTGAGTCTCTGAACGCCTGCGCCGCCGGATCTTGGCCTTCTCTGGCAGATCCGGCGGTGCTACATAGGGCCGAGAGAACGGGAAATGCAGCGCCTCAGCTGCCGCCGACTTGGCATCTTCGCCGCGCCGATCATAGGCGGCAGTCGTTTTGACGTCCGCGTGGCCAACCATGTTGCTGGCGGTCTTGAGGTCGATGCCATTGTCCAAGAGGTTCGTGATATAGGTTCGGCGGGCATCGTGAGGAGAGAGCCGCTTGATACCGGCCTGCAAAGAACGCTTTAGGAGCATGTCCATCACAGCCTGGCTATCGAGTCGTCGCATTAAGATCTGGCTGCCCTTCCTCACGAAATTCCCGGAGCGATTCATGGGAAGAAAAAGTGGGCCTGGATCCTCGCCTCTTTTCTCCAGCCAGTAGCCAATGGCATCTAGAGCGCCGCCCTTCACGTAGTTAATGCGCTGCTTGTTGCCCTTGCCATGACGCACCCGCAACGCGCCTGCTTCCTCTGTGAAGTCGGCGACATCCAAACCGACCACTTCAGCGCGCCGAAGCCCGGCACCAAATAGACAGCCCAATATTGCGGTGTCGCGCGCGCCCAGTGGCGTGGGATCGGCCGTGCATGCATCTATCAGCGTTCGTATTTCACCTTGATTAACCAGGCGGCCAGCCAGCACGGTGGATCCTTTCACAGTCGCCAGGTCGGTGGCGCGGTGAAAATCTTCATAGCTGATCTGGCCCAGGCGCCAGGCGGCTTTGAGGACACCTTTTAGCGCCGAGACTTTGTGCTTAATGGTAGCCGGTGCCGCGCCAGAATCGATCAGTTCCGCCAGTATCGCTGCCGTATGCTCATAGCGTAACTCGCCCCAGGGGAGCGTCATTGCGTTGCAGGCGGGGTTTCCTGACAGCTCTGCTACGATGTCTGCGATGTGTCGAATCGCAGCGCGCATGGTGCGCTTCGAGTTTTGCGATGGGAGGCCGGAGATGTAGACAGAGGGTGCGTGTCGAGACGGCGGCGGCGCGTTGACCGGAACAATCTCCGGCAACGTCAGTATTTGAAAATTGTCCCCGGGGACAATTTCGCCGTCATAGATTTCTACTTCGTCGGAATTTGATAAAATACTCAACACGCCACTCTCCTACACAGAGTCGGCTAAGTCACGGGGCGCGGGAACGTCACCGTAACAAAAAGGCCGTGCCGGTTGGTCACACCGGCACGGATATTTTTACCTTAATTTGCCTGGCGTTTTAATGGGCAGCACCCGAAAACCGATTTTACCCCGCCGTAAGGGTGCCGTTTTAGTGCCGTTTGATAACTTTAGTTGTTAAAGATGCAATAATTGCAACGACAGGTGATGTCGCATCCGTTTTACCAAAGCGTGATTTTTAAATTATTAATCAGCTATGAGCAACCCTTCTGCAACGACTTCCCCATCAATTCCGCTCTGGGAACAGATCTCAGGAAAGCTCCCTCCACGCCATGATGACGAGTGGTATGAGGTGAGCGAAATAGCTCCGCTACTTGGACTGAAAGAACGCCAGGTTCGGGATTATTGCCGACAAATTTGGCCAGGCCACGAAGGCCATTGGCGTCTCACCCTTACCGAAGCCCAACGAGTTATTAGACTAGCAGCCAGGGCAGGCAATAACGTGCGTCGCATGTACGCCACCTGAAAAACCCCGCCGTTTTCCCGCCACTTCCCCGCCGTTTCTCGCTCGCACGGCCATATCGCGGTTGAATGCTTATCGCGATGGCCTGGTGACCGCACCGCGCGCCCCGCGCATCATGAAGCGGAATAGCCAGGCATCGCTCATTTCGAGCGTGCCATGAAACTTTTCGACCCCAATCACCCCACCGTCAAGCTGATCACCTACAACATCCTATTGCCGCTGGCGATTATCTTTGCCGCGTGCATGCCGCTCTACCAGAGCCAGGTGCAGCACCAGAACCGTCTGGTTGAGTTGGAGCGCGAAGCGCTGCTGGCGACCCAGCGTGCTGGTGAAGTCGAAGAGATCCCACCGGCCGAGATACAGGAAGCAATCGATGCCCTGGGCTATAACCGCTTTTCGATCGCGGAAAGCGACACCGCAAAGCGTGCTATCACCGATCGTAACTTCGAGCTGCAGAGCGGTTATTGCAGCCGCTTTGTGCGCCAGGTGGTCGAAGCCACTCACGGGAAGAAATACTCCCACCTCTTCGGCGCCACCGCCAAGATTTCAGCAAACCTGTTCCTCGACTCGGCTTATGGCTACTACTGGCCGGCCGAGAAGAGTGCGCTCGGCGGCGTGATCCAGGTCGGAGATATCCTCTTCAAACGGAATGCGGCCGGCGGCTTTGGCCATGTTGGTATTTATGTTGGCAATGACCGAGTAGCCGAAAATTCCTCGACGAGCATTGGCCGTGTGCAGGGGGCTAAGGGCTACAGGACCTTGGCCGAGTATGGCGCCTTCGATGTGCTGGGCCGATTGCCGTTGCCGGCGGGATATCTCAAGCCTGCCAAAAAGCCCCGCCTTATCCTGGCTGTGAATGTGAAGGGCGCACTCAAATACGTAGAGGTAACCGCGACCCTGCGCGACGGCCGTTGGCGCGCGAACGCCAAAGAGTTGTCTCGCGAAGCGCGCAGCACTGTCTTAGCAGCCACCGGCGAGGTTAAGGTCGTTGAATACCTCGCCCTGATTAACCGCACGCCATTCGCCTATGGTGACCACCTGGCTGATAAGAACGACCCGCGCACTTACCTGTTCATCAAAAGCTAATGACCATTGAACCCATTACCTTAGCGTGCTCGCTGGTTGGCCTATTCATCCTCATGATCGGCGTGGGCATCGCGGTTCCCAAAGCCGTGCTGCGCCAAAACGCGGAGGCCTATCGGGTTCGCGCGGAACAGGAAGCGGAGGCACGCAAGGCTGAAAAAGAACGTGCAGACCGTGTAGAGGCTGAGATACGCGAGGAGATCACCAAGGTCAAGGCCGACCACAAGGACCTCAAAGCCGATCATGAGCAGCTCAAGGATAAATACATCGAGCTGCTCGAAGAGAACCGAAACCGCCTGGCTGGGCTGTGCCGCGAAATGCACGCCAGCATGGCCCAGATCCTCGCTGCCGTGCAACGGACTTAATCATGCGTAATAAACTACTCGTTGTATTCACCCTGTTGATCTGCGCGCCAGCGATGGCGCAGATCAACGACGATACCGATCGCAGCGTGGACCAGGCGATTGCCGTGCTGCGCGGCCGCCAGGCCGACGTGCGGCGCGCCAAAGCCGTGCTGGAGCGAGTATTTGTATTTCCGGCCGGTGCAGCGCCGGTGAGCTTGACGCTACCGGATATGCCCGATCGCATGCACGGCAGTTTCAATCCGTATCTTGGCATTATCCGCATTAATAACCGGCCCCAGGTGAGCAGCTATGCTGCGCTTATTACATTCCATGAAGCAGGCCACTGGTTCGATAACCAGGTATTGGCCCCGCGCCTGGTGTCGGGGGCTTCCCCTGTTGCCTTCGCATCGGAGGCCAACGCGCCGGCTCTCATCGCGTGGCATGCGGCCATCAAGAAAACCAAGACCTGGGCGGGGCTGCAGCAGCTGATCAAAAGCCCGAACACGGTCAAGGGTAGTTCTCGTGAAGCTTATCTGAAATACGTCACCGGCCCCGACGAAATGTTCGCCCGGGCGTTCTGTTACTACGTGGCCAGGAAGTCAGGTGATCCAGAAATCCTGGCCGACTTGGCCACCTACACACAGAGCGATTGGCCGTGGAATGGTGGCTGGTATGCCGACGATTTCAAGCCGGTCGAGCGGGTAATGGACGAACTATTTACAAAATACGGCTGGCTGAAAGCCGCCAAAAAGGAGACAGAACCCTATGGGAAAAGTATTGACTTACCTCATCGTAGTCCCTCAGATCATCGTGCTGGCACAGAACCTCTACAAGACGGCTTCGCTGGTCGATGACGATCCGGGCGTTAAGGCTGCATTTGAACGGTTCAAGGAAGATCCGATCATTGCGGGGTGGCACCTCAGCCTGCGCACCCAGATCGATGTGATTGTTGGCCTGGTCAAGCAACTCAAAGATGCCTGACTTTGAAACAGACCCCCTCCTTCTTTTAGAGCAGGCGAGTGCTGTGACCGTTGTCAACTTAGGAGACGACGATTACGGCCTCGCCTTTCGAGTTTTTGCACCGATTGTCGCGCCTGCTGGCTATCGGCACGATGATCACGGCATGATGCAGGGGCAGCACATCGTTGTTTACCCCTGCACCGAAGAAGGCGTCGTCGATAGTTGGAAACAACGTTATTACAGCTTCGGAGTGAATTTCGATCACGCGATATTGAAGCTGCGTTTCCAGTATTTGAATGGGTTTGCGGATTTGGAAGACGTGCGGCATATGCCGGACGAAGAGCGCGAACGACTGAATTATTTGATTTCATGATTAATTGCCAGCTGCACCAAAGTGATTTTTTATCCGTGATGCGCCGCCAACGGCCGCATTCTATTGACGCACTTATTGCCGACCCGCCATACGCCACGACCGCGTTGCCCTGGGATCAGCCTGTTGCATGGGAACTCTTTTGGAAAGAAGCCGAACGGATATGTAAACCGCTGGCGGTGATCGCGCTTTTCTCGGCTCAGCCGTTCACTACCACGCTGATCAACTCGAACCGAAAAAAGTTTCGTTATGAGCTTATTTGGGAGAAGTCGAACGCAACGGGATTTCTCAACGCTAATCGGCGACCGCTCACCAGTCATGAGAACGTGATCGTTTTTACGGCCGATAAGTTTATAGGCTCCACATACAACCCTCAGAAAACTCAAGGGAAGCCCTACAAGGCGAGTAAAGGCGCTAAGATGCCCGGGCACTATTCTTCGTCGACAGTGCTAAAGCCGACGGATAACCCAACAGGTGCGCGCTTCCCGCGCACCGTGTTGCACTTTGCAAAAGAAGGCAAGGCGCAACATCCCACGCAAAAGCCCCTGGATCTGATGGAGTGGCTTGTGCTGACTTATTCCAACGTAGGCGATCTGATTCTCGATCCGTTCATGGGCAGCGGCTCTACCGGCGTGGCGGCTGTAAAGCATGACCGACGGTTTATCGGCGTCGATCGCGAAATGGAGTATCTCCAGATCGCGGCCACGCGCATTGATTCGATCCTGGCCGGACAGGCTGTGATCTCCGGGCAGGCCTTCACGGGAGCTGTAGAGCGATGTCATTAACAGTTTCACCACTCAAGACACTGGTTCGCCCACAGCCTCCGGAGAAACTCCTTGGCTTGGAACGGGACCTGTTCATTCCCGCGCCCGAGTTGGCGGCCTGGCTGACGGAAGTTTTTATTTCCCGATCGGGCCGCATGTTCAACCCTGACCATGCTCACCTGGAGTTCGCGCATATCGGCTGCCTGTGGACGAACGTAGCCAATTCCCGGCAAATGAACGTGGTGGCCGCCACCAGTGAGATCCCGTTCGCCCAGGGCGGCCCGTGGCCGAAGGCGCGACACGAGCAACAGCTCTGCGAGTGGTTCGGAAGTAAGCCGGATTTCGTGATTACGTTTTCCGCCGGCATCGCCGAAAGAATGGACGATGCGACCTGGTGCGCGTTGTGCGAACACGAGCTTTACCACTGCGCGCAAAAAATGGATGAGTTTGGCCAACCGAAATTTACGAAGGACGGAAACCCGTGCTTTGGTATCCGTGGCCACGACGTGGAGGAGTTTGTGGGCGTGGTGCAGCGCTACGGCGCCGGAGCAGCGGCCGGCCGGACGGCCCAGCTGGTTGCAGCGGCGGCTCTCCCTCCCCTGATCGGCGCTGCCGATGTTTCCCGTGTGTGCGGCACCTGCCGTGGATAATGACCACGACGTACTCCTTGACGATTTTGCCGGTTTCTAACGACTATGGCCACCCTCACCGAAGCCCAGAAAACTTTTATCGTGCAAGAACTTGCGCGCTTTCTGCGTCCGTCTGATGTGGTCGAGAGTGTCAAGGAAAAATACGACATCGAGGTGTCGCGCCAGCAGGTCTGGAATTACTTACCGGACTCCCCTCAAATCGCGGCGCGGTGGGTTGATCTCTTCCACAAGACGCGGGAGCAGTTCATCAAGGATACCAGCTCAATCGGCGTTTCCCACTTGGCTTATCGCCTCACCCTTTTGCAGCAGATGTGTCACCGCGCGATGGGCATGCGCAACTACGCGCTTGCGGCGTCGATCCTGGAGCAAGCAGCCAAGGACGTCGGCGGGGCGTTCACCAACAAGCGAGAGCTGGGCGGCATGGGCGGTGGCCCAGTGCCGCTTTCCGTGGCCCTCGAAGAGTCGATAGCGAAGGTCTACGGCCAGGAAGAACTGGACAAAGCCAAAGCGGAAATGACGCCGTCGGAGGTGGGTGCAGATGATAGCGAAGACGTTGGCTAAAATCCGGCATGCACGCCGCGCGGCCACTCCGGCCGAAATAGAACGCTTCGTCTGGGCTGCAAAAAACGCCGGCGTTGTCTGCGGGCAGCTTTATCGCTTCCTGCAGGCCGGAATCATTCTCCAGCCCCAGCAGTGGAAAGCAAGCGTTGCAGCCCGCCAGGCGGACCTCGATGGTGGCCCGGACGTGATTGGCTACGGTGGTGCCCGTGGTGGTGGCAAATCGCACTGGGGGCTTGCCCAGCTGGTCGTGGATGATTGCCAGCGATTCCCCGGGCTGAAATTCCTGCTGCTACGCAAGGTCGGTGTATCGAACAAAGAAGCGTTCCAGGACTTGCGCCGTTCGGTGCTGGCGCGCGTACCGCATGAATACAACGCGCAGGGCTGGCTAAAGCTGCCCAATGGTTCGCGCGGAGTCCTGGGACATTTCAAAGATGAGAAGGACGTCGACAAGTATCTCGGTCTTGAATACGACGTAATCCTGGTCGAGGAAGCCACCACGCTGACGCGTTCGAAGGTGAAGATGATCCGCACCTGCTTGCGCACGTCGAAGCCCGGCTGGCGACCGCGTATGTATCTCACGACCAACCCCGGCAACCTTGGCCACGCCTGGTTTAAGGAAATGATCGTGGATCCGCATCGCAAAGACGAAGAGACCAACACGCGCTTCATTCCGGCGACGGTTTACGACAATGCCTTCGTGAACAAGGAGTATCGCAGCACGCTTGAAGACATGTCCGGCTGGCAACGCCGTGCCTGGCTTGAGGGCGATTGGGATATTGCCGCAGGCCAATATTTCACGAACTGGCGGCACGATACGCATGTGATAAAGCCGTTTGCGATTCCTGGACACTGGCGTGTTTGGGGCAGCATGGACGTAGGTTTCGCCCACTGGAACATGATGTATGTCTTCGCCCAGGACGATGAGAACCAGGTTTATATCATCGGCGAGTATGCCGCCCAGCGCACGTTGGTGCCACGGCTGGCCGAAGGCTATGCTGGTCTCCTGGAGCGCCTGTCGATAAAAAAGGAGCGCCTCGAAGTCCTAGTTGCCGGCGGCGATGCCTTCAACACTGAGAGCGACGGCGAAGCCGTTGTCGATAAGTGGAAACAGGAAGGCTTTACCTTCAAGCGCGCCAACCTCTCGCGCGAAGAACGCGGGGCCGAGATGCTTTCCCGCTTGGGCGACGTGGACGCCGTAGATCCGGTGACAGGGAAACCAAAGCCGATCTTGCCGACGCTTCATGTCTTCGACACGTGCCCCATGCTGATCGAAACGATACCGACCCTGCAGCATGACCCCCACTACCCGGAGAAGGTACTGAAAATGGATATCGACGCAGATGGCAAAAATGGCGACGACGCTTACGACGCCGCCGGCTTTGGCCTACTGGTCGCGAAACGCCGGCGGGGCGGAGCACGATCGATGGAGGCGAACGACTTCTCATGACAATTATTGACACCATAAAGCGCCGGATTTTTGGCGCAGCAAAGGCCACAGGCCAGGCCGTAGCGAACGCAGCAGTAGGAGTAGCTAAAACCATGAATACAGCCACCACGCGGGGCGTTGACGCCCTTACGATGCCCGAGGAACTCAAGCCGATCCTAAACCCGAGCAAGAAAGAAAAAAGGCGCCAGGCGGACGTGATCAAGGCGCGCAACTTCCACGACGGCGCGCAGAACAGCAAACTGAACAAACGCTTGCGCGATTTCCTCTGCGTCGATGATGACGAGTTCTCGCTCAATATCGCGGCGTCGATCACGTTGGCCGTTTCCGAGCGCCTGCTGCTGGAAGACGATCAGCCGCTCACCTGCGACGACGATGCCACCCAGAGCGAGAAGGAAGCCCAGGAGAAGTGGATCAAACGCATCTGGCGTGGATCCCGCCTGGCGTTCAAGCAGGCCGACATCCACGAGGCGGCTGTGCGCGATGGCGAGTACTTCGTAATCGTCGATTTCGACAACGAGAACAAGCGTGTCCGTTTCACCCCGCACCAGCGCTACACCGACCCGCAGACCGTTTGCCGTGGCGGTCAGGGTGATGGCGAGGGCGTTTTCTTCATCTATCCCAATAATAACGCTAACGCCAAGCCTCGCCTGGCTGTGCAGCGGTGGACGGAGCTGCTCGATGACGGCAAGGGCGAGAAGCGCATCGCGTTGTACTACCCGGAGCGGATTGTCACCTATCACCGCACCGGGACCGGCTGGCATGTCCTGACTGACACGCCGTGGGTCCATCCTGTAACCGGTGAGCCCCTGGGCATCCCCGTGGTGGCGTTCCAGAACCCCGACCGGCAGCCGGAATCGAAGCGCGCCTGGGTCATGCTGCGCGCCGTGAATAAAGGGCTGCTCGATCTCCTGCGTATTTGCGACGTGGCCGCCTTTCGGATTTGGCTCTATGCAGGATGGAGCCCGACCGAGGGAGGCAAGGCCAATGGCAAGCCGCTCACGATCGAGCCTGGCACTTGGATCGGTGACGCCAGTGTGGACAAGGATAAGTTCCTGGCTGAGCCGATCGAGGGCACTGACCCCAGGCCGGTTAGCGAGGTACTAGACGGTTTGATCTTCAAGGTCGCGTCTATCACCGATACACCCGCCTCGCGCTTGCTAATGACACGTCAGGTGGCCGCTGAGGGCACGCTCAAGCAGCAGGCCGAACCGCTCCTGGCCAAGGTCCGCCGACGGGCTGGGAATTTCGGCAGCGCTTACGAGGACATGTTCGCGATCGCGCGTCGGCTCGAAAGCGCGTTTGGGAAGGAGCAGTTCGACGAATCGATTCTGCTCGATGCGCAGTGGGAATCGTTCGACGTGCGCGGAGCTGATGAAGAGCTAAAGGACTTGGCCGTCGAAGAGAAGCGCGTGCAGATCCAGCTGCTCAAGCAGCAAATAGGAGTCTCGAAAAAACAGTCGCAGCGCGAGCTCGATTACGACGACGACAAGATCGCCGAGATGGAGGGGGAGAAAGCCGAGGAGCAGGCGACGGCTGGCACTCAGTTCGGCCAGCTCTTCAACAGGGGGCAAGTCTGATGACCAATGAAGCAGCCCTCCTCTATTTTTTCGTAGGCTTCGGCCTGTTCTGCGTGTGGGATTGGGTTAAAAGCCGTCTCACGCCCCGCCATTAATGACCATCTTCGACCTGGCCAAAGATTTTAAAGCTCGCCTGCTGGCAGGCGAGGCACAGGCCGCTGCGCGCATGACGGCGGCCTATCTCGAAATGTATGAGCGCCAGCGCGACCAGTTGGAATTCGCGCTGGCGCAGATCGATTCCCCGCTCAAGGCCGAAGCGGAATTCGCGGCCGGTCGCCTGGGCAATGTTATCAAGCAGCTCAGCGACGAGTTGGAGAAGTATGCAGCCTTTGCCGCAGGCGAGATATCCGAACGCCAGGTGGCCTTGGCTCAGCTCGCTCAAGAGCATTCGGCCGGGCTGGTCATGCAGCAGCTGGGGGATCCGCCCAAGGGGTTTGATACTTACACCTGGCAAAAGCTACCCACTGAAACACTGGAGCAGCTTGCGGGCTTCACCGAGACCGGCACGCCGCTCGATGAGATGCTTCAAAAGCTGGTGCCACACGGCATTGAGAAGGTGAAGCAAGCCATACTCGTGGGCACCGCCCGGGGCATGCATCCGGACGATATCGCCAGCCTGGTGCAAGACGAGCTGGGCGGCAACCTGGGCCGGTTCCTCACCGTGCAGCGCACGGCCGAGATGCAGGCCTACCGTGAGGGTCAGCGCCTGGCCCTGGAAGAAAATGCGGAGGTAATCAAGGGCTGGCGCTGGTTCGCCTCTCTGTCCTTCGACACATGCCTGGCGTGCCTGGCCAAACACGGGACGTTTCACCCGCTTGGCACACGCATGGAGAGCCATTGGAACTGCAGGTGCGTGGAAGTGCCTGAAACTAAGAGTTGGGAGGAGTTGGGCTTTCCCGGCATCGAAGAGATCGAGCAGCCGTGGGAAACCGGTGAGGAATGGCTCAAGAGGCAGGACCCAGAGAACCAGCGCCGGACGCTGGGAAGCGCGCGTTATGAGGCCTGGAAAGCCGACGCGGTGAAGCTGGGGGATTTCCTCGGGCATGAACACGATCCGGTGTGGGGCGGCATGGTCACGGAGCTTACCCTCACCGACGTGCTGGGAAGCGAAGCAGATACGTTCCGCCAGCGGGTAACCGCTGCTGTGAAGAAGATACTGCCGGCCCAGGCCTCTACGCCTCATGGGCCAGGCCCGATATCTGATTCGTTACAGATGCGCGCCACAGGGAAGCTACGCGGCGAGGTATCAGATGCTCTGGCCACGATCGATAGTATTCACACCGTGGATCCGCTGCCGGTGATTCCTTTGCAAGGCAGCGCAACGAAAACTCGCCACGGTGCTTTTGCTTACAACAGTCAAAACGGCAAACCTATTAGGGTAGAGGTTACCCAAAATGGCCCCTGGCCACGCCTCACAACTGCTCACGAGATTGGCCACTTCATCGACCACCAGGGACTGGGCACCCAGGCTGGTCGATATGCCTCTCTTCACGATGCGGAACTCGACGAGTGGCGCAAGGCGGTTGATGCATCAGAACCTATTCGTAAACTCAACTCTCGCCTGGGGAAAAAGACCGTGCTACGAAAAACGCCGTCGGGAACCCTGGTCACGATGCCGATTGACTCTCAGCACGTGGAGTATCTGCTACGCAGACAGGAAATCTTCGCGCGTTCGTATGCTCAATATATCGCGACGCGTGGCAACAATGTTAAAATAAAAACTGATTTGGAAACTGTTTTGCAGAAAGACAGATACTCGCTCTACCCCCGGCATTGGGATCATAAGGACTTCGAAAAGATTGCCGAGGCATTCGACAATCTTTTCAGGAAACGTGGATGGCTAAAATAAACGACGATGACATCTTAGAGCTTCCTCCCGAGGTGGCAGCCAGGCTTGAAGAGCTGCTGGCTGGACGCGAGGTCACACTCCAGCTTAGAGAATTTTCAGATTCGGAAGCTGTCGAAATCCTGTGCCTACTCCACGGCCTTGATGATCTCGGAGCACGTGAAATGCTATCGATGGCACGTGGCGAAAGCGACGGCGACGCGATCGCGATTTAAGCCCTCTCTTTCAAGTCGGAAACTTCACACACCCCGCGCGCCGGGGTGTGTTTCTAATTGCCCCTGAAAAATATCCCCGCCGTTTCTCCGCCGTTTTATTGCCGTTTCTCGCGGCCATAGCGTTCACAAGCCAGAATTGTGCTCGTGAGCAACGAAAACCCCAATCCGACGCCCCCGGCCGATCCGGCCACTCCACCGCCTGCAGATCCCCCGAAAGCCGATCCGCCCCCCAAGGCGGACCCGCCGGCTGCTGACGATCGCCTGGCTGCCCTCGAACGCGAACGCGAAGAACTCGCTGGCAAGGTCGCTGATTTCGAGCGCCTTGAGAAGGAACGCGAACAGGCAAATCTTACCGAGATCGAGCGCGCTAACAAGAAGGCTGAAGAAACCCAGGCCAAGCTTGATGAGGTCTCCGCTAGCCTCCGTCGCCGCGAGATTCTTGACGCTACCAAGTCCGCAGCAGCAGCGCTCAAGGTCGAACTGGATCACACGGCTGTGCTCGACCTCTACGACGCCAAGGCCTTCGACTCAATCAAGCTGAACGCCAAAGGCGAACCGGAGGGTGTGAAAGAGCGCCTGGCCGAACTTATCAAATCGAAGCCCTACGTCGTGAAAACACCACCTCCGGCACCTGAGACGCCTGCAGATAAAAGCGGTGGCGATAATGGCAAGGGCGGCGGCAGCGGCACTCCTGATCCCGAAATCACGCCCGAGCGCCGCGCGGATCTCAAGAAGCGCTTCCGCGCTTAAAAAGCTTAACAGCGAGGAAATAAGACAATGGCAGATGTAACTGTTACCGCCGGTAAAGTCGTTCCCTTGGGGAACGCGATTGTCCGGCGCTATGATGCCGGTGGCGCTATTGGCGCTGGGAAAGCGGTCTATGTGGCCAACGACGGCGACGTCGAGCACGCCGATGCGAATACCTTGGCACCTGCCCAGGCACGCGGCCTGGTCGTTTCGAATGGCACCGGCGGGCAATCCTTTGCCGCTGGCGAACGGGTTGACGTCGTCACCCACGGTCCCGTTGCCGGCTTCTCCGGCATGACTCCCGGAGCAGCGCTTTTCGTGAGCGCGGACAACGCCGGTGGGCTGACCCACACCGCGCCGACGGCGAACGGCGACTATCCCTTCGCTATCGGGTATGCAGAAAGCGACCAGGTCGCTTTCATTCAGCCCCAGACTACCGTCCCGGTCGTGAACGCCACTTAATCAGCAGTGACGCAGGCCCTCACGCTTAACAACCCCTTACTCCGCAGGAGAAACAATGCTAATTGGCAACACTAACCTTAAGAATATCGTTCTGCCGTCGAGTATCGATGCGCAGGCGCTGGTCAACATGACGTTGACCGACAATGTCAGCTACGCCGACATCCTCACGGATATTTCCCAGGCGCTGGTGGTCGCTTCGGACGAAGTTTTCGGTAACGCTGAGCTCGGCAGTATGATCCATGTTACCGAGCGCTCTTTCGTAGAGTATCGTCATGGTAGCTCGGGTGGGTTCGAGGATCACACCGAGTTTGGCGAAGCTGACGCGACTCGCGGCGAGTTCGGCGGCCACATGCTGCCGATCAAACGCCAGGATCGCAAGCTGGGCTGGAGCCAGGATTATCTGGAGAAGGCGCGGCTGTTCCAGGTCGAAGCCGACATTGCGAACGCGATCAGTGACTTCAAGGACATCATCCCCAAGCGCATCATTACCCGTTTCTTCAAGATGGAGAAGGAAACCGGGGCCAATCTGGGCCTGGGTGCGACCGGCGTTTCTGTTCCGTTCTGCGACGCTGGTGGCAGTGGTGTGGATTACACCCCTCCGCGCGGCCGTGATGGCAAGACCTTCGCCTCTTCCCATAACCACTACCTCCGTCTCGATGGCATCACCCAGGCCAACGTCGAGACTGCGGTTGAGCATCTGTGGGAGCATGGCCACGACGGTCCCTACGTGCTGCGCGCTTCTCAGGCCGATGCAGCCGCGTGGGTGAACAAGGCCAACGTGACCGGTTTCGTTGCCCGTGGTTCGGCCCTGGTCAATTATGGCAGCGGTTCGGACCTGGCACTGGTCGGAGATAACTACATCGGCGTGATCGTGACGAAATACGGCGACGTCCTGGTGATGCTCAACAGCCGTATCCCCACCACCTACTGGGGCGTGCATAAGGTCTACGGCCAGGACGATCCCCGCAACTCGCTGTGGTATCGCATCAACAACAAGCGTGGCAAGTCCCCGTATCTTCTGGTGCCGGCGGCCAAGATCCTACCGGTCGAAGAAGCGATCGTTGCCTATGATGGCGGCGTGGCCATCGGCGAAGACCGCACCAATGGCGTGTTGGTGAAAAACGCAGCTTCGAGCACTTACACCACGCCGACGATTTCGTAAGCGTAAGCGCCTGAGAAAAGCAGAGCCGGGGCCGCTTCGGCGGCTCCGGCTTTTTGAGAATTGCTATGAGCACTACACCTCCCAAACCGCCCAAGGCTCCAAAGCCCCCGAAAAACGCCGAACCTGTGGCCGCTGTGCCTACGGAAACGGTTCCGGCACCCGATGTGGCCAATGCCACTCCCGAGCCGACACAACCGCCTGTAGACGCGACACCGGCCCCGGTCGAGCCTACACCTCCCAAACCGCCCAAGGCTCCAAAGCCCCCGAAAAACGCCGAACCTGTGGCCGCTGTGCCTACGGAAACGGTTCCGGCACCCGATGTGGCCAATGCCACTCCCGAGCCGACACAACCGCCTGTAGACGCGACACCGGCCCCGGTCGAGCCTACACCTCCCAAACCGCCCAAGGCGTTGCCGGAAACCGTCCAGCGCGATGGTGTGACGCTTAAGCTGACCAAGGTTGGGCTGCCTAACACCTGCACGGAAACCGCCACGCCCTGCACGACTGACGTGGGCTGGTATGCCGAACATGACGATGCCGCTAAGAGCGGTGTTGGCTACGCGCCTTCGACCGTAGCCGGCTATTTCGAAGATTAAATCACATGCCCGACACCTGGCTGCCCACTCCTCCAACCTGGTTCACCCTCGACGCGCAAACCGTGATCGAGGATGGCATCCTTATCGACGAGCAGTTCTCTGAGAACGAAGTCGTCGATGATCTGCCGTCACAGGTGGAGCGCTCGATCAAAGAGTGGGCGTCGGTGAATCTGAACAGGATCCGGCGCAAAGCGCTCACCCTGGGGCTGATTTCTAACCTGAGCGATGATCTGGCCACGCTGCTCAATATCGAGCAAAAGAGCCAGTTCGCGAGCGCAACGAAGTTGTTTGTCATCAGCGATTTTCAATCGCGGGCACGCAACGAAGATCACCAGGCCGTAGCCAAAGCCAAAGCCGACGGTCGCGGCGAAGCCATCATCGGCGGCGTGCGAGCGACCAGCGGCGAGGCATTGCTGCTAGGCCTAGAGGCCGATCTAGACGCGATGGCCAGAGCTGCCCAAGGCGGGGGCGCATCCTCGGTAGCCGTCGGGCGTGAGCGTTGCGGCTGTGACGAAACCGAGTATGGTGGCCGGGGGTGGTTTCGTGAATATTAATATTTCTCACAATATCCCCGATATCGCGGTGCGTTTGAAGCGGAATAAGAAGCAGGTCAGCGTACTGATCGCCAAGGGTGTGATCGACGCTACCGCCCATGTTTATATGCACTCGCGCGGGAACCTCTCGCAGATGGTGTATAACCAGCCGATTCCGCGCGTGCTGCGCCGCAAACGGGGACTCACAGCCAAGGGCAAGAAGCGTCCTCGGCGTATGGTTCCGGCCTGGAAGCGGACTTCTCACCTGCTGCGCCAAGAGCGTTCCTACATCAACGGCAGCGGAGCAAACACTGTCGGGACGATCGACAACCAGGCTAAGTATGCGCAGGCGCGCCACGACAACGATCGGAAATCTCCTGTCGATGGGAAGGTGCGGCGCGCTCCGTGGCGGCAGGCGGCGGTCAATAGCACTGCGCCACGCGTGCAGCGGATCTTTGCGGACGTATTTGCCGCGATGGAAGGCGCTTCATGATGACCTACTTCACCGGCGAGGAGGGAGCGGCTCTCGAAGAAACGATACGCGGGATATTGCACGCATTTCTTACCGAGAAACTGCAGGCAGGCTACCCAGCGTATGCCGGGAAAGTCCGGTTCATCAAAAGCGAGACCGAGGCCAATAAGCGACTGCAAGAAGAGAGCCTGGTGGCCGTGGTTTACATCACGTTTGCCGATGGCTCTCATGAAACCGCCGAGTGGCCAACAACGATCCGTGGCTTTTTCGAGAAGGGGCAGCGTCATGAAATCGATTGTCGGCTGCACATTGTCACCGACGCGAAATGCGCTTCCCTTGAAGGTCCTCTCCGGGACACATTGCGCGACATCGTGAACAAGAACAGAAGCCGCAAGGCTTTGCGAGAACTGGGTTTGATTGGAGCGAGAGCAACAGTCGACCGGTCGCAGGATAGCGAATCTCGCGGGATCACGCCCTACAGCTTCACAGCGAGGGCATACACATTGGAATAACGGAGTTTTTAAAATGTCAGTATCTGCCCTCGATAGAATTCAAGGTGCCCATTACCAGCTAGTACTCGAAACAGAAGCTGGCAACATCTCGATCTCGCAACATACCGATATCGATTTTGAGGAGTCGCCGGACAGCACGGGATCTAATACATCCGAAGGCTGGGACGACCTCAAAGTCTTCACCAAGCGCAAGGCGAAGCTGACTATTAAGGGTCTGCGTGGCCTGAATAACTGCTACAGCGACCTCCCGGAAGAGAGACAGAAGATCGTTGATATCCGTTATCAGCTCGTAGATGAAGAGGGGGATCCCATCGCCGGAGAAGATATGAAAAACCCGGTCTACGACCAGGCCACGAACCCCAAGGGCTACAAGCGCTGGGCTGTGGAAAGCAAGCGCGGCTCCACAAAGGACGCCGACAACGCCGACTTCGAACTGGTATTGAGCTCCGGCTGGCTGAACGCCAAACCGTAGGAAGATCGCGTGAATCTCGCCAGGCCGTTCGCGGCCTGGCCAACCCTAATCATCACCATGAAACAGGCACCTGAAAAGAAGGCTGATAAGCCCACCGAAGCCCCGGCTCCCGCACCTGCTGCGAAGCCCACCGAGCCGGTCACTACTCCCGATCCGCGCACATTGGTGCGGGGCGAAGTGGTTGACCGCGTGCGCATCGAGCATAGGAAGAAATAACCCATGTACCAGCACGAACATAAATTCTCCGTTAATGACGGGCAAAGCACCTACTCCAAGAAAGTGGTGAAACAGGGCGGTGCCCAGCTTCGCACCGTGGTGACGTTGGGAGCCAACCAGACTGACAAGGAAGTGGAGATCGGCTTTCCTGTAGAGAACATCCAGTCCGTATTTCTCGAAAATGTGGGCGGCGCTGTGGAGATCCAGACCAACGACGGCGCTGAGCCTGACGACACCATCGCGATCCCGGCCGACGGTTTCGTATCGTGGATCAAGGACATCGATTCCGACGAGGTGTGCCCGTTCCAGACCGACGTGGCCAAAGTATTTTTGACCAACACTGTGGCGACCCAGCTGCGCTTCCTGGTCCTGTATAACCCGACATCATGAGCAACGATAACACAACCCCCGAACTAGAAAACGAAGCCACCGAGCAAGCGGCCTTGCAAGCATTTAGCGTGGCAGATCTCGACGACGATCGGCCGATGGTGGAGAAGGTTACGCTCACCCTCCCGGATGGCCGCTTGCGGGAACTGCACGTGCGCCGCCTCACTGGCGAGGAAGCGATCGATGTGCTGACCGCTGCAGCTGCTCAGAAGAACCGCATCGACGTTAGCGTTATGAAGATGAAGCGCTGTTTGGTGGCCGCTGAGGACCACACCCAGCCGCTGTTTTCCGACAAATTGGCGCTCGACATCGCTAAGAAGAAGTCGGCTGAGTGGCTGGCTGCTTTCCTGGCCGCGATTCACGAGGTCAACCCGCTCATAAAAAACGCGTAATCTCGTCGCTGCACGCCGAGCTGCTGCTCGACGTTCCCCGGCACTTCCGCCGGTTTCGCAGTGACGAGCTGCACCGCCTTTACAGCGACGTGGCCGCGAAGAACGGCCTGCTGTTGCAGTATCTGGCCAACGACCCGCAGACGGTTCGCCTGGTGGAAAAGAACGCTGGCCAGGCGATCGCCTTCTACAAATCAAAAGCCCATGAGCAGGAGTAGCTTGCTCCTGGGCTTTTTTCTTTTACCCCATGCCCGATATCAAAATTACAATCTCAGGCCAGGACACCGGCGCCGGAGCCGCGCTCGATGATCTAGTCAACGGCGCGCAAAAAGCCGACAATGCGCTCGACCGTTTGGGTGGGCGTGGATCCGGGCTTGATGCCTATATGGGCCGGTTACGCGCGGCACGCGGCGAGATGGACTCGTTGCGAGAAGCGGCTGATATGGCCAGCGGTGCGGGTCAGAAGTCGATGCTGATGGGCGGCGCTGCGCTGGGCGCGCTGGGCGCTGGCGTGAAGGCCTCGCTGGATGCCTTCGGCGAGCTGCAATCGGTGGAGATGGGCCTGGAGTCGATGCTGGGTTCTCCCGAAGCCGCGAAGGCGAAGCTGGCGGAGCTGCAGGAATTCGCCAAGAAATCTCCGTTCGATTTTAGTCAGACAGCCAAGAGCGCGCAGCAGCTCCTGGCGATGGGCACGGCGGCGGATGATCTGATTCCTACAATGGAGGGAGTAGGTAACGCCGTCAGCGCAGCAGGTGGAAATACGGAAACCTTCCAAGGTGTTTTGACGGCACTCGGACAAATCCGAACCAAAGGTAAGGTTAGCGCGGAGGAGCTGCAGCAGATGGCTGAGCGCAGCATCCCTGCCACGAAGATTCTCCAGCAGGAACTTGGTCTCACGCAGGAACAGGTCGCCAACATCGGCAACGAGGGGATCGATGCAGAGGTAGCGATCGCCGCCCTGGTGCGTGGCATGGGGAAGTTGGGTGGTGGCACTGCGATGGAGAAGCAGATGGAAACCCTCCCCGGCAAAATCAGTGCTCTCCAGGATGAGATGAAAGGGTTGCTGGGCACGATCGGTGAAGTCTTCGGCGCAGATGCTTCTAACCTGGTCGGCAGCATGACAGAACTCGTTGAAAAAACGTCGGAGTTCGTCAAGCAAAATCCCGAACTCGTCAAAACCTTGGCCCTGCTGACCGCCGGTGTCGGCGGCTCAATGGTTGTCGGCGGCGGGGCGCTGATGGTGGGCGGCTCGATGGCTCGTGGTGCCTCGGAAATCCTCTCCCTGACCCGCGCGCTTAAAGGTGGACGAAAGGCAGCCGATGAGGCGGCCAAGGCCAAAGATAACCTGGTCACCAGCACGGTGGCCGACGTGGCGGCGGAGAAGCTAAAAACAGGCGTGGCCGGGAAAGAAGCCGGCGCGCTGGCCGACGTGGCCGATACAGCACTGGACGCAGCGGCAGCCAAGGACGCCCTGGGCAACTCTACGACTAAGGCAGCCGGGAAAATGGGCATCCTGGCGAAAGCCAAGAATCTGCTCGGCAAGAACCTGATACCAGACGAAGCGCTGTTTAAGATGCTGGGCAAAGGCGGGATGGCGGGGAAGGCCGGAATGGCACTAAACGGCTTGACCATCGGCGGCACAGCCTTGGCCGCTGGCGGCGGCCTGGTGGCCGGTATCGGGGCTTCCAACAACATGCAGGCGGCTGGCTACTCTGAAGGCCAGAGCTACATGTACGGAGCCGCCACGGGCATTGGCGCGGCGGCGGCGTCTTTGTTCGTGCCTGGTGGCCCGGTCGCTGTGGCTATCGGCGAGGCGCTGGCCTTCGGTGTGAACGAACTCTATAACAAGCCGATGGAGGATCAGGCCGAAAATAACCAGGGCAGTCAGCTCGCGGCCGAGCGCCAAACCAAAGGGCCGATGTCGCACCAGGAAAAAGCGGCAATGTATCTTGAAGATGCCCGAAAGATGCAGGAACAGGCCGACGCGGAAACGTCTGGCATGTGGTGGGGCGAAAGCGACAAGAACGCCGAAGCGGAATCGTTGCGCCGGTTGGCTCAGAACGAAATGGCCTTTGCTCGCAAGGAAAACGAACAGAACGCGACAAAGATGTCGCGGGGCAACAACGACGCGGTGCTGCAGCAATGGATGGAATCGCGCGGGATGGAATATATCCCCGCCGGCGGAAGCTCTCCTGGCTCTGCAGCGCCACGCACCAGGGCGAGTGTGCGAGACGAAACCGGCGGCGAGTTCGATGTGCAGGTAGTCGTCAAAAAAGTAGATACAGGCCGTGGAAAACAGGCTCCGGCGGAACAGGAGTATCGCAACCAACGCAACCGCTAATGGCACTTTCCGATTACACCGATTACAAGCCTGTTACCAGTGGCGAGGCTGGCACGATCGAAAACCAGCTCCCCAACGAATTCGATGCCGCCGGCGTTCGATATCGAAAGGAGATCTTCATCACAGTGCCTTCCAGTATCTGGGGGGGAACCTTGCCGGCTTATATCCTGGTTGGAAAATGGAAGATACAGATCCTCGATCGCCCGGGCGGCATCGTGCTGTTTGAGCAAGAAGTAGAATGGCGTGCGACTATTGTTGCTTTCAATATTGGCGGCCTTGTTCTCGTCACCTGGTTTCCAATGGACAATGGAGTTGGCAAGATCTCGACCACCGTAATCAATGGCCAAGTCATCGATCCGGCCAAAGCCTGGCAGAACGTCGACCTCCCTAATATCAGCGAGGTTTCGGAAAGCATTGCCTACACAGATTTCACCCCCGAGGGCGCTGCCGTGCTCGGTGATTATAAATTTTTCGCGACCTGGTATTCACCTCCCTACGTTTGCGATATTCCCGAAGGCGCAGTGCTAAACAGGGTGTTTGACAACTGGGGAGTGGGCACGCTCGATGGCGATGCCCTGTATGGTTTCTCCTTGCGCCCGGGCAATCCGGTTTTCGATTCGCTGACCGACCCTACGTACGCGATCCGGATGGCAGCGCCTCGATCGTGGGGGTTGCAGATCCAGCACAGCTATGGCGGCGCGGGTTCGTTTGAAGCGAACTCGATGTTGCGGGGCTATAAAAACCCGACGATCTACAAAGAAAAGTCGAATCGCCTGTGGCTATTCGCCCAAACGGGCAACGACTACAGTCCATTCTATTCAACAGATGACGGCATGAGCTGGAAACGCGCACAAATGCCCAACGAGCAAGGAGCTTTAGAAAACGTGATTACATGGGAACCTGGTTATCAACATCAGAACGGAATAGCTCACAGCAGCGGAACACACATCAGCGTGGCTGTTCGCAACTCCCGGGTTTGTGTTCGGTCCTCGCCCGACGGTATCGACTGGACAGCTGCCGTCCAGGAAGTCGCGCGTGTGAAACGGACTGAGCGTTACGAAGTGTTGGAGCTACCGAACGGCGCGCTGCGCCTGGTCAACCTCACCGGTGATCACGTGCTGGAAGCATCGACCGTCGGTGCCCAATGGAGGGAATTACCGTGAATAGTGTCCACCTTCTCCGGCGGCATGTCCGCCTGGTTATTCGCCAGCCCTACCTGGGCGTTTCTCGCGAAGCCGTTTGCCAGGCCTTGGACCTGGGCGGTAAGCTCTGGGAACAGGCAAAAGCCAAGGGTATCACCCAGAACGCGGTGCGCTATGACCTCAATAAGTTCGATCCCGACAAACCCAAAACCGCCAAGCGCGCGATATCGATCGCCACGGAGCCGCGCTTCGAAGATCGGTTTAACCGGCTTGAGAATTGGCGCACTACCATTTCGGCCGAGGAGCGGAAGTATCGAGCCGCCAGGCTTGAGGAGCTGCGCGACAGGGAAAAAGAAATCCTCGACAAGGGGGAGGGCGATCGTTCTGACGACGAAAAGGACGAACTTCTAAACCTGCAACGCTGGATCAAGCAGCTGGAGGTCAGCAACCAGTCTGTGAAGGATGCGATCGCTGGACGCACCCCAGGCCCTGGCTATCTGGCCTCCATCCCGAACGGCTTTGGTGACAATACCAACACCCTGTATTACTCACTGAATGAGCCGAATATCCCGACGGCGCACACCTCGAATTTTTACATCGAGGAGGACACGGCACATGCAGTGCGGCTGTTCTTCTGGAAGCCAAACGAAGAACAAACCGACTGGCAGTGGAGCTACCAGTTCGGGTATTACCGGCTCATCTTCGAAGAGCATGGTATCGAGTTTGTGCGACTGAACAATAAGTTTTCCCTGGCCCAGATCGAAGCAAAAGAGAAGCAGCTTGAAACCCTGATGGACCTGGGCCGTATAACTCGTTCTGACACGATCTGGAAGGCCGACAAAAAGAAAGAAATCGCCGCGATAAAAACCGCCGCGAAGAACGCCAAGAAGGACCTCACCTCTGCCCAAAAGCAAAAGATCAAAGCGATCGAAAAAGAGATCGATGATCGCTGGGAGGCAAAGCGGCGGCGCACTCCGGCGCAGGATGATCAGATCGAGCGCCTACGCAAGGAAGTGTTCAAGCACAGCGAACGCGTGGAGTTTGGCCAGAATTTTGAGAGCTTCTTTAATCAGACGGTAGTGCTTTCGTTTTTTCCTCAGCGGCGCGGCTATGTGACGATTCAGCTGCAAGGCGCGCAGTCGTGGTCGTATGAGGAACGCGAGATTCAGAAAACGCGTGTGCAGGGCACGCTATGGAAGCGCACCCAAATCAAGGTGCGCTCCAACGGTGGCGCTTACAAGTTCCAGGTTGGTAACGTGGAACCCAAGGCAGAGATCGCGCGCTACCCGATCGGGCCGTATGAGTTCCCCTTCGACCCGACGGCACTACCGTTCACGATATCAGGCAACGGTGAGTTTGGCGGCGGCTCGTCGATCGAATGGGAGTTCGTGCCGGTGAACAGCACCGATCCCTGGGCCACGCGGCCTACGCCAGGCGTGCGTGCGGCCTGGCAGCTGAACGCGATCCTGAAACCGGCCCCGTTGCCGCCAGTGGTGCCAGGAGTCCTTAACGGCCGTCGCATCCCCTGGATTTACGATGGCTTGTTGTTCATTCCCCCAGGGCCACGCACCGGCACGGACGACGTGCAATGGGACAGCGAAGATCACCTCACCGACGGCGAAGCGCCGGTCGAGGAGATTTCCCTCAACTATGATGAGGCCGGTTCGCTGAGTTGCAATGTGACGCTGCCCGATATCGAGGGCGGCCTGGAGCTGCCGCCGGACATAGACGGCTGCCTGGCGGATCTTTACATTGGCGACACTGACGACGTGGACGTCCCCTTCCTGGCCAGAGGGATTATCCACTCCACCAAGTTCGGAAACCGCATGGAGGCGGCCGAGGGCGCTTCGGCTTTGCCCGAGGGCAAGGTGACATTCACCCTCAGTGATCGGCGCTACCTGCTGCGCGAGACCGTGCGCACCCGCCCGGTCGGCGATGGCCAGCACCTTGGCCAGCACGTAAAAACGATGTTGATCTGTCGTGGCGAGAAGCCGGCGGAAGTGGCTCTCATCGATGAGGATTACGGCCCGGTGCTGGAAGCGGCCGGGCTGGGCGAAGAACCGGCACAACGTCCGGCACAGGGTTCGACCTATTCCGGCTATATGGACGATGTGCTGGAGACCAGCGGCATCGTAGGCGATGCGAACTATCAGCTGCTATGGGTTTCTGATGCAACCGGCGGCCACTGGGAGCTGGGCAGCCCGTCGCAGGACGTGGCGCATATCCGGGATGAAACCGGCTCGTTGCAGCTGGCCGAGTTCTTTTCCAGTGATGAATATGAGGGCCGGTTCAAAATCAAGCGCGGCAAGGAAATATCTTTGCCAGATAACTCTGAGGAGGTGTATAATGAATTCCATGTTGAGGGAGACATCAACAAAGAGGAAGACGCCCGCATCGAGGCGACCTGGCCGGTTTGGGAATCGATTTCCAAGCCGAGCGATCTCCGCTACGTCGGCCGTCCGCGTCCTTATCGCACAGTCCGCCTCGAAAGCATCAAAACGAAAGATGGCGCCATGCGCGCCGCCTTCTCGCTCTCAAAAAAACATTGCAAAAGCCGTAAGCTGCGCCACCTCCCGGTGCCGTTCCTCGAAGACCTGAAACCGGGAATGGTGATCGAGGCCGAGGGGCTGAAATGCGAACTGGTGAAGCTCGACGATAATTCGCTGCATAACGACGAAATGAGTTGGGTCGCACGGAGACTTGAATAAATGCTCAATAATATTTACGAACAGGTGAAGCGCGACGCAGTGGAGGAAGCCCGACAAGGGCAGCCTCAATCACCGAACGCGGCGGCGAACTTTCCCGGCCAGGGCGATGTGCCGCGCAACCCTGTTACCTACCCGGACGAGAACGGGAATACGATCGGCCCGTTTTCCGTTGACAGCACGCCGGTGGATGATCCCCGCGCCTACATGATGTAGCGGGGATCAAAATTGTCCCCGGGGTCAATTTTTACCTTTAAGGCTTAAATATGAAAATAATCCCTCAGAAATGGCTTGTTATGGCGAGTTCTGGAGACGGCAGTAATACCGTCCCTTTGGTTATCTGCAACACGCCGGAAGAGGCGGAAGAAAAAGCAAAATCCCTCTGCGTCAATCACCCCGGCAAAGAATTTATCGTCTGGGGCTCCGTTAAGAGCTACCAGGCTACGGTCACTGTTGATAATACCGAACATGCTATTCCTAAAGACGCAGACGTGAAAATTCTGAACACTCGATAATGCCCTCCTACCGCCCCCCTTCAATCACCACTATCACCCCCGGCCAGATTGGTGGCCTCTCTGCCGCCCACAACAACACAGGGACATCGTTGGCCACATCCCTCGAGCAGCTCCAGGCTGACCAGGCTTTTGCCAATCGCACGATCTTCGGGCGTGGCCGTTTGCTCTCTACCTGGCCCGACGCCGGCGCTGGTCGCGTGGTCGATGGCGGCGGCTTGCTGATCCTCTTCCCCGACGCGACTTGGCTTATCGGCGGGCGGTTTCTGGAAATTTCTGAGCTGCCTGATTACGTTGCTCCGGACGGCGAGGATCCGGGCTATGTGCAGGTGCTAGGGCCGCTGGTTCCGGGCACATGGTATGGATATGCCTACCTGGCACTAAGCGGTGGCGAGTTGGCATTCACCGTCAATTGGTTTGAGACAGCCCAGCCTGACCAAGTGGCCCAGGGACGGCCGCTGGTGGCTATCGTCGAAACGGATTCCGACTCGATTGTTTCTATCAGCTACACCGGCGAGGACGTGGTTTATCCTCACGCGATTCTCTCGATGCGAATCGCCGCTGCCGAGACAGGAGGCGGTGGTGGTGAAGGCGGCGCGGCCACAGCCGAGGAACTGCCGTTCGAGGCGGCAGGCACCGGCACGGACACTCGCATGACAAACGTCGTCGTGAAGGCCTTTCGCGACGAGCTGCGCGCCTACGTCGACGAGCAGATTGCTAATGGCGGCCTGCCTCGCGAGGAGCAAACCCCGCTCGACCAGCTCTACGAACACATCGACGGAACACTGCGCGCCATTCTCGACTCGCACCCGCACGCACTGCGCCGATTCGCGGCTACTGTGAATCGCCCGGGCGTTTGGGGAGATGAGAGCAACGATGGCCCGGAAACCGACCTGGGCGGCACGTTGCCAGCGGTGCCCGAACAACGCCATTACGACCCCGAAGGTTAAGGAGATTTTTATTTATGCTTCCCTACGCACTCGCATTAGCTCTCGGCATGATACGCCCGGAACTAGGTGGACACCCTGTCCCTTTCTACGGTTACGGCCGTAATCTCACAGGCCCTAAGCGCCGCATTTCCCCCGCACAACGTTACCACCGCAAAGGAAAGAAATGATCCCCGTCGACCAGACTATCAATAACGCGGAGTCAGGGGATTGTTTCCCCGCCTGTCTCGCTTCTATCCTTGAGGTGCCATTGGTGGATGTCCCGAATTATCATGGCCCGGATTGGCGCGATAAGTACCAAGCCTGGCTAAAAGGACACGGATTGGCATTTGTGTCTATGTCTCTTCCCGAAGGCTTTGCTGAACAGCCCACCGAGGTCCGCGCCATGAATATGCCCAGGTATACGATTCTGGCGGCTCGTTCCCCGCGATTCGATTGCCTGCACGCCGTGGTGTGTTGCGATGGGGTTGTCGTGCATGATCCCTCTCCCTTGCGCCATATGGGCATTGGTGAGTGGAAGGAAGTAGATTTCTTGGTTCCTCTTGACCCGGCTAATTTCTTAAAAAAATTCCATGCGCACACTCCCCGCTGAAACACTTTGCATTTTCCCGCCCGAGCTCGATGCCAAGCCCCGCTGCGCGTTTCGCCGCAAAAATGAAAGCAGCGACTGGGTGACTTATGTTGGCATTCAGCAAACCAACATTAACGGCCAGGAGAATTCCTGGGGCCACGACACGACCGGCTTCTGGACCAGCGCTCCACCGTTCGTAGAATTCCCCCGAGAGCTTCGCATCCTGGGCGTTCCGGCCTCGCTGCAAGGCCCGGCCGGAAACGACGGCATCGGCACCGATACCGTCTATCATGTGACCGAAGGAACGAAGTTCGCTTTCACCTGGAATAGTTCCCGCACATCGGAATTTGGCCCTCCGACCCTCTACACCAATGATGGCCGCAACGGATTTTGGGCTATCGTCAACTGCACAACCGGTGAAACGGTCGACTCCGGCACGAATCCAACGTTGCCTCTTTCTCACCAGCCCCTGGAGCCAGGCTCTTATTTGCTCTTAGCACAATTCGTAAATGTGGAGCCTACGATGATCCTGCCGTCGGACTACACCCGGGACCCGGTTTACGACTATTTCGAGGGCGATGATATTTACCACTACAATCCCGTTTTTCACGTAGGCCGAATCCCGATTGACCCGCTGCACCCACTCAACAGCAGACGCCGTGAACTTGTCGCCAGCAACGAACAGCGAGATCGTCAGGAGTGGATCAAGTATGTCGTGACGCCCCAGCCACAAAGCGGAGAATGGAGTGCAGTTAAATTCACCGTCGGCAGCGGCACCACCTGGGAAAGCGAACCAGGCGTGCGCGTGGCTCCGGGCATGGCTTTAGCCTGGCTCGATTTCGATGCACCCGCAGGGGAAAGCCTCAGCTCCTTAAAGGAGATCGTCTTCGACCCAATGGCCAGGATGGTGACGTTGCCGCTGGAAACCAGTGATGGCCGTCTGCTGATTGGCGGCGCACGCCTGACCCAGAGCGGAACCGCGATGGCGCTATGGAAGCTGCACAATAGCGAAGAGCCTGGCTCCGAAACGGCTACGCTTTTGGGGTTGGATTTCAGTGGGCCACGCCCGGTCTCTGAATGCTACATGGAAGATCATTCGGTAACGGGCCTGGTGGAGAGAGAAGACGGCGATATCATTCTCTCGACTCTTTGCGGCACGCACGTGTATGAGCCTCGCGCACTCTCACTATCTGGATCCCTGCCACGCTGGCCTTTCTGGAATGGTGGTGAGCCTGGCGGTCGTTGCCTGGCAACTGCGGGACACCAGACGGCTCTTTTTACGGAGGCTTTCGGTCGTCAGCCGGACCCGGACAGCCTAGCGTTTTACAACTGCCTCCTGGAATATCTGCCTGCAAACCCCATCGTTGGGAGCGGCACTGTGTTTCATGGGGAGAGCTGCGCGGTCTCACACAAAGGCCGCCTCTACGGTGTGCGTCAGGACAAGCCTTTTTCTGAACCCGATGCCACTCAAACCATCGCCTGGCACTCCGGCGCATGGGACAAGAGTTCTACAGCCACGTTTGCGGCGGCGGGAGTGCGCCTCCAGCGCCTTGGAAGTGCAAATGGCACTCTTTACACGCAGGGCTATATTCCAGGCTCAGAAACGGCCGCAATCGTGGAAAGCGACGGCTCTTACCATGAACGGTGTGATTTCGGGTATCGGTTGCGGCAGATCTGCAATACCCCCAGTGCCTCGCGTGAAGGCTATCGGTGCCTGTTGGCGGCCGGGCGCAAGGTGGTTTCGCCGACCGAAATGGATCCGCGCTGGCGCGTGGTAGAGTTTGGCGGTCCGGCACCGCTGGACGACGGTGAACCGGGCAACGCCGAGGAAGCGTTGGAGCTGCTGCCGGAGGGCACGCTGTGGCGCGCGCTGGCCTGCAACTCCTCGAAGTCCACCTATTCCGTGCTGATTATTGACGGCGACAGTGGCGGCGCACTACGCGCCTTCGAGCTGAATAATTTGTTCGATGAAGAGAACCGACTAAGCGGCATCGTGGTGTGGGGCCGTATCGATTCTGATGCTGATTACGATGACCTGGAAAGCTACACGCTACGACTCGGGTATCATCGTCGACTGAACTTGCCCCAAGGCACACACGGCCTCGACGTAGTGGTATTTGTGCCTGGCACGATGGAAAGCGTGCAGCTGCCGTCGATCTTGGCGTGTGAATAATTTTTGAATATTTTTCCGAATATTTTTATGCAACTAAGAAAACCCGAACCAATCACTTGTGTCGAATGTAAAGAACAGATTTGTGTCCCTTGCGGCAAAGCAGCCCCGGCCCCCGGCACAATGGACTACAAGGCACGTCATGGCCTTTGCAAGGATTGCCACCAACGTGCTCAATATTTCGATACGCCTCAACTGGAAATCCCCCGCATCTTCCACTGGGTTTGGGTAGGAGAGAACCCGTTTCCCGAGAAGGATATGGCTTGGCTCCAGTCGTGGCGCACGCATCATCCAGGCTGGAAGTTCGTCATCTGGTGTGAGCACCCGAAACGGGTGAAAGTTCCCGGTTTTACGAGTCTCAAACTGCCGCCGATGGTCAATGAGCAAGCCTATCGGGACATGGCCCAATACGTTAATGCGCGCGCCGTGACCGTCGCGCGGAGTGACCTGGTCCGCTATGAAGTCGTGGCTCGTTATGGCGGTATCTATCTTGATACGGATGTGGAATGTTTTGCGCCTATTGACCGCCTGCTCGATGGGGTGAAGCTGTTCTTATCGAATGAAATTGGGCAAAAATCAGGCAATTATATGTTCGGAGCCACACCGAACCACCCAGCCCTTTGGACAATATTGCGAGAACTTCCCGCTCATCTACGGAAGATCGCTGAGCAAAACGCGCAAAGCAAGAAAAAGGTCAACACGGTCTTTGTCACCGGCCCTAAATACTTGGGGCCGCAGTTGCGCAAATATGCCAATGATCTGGTGATTTTCCCCGACATCATCTTTAATCCGTTATCAAGTCATTTCGACTACAACCTGGTAGGCAAATGGCCGGGGGCCAGCGTGGCCAACCATCACTATGATGGCAAATGGTATGACCGCACCAAGAAGACGCCACCGGCACAATGGCAACCTAAAGGAATCCCTGCTGGATTGCGTCCTATCGTCCACCGGAACGAGTTTCCTCAACTGCTTAACGAGCTTGGCCTCTTGGGAATTGGAGTCGAGATCGGGGTGTCTCGTGGCATCAATGCCGAAGTGATTCGGCGCGAATGGAAAGGAAAAATGCTTACCCTGGTAGACCGGTGGAAATCGTCGCCGGAATACGTTTGCATGGCCGCAGTGCCGGATGATAAGCACGAGCAGTTCTATGCCGAGGTCTGCGGCAAGTTCAAGGGGCGCGATGATGTAACCATCCTGCGTCTGGTCAGTGCTGAAGCTGCTCGTAATTTTCAGGATGGGGAGCTTGATTGGGTTTATATCGACGCTGATCATTCCTATGAAGCAGTGACAGCCGATGTCGAAGCCTGGGCACCAAAGGTTAAGAGCGGTGGCATCCTCGCCGGACACGATTACGAAAATGGCCAGCGCGGAAAAACGAACTTTGGCGTCAAGCGCGCGGTCGATGAATGGGCACTAAAAAACGGCGCTGTTATCGTCACCTCGCAGGAGACAACAGCGCCGTCCTGGTATTGCTTCAAGCCTTAATCCATATTTGCAACGAGGTAACGATAAATATCATTCGTCCCATCATTCTTTTTGGTAAGCAAGCCGCTCAGTTTCATCGCCTTCACGTGCCCATCTGCAAACAGCACAACGGTGGTTTCCAAGTGCCTTGCTACCACACGATCCCACTTCGGAGGATTGCCGGAGGCAGCAGGAATGGCGTTGCAAGCCGTGGCGTCGTTGCAGGAGAAGGCTACGGAACTCCCATCGCCGTCAACGATTTGCGCTGTGGTCGCGGGATACTCAATTGCGGCCAGGCTTTTAAAGGCGCCGCTGTAGTATGTCGCGTCGTTGGAATACGTTTCATTCATCTGATACGAGCCAAAATACAGCGTCGTGTTACCGGCAGGGAGAGTGCTGGCTTGCACAAACTTCAAAGAAGTGGAGTCGCTGGGGCAGGTGAAAATCTGTTCACTCTTCACATAGGGATAGATCGCATCCATCCATTTGTAAGAGCCTACTGCTGGGTTAGATGCCTCGGTCTGCGTGCTGTTGGTGTGCCCCATCGGATAGCGTTCATCGTAGTCTTGCGTATATTGCATAACGCCCAGGCCAATCTGCTTCAAATTGCTCTGGCAAGACGCGCGGCGGGCGTTCTCCCTCGCACGAGCGAATACAGGAAACAGGATGGCCGCGAGGATCGCTACGATAGCAATTACGACCAAAAGTTCGATCAGGGTAAAACCGGTGCGTTTACGAATTTCCATTATAGCCTCCTGAGGCAATTTCTTTTTCGCTTCCTGCTCAATTATATATTCCAACTGAGAAGTTTGCGAACGTTTTTCCTGTCTCGCCAATTCTTCAAGCAGTTGCTTGCTTGTTTCGGAGAGACGAAACGATGTGCTTTTCATGTCTCGTATTGTAGCGCATATTGCGGTGCGATGTCAAATTAATATTTTTTCCTGTTCATAGGGTTTTAGAGAGATTATGGCTATTCCAATTATTCGCAAAGGCACAACGGGCAGCGCTGCACCGTGGGAGGTAGAGAATTGTAATGATACTGGCATTCCATCCATGGATGGGCTACGTACATGGCAATGGATCGTCCGCCGCGACCCTGGTGGTACGGATACCCAAGTCGGCACGAAAAATAGTCTTGGCGCAGGGGCTGATAATGGATGGAACGTAACGTCTGGCGCTGACGTAACGGTCCCTGCGAATGCACAGCCGGGGCTGTATATGGCCATATATTCGGAATTGGGTATCGATAAATGTGGCACTCCTACAGGAACGGTTAAAAACGATGAGAAAAGATCGCCGTTTATTGTTCCGTGTCTTCTGGCTAAACCGGCTGTGTCTTCAACTCCTTCCGAATCAGAGCCGGTCGATCCTGAATCCTGCATGGTCGATGTGACCGTAACCACGGCTGAGGAAGAGGGTTTTCCTGACCCTCCTGAGGCGGGTTGGTTTGTTTCCGTTTATTGGTATCGTCTCGCCACTGATGACCCTGCCTTGGACAATTATGATTTAGAAGATGAAGGGACATGGGGGACTGCGGTCGGCTCTGGCAAGACCCTCCTGGATCAAGAGCTGGATAAGGAGTATCGTTACACGGCCAAGGTCGAACTTTCATTGTGTTCGGGAGATGAAGACGTGTGGTGTGACTTCGTCTGCTGGGAAGCCGGGTTTGCTGATATTAGCTGTAGTGATAGCTCGGACGATTCCGACGATTCGGACGACCCTGGCAGTGGAGATCCTGGTTCAGATGATCCCGGCAGCGGTGACGACTCTGGAGATCCAGGCAGTGACGATCCTGGCTCGGACGACGATTCGGACTCTTCGGATGAGTCCGATAGTTCAGATGGATCGGATAACAGCGATAATTCGGACGACTCGGATGGTTCTGACAATTCAGATTCGTCCGATGACAGCGACGGCTCAGACAGTTCCGATAACTCAGACGATTCGGATACATCGGATGACAGTGATAGCTCTGACAATTCAGATAGTTCAGACTCTTCTGATTCGTCCGATAACAGTGACGACTCCGACAGTTCAGACGATTCGGATACCTCTGACGATAGCGACGGCTCAGATATTTCCGATTCTTCTGACGATGGTTCTGATGGATCAGACAGTTCGGATGCCTCTGATGAGAGCGATGAGCCACCTATCGTGGAACCGCCGGCTCCCTGCATCTTTGATTTAGAGACGATCAAAGTCGAGGCCGTGAGCCTGGTAGATTGGTATCCGGGTGCCGATTTCTATTCCCTGGAATTCAATCCGTCCGGAGTGTGGACTGAAGTGGCCACAGACGTGGACCCGGGCGAAACGGTGATCGCTGAATTTCCCTATGAAGCGGAGCTGCGGGCTCGGTGGGTAGCGCACGTCGGGGAGACGTTGGTTTATAGTGACGAAGCGGCGGTGGAGAATTTCTGCTGTTATGGCGTGTTGCCGCCGGAAGTGCCCGATACGCCGGGGTTAGCCAAAGACTGCGAGGCTGGAACTGTTACGGTCACCAGCCCGGCTTTTTCGACGACAGAGAGCAGGGAAACGGAATCGGTCGAGATCCGTCGGCGGGCGCTGCCGGACGGAGCCTGGCAGAACATTCACACGTTCAACAGCGCCACCACCTGGGACGATGAAACGGTGGAGGTGGCCACCGAGTATGAGTATCAGGCGCGCGCCTGCAACGAGGCCGGCTGCAGCGATTGGAGCGAGGGCGAAACCATCAGCCTGGTCAGCGAGACGCTGGCGCTGGCCTGGCTTTCTCCGGAGGCTGACACGGAGGTATTGCGCATCATCAGCCTGCGTTTCTCGGCTGAGGATAGCGGTGGCCCGGCTTCGGAGTTTCGCATCGAAGCCGATGGCATCACTCTGGGCACAGTAAAGCTGCTGAGCGGCACGGCCACCGACGGGACTCATGGCCTAACCTGGAACACCCGGCATTTCTGGGAAGGGGCGACGACGTTGGTGGCTTTGGCCAAAGGTAGCGATGGCTGCTGGGCGCGGGCTGAACTGCCGCTGGTTGTGGCCAACACGTTCACTGCTGGCACCCTGTATCGTGATGACGTGATCGCGCTCGACCGGGCGGGTAAGCATATCTCAGCTTTGCGCGTGAGTGTGGAGACCGGGCCGCTAAGCCCGGCCGACGTTGGCCGCTACTGGTGCCAGGTTGGAGTGCGCAAAGACGAGCTGGAGCCGGTCGATGCGGATACGCCGGTGGAACAGGCCGATGAGGAGTGGGCAGCACACCAGCTGTTTCCTATGGAGCAATCATTAGCCTGGCCAGCGCGCGGGATCCAGCAGGCTGGCGCTATCTATGCTTGCCGACGGAGCCTTAATCACCCTGGCGATCCGATCTTCGTCCGGAGAAAACTCACACCGTCGGTGCACGTGCGTTATTTCCAGACCGGGCTGGACCAGGTGCAGCAGATCGTGGAAATGGAAGAAGGCCTATTCTGGATCTTCGCCAGGAACACGGACGGCAGCGGGGCGAAAATTTTCACGTATGACGGGGAAACGTTTGCGATCGTTTATAACCTTCACGACTGGCTGGCTGAGAATGCCACGGCTATTGCGCCATCACATGATGGCGTGGTCGCGCTTGTTGGTGGCCAGCTACTGCTGGTCGATATCGCACCGCTTACGGATCCACGCGATGCGGCGCAGCTGCTCTTGCCGCGTCGTGGCCGCACGGTGGAAAGCCGGCCGGCAAAGTTTTTGTTGCCGATCAGCACAGCTGCCACGATCGTGCTGTATGGGGACGATGACGCTACCCAGGCTTATCGCCGATCGAGCGGAGGGTTTAGCCCGATCTGGAGTCTGGCTGAGAAAGTGAGTTTGGCCAAAGCAGCAGGCGCGAAAATTTTGCTGGCTGTGGGACCTAAGCTTTTCGTTTCCGAGGGAATTGCCACGCCAGTACTCGAGTTCACTTTCACGCACAGCATCACGGCGCTCGATGAGGGTCGTGTTGGTCTGGCCAATGGGCAGATCTGGGAGCTGGTTGAGGATGCCTGGAGCCTGGTGACGGGCTTGCCGTCAGCGGCCAATGATCTGGGAGTATGGACTGGAAGCCGGGAAGAGGAGTTTACGATCGTGGCCGGAAGTGACGGCTGGCTCCGTTGGCCAAACCGTGCCGGTGCCTGGGCCGACGGCATTGCGATCGTGCCTCCCATCGATGAGGATTTCACGAAGCTGCTTTGCCTGGCCAGATATCGGGTGGAAGTGGAAACGCCTGGGAATGAGTTTCCCGGCACATCTGAAACGGAGCCGGTTTACGACGAACGGATTTTGTTTGGCGGCGATGGCGGTGTGTTCGGCGAACTGGCGCTCTCGAAGCTGAGTGAAGAAGACGGCGCATTCTTGTGCACCGGTCAGGAGGGCGTGGCGCTGATACCGACTTGGCGCACGGTGCCACCGGTTGTGGAAGAGGAAGAATAAGCAAATTGACAAAATGCGCAATTTGCCATTATGCGCATTTTGTCATATTGACTTGCAAAAGAAAAACTATGAGAAATTTACATCGCTGGACCGATGCGTTCCCGACGATCACATATCTGCTCTCAGTAGGGGAGGAGGATATAGCCGACGTGGCGGCAAAGCGTTTCGAGCTGCTGCTGCCGCTGGCCGGGCTGGATTTTGACGACAGGCCAGGCCAGGCGGCACGGGTGGGGTTTGTGCTGGATGTGGGCGTGGGTGAGATTGATGGCGTAAACGTGACGCGTTTGGCCAACTCAGAGCTGACGGCGGCTGATCCCCGGGCGCAGGTGCGGCCTTATGTCGCTTTAATGATCGAGGTCGATGCGGAGGCCGAGGCTTTTAGTGATGTGCCGATCGTGGTTTACGCAGTGCCTTCAGCCAGCGAAGCCGGGGACGAATTGCCGGACTCGATCATTCCAAATGAGAATCCGTTCGTATTGAAGGACCGGACCGGTGGGGTGGTGGCAACGAGAGCGATTGAGGTATAGACTCTCAGTAATAGACCCGCCCTTAGCATTGTGCGCTTGGGCGGGTTTTCTATTTAGAGAAACTTTCTCTTTTTGGAAATTTACGCTTTTACGCAAAGCATAAAAGCCGCCCCGGAGGGGGCGGCTTTACTAAACGCTGCCTTCCGAGGAAATTTTTTTTATGGCTGCAATCGCTTTGTCAAAAGCAGTTCTGTCCGAGATAACGTCCCCAAGCGAATTTAAAGTTGATAGAAAGTCGCTGGCAGCCGCCGGCAGATCAGAATCCAAAAGGTCTTGATGCAAGTTGAAAGCTAAGCATCCTTGGTCCCTGGCGTCACGGATGGCCTTTGCTGCTAACACCGAGCGCACAATCCCATCTGTATTCACAGGAAAAAACATTAGCGTTTCGGTTCCACTTGAAAAGGCGGCCACGACCTGGCAATCGGGAGTAGCACCTATCCAAGAAGCGTCTGCGAGATTGAGCGTTTTTCCGTTTTTTAGCTTCACAAACATCAGTCATCATCCTCCAGAATAATTTCATCGATATCGGCTTCGCTGCGGATGAGGCCGCTGATGACGGCCTTGCGGGCTTCTTCCCATACCGGGCCGCCACGGCGGCACTGGGAAAAACCCTGAATGCGGGTGCGACGCTCGGTGAGGGCATCGAGCTTGTTGAGCTGCGCACGTGAACGATCGTTCACCCACTCGGCGATGCGGGCATCGCTGACAGGCGGTTCCTTGGAATTATTTTTCGGTTTGGCCGGCTGCCGGAAATTCGGCGTGATGGTTCGAGTTTTCATTGTGATAATTCCTCCGCCCGCTTCCGGGCTTCCTGGCAGATTTCTTCCCACTGCTCATCATTAAATTCATAGGCCCAGATGATGCCGCGTTCGATGTTGCCTGGGTCTACCGCGCCGCTGCGAATGTCGAGAGCCAAAAGCTCCGCGACATGGGCACGCCGTTCTTCTGGCGTCATTTCCGGGACTTCTATTTCTTCGTGCTCAAAAAAGCCACCCTCGATATCAGCCTCTAAATACTCGCCGTCTCCAGGCTCATAAAGTTCCTCAGGTGCTATGTTCGAGGTATCTAAGAGCGGGAATTCTTCGATCTGGTCCCGGATTTTTAGCCCGACCATCTCCATGTAGCTGACCCAAGTTTCTGAGCCTTTGGGCAAAGCGTCGGGGCCGCCACGCTTTTCCACGAGCCGCGCCAGCGGCTCATTGTTGGCCCGGATGTAACGGTCTATCTCCGCTTTGGCTTTCTCATGGAGAGGCAGCCACATGTTGTAGATCATTCCGGCATTGCGCTTTTTCTCTTCGAGAATACGGCGTTCTTCCTGTTTGGCCAAACGATCGGCTTCGGCCTGGGCACGGCGTTCAGCCGCAGCAGCTTTAAGCTGCTCAGCGGCTTCACGGCGTTTGCGTGCAGCTGGTGGTTCGTCGGTCCACTTGTGAGGGTTAAGGAGCATACCACGCAAGCTGCCAGCACGCGAAGATTCGTTTCCGTTGGCGATCCGCTTTTCGTGATATTCCTCTTTGCTCTGCGGCCGATCGGGGAACTGGGAAATGATTCGTCGGGATTCGTCGGGATTCTTCACAATCAAATCACGGAGGACAGATTCCGATAAACCGGTCTTAAGCGCCAACGCGTCCGCAACAATGCAATCGAGTCCTTGCCCAGAAAAATCTTGTTGTTGAGAAATCGCAGCAGCAGCATTTGTTTCGTCTGTCTTGCTGTACTGCTGCTGCTTAGCTTTTCTAATCTCTTTTGTAGTACTCTCTGTAGTACTCTCTGTAGTACTCTCTGTACTCTCACGTTCTACCGATAAAGGCCTAACGTTTGAACGTGACACCTCTGACGCTTCAGAGGTATACGTTTGTCGCTCAGACGGTGGGGATGGAGGTGTAAAAGTCTCTTCGGTAGATACCTCACGTTTTAACGTTAGATACTCCTCTCTGTTAAAAGTGATTCTACGAATCGCTTCGGGAATGGGTTCAAAGTAAGTGATATTCGGAACTGCTCTGCCCCCCATCGAGACCGTTCGTAACTCTCGTTTAATGAGTCCTTTCTTGACGAGGAAATTCACCGCGTCTCGGGCTTGACGTTCCGTGAAGCCAAAATATTCACCCCATTTTTTATAGGTTTTTTGGAGCATGTCTTCATGAAAACGCTTACTCATTCTGACAACTCTGTTTGTTTCTTGATCTCGTATGATGGTAGGACGGTACCAGTAAATGACATCGGCGAGCAAAACAATGGCGTTGATATTTACCATGCCGTTTTCGTAACGCAATTCGGGAACTTGGTACCAGGAATGAGGAATGACATTTCCTTCGAAATTCATTTCATTTACTTGATCAACAATGGGATGGCCGGAGGTCATTCCCCCCCCCTCTTTAATTCCTTAATCCGTTCAAAGAGAACATCCCAGTTCAACGAGTAGTGGTAACGAGCAGGAAGTCCCTTTCGTGCTTCGAGAAGCAAGTCGCGCTCACGAAGATTTCTACGCACTGTCTCTTGTTCTGCACGGCTTAATGTAGTGGCTTGAGACCATTCCTCTTGTGTCTTTGTAAACCAGCCCGTTGCGTCGGCCTCGCTTTCGTGCCAGCGGACTGCTTGTGAGAGGAATATACCCTCTTTTACTCCGCCACCGAGAAGAGAGAGTTCTTTGTAAAGAGGGAGAGAATCTCGCTCTATTTGTTGTTTGAGTAATTCCCAACGGGCGTCAAATGCCTTATCGTCCATTTGTGCCCTCCTTACTTGCCAGGCGCTGAATTTCGGCCTGGACTACATGATAGAAATTTGCATGACCGGCAACCGTAGATTTTTGGATCAATAATATTCCCAACTCTTTGCAGTGGCGCAGTGCTCTCTTGCGAGTGCTATCGCTTATAGAAGGAAGAAGTTCTTTGAAAACATATGGAGGCACGCATACCCAGATACGTCCCGTGTTATCACGATTGGCTTCCAGCGCTTCATTATTAAAAGATGGCTGCTCCATTAGTTCAAAGAGTTTCTGGAGAAGGATAGCTTCATTTAAGCCAAAAAGGGCGGCTACCGTTCCTTGAAAGGCCACCGCTTTGCCTTCTGTCAAGAAGCAATTATTCTCCTTGGTAAATGAGTGACTTGATTTGCTGTGTTTGTTATCTTGTATACTCATAGCAAGTTGTTCTTGTTTGTTCCGTTGTAATGATTGTAAAGCGCGCGAATGTTTCCTAGGCCTTCGCGCGCTTTTTCGTTTCTACTTCCTATCCCTGCGCGGGAAGCCCCGCACCGGCATCGCGGTTTCGAGAGCTACCCCCCTAATTTCCACCTGTGATTCGTCTGCCATTTTTTCGGCAGTTAGGACGATATCAGGGTATTTTGGATTGATAGCCTGCAGCGTCACAGCCCCGGTGCGATGATCCTGGTGGAACACTTTGAGAGTGCTTTCACAGCGCCCGTCGGGATGGGTCAGAACGATGTGCACGATATCGCCATCGTCTGGCCAGATCCCTGGCCGCATCTGTGTCTTTACACCGATTGGAATGCCGATCCTACGGGCGGCATCCCACATCGAATCGCCTTTACTGTAAGCGTAGTAATCACCCTCCCGCCAATCGGCGTGCGGGTGGGCGGCGTAGTCGGCTTCGGTTGCCTCTTCAGCCAAAGGGCCGCAGCATACCGGCACGCTGGCTGTGGTGCGGCGGCGCTTTGGCTTGATGGGTTGCACACGAGGCGGCTCATCGACCAGGCCGAGCAGCTCGCGGCCAGCACGGGTAATATGGAGCCCCTTGGGTAGCCCTTTGGCTAGCTCAACACGTTCTATTAATCCCTTGGCTTCGAGTGGCTTTAACAAAACGCGCGCTCCCGATTCGCTGGCCACACCTAAGTGCGGAGCGATGGAGGATGCGCTTAGAAAGCCCTCCCGCCAATTTGCGATGACTTGTAGCGCTTCGAATTGTCGAGCAGGTAATTCCATAATATTCCCGTTTATGCGAACTTCGCACATATCTTAAAGCATGTTGAGTAATGAAGTCAAGTTGTTTCTGAAATAAATTTCTCTACGCCGTCTCGGCCGCTACACGCACCACGCCGATCGCTTACTTCCAAGACCGTCCCGTCATTACAAACGGCCTTAAGAATCTCGCCCTTTCGCGCGCGGCTGGCGCTCTGTGAGGGCCTGTCTGGTGCGATGGCCCAGATAGTCGCGGAAGCCGTCACGGAGGCCACCACGGCTGCGCAAACAGCCAACTTCCTAGCCTGGGTGAACTGGCCCAGGTGCCAAAAGCGCAGAAAGCGAAGTGCGAGAGGCTCGGCGCTAATGATGCGCGCCTCTGGCGCACGGCGCAAAACCTGGAAACCGTGTTCAATCTTGCGCTCCTGTTCTTCGTATTTGGCTCGCCGTTCCTGGCGTGCCTTGGCCACGGCCTGATCGCCCCAGGGCAACCAGGTGCCGCAATTGCTGCAGCAGGGCCGCTGCCTGCTCACTGTGTTATCGCATCGGGTGCAAGTTTCGTTCATGCCTGCACCTCTGCTTTAATCGGCCAGCCCCGATCGACGATAGCATCCGGTTTCGTTTTGCGCAGGTATTGCTCATAGGAAGAGGCCTGTTCTTCGTGCCAGGCGGCCTGGACTTCCATCAGATTCGACCAGTTATATTCGCCGTCCGGCCCCAGGCGTTTGTATTTGACCGACATCAGCAACGCTATCTGCCCAGCGGCTACGGCATCGGCCTGGGCATCATGAGCATCATCTGCCGAAAGTTCTGCGCCATATTCCCGCGCAACGTCCAGTAGTTTGCGCGATCCTTTTCGGAACTTATCGAGCGCCTTATCGACGACCAGGCTATCGAAGATCAACGCCGATTCAAACGGAAAGCCGGCACCATAACGCAGGAACTCCGCATCGAGCAGGGTGCAGTCGAAGGCGGCGTTGAATGCGCAGAGGGGAATCTCCTGCTGCACGGCGCGCGAGAACCAGGCGCGGATCTCGGGTAAAACAAGTTCGATCGGTCTCCCTTCTGCCTGGACCTTTTCAGTAGTAATGCCGTGGATATCGCTGGCCTCTTTGGGTATTTCCACGCCAGCATTAATCAGCCAGTGGTGACTACTGCCTACTGTGCCATCCGGGCGCACGTGGGCAACGCAACACGTCACAATGCGATCGTTGCGGGCATCAGTTCCGGTTGTTTCAGTATCAAAGGCCAGGAGGCCACGAGGAAAAAGTAAAGGCATGATTCATGTTCCTTTTTTTAAAAATGTTACGACCCGGGCGGCCTCCTTTTCCACCTTTTCCATTGCCGCGAGGGCGCGGCTACGTGATTCATCGTCGAGTGTGATCTTTGGCAAATTAACCGCGGCGTCGTGCAAGGCCCGGGCGGCCGGTTCAAGCAGCAGACTGGTGACATCGTTGAAAGATTCGTCGACGGAATCCAACGTTGTTTGCCCGGAGCTGGTTGACGAGCGCCCGACGGTGATATCGGCGGTTTCGATCGGCTGTGATGGTGCCGGGCTGCGCAAAGCGGCCGCGCGCCGGTCGGCTTCATTGCCGCTGAGCTTCTTCGATTCTATCTCCTGCATGAGCTGCAGCTGGAGGGTGTTCGGTTTGGATTTCTCGGTTTGCTTGGGTGAGCGCAACGAGAGCAGTGCGCGGCAGTGTTTTTCATTTGCGCCGACGAACTTATCATCGTCTTCGGCCAGGTTGAGGTCGAGCAAGCGGCCCTGTAATTCCTGGGGCAGGTCGAGCAGGCCGACGATGCGGCGGATGGCGCGCGGCTGGAGTCGCAGCGGCTTGCCGAGCTTGGCGCGGATCTCGGCTAGATCCTCCCAGGAAACTAACTTTTTGCCAGGCTGTTGGGAATGGAATTGTTGCAACGACAGGTAATAATGCGCCTGGTCGAAAACGGAGAAATCTTCACGATCGACGTTCTCGGCATAGGCTTTATCGAGCATCGACAGGTCGTTCATGTCGACAACGTAGAGGCGCATCTTGCCGATGTAGCGCTCGGGCTGCGGCAGGTTGGAACCTGCGTTCCCGCCGGCTTTGATACCGGCCTTGCGGCGATGGCCAATAGCGAGTTGATAGCGACCGGTGCGCGTGGGGTGCGGCCTGGCCAGGGCTGAGTGCAACTGTCCCTCATTGTTGAGCGAGGCCACCATGCCCTGCAGCCGCGCCTGGTGAATGCGCTGCCGGGGCTGGAAGGGGTTGTCGTCGCAAACATCGACGTCGGCCCAGATTTCCTCACCGCCAGGCGGCAAGGGGTTGACCTCTTTGACATCCTTGAAGATATCGTCGAAGGCGGCAATAGCCTGTTTCTTTTGGCGTTCTAATTTCTGTTTGCTCATTTGGCCAACCTTAGAACTTCCTCTGCCACGCTGGCATAAGCCTGAGCGCCTCGCGAACCAGGTGAGCTCTCGACGAGCGGCACGCGGCTGGTAGCGGCGTGGTTGAACTCGCTGAGAAGCGGTATCGTGGTATCGAGAACGTCATCGCCGAAGCGATCGCGCAGAGCTTCTTCTAGTTGCTGGGCTTCGCGCTGACGACTGGGCATCATGGTGATGAGGATACGTAGCTGCAGCTCTTTGTTACCTCGTTGGCGTGCGACCTGGGCGGTGCGGATGAGAGTGGCCAGGCCCTGGAGATCGAGCGTGCGCGGCGGCGTGGCAACGATGACCAGGTCGCTATCGACGAGCGCCACGGCGGTATCGGAAACCAGGGAGGGCGGGCAATCGAGCACCACGTAATCGAAGACGCGGCCGGTGCGCCACCGCTCGAAATCGCCAGGGTGCGCCGGTATAACTGGCTCAGCCTCGCTGTAATAATGGGTTGATTCAAACCAGCGCGCGCTTTCCTGGGTATCGAGATCGAGTAAAGCGACCCGCTCCTGGGGGCGCTGGGCTGCGATGGCGCTGGCCAGGTTGACGGCGGTAGTGGTTTTGCCGACGCCGCCTTTTTGGTTGATGATGGAGATGATCATTTCTGTATGACAACGCCACCGGAGTAGACGCCAGCGATGTTCTCGGTTGCCCTACTGCCCTTGTAGAAAACGACCTGAACAGGTGTTTCTCCGTGGCCCTTGCGCTGTTCTAATTCCTTCCCCCAGCTGGTCATGTCGCTAGTGGAAGCGCCGTCCGGAATTACGACATAGCAGGTGATCTGAGATGTTCCACGCTGGATGCCGACTTCCTTGTACGGTGGTGCACTGCAGCCCGAAAGCGGGACTGAGGCGAAGAGAAGCAGGCACAATAATAGACGTTTCATAAGCCTTCCTTTTTCAGGCGTTCAACAGCAGCCCTGTCAAATTCCAGTGCGGGCTTTTTCCTCACGGCATTGGATCCGGGCAAAGGCCGGAGAACCCCCTCTTCTATACGCTTATAAAGAGTGGGACGAGAGATTCCCAGATATTCCAATACCTCTTTAGTGGTCATTGTTTCATTTTCGGGCATATAAAAACCTCGCACCCTATTATCTCACTGCTTTACAAAAAAAACAATACTGTAACAGTTGACAAGGCTTACACATGTCTTTATAATCCTTACTACCTTTACACAGTTTACAAGGAGAGGCAAATGGGTAACGAAGAATTGACGGATATCGTCACCGCCGACGAGATGCTTTGCATGGAAATCCAAGACGAAGCATATCACCAGGGCAAGCGCCCGCAGTGGCATTTCAACCATGCGACGAAGCTCTACTGGATTGAAATCGACGGGGACGCAAAAGAAATGAAGCGCATCGTGAACGCGGCCAAAAAGCTGGTGAAACGGCAGCGCGTAATCCGCGCGGCCAAACAGGCCTTAATGGACACAGGCCGCTAATAATGGACAATGGGGCGATGTTGATTTATAATTCAACAAGCGCCCGCATTGGTTACTAATTGTCATCACGACAGAGGTAAACGACATGCACATTTTACAGCAGATCATTCTGGTAACAGTGGCGTTGTTGCTATTGGCCATCGTGTGTTATCTCGGAAGGAAGCTATATAGCGCTTTCCGGGGGTGGCAGATGGCGCGAGAAGATGCCCGGGCCGATATAGCCGAGCATCTTTGGTGGGAGAGCATGCTGGCTGAACAGCGATTGAAGGAGATGCAGAACGATGCTTGATCTAATCGGAAGTGGGTATTGGCCGCCTTCGGTGGTTATCGTTGTGTTGGCCGTGATGGTGGTGCATGCAGCGGCCACGGTGTATGCCGTGTGGTGCTGGCGGGAAGATGTGCTCTACAAGCGTTCCTGCAAGGCGGAGCGACGCCGCAGGGCGACTGTGAAGGCGGCAGAACGGATGCGTAGCGCCCAGGCCGACGTGAAGCCTGTCCGGAAGAAGGTTGTTTTGCCGAAGAACGAGCTTATGCGCTCGAAGGCACACCTCAACTAATGAGTTACAAATTTCCCGTCCCCCAGGAACTGATCGGTCGCCCGATTATTTTCTGCCCGCACTGCCAGGCGAAGTTGGCCAAAACCGACGATGGCCTGATTACTACTGATGGCTATCAGCATGAGTGCCCTGCGCTGGTGGCGCGGGGAGTGAAGCGCTGTGACTACTGCACCGGGCGTATTGCCTGGATTGATCAATGGAGAGCCTTCGACCTGGACGGGAAGCCTCATGGCCCGACGTGCACGGCCGCAATTTCACAACGAACAAAACAAATGACAGCGCCACGTGGGCGCGCGAATAATAGGAGTAAGAGATGAGTCGATATCAGCAGCAACAGGGTGGGCGGCAGCAGCAAGCGCCGCAGCAGTATCAGGCACCGGTTTTGGAAATCACCGATGCTGTCAAGGCTGACACATGGCTGAGAATGGCCTTAATTGGAATTTCCGGTAGCGGCAAAACATTTTCGGCGCTCAGCATCGCGCAGGGGCTTGGGGGAAATGTCCTGGTGATCGATACTGAGCACGGCTCCGCTGCAAAGTATGGAGATCTCTTTAGCTTTAAAACGATCAAGCTAAACAATTACGATCCACGGAATTACATTGAAGGGTTGCGCCTGGGAGAGATGTCCGGTTTCGATGTGATTATCATAGACTCGCTTTCCCATGCCTGGAGCGGCCGTGGTGGGGCTTTGGAAATCGTCGATAACATCACGAAGCGTACGAACTCGGGAAATAGTTTCGCCGCATGGCGGGATGTAACGCCGCTCCACAATCTGCTGGTAGATGCGATTGTTGGCTGCCAGGCTCACGTCATCGTAACAATGAGAGCGAAGACGGAATACGTTTACGATGGCGGCGAAAATGGGAAGAAAGGCGCGCCTCGAAAGGTCGGTATGGCACCGGTTCAACGTGAGGGCATGGAATACGAATTCGACGTGTGCGGTGAGATTAATCAGAATCATGAATTTATTGTTTCTAAAAGCCGCGTTCCATGGTTGGCTGATCAGATTTATCAATGCCCTGGCCAAAAACTCGGCGAAGACTTGCTGGGCTGGCTAGGCAAGCCAGTGCGCGTGGAGCGGCAGGAAGATCAATACCTTCCACCTACTCCCCAGCCTAACGCGCGTCCGCAGCTGGTGACGCCAGAATTGTTAGCTGAATACAAAGAGGTCAAAAAGCGTTATGAAGATCTGGGCCTGGGGAACTTGTATGATTTAAGTCCTGATGACACGGCCAAAAAAGCTAAAACTTGGATCGGGAAAGCTCTCTCAAAGGTTAACCATGAAGAAGCCCGTGTGGAAGAAGCACTCGCAGAGCAAGAGCGCCGCCAGGCTGAGGCTGCAGCTGCGGCGGCCGAACAAGATGACAGCGATCCGTTTGTCGATGATGAAGTAGCAGTTTTGAATCCTGCCGCGCCTGCAGCCACAAGCGGAGAGCCCGAGGCCATACCTCCCGCTCCTGCACCTCCACCGCCCCACGATGATTACGATGACAGCGATCCTTTCGACGGCGAGGAAACCCCGGAGTCGAATGCCGTAACCCCTGAGTTTCCTGGCCAAACCCCGGAGCCGCAGGATCCCTTCTCGGGCCTGGGCGATGCCAGCGCGGCCCCGGCTCCTCAGCCGTCCTGGCGGCAACCGGCCAAGGCTAAGAGTGTCACCAGCGATATCAAAATGACGCAGGGGCAATGGCAACAGATTCAGCGGCTCTGGGAAAAAATCCACGGACGCAAGATCATTGCCGGAGACCTGGAACCTTACAAGAGCGGTTCGCCTAGTGACTGGTCGATGTCGGAAGCGGCCACGATCATCGAAATTTTGGAAGGCAAAGCGGCTGAGGGGACGCAATGAAAGCCGCCTGGGTAAAAATTCGGTGCCATGGGGATGGCTGGATGTTTATTTGTGACCATTGCGGTGACGAAACATTCCAGCCACCGGCGGGGAACTTGGATCAGGCGATGGACGCGATGGCTGAATACATCGCCGATCACGTCAATTGCCCGTCGGCTGGTGATCTCCTTCAGCAACGCATCGACGGCGAGCCGGTTCCGGCCTGGTATACGGAGGACCAATGAGAGTTGAACTCAGACGCCGGGACGGCCAGCGCATCGTGGTCACAGCGACGATCGCGGATTACTCAGCCAGGCCGTGGCGGAAAACATTGATTCCTACGACGTTGTTAGCAAACCTGGCGCATCATGGCGAACCACTTTGCGACCACCTCTGGATTGAGGGACGGTTCACCGAAAAGTGGAAGCATAAAAAAATCAGGTTCACAGCGAAGGTGATTCCATACCGACGGCGAGATTACAGTTTGGATTACAAGCTGATCAATGTAAGTGACGTGAAAGTGATCGGCGACGGCGAGATTCACGGCATTATTTAGCCGGAATAATGATATTTTTATCATCTATGACAATACCAATTATCACAGATGATAAAAATATCAAATTAAAAATAGGAGATTAGTATGTTTCATAGAAGGCAAATATTCGAAGGGCTTCCGCTTAGCGATTATCTTGATCGAAAATCGGGGTTCTTGTCGATGGAAAGGTTAATGGCACTGGCAAAGCATATTGTTCAGTGCCACAAAGAAATTGACCGGCTCGAAAAAGAGGTCGCTGTATGGCGTGAGTCTGTGCTTCATGTCGCCGAGTATTTCGGCGAAGATGCAGAACTCCTTGTGGTTCACGGTTCAGAAACCAAAGAAGGGGCCGCTCACGAAATGGCCATTAAGCAAATTGAGACCCTTCGCGATTCCTACGCTTATATAGAGCAAGTCCGTGAAGGCTTCATAGCGCGCATTCAGCGCGGGGTAGTTTTCTGGGACGATGAGTTTGGAATCGCGGGCGGTTGGACTTATCATCTTCCAGAGCGGCTGCCAAAGCGCTTAGCGAATGCGCAGTCTGTCGAAGTATGGATCGCCGAGCCATGAACAGGACCACAATGGAAAGAGCCCTGGCCACATTCGGGAACCGCGACGCTGTTGATATCGCTTTGGCCAAGATGAGCACGATCAAGCAAAAGAAGGTTTTTGAGTTTGTTGATGCTCTGGCCCTGGGTGAGTTGGGACTTCCTGTGTTCGCCATTCTCTTGGCCAGGCGTGACATCAAGTTGCCGGCAGCCAGTGAGGCCGTGTTGCCGGTTATCGAGGCCGGGCTGGAAGCGCGTTTCGGTGGAACGATGGTGCAGGTCAAGGTTTCCCGGAGGCGCGGCCGATAATGAAAGGTGAAAAGTGGACAGTTACGGATAGCGGTTTAGGGGTGCGTACAGAATCGGGGGTTCCTGTGTGCACGACATGGATAAGGAATCCGAACAGAAAACGCGACGCTCATGTGATTGCGGCCGCGCCCGATTTGTTTGAAGCATGCGAGAAGACGCTCAACGCGCTTCGGAATTGTCGATTGCCCAGGGAGCAGCCTGGGGAGACAGAACTCATCTTGGAAGCTGCGCTTACGAAGGCGCGGCGTGGCGGCTGGAGCACGAAGGATTAAGCCACAACATCGCTTTTAAAGCCATGAGCATATTACATGATACCGACCGGGCCGAAATGCTCGGCGTGAAGACTGACCGGCGCGTAAGCGAACCGGTGATGGATCTCCCAGTGAACTGCATCCGCTGCCGGCATTGCTCGGTAGCTAAAGAGCCAGGCGTGACAGACTTTGCCCAGGCGATCGGCGCAGACGGCTTGCCGGACGAAAGCGCCATCATTCCGATTTACTGCGCGAAGCAAAAGCGAAACCGCCCCGCCTATATATGGGAAACGTGCCCGATGGCAGACGGCCGGATTCATGGCAGCTATGGCACGAAATATCACGGGAGGCCAGATCGCTCACCGTATGGCGACAAGCTGTGCTTTGTCGGTGGCATTGAGCGAATTTTCTTGCGGACCCATTTCTATGATGCCCGGGAGGAAGCTCTGAGCGAGGCCGTCTCCAGGTCATGGCGCGATATCCGGCACTGGGCACAGCGCAATGGTGTCCCGCGCAACCCCGCCCGAGTGCTGGAGCAAATTCGCAAAGGCACGGCAGCAGCGCGTAGCCAGGTCAAAGCACCGCGGGTAAACGAGGCGCAGCGGGCTTATATAGCGCAATGCCAGGAACGCGATTTCTGGCCAAAGCGCGGCGCTCATGTATCACCCCAGGGGAATGAAACGCAGCTGGCGATTTCAAACCGTGCAATCAAAGCGGAGATTTTGCGCGAAGTTGCAGCGCGCGGCCCCGAATTGAAATGGGAGACCATTATCAATCACGCGCACGAATTACAGCCAGGCGCCAAGCGCTGGCGCAAGCGGTGGGAAGAGAACCGGCCTCGATCGATCGGGAAGTTCCTGCAGCAGGTTTGATCTTGGCAATGTTTGTTTGCATTAGCAAAAAGGAGATTAGAAATGAAAATTTATTTAGCATCACGCTACAGTCGTTACCTGGAAATGCAGCGTATCGCTGTTGAACTCGAAAGCATGGGGCATGTCGTCACGAGCC
>Ga0209369_1000126_pt1 | contig 169426 bp, 154 predicted proteins | sample EBPBio142010_DNA_FD_185865 | JGI IMG/M metagenome (GOLD analysis project Ga0209369, IMG submission 185865) | Wastewater treatment Type I Accumulibacter community from EBPR Bioreactor in Madison, WI, USA - Reactor 1_10/4/2010_ DNA (SPAdes)... | ecosystem: Engineered > Bioreactor > EBPR >... | reverse complement strand
CGGAAAGCGTCTATCAGATGTTCCGTCCAAAATGGGAAGACGAAAAACAGGCCGATTGAGCATTCCAGCGAAAGTGTGAAACGGTTTTGCGCCCGGAAATTCTTAAAAACAAATAGTTAGAGGCCTTTTTTCTTGGCTTCGCCCCAGATTGCTTCCATTTCATCGAGAGTAGCGGCGTTAAGGTCGCTTCCGGTTTCACCGAGCGTTTTTTCGATGAAATGGAACCGCCGCTTGAACTTCTCATTGGCTGCGACGAGCGCAGTTTCCGCATCGATCTCAAGATGGCGGCCCAAATTGACCATGGCAAACAGCAGGTCACCATATTCCTCTTCGATATCCGCGCGCTCCTTCGCCGCCATAGCTTCCTTCAGCTCTGCGGTTTCTTCGGCGATCTTGTCGAGGATCGGTGCTGCCTCAGACCAGTCGAAGCCGACTTTCGCGGCTTTCTGCTGAAGTTTCAAAGCACGAAGCAGCGCAGGGAAGGCGTGTGGAATATCGTCCAGAAAACCGTTCTTCTCGGCCGTTTCAAGTCCAAGTTTCTCACGCCGTTCGGCCCGCTCGGCTTTTTCCTCAGCCTTGATGCGATTCCACGAGCCCTTGGCCATGCCTGCATTTCTGGCTTCAGCGTCACCGAAAACATGCGGATGCCGACGTATCATCTTGTGCGTGATAGCTTCGACAACATCGCCAAATGCAAAGCTGCCCTGTTCTTCGGCCATGCGCGAATGGAACACCACTTGCAACAACAGATCGCCAAGTTCTTCGCGCAGATCGTCCATATCATTGCGCTCTATGGCATCGAGGACTTCATAAGTTTCCTCAAGCGTATAGGGCATGATGGATTCGAAACTCTGCTCCACATCCCATGGACAGCCGGTTTCGGGGTCACGGAGCGCTGCCATGATTTCCAGAAGGCGATCGATATTGCGGGATGGTTTCATCATCGCTCCGTCAAACTTGGCTGATCTATTGCAACCATTCAAGAGAATCGCACCGGATGGCTTGAAGTCTGTTACTGATTTTGCATAGTCAGCCGGGGATCGCACATCGGGGCGGTATGTTCAACAAGCGGATACATAAACGATGACAATTCTTGTGACTGGCGGCGCTGGTTATATCGGCTCGCACACCTGTGTTCAGCTCATCGAGGCAGGCCACGACGTCGTTGTGGTCGACAATTTTGACAACAGCCACCCGGAAGCCCTGCATCGCATCGAAAAGATTACCGGGCGCACGCCGCGCCGGGAAGCAGGTGATATTCGAGATCGCGCTTTTTTGGAACAAGTGATCCGGCATCACAAATGCACTGCCGTCATTCACTTTGCCGGTCTGAAGGCCGTCGGTGAATCGAGCGAAAAGCCGATGCTCTATTATGATTGCAATGTGGTGGGCACGCTCCGCCTGTTGCAGGCCATGGAAGCAACCGGCGTCAAGACACTGGTTTTCAGCTCATCAGCCACGGTCTATGGCGATCCGCAGAAATTGCCAATCACGGAAGACCAGCCGCTATCGGCAACCAATCCCTATGGTCGGACCAAGCTCGTCATCGAAGACATGCTTCGCGATATTTATAACGGCGACAACAGCTGGAAGATCGCCATCCTGCGTTATTTCAACCCGGTTGGCGCACATGAGAGCGGCCTGATCGGCGAAGATCCAAAGGGCATTCCGAATAATCTGATGCCGATCATCGCGCAGGTCGCGACCGGTCGTCGCGAAAAACTGAATGTCTGGGGCAATGATTATTCAACGCCCGATGGCACCGGCGTTCGCGACTACATTCACGTAGTGGATCTGGCCGCCGGCCACTTGAAGGCACTCAAGAAGCTGGATGAGCCGCAGTGTTTCGAGGTGAATCTCGGCACGGGGCAGGGCTATAGCGTTCTGGACGTCGTGAAGGCCTTCGAGCATGTTTCGAACCGCGAGATCAAATACGAGATTGCGCCGCGCCGTCCAGGCGACGTTGCTGAATGTTACGCTGATCCAACCTTTGCCCGCGATTTCCTCGGCTGGTCCGCAGAGAAGAACCTCCGCGAAATGTGCCAGGATATGTGGCACTGGCAATCGAAGAACCCCAACGGTTACGAATGAACCAGCTTGGATTGTAAATTGGAAGCCACATCTCAAAAGTGTGAGCTATCGCGCCATATCGGGAGGATTGAAACTCCTCCCGAGAGGTTTATGAACGAATGTGAGTTTTGAATGAAGCGGGCGTCGCGCTCCGCGATGCCTGCAAGATTGGACGATATGATGCGCTTCCTGCCTGACAAATTCACCAGCATGCTGATCGTGACCATTCTGCTTGCGTCCGTGCTCCCCGTGCACGGTGATTTTGCAGACTGGTTTGCGCTGGCGACGAAATTTGCTGTCGGGCTTCTGTTCTTTCTGCATGGTGCGAGGCTCTCGCGTGAGGCCGTCGTTGCAGGCATAACGCACTGGAGACTGCATCTGGCAGTCCTGTCATCGACGTTCATCCTGTTTCCGATCCTCGGTCTGGCGGCAGGCTGGACCATTCCCGGCTTGTCGCAATCAGCTTTCTACACAGGTATCCTCTTTCTTTGTGTTTTGCCTTCGACGGTACAGTCGTCCATAGCCTTCACCTCAATTGCGGGCGGCAATGTTTCAGCGGCAATCGTATCAGCATCTGCGTCGAACATTTTCGGCATGTTTCTCACACCCTTGCTGGTCGGCTTGTTGTTCGCAGTCAAAGGCGGTGGTGGAATATCGGTCGATGCGCTCGAATCCATTCTGTTGCAGCTGCTCGCACCCTTCGTGCTCGGACAAATTCTGCAGCCATGGATCGGCAGTTTCATGCGGCGGCACAGCAAAGCACTCGGCTTTGTTGACCGAGGCTCGATCCTGATGGTCGTTTATCTGGCTTTCAGCGAGGCTGTGGTTGAAGGTCTTTGGCGTACCGTTTCATGGCACGATCTCGGCATGATGGTGGGCGTCAACATCGTTCTGCTGGTCGTTGTGCTGCTGGCCACCTGGTACGGCAGCAAGTTGCTCGGTTTCAATCGTCCCGACCGCATCACGATCATGTTCTGCGGATCAAAGAAGAGCCTCGCCAGCGGAGCTCCAATGGCAAGCGCGATTTTCGCCGGTGCGAATGTCGGCAGCATTGTTCTGCCTTTGATGCTCTTTCACCAGATCCAGCTTATGGCCTGTGCTGTGATTGCACGAAAGCTGGCGGATCATAAAGGACAAGACGAGCGCGTCACAGCAGCTGCCGAGTAGGGAACCATCTGATTGCAGCGACCCCGCTTGCGAGATTTTCCAGATAAGCGTAGGAAGCGGGGAGGGATACTCTTGCTCTACGCGCTCGAATGTCCACCAAAGTAAGAAATTACAGATTTTACAAACACTTACATACCGCACCTAACAGATGTCAAGAACAGAAGAAGGGCCGATCTTTATGGCTGAGAATGACCAACCAGCTTTTGATCAGGAAGCGCTTGCAGAAGCCTATGAGCGGGCGCTTGCACTGGAAAAAGCTGGCGATTTCGATGCCGCTGCCAAGGCCTATGAAGATGTGCTGCGGATCGATCCTGATGACCATGGCGGCGCAGCCGTGCGGCTTGCGAGCATGGGACGCGGCGCGGTACCTCTAAAGGCACCGGATGCCTATGTGTCGACACTCTTCGATCAACATGCCGAAATGTTCGACACGATCCTTGTTGACCAGCTCGGTTATGACGTTCCGCTGCAGCTGCGGGAAATGCTCCTCGACATGAACGACGAGTTTTTCGCTGAACGCATGCTCGATCTGGGCTGCGGCACTGGCTTGTCAGCTGATGCGCTCGATGACATGGCCGGACATAAGACCGGCGTCGATATCTCGGAGAACATGATCGAAGTCGCTTACGAGAAAGGCGACTATCAGGTGCTGTTCGTCGGCGAAGCCGTTCGTTTTCTCGAAACCACGAGCGAACAGGATTGGGATCTGATCGTGGCTACCGATGTTTTGCCATATATGGGCGAACTCGACAAATTCTTCACGGGCGTTGCCGCGCATCTGCTGCCGGGCGGATATTTCGGCTTCTCCAGCGAGACGCTGGACGATACAAGGCTTGCCGGGCGTGCATTCATGGTCGGAGACTATCAGCGCTTTGCACACGCACAAACCTATGTGCGTGCAATGCTCGACAACCACGGAATGGATTGTGTGCGTTGCGAAGATATCGTCGTGCGCAGCGAACAAGGAGCGCCAGTTCCAGGCCATCTCTATATCGCTCAGCGTCGCTAGTACTCTGGGCTGATATTCAGGGTTCACATCTAAGTCTCGAAGGAGCTCAGATGTCGACAGCGCCGCAAGCGAGTCGCGATGTTTCAGGACAGATGGATATGGGTTGGTTCCATAATCTATCTTATGTGATCGATGTACGTCACTAAGCATTAGCCGATTGTATCCTGCCCTTCACACCGATTGGACGCGCAGCAGCCTGCTTTACATCGTTGATTTCAATCATTTCGAAGAATCGCGTGACGTGAGAAACACGACCAGTATCACAGCAATCTGTCTTGGCATCTAAGACCAAAGCATGCGTGTACTGTCGGTCCATATAGGCTATTACCCGGGCGGCGCCGTATTTCGCAGATGGTCGGTAGCGATATCTTGCTTTCGAGACGGTGAGCGCCATTTCCGGCTCAAGTCCGGATGGGAAGGAAGGTAGATTTAAAGATGTTGGAAGCACGTATTCGAAACACTTCGCTTCGAGACAAGATCATTACCGCTGAACAGGCCGCGAGCCTTATCCAGGACGGTATGGTCGTCGGCATGAGTGGATTTACCCGCGCTGGCGACGCCAAGGCTGTACCCGTTGCCATGGCTGCCCGTGCTGCGACAGATCCCTTCAAGATCACGCTGATTACTGGCGCTTCCCTCGGCCACGACGTCGACAAGATTCTTACAGAAGCACACGTGCTCTCGCGGCGCATGCCGTTTCAGGTCGACAGAACCCTGCGTGCCGCGATCAATCGCGGCGAAGTGATGTTCATCGACCAGCATCTTTCCGAAACTGTAGAGCAATTGCGCTCAAACCAGATCGGTCCTATCGACTACGCCGTGGTCGAGGCTCTTGCCATCACCGAGAGCGGCGGAATCATTCCCACGACATCGATCGGCAATTCGGCAAGTTTTGCCATTCTGGCCGATAAGGTCATCGTTGAAGTGAACCTTAATCAGCCTATGGCGCTTGAAGGTCTGCACGACATCTATATTCCAACGAAGCGCCCTTCCCGCGACCCTATACCGGTCACGGCGTGCGACAGCCGCGTCGGCCTGCCCTATATCCCGATCCCACCGGAAAAGATCGCAGGCATCGTCATCACGCAGGAAAATGACAGCGCCTCGACCGTGGAACCGGCCGACGGTGAAACAATAGCCATTGCGGGCCATCTGATTGAATTTCTGATGCAGGAAGTCGCTGCCGGACGTCTTGATCTGACGCTCAATCCGCTTCAGGCTGGCATCGGCACCATTGCAAATGCCGTATTGAACGGTTTTGCCGATAGCCCGTTCCACAATCTGCGCATGTATAGCGAAGTGCTGCAGGACAGCACCTTCGACCTGTTCGATGCCGGAAAGCTCGACTTTGCATCAGGATCATCGATCACGCTCAGCCCCACCTGTGGAGAGCGTGTCTTCAACAATATCGACCGTTACCGCGACAAGCTTATTCTGCGCCCGCAGGAAATCAGCAACCACCCGGAAGTCATCCGTCGTCTCGGCATTATCGGTATCAATACAGCGCTCGAATTCGACATTTATGGCAATGTGAATTCCACGCATGTCGACGGCACGCATATGATGAACGGAATTGGCGGTTCAGGCGACTTTGCCCGTAACGCCTTCATCTCGATCTTCGTGACCAAATCCGAAGCCAAGAACGGCGCGATATCGTCCGTCGTTCCGATGGTCACGCATATCGACCATACGGAGCATGACGTGGACATTCTGGTAACGGAACAGGGCCTTGCCGATCTGCGCGGCCTCGCCCCTCGTGAGCGGGCCCGTGTCATCATCGACAACTGTGCGCACCCGGATTATCGCCCACAACTCAACGATTATTTCGACCGCGCTTGCGCACGTGGCGGGCATACACCTCATCTAATTGAAGAGGCTTTCAGCTGGCATCAGCGCCGCCGCGAGACGGGCAGCATGCGTAGCTGAATATCTGAAAAATCTTGCACTGTTCGGCGCCAGTTTGATTTAAGTTATTGCTTACAAAGCGGAACCTTCTTTTCCTTGGAACGTTAACCGGCACATCGTTTTTGGATTGGAGACGATGTGCCGCTAGCAAGAGCCCTGCTCTTTCTTTCGGTTTGAACGGGCTCAATCGGCGGCGTCGAGGAACGGTCGTCGGTTAGGCAACGCAACCCCAAGTTCCGGGAAGGATCAGACCGCCTATGTCCATCCTCATCAGCCTTCTGATAACAATTCTTGTTATCTTCCTCGTACTTTATCTCATCAACATGCTGCCTCTGGATGCCAAGGTCAAACAGATCGCTCAAGTTATCGTGATCATTATTGGCATCATTTCGCTTCTGAAATATTTGGCGGTCTTCTGATTCAAGCCATCAGCAGTCATAGTGCCGGCGAAATCCCGGCCAAAATCCCGGAGTGTCAGGCCGCTCCGGGATTCGTTACAATGCCTAACCCAGGGTATTTCCTGACTTATATTAGCCACTTACGATTTATGTCTCATTGAGACGGTTCTTTTAAACATAGTTGTGCTTAATTACATTTCCTCGTAACATATATTCGCTATGCTACCTGTGATTGTGTCAATAATGGCACTCATAGACAAAAAATTGCAAGAAGCGCATGGTGGTATCTTTCCCCTCTCCGGCGTTCCTTTTATAAGGCCCACAAAATAAATGCCCGTTCTTAATAGGGATCAGGCGCGGGTCGTAGATCATCCTCACTCAGGGTTGGGAGCGCGAGGAAATGAAGAAGACTGCTCTACTAAAAGCAGCCTTGATAACGTTGTCTGTCGTGTTGTTCTCTCTCGGGGCAACCTCGATAGTGGCGTTCACTTCTGGCGTCACGCCTGGCATCGTCGCGCTCGGCCTCAGCGCGGGCATTCCCGCAGCCACGGCCTTCCCTTCTCTTGCCTATATTTTTCATCAACATAGCAAGTTGCAAGACGCATATCTCCAGCTTGAAAAAGCGCATGTCGAACTGCAGGCACGGTCACGGATCGACCACATGACTGGTCTTCTCAACCGTGAAGCGTTGTTCGAAGCCATGAAGATCAGCCGCTCCCGTATCGAAACCGGCACCTTGCTCGTTATCGATGCCGACCATTTTAAGGCGATCAACGATACGTTTGGCCATGGCGTCGGCGACCGTGCCTTGAAGCTGATCGCATTCGCGCTTCAGAATGTGACGCGAAAAGGCGATCTTGTCGGCCGTATCGGTGGGGAGGAATTCTGCGTTTTTCTGCCGGGTGCCAGTGGAGAGACCGGTATGCGGGTTGCACAACGCATACGCGCAGAAGTAGAAAATACGCCGTTTCACACAACGGAGTATCAGGTCTATCCGTTGACGATCAGTATCGGTGTTGCCTCTGCGCCGAAAAATGAGACGAACTCGCAGGTACTCAGCCGCGCTGATCGCTGCCTCTATATTGCGAAGCAGCGCGGACGCAATTGCGTGGTCTTCGATGAAGAAAGTGGGCGCCTTGCCAGCGCATCTGTCGTTTCTATCGTAAGTGCTCGCGAAGTGGCGCGCGGATAGCGCCGCGCTTCATTCCCAGGGTTCTATTACCTCTTCGGACCAACCGACCGGCACGAATCCCATTTTTTGATAGAGTTGCAGAGCACGCGGGCTGTCGAGTGTATTGGTATGGATCGTCACCTTTTCCGGTCCATGCGCCCAGGCTGCGGAAATGGCCTCACTCAGGAAAAACTTTCCGAGACCCCGCCCCTGAAAATCATCGATGAGACCGAAATAGACAATCTCGGCAGCCTCCGGCAGAGCGGTCAAGTCGAGTTCGACAAATCCAGCGGGACAGCCTTCTGCATAGAGAACGTGGATTTCAGTCGTATCTGCATGAATTACGGCTGCAACTTCCGCATCCGTCTGAACACGGCGCATCATCCAGTGATGCTTACGCCCGATCTGTTCATAGAGATAGCGGTAGTAATGGACCGGCATGGCACCCGCGCGCATCATAGCGAGGCGGATACCAGACGGCACCGGCACCTGAACTGCCTGACGGGCAGACATTTCCAGGTGGGTGATGCGGGCGGTCAGTTTTCCGGTCATGCTTATTCAGCTTCACCGGTGACAACTGGTGTATCCTGCCGGCTTCCCCATTCACTCCAGGAACCGTCGTATAGACGATTATCCTTGTGACCGACCGACGCCAATGCAAGCATGATGACCGCTGCGGTAACGCCAGAGCCACAGCTCGTAACGACCGGTTGTGAGAGATCAACACCGGCCTCGTCGAAAATCTTGCGCAGGCTTGCAAGGTCCTTTAGCTCACCGTTTTCAGACAAAGTGCCAACGGGAACGTTGCGTGCACCGGGCATATGGCCGGAGCGCATGCCTGCCCGCGGCTCGGCATCGCGTCCGGTGAAGCGTCCGGCTGCGCGTGCATCGGCGATCTGCGAGCGTCGCTCGTCCACAATTTCGCGCATCTGCACGAAATCGACCACTGCGGCCTCGTCGAATGATGGCGTGAACAGCGTTGGCGCAATCTTTGTAGCTTCTTCGGTCACCGGATAACCAGCCTTTTTCCAGCCGTCGAAGCCGCCATCAAGTACATAGACATTCTTCACACCCATCACGCGGAACATCCACCAGACGCGCGGTGCGGAAAACATGCCGACTCCGTCATAGACAACAACTGTCTCATCAGCCGTAACTCCCATGGCACCGACATGCTGCGCAAAAAGCTCTGGCGACGGCAGGGTGTGCGGCAGACCGGATTCCTTGTCAGCAATCTTGTCCTGATCGAAGAACACAGCGCCTGGAATATGTGCAGCGTTGTATTCTTCCTGCCCGTTGCGTCCAGCAGCCGGGAGATACCAGGAGGCATCGACAATCGCGATGCCCGGCTTGCCGAGCCGTTCTTTCAACCAGTCCCGTGAAACGACGAAGGCGCTTTTCTCTACCATGGGTAAACACTCCTCAAGCATGTTTCGTAAAACCGGGAAACACGCAGAAAAAAATGGGTTCAGGCTTCTGGCAGGGAGCCAAAGCGAATGCGGAACCGGCGGTTTTCCTTGCCCTTTTTCTCGATCTTGCCGATGTGGATTTCACCCACTTCCTGCGTTTCGGAAACGTGCGTACCACCGCAAGGTTGCGAATCCACCACGCCGTTTTCACCGATAAGAACAAGGCGTATGCGACCGAGCCCCGCCGGAGGACGCACATTCTTCGACTTTACGATATCCGGATTTGCAAGGAATTCTTCATCGCTGATCCAGCGAATGGCAACCGCGTCATTGGCATTCACCCGCTCCATGAGCCTTTCGGTCACGAATTCCTTGGTGTAGCTCGGATCGGGAAGATCGAAATCAACGCGACTTTCATCCTCGCCCACCGCAGCGCCGGTAATCGGAAACGGGCAGACAACGGAAAGCAGGTGGCAGGCCATATGCATCCGCATCAGCTTGTAGCGACGCGGCCAGTCAACATGCAGGACCAGCTTTTCACCGACAGTGGGCGAAGCCTGTCCTTCTGCCGGAACATGAATGATTTCGTTCTTGTTTTCGCCCGTAACGGTTGCTGAAATCTCGATACGAGAACCATCCGCGCGCTCGAGAAAGCCGATATCCCCCGGTTGGCCGCCGGAGGTCGCATAGAAGTTTGTCTGGTCGAGAATAATCCCGCCCGTCTCGGTAATGGCGAGTACCGTGCCCTCCGCCGTTGAAAGATAGGAATCTTCGCGGAAAAGCGCTTCGGTCTCGTATGCCATGATTATCCCTCGAACGGTATGTCTATCTCGGTCTTCCTCTCCAGCCATCCCGGCACTGGCAGGTTCTTGCCACGCAGGAAAGCAGGATTGAACAGCTTGGACTGGTAACGATTACCATAGTCGCAAAGCACCGTCACAATTGTGTGGCCCGGCCCGAGATCTTTTGCAAGCCGGATTGCGCCTGCAATATTGATACCCGAAGAACCGCCGAGGCAAAGTCCCTCATTTTCCACGAGATCGAAAACGATATCGAGCGCCTCCGCGTCGGAGAGGCGATAGGAGAAATCGGGGGTGAACCCCTCAAGATTGGCGGTGACACGCCCCTGCCCGATGCCTTCGGTGATCGAGTCGCCTTCGGCTTTCAGCTCGCCCGTCGTGTAGAAGGAAAGGAGTGCGGCTCCATATGGATCGGCAAGTGCGATCTTGATATCAGCATTGTGGTCCTTCAGACCGAATGCGGTGCCGACAAGCGTTCCACCTGATCCGACAGCGGCGACAAACCCATCCACCTTGCCGTCGGTATCCCGCCAGATTTCCTGCGCCGTGGTTTCGATATGGGCCTGCCGGTTGATCGGATTATCGAATTGATTGGCCCAGACCGCGCCGTTCGGCTCGCTTCTGGCAAGTTTTTCGGCCAATCGTCCCGACAGGCGCACATAATTGTTCGGATTGCGATAGGGGGCGGCTGGAACTTCAATCAGTTCGGCGCCAAGCAGGCGCAGCGCGTCCTTCTTTTCCTGGCTTTGCGTTTCGGGAATAACGATAACTGTCCGATAGCCAAGCGCTTTCGCGACCATCGTGAGGCCGATGCCGGTATTGCCGGCCGTACCTTCAACGATGACACCACCGGGTTTCAGAAGCCCACGCTTTTCGGCATCGCGAATAATATAGAGCGCTGCGCGGTCCTTCACCGACTGTCCGGGATTGAGAAACTCGGCCTTGCCATAAATTGCGCAGCCGGTAAGTTCGGAAGCCTTTTTCAAATGGATCAATGGCGTATTGCCGATTGCGTCGAGCACCGATTGGAACATGGCTTCCGTCCTTCCTGTTTTGAAGAGGAAATTATGAGGAACGGCCCTGCCCTTCAAGCAAGCATGGAATATTTTTCCAAGCCATTACGCAAATTGAAACCCATCCTGCGCTCATAAATAGAAAAGCCGCCCGAAATGGGCGGCTTTTTGAAAAAATATTCAAGGCAAGCTTACGCTGCGCGCTGTCCGCCATTGCCGTTGGCATTGCGGCGCTTGCGGCGGAACGGACGCTTCGCTTTCGGAGCGGCTTCACCTGCTGCGTGACCGCCTGTACGATGGTCGCCTGACTTCGGGGCTGCACGACGCGGCTTCTGCGCCGTTCCGCCCTTGCGATGCTGGGTCTTCTGCGGGCGTTCGCCCGGAGCTGCCGCACGCGGTGCCGGAGCAGGTGCAAGCTCCACAGGTGCATCCTTGATCGGAAGCTTGTTACGCGTCACACGCTCAACGGCTCTCAGCTTGGATTCTTCCGCTGCCGGATCATAGAGCGTGATCGACGCGCCGCTGGCGCCATTACGGCCGGTACGGCCAATACGATGCACATAGGTTTCCGGCTCGTCAGGCAGATCGTAGTTCACGACGTGGCTGATACCCGGCACGTCGATGCCGCGAGCAGCAATGTCCGTTGCGATCAAAATCCGCAGCGATCCATCACGGAATCCGTTCAGCGCACGCTGACGTGCATTCTGCGACTTGTTGCCGTGAATGGCGGCGACTTCATAGCCATCGCGTTCCAGATGACGGACGACTGCATCGGCACCATGCTTCGTACGGGTGAAGACGATGACCGAACGCATAGCCTTGTCACCCAGCAGCGCGGAAAGAAGACGGCGCTTCTCCTTGGTGTGCACAGGATGCACAACCTGCGTGATTTCAGCAGCCGTCGTTCCCTGCGGAGCGACTTCCACACGAACCGGATCACGCAGCAAGCTTCCTGCCAGCGACGCGATTTCCTTCGGCATGGTGGCCGAAAACAGCGCGGTCTGACGATCAGAATGCGTCGCTTTTGCAATGCGCTTCACATCGTTGATGAAGCCCATGTCCAGCATACGGTCCGCTTCGTCGAGGACGAGCCAACGCGTCTGCGAGAGGTCAACCAGACCGTCACGCATCAGATCGGTCAAACGACCAGGCGTGGCGATCAGAACGTCGATGCCCGGTGCGATGCGCTTGATCTGGGACAGCTTGGAAACGCCGCCCAACACAAGCGCTGTCGAGATATGCGCGTGTTTGGAAACATTGCGGATCGTCTGTTCAATTTGCACGGCGAGTTCACGCGTTGGCGCCAAGATCAGCGCGCGTGCAGTTTTTGGACGGCGCTTGTCGCCGAGGCCGATGATCTTCTGCAGGATCGGCAGGCTGAAAGCTGCGGTCTTGCCGGAGCCCGTCTGCGCGATACCAAGAATATCGCGGCCTTCAAGCTGGTGTGGAATCGCCTGCAACTGGATCGGCTTCGGCTCGGTCATGCCAGCGGCTTCGACGCCCTTGAGCAAAATGCCGGTAACGCCGAGAGCGGCAAAGCCGCCCGTAATTTCTTTTGTCAATTCAATCTCTTTCGGCGGCACCATGATGTCATGGTCCGCATACAAATGCCGGTCAAGCGCAACTTGCCGAACTCTATCTGTTCAATGATAACGACGGGACGCCGAAGCTTATAAACTCCAGGCGACTTGCGCTGCCGTGCCCGAACATTTTCTCGGGTCTCCCCGCTTCCGGACCATTCCGGAAGACAGAGGCGAGACGCAACAAGTCCAATGCCGGGAAAGCCGACGAACACGTCGGCCCATGCGCCTGACGCGGCATATGGGGTGTTTTCGTCGAAAAAGCAACTGATTTCGCTTAAGGCACCGAAATCAGATGATGAAATCAGCGAGCACCTGATTGTCCGTTATGTCCTGATAGGCCCAACCGGCTTCTGCGAATTTCTTTTCCAGAAGCTTGAAGTTCGCCGCGTTCTTCGTTTCGATGCCGATCAGCACAGAGCCGAAATTACGCGCCGATTTCTTCAGATATTCGAAACGCGCAATATCATCTTCAGGACCCAGAAGATCAAGGAACGACCGAAGGGCGCCCGGCCTTTGCGGGAAGCGGAAGATGAAATATTTCTTCAAGCCTTCGAAGCGCAGTGCACGCTCACGAACATCCGGCAGGCGCTCGAAGTCGAAATTGCCGCCCGAAACAACAATGACGATGCGCTTGCCTTTGAGGTCGCTCTTCTTGAAGTCCTTCAACGCATCAATGCCGAGCGCGCCCGCTGGTTCAAGCACGACGCCCTCAATATTGAGCATTTCGATGATTGTTGCGCAAAGCCGGTTTTCCGGAACCGTTATAACAGTTTTCGGATCGAACCCTTTGAGAAGCTTGAAGTTTTCTTTTCCGATCTCGGCAACAGCTGCACCATCGACGAAATTGTCGACATGCGTAAGTTTGATACGCTTGCCTGCTTCAAGGCTCCCTTTCAGGCTCGCAGCGCCCTGTGGCTCGATAAAGCGGAAACTCGTCTTCCAGCCCAGATCTGAAACATATTGCGTAACGCCGCCGGACAATCCGCCGCCACCGACAGGCAGCAGAATAAAGTCGGGCTTCTTTCCCTCCGGCAACTGCCGCTCGATCTCAAGCGCCACCGTCGCCTGCCCCTCGACGATACCGGGATGATCGAAAGGTGGCACCATCACGCCCTTCTGGCTTGCGGCAAACTCCTGCGACGCGGCATAGCAAACGTCGAAAATATCGCCCACCAGCTTGATTTCAATGAATTCGCCGCCAAAAGCGCGGGTCTTGTCGATTTTCTGCTGCGGCGTCGTAACCGGCATGAAAACGACACCCTTGCGGCCAAAATGGCGGCAGACGAATGCAAAACCCTGTGCATGGTTGCCTGCGGAAGCGCAAACGAACACCGCATTCTTGTCGGTCGTTTCGACTGCCTTGGAGATGAAGTTGAAAGCGCCACGAATCTTGTAGGACCGGACCGGTGTGAGATCTTCGCGCTTGAGCCAAATTTCCGCACCGTACTTCCGTGAAAGGTAATCGTTGAGCTGCAGCGGCGTTTCAGGAAACAGCGCGCGCATTGCCTTTTCGGCCTCGGATACGGATTTGACGAAGGCGGTCATTATTCGACTTTCTGCATTTCCTGCTGGTTTTCCGCCCATGGCTACATGGGTTTGACAATGCAGACAAGGTTGAAGCTCGTCAGGTCGCCAAATCAACGATTTAGAGTAAGCATATATTCGGCAATACTAACTGTTGATGTTAACAGGCTTTGTGGCTTGAATTCGTGACACAAATCATGACATAGACGAGGGTAATTGCTGCGGTCGTGGCGAAATTGGTATACGCAACGGACTTAAAATCCGTCGTCTTTTAGACTTGCGGGTTCAAGTCCCGCCGACCGCACCACCTCCTCCTTTTGCGCTCAGTTTTCCCATATCCGCTCCAGGCAACCTCGCCTTGACAATTTGCTGCCCTATCCTCCAGTTTTCCCCTACTCGAAACAGATGCAGACGGAACAATGGAAGAGCAAGCCACACAGTTGATCGCAAATACAAACGCATTCGTTCTCCAGATGTACGACCTTCTCATACGATACTCAGTCTCCACACTCGGTGCGCTGATTATCCTTTGCGTCGGCTGGATACTGGCCGGAATCCTTCAAAAATGGACCATACAGTCGCTGTCGAAAATTCGCGGCTTCGACCAGACTCTGGTCGGATTCTTCGGCGCTGTCGTCCGCTACAGCATACTCGTCATCATTCTGGTCATGGTTCTCGGGCAATTTGGCGTCCAGACCGCGTCCATTCTCGCAGCGCTAGGCGCCATTGGCCTTGCTATCGGCCTCGCCCTTCAAGGTACGTTGCAGAACATCGCAGCAGGCATCATGATTCTGGTCCTCAGGCCATTTCGCGTTGGTGAATATATCAGTGCAGGCACCGTCGTCGGCACCGTGCAAGACGTCGGCTTGTTTGCGACGGAGCTCAAAACCATTGATGGCCTTTACGTGCTGGCACCCAATTCTTCTCTTTGGAATACGCCCGTCACCAATTACAGCCGCATGAAAACCCGCATGCACGAGTTCAAGGTGGGGATTGGCTACGAAGACAATATCGATCAGGCCTTCGCGATCATAAAGAAGGTTGTCGAAGATCAGAAAGGTGTTCTCTCAACACCCGCGCCGGCCTATTTCGTATCGCAACTGGGCGACAGTGCCGTTGTTCTCAGCGCCAACTACTGGATAAACAGCGCCGATTATGCGCAGGTGTCGCGCCACACGATCAAAACGGTGAAGATCGAATTTGACAAAGCCGGGATCAACATCCCTTATCCGCAAATGACTTATCATGTCATTGAAAAAGATAATAAAACAGAAACAGTTAACTGATCTTTCTAAACTCTTTTTTCAGAGAAGCCGCAGATTGAATCTGCGGCTTTTCAATAGCTGCTACTCCGCTCAACTGTTCAGCTTGGCAGTGATTTCCGCAACACGCTTGCCCTGAAACCGCGCCCCGTCCAGTTCCTGTTCCGAAGGCTGGCGCGAACCGTCGCCATCTGCAGTTGTCGTCATCCCATAGGGAGCACCACCGCGCACCACATCATTTCCCATCTGCCCCTGATAGGCATAGGAAAGCGGGACGATAATCATGCCCTGATGCTGCATCTGCCACTGTGTGGAAATCAACGCCAGTTCCGCGCCACCATGCTGCGTGGCTGTGGAAACCATCACCGACCCGACCTTGTTAATGAGGGCACCCTTTGCCCAGAGACCGCCGGTCTGGTCGAGGAAATTCTTCATTTGAGCCGCCATCATGCCATAGCGGGTAGCAGTGCCGATGATGATGGCGTCGTAATCCGCGAGTTCAGCCGGCGTGGCAATCGGCGCATCCTGATCGATCTTATAGTGCGAGGCTTTCGCGACATCCGGCGGAACCAGTTCCGGCACCCGTTTGATCGTGACCTCCGCGCCGCCTTCGCGCGCACCTTCAGCCGCCGCCTTGGCCATTTTTTCCATGTGACCATAGGCCGAATAATACAGCACCAGCACTTTAACCATGTGACGTCTCCATATCCCGATTTGTGAGGCCCCAACCTCGACAGGTTCAATTAGGGGAGCCGCCTTCTTTGGGAAGGCACAACTTCTCGCGCCCAAATAAAATGCTGCAATAAAGCAGTTGCAGCCTTGTCCTGCTGGCGCTTAACTGATGCCAGAAAATGGAGTCTGGATATGACCAACAATCCGCAGCAAGCCGTCAAGGCAGCCATGCTGGCAATTGGCGACGAGCTTCTCTCAGGCCGCACCAAGGACAAGAATATCGGACATCTCGCTGATGTCCTGACAGCGGCGGGCATTGATCTCAAGGAAGTACGGATTGTTCCGGACGAAGAAAACGCCATCGTCGCCGCTCTGAATGCACTGCGACCGCATTATGACTATGTTTTCACGTCCGGTGGAATTGGCCCTACCCATGACGACATCACCGCCGATGCGGTTTCTGCGGCCTTTGGCGTGCCTTGTATCTATGACGAAAAAGCCATGAAACTGCTTGGCGACAATTATGCAAAGCGCAGGCTGGAATTCACCGACTCGCGCAAGCGCATGGCGCGTATGCCGCAAGGTTCTGAGCATATAGCGAACCCGATCTCCGCTGCGCCCGGCTTTCATATCGGCAATGTCTATGTGATGGCAGGCGTGCCATCCGTGTTTCAGGCAATGCTCGACAATGTACTGCCGACACTGAAGACCGGCCGCAAGCTTCTGTCCAGATCGGTGCTTTGTCCTTTTGGCGAAGGCGTGATTGGCGCTCCCCTGACGGAAATCCAGAAAGAAAACCCCGATACGATCATCGGTTCCTATCCGAAATTCGAGAACGGGCGCTTCAGCACGGAACTTGTCGTCCGCGGGAGCGATCCTCAAAAAATCGATACGGCAATTGATGCAATCGAAAAAATGATCTCGTCGCTCGAAACAAAAGGTGCCGCTTAATCCTTTGCAACCTTTTGCCCGCGCAACTCGTTGCACTATATGCTAAAATAGAAACACAGCCGGAAGGAGTTCGGTCATGTCCTACAAGACGGTGGTTGCCTATTCTCGCAGTGAATCCGAGTTGAAGCGGGTTGTGTCCGCCGTTGGACTTCTAAAGCAGAAGGTGCCCGATATTCACGTCATCGGGCTTTATTCAATCCCTTCGCCCATCGTCTATGCCGACCCGAACGGCTTCATCGATCCGGGAATGTTCGAACTGCATGACAAGCAGCACAAGGAGCTTTCCGAAAGGCTGAAACATCTCTTCGAGGAAGAGATGCGCCGTCAGGGCACCAACTATGAATATCGCATCACGCGGTCCGAAACCGGCACCGCTGCTGATGGCGTGCTGACTGCTTGTCTTGGAGCCGAATTGCTGGTCGCCGGGCAACCCGACCCCGACGATCCGGCCACCAACGACGAAACCGCCGATACGATTGTTTTCAATTCCAGCTGCCCTGTTCTGCTGGTTCCCTATGCACCGGTGCTGCAGATGATTTCGCTCGACCGGATCGTCGTCGCCTTTAACGGCAAGCGGGAAGCGGCCCGGGCCGCTTTCGACGCCCTGCCCTTGATGAAACATGCCGACAGAACGGAAATCGTTTGGGTCGATCCACCGGAAATTGAAGGCGAGGATCAGGCTTTGGCGAGCCACGATATTGCGGAATCACTGTCTCGGCATGGGATTGATGTGACGACCACAGCACTGGCATCCAACGGACGTTATGCGCAGGATGCCTTGAGGGAACATATCATCGCTGAACGCGCTGATCTTTTCGTGATGGGCGCTTACAGTCATTCCCGGTTGCGTGAACTCGTCTTTGGCGGGGTGACGCGCTCCATGCTGAACGAGCTGCCCATTCTCACGCTTTTCTCGCGTTAGAAGACACGATTGAAGCCAGTTTGATCCGGCAATTGGCCAACAACTGGCCGACAACTAGCCTGTGATGACACGACACGCTTGCAAGAACACCATTTTTGCGGTTATCAGCATCACCCGGCGCTGACTGTGCCGGGTGGAGAGCCTTTTCCTCTCTTGCCGCCCGCCTGAAAGGGCGCAGACGAAGAAAAGCCGCAGATCCTGACAGTTACAGCGCTTGGCAATCCGTCATAGCGCATTTTTGGTTTTTAAAGGTCCGGAGAACGAGCTCCGGATCGTTCCACGGAGCGTTTCGATGTCCTTGCCAGATAAAGCCTTCCCAGTTTCATGGGATCAGTTCCACCGTGATGCCCGCGCCCTTGCCTGGCGGATTGCCGGTATGAATCGTGATTGGCACGCAATTGTTGCCATCACGCGTGGCGGTCTGGTCCCTGCTGCCATCGTCTGCCGCGAACTCGGCATTCGTCTCATCGAAACCGTCTGTATTGCCTCCTATCACGACTACACGTCGCAAGGCGACATGCAGATCCTCAAGGGTGTGAGCGAAACACTGCTGGAAAATGGCGGCGACGGCGTCATCGTCGTAGACGACCTGACCGACACCGGCAAAACCGCAGCCATCGTGCGGGAAATGATGCCGAAGGCCCATTTTGCGACTGTTTACGCCAAGCCGAAAGGCCGTCCGCTGATCGATACCTTCGTAACGGAAGTGTCTCAGGACACCTGGATCTACTTCCCTTGGGATATGGGCTTCACCTATCAGGAACCGATCGCAGGCGACAAGCGCGGCTGAAGCCCGACAGACTTGAAGCCATAAATCCATCGAATGCACTTCCGATAAAACTGGCGGATTCACATCCGCCAGATCAAAACGCTGCGAAACGAAAACAAACGAACGCGATTGCGGTGACATTTCCGCCGCAATCGCACCTTATGGAAAACGCAACGAAATAACGCTGATCGAGGGCGGATAGCGTTTTCAAAGCTGCCATCCCACCCTGAAATTTCAGTAATACCTTTAAAATAAAAGCTTTTTTCGGATACTTTCAAAGGTCTGTTGCCTAACTAATCAGTTGTTATTTTGGCGAATCGGATCATGCTATAGATAAAAAGGGGATTTTCGCGGTGAAGTCGCAGGCCAAACAACTGATTGCAACCGAAAAGCGTATTTTGACGCCTTCCGGTCGTTTGCAGCAGGTTGCGGCGCTTGTCTATCGTCGCGACATGGGCATCCTCAAGGTTCTCGTCATTACGAGCCGCGGTACAGGCCGCTGGATCATCCCCAAGGGCTGGCCGCAAGTTGGTCGCACTCTGGCGGATACTGCTCTTCGTGAAGCTTATGAAGAAGCAGGTATTCGTGGTGAGGTCTCACCAGTACCAATCGGCAGTTTCTGCTACTGCAAGACCGACCTACCGCCTGAACGCATAAACCAGTTCACGGCAGCAGTATTCGCGGTGCAGTTCACCGGGCAGGAGAAAGATTGGCCTGAGCGGGATCAGCGCATCTGCGAATGGGTGTCGCCACAGGAAGCGGCCAATCGCGTCGAAGAGACAGAACTGAAGCAGTTACTGAACCATTTTGGTGATTCGGGCATTGCCGCTGCTGCTGAGTAAGCAACCGGCAAGCCGTCTTCAATGCAGCATTCCCCCGGATTATGATCCTTTTGCAGGGATTTTCTCTTTCGACAGTCGACACTGCCGTGCTTGTTCCTCTAACTGCTAGTAATAGCGGCTATCCAGGCTCCCCAAATCACATAGCCGGCTTGGTTCGCAAAAGTGTCGCTTCTCCCCGTTATCCACATTTGCCCCAAGCTGTTACGCACAATATCTAGATGCTGGAGCGTTACAACAAACCATTGCTTGACGCTCGAAGCCGAGTCGTTTTTTATGATACTATCGTTGCGTAAGTAGCGTGATCGGGCGTTGTAATCTGCCGGTCCTTTTTTCGGTCAAGTTGAGTATCGAACGAGCGTTGCGCTTTGAAAGTGCGGTTTTCGCTCGGTGCTTTCTTGCGCCCAAATTCTGGGTGCGCCCTTCTCTGGAGAAGCAGATGCAACATCGATCAGAAACAGCGTTAACACTAGATTTAGTATTTGCGCTCATGCTTCTTACAAGATAAGGTATTTTTCGTTCCGCCGATTTTTGATCGCGATCGCGCTAGCAAGGTTGCAATTAAGCTCCCCTGAGGCGTTTTTTCGTGGGCTTTGATGAGGTGGAAGCGGATTTCCGGGAGTTTTCTCCCCAACAAGACGCTCCTCCCCGCAGAAGAGCTGTTTTGACAGAGACGCGATACAGACAGGCCGTGGCTGAAAACCGTCACTAGAGCTACTATATATAGAACGTTTGGATGGGACAGATGAAGATCGAACGCCGTTTCACGAAAGAGAATCAGTCGGCCTATGCGGACATCGCGTTCCGGACTGCGACCAGCGAGATCAAGAATCCCGATGGATCCATCGTATTCCGTCTTGAGAACATCAATGTGCCCGCGCAGTTCAGCCAGGTCGCTGCGGACATTCTTGCACAGAAGTACTTCCGCAAGGCTGGCGTTCCCGCACAGCTGAAGAAGATCGAGGAGAACGACGTTCCCTCATGGCTGTGGCGCTCGGTCGCTGACGAGGACGCGCTTGCCAAGCTGCCTGAAAATGAGCGCTACGGCTCCGAAATGGACGCCTGCCAGGTTTTCGACCGTCTCGCCGGCACCTGGACCTATTGGGGCTGGAAGGGTGGCTATTTCGCCTCTGAGGAAGATGCCCTCGCCTTCCGCGACGAGCTTGCCTATATGCTCGCGACCCAACGTGTGGCTCCAAACAGCCCGCAATGGTTCAACACCGGTCTGCATTGGGCCTATGGCATCGACGGTCCCGGCCAGGGCCATTTCTATGTCGACTGGCAGACCGGCAAACTGACCAAGTCCAAGTCGGCCTATGAACATCCGCAGCCGCATGCCTGCTTTATTCAGTCCGTTGGCGACGATCTCGTCAATGAAGGCGGCATCATGGATCTGTGGGTCCGTGAAGCGCGCCTGTTCAAGTATGGCTCCGGCACGGGCTCTAACTTCAGCTATCTGCGCGGCGAAGGTGAAAAACTTTCCGGTGGTGGCAAATCCTCCGGTCTGATGAGCTTCCTGAAGATCGGCGACCGCGCCGCAGGTGCGATCAAGTCGGGCGGCACGACCCGCCGCGCCGCCAAGATGGTCGTCGTCGACATCGATCATCCGGATATCGAGGAATATATCGACTGGAAGGTCAAGGAAGAGCAGAAGGTTGCTTCGCTCGTCACCGGTTCCAAGATCGTCAAGCAGCATCTGACCGCCATCATGAAGGCTTGCGTCAACTGCGAAGCGGACAATGATGATTGCTTCGATCCGGCGAAGAACCCTGCCCTGAAGCGCGAAATCAAGGCCGCAAAGAAGAACCAGGTTCCGGAAAACTACGTCAAGCGTGTGATCCAGTTCGCGCGTCAGGGCTACACCGACATTCAGTTCAAGACCTACGATACAGACTGGGATTCGGAAGCCTATCTCACTGTTTCGGGCCAGAATTCCAACAATTCCGTTTCGCTGAAGGACGAATTTCTGCGCGCTGTCGAAAACGACGGCGACTGGAACCTGACAGCTCGTCGCGACGGTCGCGTCATGAAGACGCTGAAGGCGCGCGATTTGTGGGAAAAGATCGGTTACGCCGCCTGGGCGTCCGCTGATCCGGGCCTGCACTACAACACGACCATGAACGACTGGCACACCTGCCCGACCGCCGGTCCGATCCGCGCTTCCAATCCGTGCTCGGAATACATGTTCCTTGACGACACGGCTTGCAATCTGGCGTCGATCAACCTGCTCACCTATCGCAACAAGGATGGTTCATTCGATATTGCGGCTTACGAGCACACGGCACGCCTGTGGACCATCGTTCTCGAAATCTCGGTGATGATGGCGCAGTTCCCGTCGAAGGAAATCGCCCGTCTTTCTTATGAATACCGCACGCTCGGCCTCGGCTACGCCAATATTGGCGGCCTGTTGATGACTTCCGGTATTCCTTATGACTCCGACGAAGGCCGTGCAATTTGTGGCGCGCTGACGGCGATCATGACCGGTGTGGCCTATGCCACCTCCGCTGAAATGGCAAAGGAACTCGGAACCTTCCCGAGCTATGAGCCAAACGCCGAGCATATGTTGCGCGTCATTCGCAACCACCGCCTCGCAGCCCATGGCCAGACGGAAGGTTATGAAGGACTTGCTGTCAATCCGGTTGCACTGATTGCCGAGGATTGCCCGGATCAGGATATGATCACCCATGCACGTGCTGCCTGGGACAAGGCGCTGGAACTTGGCGAAAAGCATGGCTACCGCAATGCACAGTCCACCGTCATCGCGCCTACCGGCACGATCGGCCTCGTCATGGACTGCGACACGACCGGCATCGAGCCTGATTTTGCGCTGGTGAAGTTCAAGAAGCTCGCTGGCGGTGGTTACTTCAAGATCATCAACCGCGCCGTACCGGAAGCACTCCGCACGCTCGGTTATTCGGAAAGCCAGATTGCTGAAATCGAAGCCTATGCTGTCGGTCACGGCAACATCAATCAGGCTCCGGGCATCAACCCGTCTTCTCTGAAGTCCAAGGGCTTCACCGACGAGAAGATCGAAGCCCTGAATGCTGCTCTCAAAAGCGCATTCGACATCAAGTTCGCTTTCAACAAGTGGACGCTGGGCGAAGACTTCTGCAAGGACGTGCTAAAGCTCACCGATGAACAGCTCAACGATTTCTCGTTCGAGATGCTCCCGGCGCTGAGTTTCGCCAAGAAGGACATCGAAGCTGCCAACATCCATGTTTGCGGCGCAATGACCCTCGAAGGGGCGCCGTTCCTCAAGGAAGAGCACTACGCCGTGTTCGATTGCGCCAATCCTTGTGGCAAGATCGGCAAGCGTTATCTCTCGGTGGATAGCCACATTCGCATGATGGCAGCCGCACAGCCGTTCATTTCGGGTGCGATCTCCAAGACGATCAACATGCCGAATGACGCAACCGTCGAGGACTGCAAGAACGCCTATATGCTGTCCTGGAAGCTGGCGCTCAAGGCCAATGCGCTTTATCGCGACGGCTCCAAGCTTTCGCAGCCGCTCAACGCCGCCCTCATCTCGGATGATGAGGACGAAGACGATGCAGTCGAGGCACTGATCGAAGCCCCTGCTGCAGCCCGCGCCGTTCAGGTAACCGAGCGTATCGTCGAAAAGGTTGTCGAAAAGATCGTGCATGAGCGCGAAAAGCTGCCGAACCGTCGTCAGGGTTATACGCAGAAGGCAGTCGTTGGCGGTCACAAGGTCTATCTGCGCACCGGCGAGTTCGGTAATGGACGTCTCGGTGAAATCTTCATCGATATGCACAAGGAAGGCGCTGCTTTCCGTGCAATGATGAACAACTTCGCCATCGCCGTATCGCTCGGCTTGCAGTACGGCGTACCGCTCGAGGAGTATGTGGAAGCCTTCACTTTCACGAAATTCGAACCGGCAGGCATGGTCATCGGCAACGATGCCATCAAGACCGCAACGTCGATCATCGACTATGTCTTCCGTGAGCTGGCGGTGTCCTATCTCGGACGCAATGACCTCGCCCATGTCGACACAAGCGATTTCGGTAATACGGCGCTCGGCAAGGGTATCAAGGAAGGTAAGACCAACCTGGTCTCGACCGGTTGGACGCGTGGTTACAAGCCCACTCTGGTGACCAACTCGACTAACGAAGCCAAGGGATCGACAAATTCTGCGCCGCAGGCTTCCAACGTCACAACCTTGAAGTCGACCACGCCGACGGGCAATCGCCCCGCAACAATCGGTCTGGTGACGGATGGTGCGACCGCCTTCAAGCGGGAGTTGGAAGAGCAACCTGCTCCGGCACAGCAGCAGGAAAGCACATCGGCAACGGCAACCGAACTTTTCTCGGATAAGGCTGCAGCAGACGCTGCTTCCGCCCGCGCGGAAAGTGCGAATGCCGCCAAGAAGCTGGAAGCTGACCGTCGTATCAAGTCGATGATGCAAGGCTATACCGGCGACAGCTGCACCGAATGCCAGAACTTTACCATGGTTCGCAACGGAACGTGTCTCAAGTGCGACACTTGCGGTGCAACGAGTGGCTGTAGCTAAGTCTAGTTCGTTGAATACGAAGATAAAAAAGCCCGCTTTATGCGGGCTTTTCTTTTCCATAAGTATTTCAAAGAAAAATTATATAGAATTATATTTCTATGATGAAATATTGAGATTCAACAAATTTCGGAACGAACCGACTATTTCCACGTTCAACCTAAGCAACCGAACGTATAAAGGAGATAGTTATGTTCAGGACTACACTTCTGACGACGACGTGTGCATTGCTGATAGGTGGCGCTGCTTATGCTCAGACAACTGCACCAACGCCAGCACCTGCCGAGCCACCGGCTGCGGCAGAGGAAATGCCGGTTTCGTCCAAGGACATGTTTGGCAATCCCACATCGGGTGAGACCGACAAGGTCGGCTTTCTGGAACCGAAAGAGGGCCAGCTTCTCGTCACCTCTTTCATCGGACAGAACGTCTATGAAAGTGATGCTGCTGACGCCCAGACTGTCGGCAAGCTGAATGATCTTATCGCCAGCCCCGAAGGTGACATTGAAGCTGCGGTGATCGGCGTGGGTGGTTTTCTTGGAATCGGCGAGAAGGACGTCGCTGTAAGCCCGGATCAACTGCAGCTTGCAACCCGCAGTGACGGCAAAAAATGGCTGGTCATAAAGGCGACCAAACAGCAGTTGACCGATGCGCCGGCATTCGATCGCTCGAAGCTTTTTGTGGACGGTGTAGCCGACCCATCAGCAGCAAACGAGACCAATGCCCCGACGACTGATGCCCCGGCAAGCGATACAGCTCCGGCATCACCACCTCCAGCCCAATGATACGGTCTCGATGAGCAATACGACAAGTCTACCCCCCGGCCTTATGGCCGGGGTTTTGATGCAAATAACCATTACTCGCGGTTGAAATATTCATATGGCCGCCTTAATTCCTGGTAGAACATGATACAAGCATCGCAACACGGCCCCCAATTTTCACCAGGTTAATCTCAGGAAAGTCTATTGTCCGAATTTTTTATTGCTCATCCCTGGGCGGAAACCCTTGTGGCGCTTGGAGGATTATTTCTTTCAGCTTTCATTGCAAACTTTCTAATCAAGGCGATTTTGCTCAAACTACTCGAACGTCTTGTCCAGAAAACCTCTTTCGGACAAGACGAAGAGCTTAAAAGACACAGTGTCATCAGCCGTCTTGCCAATATCGTTCCGGCGTTGATTATTTCATCCGGGATCATGGCGGTGCCGGGCCTGCCCGAAGGCGTGATCACCGTTATTCGGAATGTAGCGATAGCTTTCATCATTCTGACGCTGGCTTTGGCGGTCAATTCAGTCTTTGGGCTGATCGATACGCTCTATCATCGCCGTCCCGAAGCCAGATACCGCCCCATAAAGGGCTACATTCAGGTGGCCAAACTTGCTGTCTACATCGTGGCGGCAGTCCTTGTCATTGCGACACTGCTGGACAAGTCGCCGGTTATCCTTCTTTCGGGTGTCGGTGCTATGGCCGCAGTGCTGATCCTTGTCTTTCAGGACACATTGCTTTCTCTGGTCGCCAGTATGCAGATCGCCTCGTCCAACATGGTGCGTGTCGGCGACTGGATCGAAATGAAGAATCTCGACGCCAATGGCGATGTCACGGAAATCGCGCTCTATACCGTCAAGGTCCAGAATTTCGACAAGACGATCACCACCATTCCGATCCGCAAGCTCATCACCGAGCCGATGAAGAACTATCGCGGCATGCAGGAATCCGGCGGGCGTCGCATCAAGCGCGCGCTTTATATCGATCAAAACACCATTCGTTTTCTGTCGGATGACGAGCGAGCCAGACTTGGCACAGTTGATTGGCTGGCGGATTATCTGCCCAAGAAGGCCAAGGAAATCGCCGAATGGAACCAGAAGCTTGGCGACCGCGCCAACAATCCGGTCAACAGGCGTCAGTTCACCAATGTCGGTACGTTTCGGGCCTATGTAGACAATTATCTGCGCAATCACCCCGGCATACACAAAGGCATGACATTGCTGGTGCGCCAGATGGACCCTACTCCCGAAGGACTGCCGCTGGAAATCTACTGCTTTACGAACACGACCGTCTGGGCGTCATTCGAACAGATTCAATCAGATATTTTCGATCACCTTTACGCGGTGTTGCCGGAATTCGGCCTCAGCGCCTTCCAGAATCCGAGCGGTAACGATTTTCGCAAACTGACAATCAATGCGCCTGTCGAGCAGCCTCAATCACCTTGGCGTTCAAACGTTGAACATTATAGCGTGCCCGGGACGGTGTCAGGCCAAGACGGACGACAGCAAGATGCATTGAAGGAACGATCATGACGCTTTGCCCGTCATGGCCCGACATCCAGAATGCGTCTTCCGGAATGCCATCCTCACCTGCCTTCACACCGCTAATCTGCAGCCAGACTTGAGCGGAACCATAGCGCCCTTCGGACTCGGGCCTGGGTTTGCGCATAAATGAAATATAGTCCGCAGGCAGGATCGGTTTTCCGTACAGGTTTCCACCGTCCGCGAGAAACGCGCCCAACCGAGCCCAATCACTGGCGGTAGCGTACATATAGGAAGAACCGGCAAAGACGCCTGACGCATCCGTCTCCAAAATGACGCTGTTCATGCCAAGCGGACCGAATAGGGCAAGCCGCGGATAAGCCAGCGCCTCCTCGCGGCTGTTAAAACTATCCATGAAAAGCTCTGACAGAATATTCGCCGTTCCACTGGAATAATTGAATTTCGTCCCTGACGCCGCCTCCAGCGGCAAAGATGCAGCAAACCCGGCCATATCCGGCTCCAGATAAAGCATGCGCGTGACATCCGTTACTGTGCCGTAGTCCTCATCGAAGCGCAGACCGCTATTCATCGCCATCAGATTTGCGAGAGAAATCTTTGCCCGCTCATCGTTCTTCCATTCCGGTAAAAGGGCTGTGCTTTCCAAGCTCATGCGCCCTTCAGCAATGCGCATGCCGATCAGTGTCGCGATGACGGACTTGGTCATGGACCAGCCCAGCAAAGGCGTATCCGCATTAAAGCCCGGACCATACGTCTCCGCGATCAGCTTGCCATCGCGAATAACTGCGATTGCACGCATTCCCGGCCCGGCCAGAGCCTGATCCTCAATCACAGCCTGCACCGCTGGATCGGTCTCAATCCGGATCGGTTCTGCGGGCACCTGCGGGCCGGTCGGAATTTCAACGCGCAAATCATCTTTCTGGATATTCGCGCATCCCAGCGCTGGGCGATAGATTGCGGTACTTGGTGCAAAGAAGCCGAAAATCCGCACCGTCACACTGCTATTATTCTTGTCGAGAGAGGCATTCAGAAACCGCAGCAGCGGGTTTCCCGGTGCCTGAACATCGTCTGCAAGGACGGCATCAGCATCCCGACCGGCAATGAAAACATTTGAACAGACAATCTTGGCAGCATAGCCGGTGCCGACACGCAACAGCTCAGGCGGCCGAACCGCCAGCCAGAGAATTGCTCCCAGCACGATGACGAGCAGAAGACCACCGACAAACTTCAGAATACGCTTCATGCTGCCCCTCGCAAATAGTCGTTACGTCAATCATACGAAGCCGAGATAACTTGCCAACTCCCGCGCGGCGGCACCACCTGCCCTGTTTGCACCGATGGTCGAGGCAGATGGGCCATAACCAACAAGATGAATACGGGGATCGGCGGCCACCTGTGTTGCCAGGCGTCCAGTCATGAGAATACCGGCTTCCGCATTGCGCAATTGCAGCGGGGCAAGATGGTCGAGCGAACTGCGAAATCCTGTGCACCACAAAATAACATCAAAGGATTGTTCACTTCCATCGTCCCACCGAACACCTGTTTCCGTGATTTCGCTGAACATGGACAAACGGTTGAGCACACCGCGAGCGCGTGCCGCTTCAATGGCCGGCGTCAACGGCAGCCCCGTTACTGAAACGACCGATCCAGGTGGCAAGCCCCGGCGTACCCTTTCCTCAACCAAAGCCACGGCAGCACGGCCCAACTCCGGTGTAAACGGACCTTTCCGGAAAGCAGGTTCTTTGCGCGTGACCCATAGGGTTTTCGTCACACGCGATATCTCGTCCAGAAGCTGCACAGCCGAGATACCCGCGCCTACGACAAGAACACGTTTGCCCTTGAAGGCGTCAGCTGTCTGATAATCCCGCGTGTGAAGTTGCTGGCCTTTGAAAAGCTCCGCACCCGGATAGGGTGGGATATAAGGAGACTCCCATGTGCCGGTCGCGTTGATGATCCCGCGTGCCGAATAGTTGCCCCGATCTGTCTCCACACGAAGCCGTTCGCCACGATCGCAAACGACTTTCACGGCCACAGGACGGTGCACCGGAAGATCGAAGGCTTCCTCATAGGCGCGGTAATATTGTGGGACGGCAACCGATGCACGCACCTCGCCATTGGTCGTTTCGACAATATCCTCGAACTTCATGCCGGGGAGATCGTGAATGGCGTTGGCAGTCTGGAGAGTTAGCGAAGGCCAGCGGAATTGCCAGGCTCCGCCCGGCCCTGCGGCCTTGTCCAGAACCACGAATTGCCGTTCGCCTGCGAGACCAAGTTTATTCAGATGATAGGCCGACGAGAGCCCCGCCTGCCCGGCTCCAATAACCACAATGTCGACCTTGCGGGCGACTTTCACATGGCCATTATCGGCTGGCTGCTGATCGACGGACTGTATATCTGACATGATGCGCTATAGGCTTCCGAAATATGATTTGTGTCCGTAGATAGGGATCAGACGGCGGCGTCGAAAGCCCACCTATCCTACCATCGCAGCCGAGCGCAGTCTTTTATTGCGCCCCTCCCAAACACTCACGACCAGCATGATAACCGTCGTCAATATGCCCATTTCCAATAAATCGGCCATATAGCCGACCGGGATCGCTGCCAGTAGAGCCAGAACGCCAAAGACGTGGGACGTGGGAATAACGCCATAGACAACCTTCTTGTAGATCGCGCTGCCAATCAGATAGATCGCCGGTCCTGCGACAAGAACAAGAACGTAAGCAGTCTTCAACGGATCATGCGGATGGGCCATGACAAGATCGTTTCCAACTGCCGTTGCGATAATCCCGGCCACCAGAATGGCGTGAACATAGTGGAAATATGCGCCAATCCGTCCAGGATCAGCGGAGTGGGTGATCGTATCTGTCGCATCCTTGCTGGAGGTGCCAAAGTATAGCCACCACATGGCAAGCGTCCCGAGAAAAGTGGCCAGCAGCGCCGACATGAGGGCCAAATTCCAGACTTCAGCATTTGCAAGGGTTGCCCCGGTAGCCAAAACCGTTTCGCCAAGTGCCACGATTACGAACAACTGGCAACGCTCCGCCAGATGTCCGCCTTCAATGGTCCAATCACTGGTGTGAGAGCGTCCGAGACCCGGTAGAGCAAAGCCGAACATCGGCGATAAATATTCGCAAAGCACGGCAATAAGCCACAACACCATACGGGCTTCATGCTCGACGAAACAACCGGCTATCCAGAAGACAGCGGAAATAGTGAGCCAACCGAGCATACGCCTGTAATTGGCGGCAAGTGGATGGTTCTGCCCCAGAACAAACACGATATAGGCTGTTTTGCCGACCTGAATCGCCACATAGGCCAGAGCAAATATCCAGCCTTTGTCAGCGAAAGCACCGGGGATGGACGATGCCATCACCAAACCGAGCAACATGACGCAGAACAAAAGGCTGCGTATCTGCGGCGTTTCCGGGTTGAACCAGTTTGTCACCCAGCAGGTATATTGCCAGCCGAGCCATACCGCGAACCAGAGGATCAGCGTTTCGACAACACCGGTGAGCGTCAGATTGTGCAGAAGTTCATGACTGAGCTGCGTAACCGCGAAAACATAGACCAGATCGAAGAACAATTCCTCGAATGTCACCCGGGCATGGTGCCCGTCTCTTTGTCTCAAAAGCGGATGTGAAGCGACGGTAGAAGCTGAATTCATGCGAATGTACCTTCCCCTCAGACGGCAAGCATTCAATACCACTGTCCGGCAGCTTAGCCCGCAGTCGATCAGCCGTATATCCGAATGTGCTGATTTCCACTTAAAGAAGTCAGTGTCGTCTTATTTCCCGCCGAACGTGTTACCTGCTTCGAGCCATGCATCGATACCGTCCGCCGCCGCGCGGCCCATCGCGAAACAGGCAGTCAGGAGATAGCCGCCAGTTGGAGCCTCCCAGTCGATCATTTCTCCGACAACGAAAATGCCGGGTAGCTTCGGCAGCATGTAGTTCTTGTCGATTTCATGCCAACGAATACCGCCTGCCGACGAAATCGCTTCATCCAGCGGGCGCGGACGGAGCAGTGGAATGGAAATAGCTTTGATCGCAGTGGCCAGCACTTTCGGGCTTCTGTCGCGGGTAAATTCCGTCACAAGAGCTGCCTTCACGCCCGTCAGACCTGCAGCCTTGCGCAACAGATTGCCGAAGCTCAGCTTTGTATCCTGCCGAGCAATATCGCTTTCCAGTCGCTCGATAGTTCGTCCAGGAACAAGATCGAGCGTCAGAAATGCCTTTCCATGTTTCTGCAAGCTGTCGCGCAGAGCTGCGGAATGCGCATAGATGAGACTACCCTCAACCCCACCGCGTGTAATGACAAACTCGCCCTGTGTCGCGCCTGCATGGGAAGTTGCGATAACAGACTTCACCGGTTCACCGGCGAAGCGTTCAGCAAAGAAGTCGCTCCAGGCAACGTCAAAACCGCAATTTGCGGGTTGAAACGGTGCTATATCGATTGACCTTCGCTGAAACTCATTGATCCAGAGGCCGTTGGAACCGAGCTTCGGCCAGCTGCCACCGCCAAAAGCAAAGAGCGCGGCATCACATGTAATCGTCTGAACACCGTCGGGGTTCTCGATCTTGAGACTATTGCCCTCGAAGCCAATCCAGCGATGTCGGGTGAGAATGCGAACACCCTGATCTTCCAGACGTTTTCCCCAAGCCCGCAAAAGCGGAGACGCTTTCATCGCTTTGGGAAAGACACGACCGGATGAGCCGACAAATGTCTCGGCACCCAATTCATCCGCCCAGGCACGTAATTCGGTCGGGCCGAAAGCCGTCAAGGCTGGCAATATACGGTCACTGCTTGAGCCGAAGCGTTTCGCGAAAGTTGCAAAATCTTCCGAATGCGTAATGTTCAGCCCTGACTTTCCGGCAAGCAGGAACTTGCGGCCAACTGTCGGCATCTGCTCGTAGACCATCACGCGATAGCCTCGCGCTGACAGTCTTTCGGCGGCCATCAGACCAGATGGCCCGCCTCCGAGAATGGCAATATTGCCTTCAGGCATCACGGTATCAGCCTCGCCGCAGTATTAATCCTGCTTCTCCAGCATTTCCTTAACTGTGGTCGCCAACTGCTTGAGTGAGAACGGCTTTGGCAGGAATCCGAACTTGGCATCAGCTGGAAGATTGCGTGCAAAGGCATCCTCCGCGTAACCCGACACGAAGATGAATTTGATATCAGGATACGTCTTGCGAAGCTCACGCAGCAGTGTCGGGCCATCCATTTCGGGCATGACGACATCCGATACGACGATATCCACCTCACCGCCAAGTTCTGCCATGACTTCAAGCGCTTCGACACCGGAAGCCGCTTCGTGGACTGTATAACCGCGTGACTGGAGTGCGCGCACGCCGCCCATACGGACCGCGTCTTCGTCTTCCACCAGGAGAACGGTCGCGGAACCGGAAAGATCGGTTGCTTTCTCGACCTTCTTTTCCTTCACGACAACCGGCGCATCGTCGGCGCGTTTTTCCTCGATGAGGCGCGGCAGGAAGATCTTGAATGTCGTGCCTTTTCCAACCTCGGAATCACAATAGATGAAGCCACCGGTCTGTTTAATGATCCCGTAGACCATCGACAGCCCAAGGCCCGTACCCTTGCCCACTTCCTTCGTCGTGAAGAACGGCTCGAAAATCTTTTCGAGCACATCCGCAGGAATACCCGTCCCGGTGTCTTCCACTTCGAAGACCACATAGTCCGCTTCCGGAAGATCGCGATAATGCAGCTTTGCGACTTCCTGCGCCGACACGTTACGGGTGCGCAACGTGATTTCGCCGCCGTCCGGCATGGCATCACGTGCATTGACCGCGAGATTGACAGCAACCTGTTCGAACTGTCCGAGATCGGCCTTGACCGGCCAGAGATCACGTCCATGATCGATCTTCAGCTCTATATCCTTGCCGACAAGGCGAGCCAGAAGCATACGCAGATCTGCAAGAACGTCGGTCAGGTCGAGCACTTCCGGACGAAGCGTCTGACGGCGCGAGAAGGCCAACAACTGGCGCACGAGCGAGGCCGCGCGATTGGCGTTCTGCTTGATGTTCATAATGTCCGGGAAGGACGGATCGGATGCGCGATGGTTGGTCAGCAGCAGGTCCGACGACATGATGATCGCCGTCAGAACGTTGTTGAAGTCGTGCGCAATACCACCTGCAAGCTGGCCGACAGCCTGCATCTTCTGGCTCTGCGCCATCTGGTTTTCAAGGGCTTTCTGCTCGGTTGTTTCGACAGCCGAGATAATCGCCGCTTCTTCGGCGCGCTCGCCGCCCAGATCAGTGACAGGGCTCATATAAAAGCGGATGTGCCGCTCTTCGTTGCCCGGCAACACCGTATCAACAGGCGAAATGCTTGCCTGTCCTGCAAAGGCTGCGGCAAGCGCTCTGTTGAAGGTCTCGCGGTCGCGTTCATGCACGACAATTTCAAGCTTCGCATTGCCGTCAATCGCATCGCGATCGACAACAGGGGCGAAAATATCGAGGAAGCGCGCATTGGTGCGCAGTATATGTCCGGCAGAATCAACCGCAGCGATGGCCATCGGAGCCGAATTGAAGAAACGCGTGAAGCGCACTTCTGCGGAACGCAGCGCCATTGATGAATCTTCGCCCTCCGCACGATCCAGAACGATGGTACGGCTCGTACCGCGCGTTCCATCACGCGCAGCCTGGACACGGTGATAGAAGCGAACGGCGAGGCTCTGTCCGTTCCGCTTGATCAGATCAAGATCGATGACAGTGTTGCGGCTTGTGCCCGGCTCGGCTTTCACCGCCTTGATGAGCGCCATTCCACTGCCTGCCACTATATCGTTGAGTGTCAACGATCCCGGTGTGAACTGGGTCAGATCGACACCGAGCCACTCTGCAAGCGTCGCATTGAGGTAGATGATCCGGCCGGAAGGGTCGGCAGAAAAGAACCCGGCTGGCGCGTGATCGAGGTGATTGATCGCTTCCTGCAGCTCCTGAAAGAAGCGCTCCTGCTCCGCACGCTCGTCGGAAATATCGGCAATCTGCCACGCGACGAGCGGGCTTTTGAATTCGTGTCCGGCTTCAACGGGACGCGCCTTGATGCGATACCAGACAGGCGCCAGCGAGCCATGCCCCTCACGGGAAAGGCCGCCGGAAAGACGCACTTCCTCCTGTGCCGACAGACCATCGCGAACGGCATTCGTCAGACGGTATATGGCATCGGATGCCGCGGGTTCTGCCGTCAATACATTATCGAGCGAACGGACTCCTTCGGCATTCGCAACACCAGTCATGACGGCATAAGCCTGATTGGCATAAACGATCTGGCCGCGCGCGTCGGAAATGACAGTCCCTTCCGGCTGCGAATCCATAAAGGAATGAGCGAGGTCCTGTTCACCGTTCTTCTGGCTGAATTGAATGAGACCCGTTGCTGCGCCGAAAAGGTAGAATACGCCGACCATCGACAGAACGCCCATAAGAACGAGGGCGAATCCATCTCCAAGCCGGTCGCGGAACACAAAATAGGCGATTGCGGCGACCGTAAGCAGAATACCGGCGATCAGCAGGCGAAGAGCTCCGCTGCGATTGCGCTTGGGCATTACGAGCGGTTTCGGGTAAGCGTTGTCCGTCTGTCGCGACATCAAGCCTGCTGCCCTTTCATGTTGCGTGGCCGAGCACCAACAGGCATCCGGGTGTCCCGGGTGCCATGCATTTTTTCGATCAGCCAAGACGTCATTTCAATCATCCGCATATCCGATTTTCTCGAATGCACTTTTCCGCACAGTTCAGCTCTCACGTGGGAACACGCAGCCAATATGTCAGGGTATATCCGATTCGCAGAATGCTTTAATCGGCGAGCAGTACAAGCATTGCCGTACTGAAACGGTGCAAATTGGACTTTTTTGCACCGTTTTGCCTGGGGATCATATATTTCTCGCATTTCCAAGAAACATTCCCAAGGCTTAGAAATTCAACTACTGTACCAATCATGTGATGATGCGGAGTGCCGGGGGAAGCGCAGTCTCCATTCGCCGCAGGTTTTTCGTTTATTGTATAAGAGGGTATCCGCATGAAGGAATGGCTCAGCGGCATCGTTGGAGAGAGTGCGGCTAATATTGTTGGCTTCATCCTAATATTTGCGATCATTCTTGGCGGAATTTTCGTTGTTCTCAGTATCATTCGCCGTTTCAGCGGCGGTACTTTCGTTTCCAACGGGCGTACGCGACAGCCGCGCCTTTCGGTGATGGACGCAGCAGCGGTCGACAGCCGACGCAAGCTCGTGCTTATTCGCCGCGACGACGTGGAACATCTCCTGCTCATCGGCGGGCCAACCGATGTTGTGGTGGAACAGAATATTGTCATGGAATCGCGGGCTCATGCGCGTGTGCAAGCTTCACGCATCGAGCCTGAACATATCGAACGCTTCAAGCAGCACGAAGCAACCCTGACCAATGACAAGGCGGAGCGCCCTGCTCTCTCACTGCAAACACCGCAGGCCGAAGAGAAGGACGAAGCGATCCAGATCACCTCCGCAATTGAAGCACCGGTCTACCGCAAGCCTGAGCCAGCACGAGAAGAGCCGGTCCAGCAGGCTGCTGCACCTGTTCGTGTGCCGCCGCAGGCGCCGACGGCACCAATCCCGCCGCGACCACCTGTCGAGCAGAAATCCGCTCAACCACCCCAACCACGGCCTCAACCGCGCCCGGCGCCGAACTATCCGCCGCAGCCACGCACCGTATTGCCGCCCCGCCCCGCGCAAGCACAGCCGCAGTCAACACGTGCACATCCGGCCTATCCATTGAGCCAGGTTTCGCGCGGCGTTCTGAGTTCAACCTCGTCCGGTGCGACCGCCACTGCAGCCGGTGTTGCCGCCGCCGCATCGGTTGCTTCAGCAAATCTTGGCAGCATCGTTCCCGAGCGTGAAACAACGGTTGCGGATAAATCTCCTCCGGTCGATGTAACCGGACCTACAGTCTCTTTGACTGCAGCTCCGGCATTCAGCGCCCCTTCGGAACCGGAGCGCGTCGAGCCTGAAATCGTGGTTGCCGAGTCAAAGCCTGTAGCAACAGAGGCCGTAGCAGTAGAAACGCCGAGCGATAATCTGGCCGATCTCGGCGGTGCATTGCACGAAGCAATTGCTGCAGACGTCAATTCGGAGAGCGCCGCCAGCGATGACGCCAAGGACGCGATCTCATTCGATACTGAATTCTTCGAGAATGAGCTTCTAAGCTCACTTGATATTTCCGCAACGGACGACGTTGTCGAAGACAAGGCGAAGGATGATATCGAAGATGAAATGGAAAAGCTTCTCGGTGAATTGACCAAGGATGAAACTCGCAGAAGCTGAACTTCCGGCCAAAATTTGTCTCAATACAAAGAAAATAGGCTGCGGAAACCGCAGCCTATAAATTTTCAAACCGTCTCGAAGCTTAGTCGTCGCGATAGACTTTCTCACGACGCTCATGGCGCTCCTGCGCTTCGATAGATAGCGTAGCGATCGGACGCGCATCAAGCCGCTTCAAGCTGATAGGTTCTCCCGTTTCCTCGCAGAAGCCGTATGTTCCTTCATCAATGCGGCTCAATGCTGCGTCGATTTTGGAGATCAATTTGCGCTGTCTGTCGCGAGCACGTAGCTCAATTGCCCGATCCGTTTCGGAGGATGCCCTGTCCGCCAGGTCCGGGTGGTTTGCATTTTCCTGCTGTAGCGCCTCAAGCGTTTCACGCGCTTCTCGCAGAATATCATTCTTCCATGCGACCAGTTTCGCGCGGAAGTAAGACTTCTGCCGCTCATTCATGAACGGCTCGTCTTCAGTGGGCCTATAGTCAAGGTCAATCAATTCACTCATTCTGAATTACCCCACATCTAGGAGACGCGAGCGGTTATATAGTTCCATAGCAACAAGGACACAACATCAAACAACCGTATCCCACTACTTTTTAGTGCATCAATTTTGTATGATTTTGCATCAAAATTATGCAATTCAAAACTGCACGCAAAAAATTGCTCTTTGGACTTTCAGAATAACTTCAATCAATTGCCAATAAAGTGGGTATATTTTCCAGTCACTGTCACCATCAACCTATGGAAGCATAATCAGCCCAATAATTAGGCATGTGGCACCTGTAAATAATGCTGACAGACATCAAAAAATCGGGAGAATGGACCACCGGAGCGCTCAATTGCGCTCGAAATATGGTCGAAAATGCTCACAAAACACAGCTTGGAACGTTACAGATGAGTCGTTTGCTTCTCCTTAGACATGCTAAAGCCGTGTGGGCGAAACCTGGAATGAAGGATTTTGACCGCCCTCTTGATCAGGAAGGCAAAGCTTCGCTCGACCGGCTTGCAAGGACGATGAAGTCAATCGATCTTTATCCTGATCGGGTGGTTCTTTCCGGTTCATGTAGGACGCGAGAAACCGCGTTAGGCATTATTGAACGTCTGGGTATCGAGGTCGAAACCATCGTCGACGATACGATCTATAGCGGCGGCGCGGCTGACTACATGCAAGCTATACGTGAACATGGCGATGTGCCGACGCTGTTGCTCGTGGGACACAATCCCAGCATAGAGGATCTGGCGCTGGCCTTATGTGGCGATGGCAACAAGGATGGCCTCTTGAAGCTCCGGGCAGGTTTTCCCACTGCCGCACTGGCAAATATTACATTTCCTGCCTCACTGGGCGAACTCGAACGTGGAGCAGGCTATCTCGAAAGCTTCATACTACCCCAGTAGATTTTCCGTAAGTGCACCAACATTCCTTGCCAAGACCGCTGACACAACCCTATCTATACCGCTGACAGATCATTGAATTCGGCGAGGATTAATTGGCTAAGCTGACAAGTATCGGCGACGAAGCGAAGATCGCACTGGATACGCTGGCAGATCGTGCGACCGGGCTTTTGTCTCCATCATTGCGGCTCGGTGTGACTGGTTTGTCGCGTGCCGGAAAGACGGTCTTCATCACGGCTCTCGTTCACAACATGCTGCATGGCGGCAGGCTTCCAATGTTCGAGGCCTATAAATCTGGCCGCATTTCACGCGCGCTGCTCGAACCGCAGCCCGATGATGCAGTCCCCCGCTTTCAATATGAAGAGCATCTGTCGGCTTTGATTGATGAGCGTATCTGGCCGGACTCCACGCGCGCAATCTCGCAATTGCGCCTGACAATCGAATATGAATCCGCTTCTGCCTGGGGGCGCTGGTTGTCACCGGGCAAGCTTTCGGTCGATATTGTGGATTATCCCGGAGAATGGCTGCTGGATCTGCCTTTGCTGGGCAAATCCTATGCTGAATTCAGCGCGGACTCCTTTGCTCTGGCCCATGAACCGACGCACAAGGATCTGGCTCAGGATTGGATCACCGAAGCTTCACTCATCACCTCTTCCGAAAAGGCAGATGAACTGACCGCACAGCGTCTGGCCAAGAGTTTTACGGCTTATTTGCGTGCAGGCAAAGCCGATGAGCGTGCATTATCGACCTTGCCGCCGGGGCGTTTCCTGATGCCGGGCGATCTCGAGGGTTCACCGGCACTGACATTTGCCCCGCTTCCCGACCTGAAACCGGACGATCTGAAGGCCGGTTCTCTGGGCGCAATGATGGAGCGGCGCTACGAAGCCTATAAAACCTATGTCATCAAGCCCTTCTTTCGCGAACATATTGCGCGGCTCGACCGGCAAATTGTGCTTATCGACGCCATGCAGGCAATGAATGCCGGTGGCGCGGTCGTTGCCGACCTCGAACGTGCACTCACCGATATCCTGTCCTGCTTCCGACCGGGACGCTCTAACCTGCTAACCGGGCTGATCCAGCGACGGATCGGCCGGATTCTCGTGGCTGCAACGAAGGCCGACCATCTGCATCATGAAAGTCATGACCGTCTGCAAGCCATCGTGCGCCGTCTCGTGGAACGGGCTATAGAGCGCGCCGATTTTTCCGGAGCAGATATTGATGTCCTCGCAATGGCTGCCGTGCGCGCCACGCGCGAGGCAACCGTTACACAAGGTAAGGAAACTCTGCCCGTCATCGTCGGCACACCGCTGAAAGGCGAAAAGATCGACGGTGAAGTATTCGATGGCGAAACCGAAACAGCTATATTTCCCGGCGACTTACCGAAGAATCCCAATGCGATTTTTGAAAAGTCCTTTGCGCAGGATGATCCAGCCATTCGTTTCGTCCGTTTCCGGCCACCCCGGCTTGAACGTACCGCCGAAGGCATCACGTTGTCCCTGCCCCACATAAGGCTGGATCGTGCCTTGCAGTTTCTGATTGGGGATCGTCTCGCATGACAGAGAAGACACCACGCAAACCAGCTTCCTTTACGGTAAGCCAGCCCTCCGCCCGCACAGAAACAGTGGATGAAGCGCCGCGCCGTCCTCGTGCAGTGCGGGACCTTGATGTTGTTGTCGCCCAACCAGATGTTTTTGCATTGAGCGAGGAAGAGGCGGCAGAGCTGGAAATCCTCGATCCGTCGTTTGAAGCGCCTGAACGCAAGGGCTGGTCGCTCAGCAGAATACTTTTCGGTGCACTCGGTATCCTTGTTTCATTCGCCATCGGCATCTGGACCGAAGACCTTATCCGAGCGCTATTTTCCCGCGCGGATTGGCTGGGCTGGACGGCTCTAGGTGTTGCGATAATTGCGCTTGCCGCCTTTATCGCCATCGTCGTTCGCGAACTGGTCGCATTACGCCGCCTCGCTTCGGTGCAGCACCTTCGCAAGGACGCGGCAGATGCCGCAGAGCGGGACGATATGGCCGCGGCCAGAAAGGCAGTGGACGCCTTGCGCTCAATTGCGGCGGGCTTGCCGGAGACGGCACGCGGACGACAGCTTCTGGACGGTCTGACAGACGATATCATTGACGGCCGAAACCTGATCCAGCTTGCCGAAACAGAAATCCTTCGCCCCCTCGACCGTGAAGCACGCACACTTATTCTGAATGCTTCAAAGCGGGTTTCGATTGTCACGGCAATCAGCCCACGTGCGCTGGTCGATATCGGTTACGTCATTTTTGAATCAGCTCGGCTGATCCGCCGACTGTCACAACTTTACGGTGGTCGTCCTGGCACGCTAGGCTTTCTGAAACTTGCCCGCCGGGTCATTGCCCATCTGGCCGTGACAGGAACGCTGGCCATGGGGGACAGCGTGATCCAGCAGCTCGTCGGCCATGGTCTTGCGTCCCGGTTATCGGCCAAGCTCGGTGAAGGCGTCGTCAACGGACTCATGACGGCGCGCATCGGGATTGCCGCCATGGATGTGGTGCGTCCGTTTCCATTCAATGCGGAAAAACGCCCCGGCATCGGCGACTTTATCGGCGATCTCGTGAAGATCAACGGCGAACGACCGGATAAAAAGCATCCCGGAAAATAGCGGTTTATTTCCGAAGCATTAACCATTCGCGACGATTATGGATAGATAGAAATCTGCGCCAGAATCGAGCGACCAGATGTATCGGCACACTCCCCTGAACCGTGCCCTTCTCTGTCAATCGGCTTATGGCAACGTCGGCAAATCCGACGGTTTGCGAGGCGCGACCAGCTTTTGGTCGTGACATGCTGGAAAACAACGATTAGGAATGACGTCCGATCAAGGTCGTGAATCCGGGACAGAGCTGAATATGAAGAATTGCATCGCCGCCTGCCTGACGCTGCTGCCCGTGTCATTTTCCGCTGCGCCGGTTCTGGCCGCTGACAAGGACAAACAGTTCTTTCAAACGATCGAAGGCCAATGGTCAGGCCCGGGTGAAATCGTCGCCGGGAAATACAAAGGCACGAAGTTCGTCTGCAATCTCGCCGGGTCGACCCCGGATGAAGATATTGGCATGACACTCGACGGCACCTGCCGCGTCGGTGTCTTTTCGCAGCCGATGAAGGCCACCGTCACGCGTGTCGGGTCCGCTTATTCCGGCAAGTTCAATGATGGTGCAGCGGGCAAAGGCCTTGATGTTACGTCGGGTTCCGTCAGTGGAAACAAGGTTGTTTTCGGCCTGAACCGCAAGCAGCTCAATGGTGCGATGCTGGCACGTGTCTCCGATCCGAACACGATGAACGTGACGGTTTCGGTGCGGGTCGACAAGGAACTGGTTCCGGTCATCGGCATGAGCCTGAAGCGCGTCGATAATATCGCTGTCGGCAGTATCGCCAAGAACTGACCGGAACGCTATTCACGCCACCAGCCCGCATCCGTGCGGGCTTTTTCTATTCCGGATTGCTCTATCCCGGCATTCCAGTCCGCAACGGCCTTGCCTGCAATTTCGAGAGACGGTGCAATATCGCTCAGGGGCACGAGGACGAAAGCCCGCTCGTGCATACGCGGATGCGGAAGCTCGAGAGCGGAATCCGCCATGACGACAGTCTCTCCGGCATCATCCTGCATTGCCAGTATGTCGATATCGATGATGCGCGGGCCCCATCTTTCAAGCCTGACACGCTTCAAAGAACGCTCCACATCAAGGCAGGTCGCAATCAACTCCAATGGCTGCAACGACGTTTCTATCTCTGCACAGGCATTGTGAAACCACGCCTGATCCGTCTTCCCCCATGGCGGCGTGCGATAGACTGCCGAAACCGCAACGACATCTGTGTCGGCTCGTTCGTCCAATATACGCAACGCCTTGCCCATCGAAGCGACAGGATCATCGATGTTTCCGCCAAGCCCCAGCCAGGCACGATAATGTCTGCCTGTAGTCACTGCGGATAAACCACCGTCACTTCAACATGGTCCAATACGCCCGGAACAGGTGCATTCGGCTTGCGGACGGTAATTTCTGCGCGCTTTACCTGCGGAAACCGGGCAGTCATTGCCTTGGCCACGTCGAGAGCCAGCGTCTCGATCAGATAGCGCTGACGACCGGTGATGATGTCTTCAATGACAGCAAAGGCGATACCGTAATGCACGGTGCCGTCGATATCGTCATTCTCCAGCGCATTGCCCGGATCGACATCAAGGATAGCATCGACGTAAAAACGCTGACCGAGCTTGTGCTCTTCATCGAAAACGCCGTGATGCGCGAAAAACGCGCAGTTCATCATTCGGATCGTGTACACGGCTTCACTTTCTATTTTCACTGCGTCTGGATTGCAGGATATCATCTGCAACGGCAAGTGCATCTCTATTAAAAGCGACATTGTGAACACGGAAGATGTCGGCACCTGCCAAACGCAGTGCGACAGACGTTGCCGCAGTTCCTATGTCGCGGTCGAGCGGATTGTCCCTGCCCGTCATGCCGCCGATAAAGCGTTTGCGCGACGTGCCGACGAGCAACGGAAATCCGAATTTCTGCAATTCGCCTGCTCTCGCCAGCAGCGCAATATCCTCATCCTTGTTCTTGCCGAAACCAAAACCGGGATCGAGTACGATGCGGGTTTCTTCAATGCCTGCCTTTTTCGCTATATCCAGTGAAGCATCCAGGAACGAGAACTGGTCCTCGATGACATCAGCAAGAACGGGTCGATCCCTGCTGGTATGCATGATGACCAGCCCTGCGCCGCTCCTTTTGGCGACATGAGCGATTTCTGGTTCTCGTTGTAGCCCCCAGACATCATTGACGATATGTGCCCCGGCACTAACTGCCGCCTGCGCTGTTGCTGCGCGGTAAGTGTCGATGGAGATGATGCAATCGTATTTTTTCACCAACGCTTCGATGACCGGGACAACGCGCGCGATTTCCGTTTCGGAATCGATCGCAGCAGCTCCGGGCCGGGTCGATTCTCCGCCAACATCAATGATCGTCGCTCCATCGGCAAGCATCTGACCGGCCACTTCGACGGCCCTTTCCAGCTCATTGTGGTGGCCGCCATCGGAAAATGAGTCTGGCGTGACATTCAATATGCCCATGATCACGGACTTTTCCCCCAGACGAAGGCTTCTTCCATGAGCAACGTGCCATTCTTTCGTCATAGCGAAATGTTCCTGTGTCATTTCCTTGGGCTGTTTACCTGGGGCATTTCATTGCGGCGAGGTTGCAACCAACCTCGCCTGAAGTCATTTTGTGAAGGGCGTTATAGTTCTCTTGACGATTGCATGCCATGCTCACGGCAATAAAAAGAGAATTTCTTACTGGTTTTAGAAAGAGGTGCCAGGACATGAATTTGAGGAAGAAGGTTCTGGCTCTCAGTGCAGTTCTTGCCATCGTAGCTCCCCAAGCGGAAGCCGCCGCGATCTTTCGCGAATTCAGCTACTATACCGTGAGCGGCAAAACGGCAGCGGACCTCGACAAGGCTCTTTCCCGCAATGGCCCCTTCCTCAAGAAGACTGGTCAGCATCATCCCGGTGCCGCTGAAATCCGTTTCGATGCGAAGGTACGTTATGGTCGCGCGCCCGGGAAAGCCTGCAAGGTGCAGGACGTTTATGTAAACGTTCACGCAAAGGTCTCCCTGCCCCGCTGGAAACAGCGCCGCAAGGCCACGCCGGAACTGGCGCTGATCTGGGATACCCTGTTGCAGGATATTCGCCGCCACGAAGAGAGTCACATCGTCATTGCCCGCAGCTTTGCAAGCCAGATGGAACGGGAAATACGCGGACTGCGCACCCGCACGGATTGCTCTGTGCTTCGCGCTGACATCGACAAAGTGACTGCACGCCTTATGGAAGCGCATGATAAGGAGCAACAACGGTTTGACCGGGTTGAGACGATCAATTTCGAAAACCGCTTTGCACGCTTGCTGACTTATCGCATGGAGCGCGCCCAGCAGGCTTCCAAACAACAGTAGTGCCGAACTATCTCAATTCGCGGCGTATAGCCTGCGTCATCAATGCTGCTTCATGGAACCCTGACAGGATAAGTTTCAGCTTGCCCGGATAGTGGCAAGCATCGCCGATAGCGTAGACCTTCGGACTTGAAGTTCTGAAGGTCTCGGGACTAACAGCCAGCATGTTGCCCGTCTTGATTAAGGAAATTTCGGCCAGAGGGTCGGGACGGATAACCTGTCCATCGAGACCGAAAGCACCAAGACCGGATGCAATCACCGCTGTCCGTGCTTCAAGCTTGTCGCCATTGCTAGTGTCAACAGCCACGCCGTCATCATCGACCGCGATGCTGACCGCGATCTTGTTGAAATGAAAAACAGGATTATATGGCGCGATCTGCTTGAGAAGCCTTTCGACAAGCTCCTCACCCATGATTTCAGGAAACCCGGGCACGTCGTAAATCGGCTTGTCGGCATAGAGTGCCGTACATTGACCACCGGGCCGATCACTGGCATCAATGAGATGGCACCTGAAACCGAACAGCCCAAGCTGAAAAACGGAAAAGAGTGCAACAGGCCCGCAGCCGATAATGACAATATCATTCTGCGGTTCGGCGCCCATCACATCACCATCTCTTTCAAAACTTAATTCTGGCGTTCGGGCACCTGCACGACAAGGCCGTCAATATCGTCAGAAACCCGGATCTGACACGAGAGGCGTGAAGTAGGACGAACTTCATAAGCGAAGTCCAGCATGTCCTCTTCCATCGCGTCAGGTCCGCCGACAGTGTCCGTCCAGTCTTCATCAACATAGACATGGCAGGTTGCACAGGCGCAAGCACCGCCACATTCCGCATCAATGCCCGGAATGCCATTGCGAATGGCAGCTTCCATCACGCTTGACCCGTTGTCGGCTTCGACTTCGGTCCGTGTCGCGCCATCAGCTGATACGAATACGATCTTCGTCATTTTTATTCCTTGAAACACGCAAGTTTCGCGCGATCTTCATCCTGAGCGCCCGTCACTGCCTTCGCAGGGAAACGCAAATAAACTCGGAATGGCAGATACGGCGTTCTGCAATTAGTTTCAACCTTGACCGCGCCCGCGCCCACAACTGCGCCAATATGCCGTGCATCGACGACGAGTTTCCCTGCCTGATAAACCCGACAGTTGGGCCCAAAACCCGAAAACTCTTCCTTGCCGTCTGCGGAAACTGCATCATATGATGTGAATTGAGGAACGGTTAGGAATGACGGACAGAATCCAGCGCTACAGTGCATGCAATCATGAAATGAAATTCAGTCATCCAGACACTCTATACGGGTATTCTTGTTAATAAACTTGTAGAGCTTTCCTGGATGAAGGAAACGGTCCGGATCGATTTCCACAACTTGCTGGTAAATGCGGGAAGCCCGGAAATGTCGAATTTTCATGAATTGAGCCGGTTTCCGTTAACCTTGTATTTAAAGTTTTAGGTATCGGCAGAAGAGGCCTATTTCCTTAACAAGCCCGAGCCGATACGATGCAAAATGGCGGAGAAAGTTTTGTAACGGCCTTTTTATGGTCCGGCCGTCGCAGTAATGAGTACGAGGTAGGCAAACAATGGCTTCCAAATCCAAGGCACAGAAGCTCGACCTTGAGGTTGAAAAGGCGCTGGAACAGGCACTCGATATCGATTTCGGTGACGATCTTGATATCGACATGGACTTGAGTGCGTTCGATGAAGGCTTCTCCGTCGATGATCTGGAAGAACAGATTTCGCGCGCGGCTGAAGAACTTGTTGCTGAGCAGAAGACCAAGACGGTAGAGCCCGTTGCCGTTTCCCCTGTGGAAACTGCTGCAAAAGTGGCCACCATCACCACTGCCTCGGTGATTGCAACGCCTGCAGCGCCGCCGGTCCCGCCGGTTGTGAAAGCTGCCGGACCAGTTTCGCAAGGTACGGCCAACGTTCAGCACAAGCCTGCCAACACCTCGAAGGTCGCAACGCCCGCGCCCGAACCTGTTGTCAGCAAGCCTGTTTCCGCTGCACCTGTTGCAACCGCCGCCACCGTTGCATCCCCTACCTTCACGCCGGCCAATGACGATTCCCGCAGTGAAAAAGCGATTATCGCCGCTCCGCGCCGTGCGACGGAAAACTCCTCTAAGCTTTTCTGGACGACAACTGCAATCAGCGTGCTCTGGGCCGCTGGCGGCGTCGCCCTGAGCAAAGCCATCAATCCTGATGTCTTTTCGACCCTGCAAGCCACCAAGGACTTTTTCACCTCGCCCGCCGGCCTCGGCGTCGTTGCGGGTGTAGCATTGCCGGTCGCCATGTTCTGGGGCTTCGCGCAACTCGTAAAACGCGCGCAGGAAATGCATACGGCAGCACGCAGCATGTCGGAAGCTGCGATGCGCCTGCTCCAGCCGGAAGCCGTATCCGGTGATCGCGTTTCTACCCTCGGACAGGCAGTGCGCCGCGAAGTCGCCGCCATGAACGAAGGCATCGAACGCACCTTGGCTCGTGCCGTCGAGCTGGAAACGCTCGTTCAGTCCGAAGTCAATCAGCTTGAGCGTGCTTATAGCGACAATGAAGTTCGCATTCGTTCGCTCGTCAGCGATCTGGGCAATGAGCGTGAAGCTGTTGTCAGCCATGCCGAACGGGTACGTTCATCGATCTCCGGTGCGCATGAGCAGCTTAAGGAAGAACTTTCCAGCGCGTCCAACATCATCCGCGACAATGTTCTGTCTGCCTCGCAGCAGCTGAGCACCCTGCTCGGCGAATCCGGTGAACGCCTGATCGGCAGCATCAACGAAAGCGGCGGCGCTATTGCCGAGGCCATTGAAACCCGCACCGGTGACATCGGCTCCCGCATCACGACTTCGGGCGAAGCTTTTGCAAACCTGCTCGATACGCGCATTGCAACGCTTGATGAACAGTCGCGCACTGTATCGGACCGCCTGACGGAAGCTCTGGACGAACGCACGACCGGTATTGCCAATCTGCTCGGCGGTGCAACGCAATCCATGGTCAGCGAATTCGACACCCGTCTTGCAAACCTCGAAAGCACCCTTTCCGAGCGTGGCCGGTCGCTTCTGTCCGAATTCGAAGCCCGTGCGCATGCTCTCGACAGCAGCACTGAGAAGCTCAATGCAGCTCTCGAAACCCGTTCGCGCCAGATCAACGAAAACCTCATCGCTCGTACTCGTGAAATCGCAGAGACCTTCTCCAGCGGTCGCACGTCTCTGAGCACGATGATCGACGAAACCAAGACAAAGATCGGCGAAGATCTGACATCTATCGGCGAAAGCGTCGGCAATATTCTTGGCGAAAAGGCCGATGCCTTTGCAGGCAAGCTTGCCGAAAGCCGTGATGTTCTGGCTGCTTCGCTGGAAGGCGAAACGGAACGCGTTTCCTCCGTCATCCGCGGTCATGCCGATACGCTTGCTGCACGCACGAGCGATATCGAGAATGCCGTTAACGTCAGCGCATCTGCCCTCAACACCGTTGCCGATAGTCATGCGGCAATTCTGGAAGAGCGGACCAACGCATTGCGCGAGACAATGGCAAGCCATTCCGCACTGCTTGATGCAAGCTTTGCAGACCACGCTCGTTCGCTGGAAGAGCGCGCCACCACGCTTCATGGTGTCATCGCGGGCAATCAAGCCATGCTTGCTCAACTGATGGATGAGCGTGCCGCCGCAATGCGCGATAACTTCAACGAAAACCGTGAGGTTCTCGCTCGCACTTTCGATGAGCGCGTAAATTCGCTACAGGCGCTCATCACTGATAATCAGAACACGCTCGCACGCATTCTCGATGAACGTGCAAGCAGCATGACTGATTCCATTGGTGCCGGTCGCGATGCATTTGTTGCCGCCTTGGGCGAACATGTTCGTCAGGTCGAAGAGCGCACGAGCGGCCTTCATAACGTCCTGAACGATCACAACAATGCCCTCTCCGGCATTCTGGACGGTCACGAGCGCACAATTGAAACGCGTGCTGCCGAAATCCGCTCGACCCTGAGTGAGAGCACGACATCGCTGAGCCAGACGCTGCAGGATCACAGTGATATCCTGGAACAGCGCACGACCAACCTTCACAACGCAATTGCCGACAGCAGTTCGACCATCAGCCGCGCATTCGAAGGCCAGACCGGCATTATCGAAGAACGCACACAGACGATGGAAAAGGCACTCACCATCGGCGTCGACAATGTCCGTCGTGCACTCGAACAGAGCGCTGGCATCGTTGCTGGCACGCTGCGCGAGAAGATCGGCGAAGCCGCGAGCACGCTTTCGGCTGAAGCAGCCAAGGCTGGTGAAGCTCTGGACGGCTTCGGCGAAGCATTCAGCGCTCGCCTGATCGATAATCTGTCTGGGACGGAAGCACGTCTCGGCGACCGCGCCGACGCGATTGCCGGTCGTCTTGGTGAGATCGAAAGCCGCCTCACCGGCGAGCTTGGCTCAATCGAAGCCCGCATCGCCAACACGGCAAGCAGAACCAGCGAAACGCTTGCTGGTCACAGCGAAGCCTTCGCTGCAAGCGTCGCCGACAACCTTGCTGGCACCGAAACGCGCCTCAATGAACGCGCCAGCGCTATTGCCAGCGGTCTTGAAGCAATCGAAAGCCGCCTCACCGGCGAACTTAGCTCGATTGAAGCGCGGATTGCCGATACGGCTTCCAAGACGAGTGAAACGCTTGCAGGCCATAGCGAGTCCTTCTCGGCCAGCGTTGCCGACAATCTCGCTGGTACCGAAACGCGCCTCGCTGAGCGTGCTGACGCGATTGCAACCCGTCTCGGTGATATCGGCTCGCGCATCACGATGGAACTCGGCTCCGTCGAGGCTCGTATTGCACAGGTAACCGACACGACTGCGGTGACGTTGGAAGAACGTACTCGTGAGCTCAATGCCGTTCTCGCTGCCCGTTCGCAGGAAATCACCAAGATCCTCAACGATACTGCAGAACCGCTTGTACAGCGGCTTGCTGATAGCGGTCGTGGACTGGCGCAGCAGCTTGAAGAAGCAACCCATGCCGCAACAGATAGGCTTCGTTCGGAAAACGCCGCTCTGGTCAATGCGCTTGCAAGCCGCACAGCGGAAACAATTGCCGCTGTTCAGCAGGCCAAGACCGGTCTTTCCGACAATGTCAGCGAACTGATCGATCGTCTTGCAGCCTCCAACGGCGAACTGGGCAAGTTGATCGACACTGCAACGCGCAATCTCACCGATATCGATGGTCGCCTTGTCGACACGACGTCGAGCTTCGTTGAGAACACCAACCGTGCAGCGCAGATGTTCCAGGCCTCCACGGGCCTGATTGACGGCAATATCGGTACGCTGCGCGCTATCTCCGACAGCACGCTGTCGCAGATCGCAGACATCGCCGACCGTTTCGAAGAGCACGGAAAGGTTCTCTCTTCGGCTTCCGACATGATCAACACGGCCCAGAACGGCCTTGTCAGCACGCTTGAAGATCGCCATCAGGCGCTCGACAAACTGGCATCCGGTCTCGTCGAGAAGTCGGAAGGCGTGGAAAAGCTGATGCAGTCCTTCGAAGGGCTGGTGACCTCCGCATTCCAGCGCGCCGAAGGCCAGACCCGTTCGTCTGCCGAGAAGATGCGGGAAAGCGTTTCGGAAATCGTTGAACAGGCAGCACAGAAGTTCTCTGCAGCAACCGACGATATTCGCCGCACTGCAAGCGAAATTCGAAACGAGCTCAACACGACCCGTGGCGAACTGAAGCGTGGCGTTCTCGACATGCCTGCCGAGGCCAAGGAAACAACGACCGCTATGCGCAAAGCCGTGAGCGAGCAGATCAATGCGCTCAAGGAACTGGCCGAAATCGTCAATAAGTCTGGTCGTCTGGTAGATGTCGGCGAAAGCCGTGCTGATCGCCCGGTTTCGCGTCCGGCACCGGCAGCAGCTCGTCCAGCCCCTGTTCAGGCACCGGTGGTACAGGCAGATGTTGCAATTCGCCAGCGCGCCTACGAAGCGCCGAAGGCTCAGCCTGCACCGGCAGCCGCACAGGCAGAAAAGCCGCGTGGATGGGTGTCTGATCTCCTAGCCCGTGCTTCCCGCGAGGAAGAAGAAGCCGCGCAGCCGAAAGCACAGCCGGTCGCAACGCCTCGTTCACCAAGCCATGTCGTTGAATCGCTAAACTCGCTTTCGGTGGACATTGCCCGCGCTATCGACCACGAAGCTTCGGTGGAGCTTTGGGACCGTTATCGTCGCGGTGAACGAAACGTCTTTACTCGCCGTCTCTACACGCTGAAGGGTCAGCAGACTTTTGATGATATCAAGCGCAAGTATCAGACGGATGGTGAATTCCGCCGCGCCGTCGACCGCTACATGGACGACTTCCAGCGTCTGCTTGAAGATGTAGCCCGCAACGACCGTGACAACATGGTGACGCGGACTTACCTCACCTCGGACACTGGTAAGGTCTACACCATGCTTGCCCACGCAAGCGGTCGCCTTCGCTAAGACCAGAACTCAAAGGAAACGCGGCCTTCGGGCCGCGTTTTTGTTTGTCTGGCTCGGATGAAACCGGCTGGTTCCGTTCAATAAAAAAGGTCGGTGCAACACGCCGACCTTTTTTATTGTTCCACCTTGCCTCAGTTGGAGTGCATCTCGAAAAGTGTGAAACGGTTCTCAGACAATATGTGCTTTAAAAAAACGGTTAGAGCGCTGTCACTGTCCAGCTAACAATCTCGCTAGCAGTCCGTTCAAAAGCCGCGTCAAGTGCCTTCACATAGGCCGCATTCGTCGCACCGCTTACCGGAATGGCCGTACGGAACACGCGGGTGGCCCGAACCTCGCCATTCTTGTCATTCATCAGTTTGACAGCCAGTTCGACCACTGCGAGCTTAGGCGATGCATAGGCCTGAATGCCGAACATGCGCAGATCGGTCAGAATCTGATAGTTGATTGCCAGCCCGTCTCCTGGACGGCCAATCCCGCCGAACACACCTGTATTCTCATAGGCCTGCACCAGACGTGATTGCACAATGTTCGTCAGCCTGTCACCCCATTGAGCACCCTTCAGATATTCGATGGAACCGGGCGCTGAGCTGACAACGATATTCTCGCTATCGAGCGCCTTAAGGGCTGTTGGCGTCGGAACCAGCAACTGTGTGTTCTTGCGGCTTGGCGAAGAAACACCGGGCTGCGGTGCAGACAGATTGAACGTGTCAAGCGGCGTTGTCGTCCCGCAGCCAGCAAGAAGTATGCTGAGCAGAACAGATATTGAAGTTGTACGACAAAGAGTGCGACGTGATTTCATGTCAATAAGGCTAGCTTTGGAAATCAATGACGCGTCCTCCCGTCATACTGAGGTACATTCCCTTTACCGCCAAAGATAAGGCGCTGAGGGTTACGCTCGAGATCGGTAATTGCCTGTTCTATGCGCTGAATGGAGCGGCGGCTATCCACCACGACGGATTGCACATCACGCAATCCCTGTCCCGAAAAACGCTGGAGATTGTCCGCAATCGGCCCCATCCGCTTGTCGAGATTGTCGGATGTCTGGCGGATGGATTCCAGCGTTGCCTTAGCCTGTGCAACAACCCCATCCTTGTCGTCGCTCGACAGGAGCTTGTCGGTCTTCGCCAGAATGGCGTCAACACGCACAGAAGCAGCGTTCAAGCGAGCCATCATATCCTTGGCGTCAGTGACGATCTGGTTGATGTTTCCGGTGTTCTCACCAAGTTCCTGAATAATGTTGGCGTTCTGTGCCAGTGCGTCGGTGAAAGTCTTCGTGTTGTTGATTGTATCCGTCAGCGGTCCACGAGCATCCTTTACGAAACCCTCCAACTGACCAAGCACGGCATTGGCTCGTGCAGCAATATCCTGTGCGGTAGCAAGAAGATTGTTGATTGAGGACGGATCGGCATCAATACGCGCAACCGAATCTACGTTTGCAGCCTCGGTCAGAAGATTGGGCTCATCAAGACGACCGCCCTTCAGTTCAATATAAGCCTGCCCGGTCAGTCCCTGAAAACCAAGGGTTGCTGCAGTTGAGCGGGTAATAGGTGTTGTCGCGTTGACGCGAGTTTTAACGATCACCATTTCTGGATTGGACGGATCAAGACGCAGCGCCCGAACATCGCCAACTTTGATACCGTTGAATAGAACCTGACTCCCGATCGAAAGGCCAGTCACGGAACCCGGGATACGAACATCGAGCTCCAGAGAATCGCGTGCTTCCCCAAAACGGGCGATCCAGAACACAAACGCGAAAGCCAACAGGCTGACGATCAGCGTAAAGACACCCACCAGAACATAATTGGCTTTAGTTTCCATATCTTATCCAGTCTGCAAGCGGCTGCCGGGCCGCCGTCTCGTTGGCGCCGATGGATCAATCTGGCGCGCACGCTTGCCCCGAAAATAGGATTTAACCCACGGATCGTCTACCGTTAGCATGTCTTCAATGGTGCCGCTGACGAGTACCTTCTTGTTTCCAAGAACGGCAATCCGGTCGCAAATTGCAAAAAGACTATCGAGATCATGAGTGACCATATAGACGGTCAGACCCATCGTATCCCGCAGATTGGCAATCAGGTCGTCAAACTCTGCAGCGCCAATGGGATCAAGACCCGATGTCGGTTCGTCAAGGAACAGAATATCCGGATCCAGAGCCAGAGCACGTGCAAGCGCAGCACGCTTGATCATGCCGCCGGAAAGTTCGGACGGAAACTTTTCTGCCGTGTCAGGCTTCAAACCGACAAGGTCGATTTTCAGTCGCGCCAGCTCGTCCATCAGCTTCGGCGACAGATCAAGATACTCGCGCATCGGAACCTGAATATTTTCAAGAACATTCAGCGCCGAAAATAGCGCTCCATGCTGAAACAAGACGCCCATACGCATGTCGATGGACATTTTTTCCATCTCATTCAGCTGATCGATGTTGCGACCGAGAATCTCGATTTCACCCGACTGTTTCTTGTTGAGACCGAGAATGGTCCGCATCAGCACTGATTTTCCCGCCCCCGAAGGACCGATGAAGCCCAGAACCTCGCCCTGGTAAATCTCAAGCGACAGCTTGTCGAGCACCGTCTGACGCCCGAACGAAACCGTCACGTCGCGCACCGAGATCATCGGCGCGGTCGTCTGGCGATTGTCTTCGTCCTGCAGTTGCGACCGGTGGTCGATGCCGTTCTCCATAACCATTCTTTAACCGAGCTTGGCTTCGGACTGAACCGTTGAACACGATTGAGGGGTCAATTTTCTGTGCAACTGTGTCTCAAAGAACCCATTAAAAACAAAGAACATAAGGAGTTTCTAAAAATTAATGGCCGCATAGAACATCGCAAACAAACCATCCACGACAATAACCACAAAAATTGCTTTCACAACGGAAGCAGTAACACGACGGCCAAGTGATTCTGCACTGCCACCGACCTTCATACCTTCTACCGAGGCGAGAATCCCGATGATCATGGCCATAAACGGTGCCTTGATAAGACCGGCGAAATAAGTATTAAGCGCCACTGCGTCATGCAGGCGGCTGATGAAAGCATCGGGCGAAATATTGGAGTAGAACCAAGCGACCCCGCCTGCCCCGATCAATGCAGCCAGGTCGGAAATGATGGTGAGCAATGGCAGGACTACGACCAGCGCAACGAGACGGGGAAAAACCAGAACGCCGACCGGATTGAGGCCGATAACCGTCAGAGCATCCGTCTCCTCGCGCATTTTCATGGAGCCGATTTCAGCTGTGATCGCACTGCCTGAACGACCGGCGATCATGATAGCTGTCAGAAGCACCCCGAGTTCACGCAGCACCAGAATGCCAACCAGATCGACGACAAAGATTTCTGCACCGAAATAGCGCAACTGAAATGCGCCCTGCTGGGCGATGATCGCACCAACGATCGTCGACATCAGGATGATAATGGGAATCGCACCGACGCCCATGCGGTCCATCTGCGTAACGATGGCAGCGATTGGAATACCGCTTCCTCGACCGTATTTCAGCTGGGCCCCGCGGATGGTGGCGCCCAGGATATGCATCGCCATCTTGAAGTCGTTACCCATAGAGATAACGCCACCGCCAAGCGCGGCCAGAAACGAGATAAAAAAGAACGGCTTCTTCTGACGTGGAATATCCAGAGTACGTTCGACAGCCTGCCCCACTTCCTCCATCAGAGGGAGCCAGGATTGACGCACGCCTTCAAGCTGGGCGTCGGCACTCTTTGCAACGAGCCGCTGCCGCAAGCGTTCAATCAGCCAGGCACCTGCCGTATCGAGACCGGATACGCCAGAAACATCGATTATCGTTGCTTTGTGTTCGTCCGTTTTCTCAAGACTGCGCATCTTGTCATCGACAAGATTGACGCTCTGCGAGACCCAGCGACCGCTCAACCTGATATGGCGCGCACCGTCCTGCTCCGTCAGATCAATCTTCGGCGCAGGATTATTGGTGGCTCTTGCTTTGTCGGCAGTGTCGGTCAACATGGCCTACCTCATATACGAGTCGTTGAACGACCGAAATACTGCGTCCCAGAGGGCATCTCTATGCACAATACCTTGAATATCATTGTCGAACGCTATCCCATCGCCGGAAAATTCACAATCTCCAGAGGTTCCAAGACGGAAGCCGTTGTCGTTGTGTGTGTGATTGGCAACGGTCTCAATCAAGGGCGCGGCGAATGCGTTCCTTATGCGCGTTATGGCGAAAGCATTGAGAGCGTGAGTGCCCAGATTGAAGCCGCCCGTACAGCTATCGAAAGTGGCGCCACACGACAGGATATCCAGACTTTGATGCCAGCCGGCGCTGCTCGCAATGCGGTCGATTGTGCCTTATGGGATCTCGAGGCAAAGGCATCAGGCAGAAGCGTCGCCGATATGCTCGGTACGCCAACCCGACCACTTGAAACCGCAATCACCGTTTCGCTCGGCACACCCGCCGAAATGGCAGAGTCGGCAGCCAAGGTCGCTCACTATCCTCTCATCAAGGTCAAAATGGGTGGTGAAAACGATATCGAGAAGATACAAGCGGTCACGAGTGCGGCTCCGAACAGTCGCATCATTATCGATGCAAACGAAGGTTGGACGGCCGACAATATTGCCGAGAACATGCGCGCAGCAGCCGACGCAGGCGTCGTTCTTATCGAACAGCCCTTACCAGCGGATAACGATCATATTCTCAGTGAAATTGAACGGCCTGTCATTATCTGTGCCGATGAAAGCGTTCATACGTCGGTCGGACTTGAGGAGCTGGCCAAGCGCTACGACGCGGTGAACATCAAGCTCGACAAAGCAGGTGGACTGACTGAAGGTCTCATCATGCGAGACAAGGCAATCAACTACGGTCTTCAGATCATGGTCGGCTGTATGGTCGGCACATCGCTCGGCATGGCGCCAGCTGTTCTGCTCGCCCAGAAAGCCAATGTGGTTGATCTTGATGGCCCGCTACTCCTCGCCCATGATCGTGACCCAGGCTTGCGCTATGATGGGGCTCTGGTTTACCTGCCGGAAGCCGCCGTTTGGGGCTGACTTGCACGTTGATAACTCTCGCTCGCGGTTCCGCTTATCGGAGCGAGAGCATCTTCGAAAATGTCCGCACAAGCGTCCCAGGTGAACTGCCTGAGCACCTGTGCGGGCTCAAACGGCTCCATTTGCAGGGCTGACAGACACGCCTTCCCAAGATCTTCGGAGAGAACGCCTGCCCCGGTTGCCCCCACGACATCCCGTGATCCGGGAACGGGATAGGCCGCCACCGGCAAGCCGGAGGCAATCGCTTCCAGCAAGACGAGACCAAACGTATCTGTCCGGCTTGGGAAGACAAACACGTCGGCTGTGGCATAGGTGTTTGCCAGCGTTTCACCTTCCTGTTTCCCGACAAACACAACCTCCGGGAAACGCGCACGCAGATCGTTGAGGGAAGGACCATCCCCGACGATCAACTTTGTGCCGGGAAGATCAAGCTCCAGAAACGCTGGCAGGTTCTTTTCCGTGGCGACGCGTCCCACACAAATGAACACCGGACGTGGCAAGTCCTTGACCACTTCCGGCCGAGGATAAAACAGATTGCGATCGACACCGCGCGTCCAGAGGTCCAGCCGCGTAAAACCTCGCCCCTTGAGATCATCCACAATAGATTGGGTCGGTACCAGCGTATGCTGGGCCGCATTATGGAAACGTCGCAGGAAAGCATAGGTCCATTGTGGCGGGACAGGAAAGCGTTCCGCAAGATATTCGGGAAACCGCGTGTGAAAGCTTGTCGTGAAGGACCAGCCCATTTTCAGGCAGGCGCGCCGTGCCATAAACCCGAGTGGACCCTCGGTTGCAATGTGCACATAGTCCGGTCGCATGACCTTCAGACGTCGTCTAAGCGCACCTGGCGTCGTCAAGGCGAGCCGGATTTCCGGATAGGTCGGACAGGGGACCGACCGATAATCCAGCGGAGATATGACGGTGACGTCGTATCCGCGCTCAATCATCAGATCACGACATTTGGTCAGCGTGCGCACGACGCCGTTGACTTGAGGATGCCAGGCGTCGGTAACGATGACAATTTTCTTCATCAGCGGAAGGTCGCCAGTTCGCGGACGGGAAGTGGGAGCTGGATTACCCTATCCTCGTCACGCTCTTCACTGTCGGAATTGACAATACCTGTCGTCGGGCGGCGATCACGGCGTTCCGTCCATTCGATGAGCTCCATACGGCCATCGAAATGTTCAATCACGGCCGTGCAGCTTTCCACCCAATCGCCCGTATTGATGTATTCCACGCCATTCATGCTCTCGATCGTGGCGTGATGAATATGGCCGCAGATCACACCATCAACCCCGATACGCTGCGCTTCTTCCGAAACCACGCTCTCGAACTGACCAATGAAATTGACCGCCTTTTTGACGCGAAACTTCGCCCAGGCTGAAAATGACCAGTAGCGCAGACCGAAAAGCGAGCGAACCCGGCTCATAACCGTATTTATCCAGATCGCTGTGTCATATGCCCAATCGCCCAGATAGGCGATAAAGCGGGCATTGCGTACAACCACATCGAACTGATCACCATGGATTACCAGAAACTTGCGACCGTCCGCCGTCTCATGGATCGCGCGGTTCATCACTTCGATGCCGCCAAAATGCGTTCCCTGAAAATTGCGCAGGAACTCATCGTGATTACCGGCAATGTAGATGATGTTGGCGCCCTTGCGGCTCTTGCGAAGCAGCTTCTGGACTACGTCATTATGCTCTTGCGGCCAATGCCAATTGCGCCGCAGGCGCCACCCATCGACAATATCGCCGACAAGATAGATCGTCTCGGCTTCATGATAGCGAAGAAAATCCAGAAGCAGTTCCGCCTGTGCGGCCTTGGAACCGAGATGCACATCCGAGATAAAGAGGGTTCGGAGTTTTCTGGGCTGCGGAGCGTCGGTGCTCATGTGGTTGTCCCCTTCAATGGCAACCTGATCTGAGCGCAGAAAACCCGATTCATGTCACAGAGATATGACGGTCGGCTTTGAGGCGCGGAAGGTAGCGTCCGCGCCTCTTGTTGTGTCCACTTTAGGCGACAAGTCCCACAGTTGGGCCGACATATCGCGATTGCGGACGAATGAGCTTGTTTGCCGCAACCTGTTCACGGCAATGCGCTATCCAGCCCATGGTTCGCCCCATAGCAAAAACGCAAGTGAAAGCCTCACGCGGGAACCCCAGTTGTTCCAACAACAAAGCAGTATAGAACTCGACATTGGTTTCGAGGGAACGGTCCGGCTTGTGGCGCTTTAGAACTGCGATAGCGGCTTTTTCAACGGCCTCGGCCAACTCAACGCGGTGTTTTCCACGCCCTTGTTCTAGGGCTTCGATGTGCTTCAATGCACCTTTCAAGGCATCGGCACGAGGATCGCGTACACGATAGACCCTGTGACCGAACCCCATCAGCCTGTCTCCATCGGCAACAGCAGATTCAAGCCAACGTTCAGCGTTGTCGGGTCTACCGATTGCATCCAGCATATCGAGGACCGGTCCGGGTGCACCACCATGCAGCGGTCCTTTCAATGCGCTGATTGCGGCAAGCAGCGATGAGGTCAATCCGGCTCGTGTTGATGCCACGACACGCGCAGCAAAAGTCGATGCGTTCAATCCATGGTCGGAAACCGTCATAAGATAGGTGTTCAGCCCCGCAACTTCTGCTTCATCCGGCATTCCCGCATTCATCATACGAAGGATGTCAGCGCTATGGGGAAGCGTCGGATCAGGATGTATGGGACGGCGCCCCTTCTGGCCCCTCAGAATGGCCGTCGTAAAGACTGCCGGTGCCGCCATCAGGTGTAAGGCTGCGGTCAGATCATCGTCATCAGGGATGCGTGCCATCAATGCGCGAAGCGCTTCGATGGGAGACATTTCCATCAATGTATCGTCAAGCGCATCCGTATGATGAAATACCTGTACGCGCGCTTCACCGAGCGCTTTTTGAAGCTCTTCCCCTTTGGGAAGGTCATTGAAAAAGCCGCCCCACAGAAGTTCTATTCCATCTTCGACGCTGCTATGCGGGACCAGATCGTCCAGCGACCGACCGCGAATAACCAGCCTGCCTGCAAGCCCATCGACGTCAGACAACACGGTTTCAGCAGCAATCACATCTTCAAGTCCGCTATTCATAATTATTCTCCTTGTTTGCCTTTCGACATTGAATCCAAGTATAGTTGACGTCAATCTTGACGAAATAGATCAATGTAGGGGGCAATAATGGACTGGCTAACTGCGGAGGAAGCCCTCGCTGTTCTCCAGACAAAGCCGCAGACTCTCTATGCAAATGTGAGCCGTGGCCGCATCCGTTCCAAACCATTGCCGGATGATCCGAGACGCAGCCTCTATCGGTCGGAGGATGTCCATCGTCTGGCTGGCAAGCGTCCCGGTCGCAAGAGAGATAGCGTGGTTGCCGCCGACACCATTCGTTGGGGCCTGCCGATCATGCGCTCGGGCATTTCGACCATCCTGGATGGCCGCTTGCTCTATCGCGGCTGCGACGCTGCTGAGCTGTCCGAAACAGCGACGCTGGAGGAAGTGGCTGCACTGCTGTGGCAGATGGATTTCGACGGTATCATCAGGAGTGACAACGAATCGACCTTGAACATTCGTCAGACCGAAACTGCGCCTCTGGAACGGCTGTTTACTGTCCTTGGTATTCGCGCTGCGAATGATCTACCCAGTTCGGGGCGTTCAACATCGATTCTGCAGCAAGAGGCTTTTGGTCTGCTGCAACTGTTTCACAATACCGTTCTTGGCGTTTCCGCATCGAATATGCCGATGCATGAACGCATTGCTCAGGCTTGGCAAAAGCCGCAGGCAAGTGATGTGATCCGGCGCATTCTTGTGCTTCTGGCCGACCACGAACTCAATGCATCGGCATTCGCTACACGCGTTGCGGCGTCTACAGGTACACCGCTTTCCGCTGCGGTTCTCGCCGGATTATCAACATTGATTGGCCCGCGACATGGACGAGCGGCTACAGCGGCGGCGGCTATTATTACGCAAACCCGGCAAATAGGAGCGGAAGCAGCGATCAAGGGCCAGCTCAGGCAAGGAACACAGTTTCACTTTTTCGGCCACCCGCTTTACCGCGAAACAGGTGATATTCGCGCCACCGCACTATTGGAACATCTGGAATTGCCTGCCTCCTATAGCGATCTGGAACAAAGTGCCGCGAACATTCTCGGAGAAAAGCCAAACGTCGATTTCGCCCTCGCCGCCGTTACAGAAATCTATGATCTACCGCCCGACGCACCGCTATTTCTGTTTGCGCTCGCACGCATTGTGGGATGGCTCGCCCATGCACTGGAACAGGCTGATAGCGGATCGCTTATACGCCCGAGGGCAGAATTCATGCCGCCGCTTGAATAGCACTTCACCAAATATTGTTCGCAATGAACGCATATTCTGCCGGTAAAAGGTGGACATATGCGCCCGTGAACCAGAATCCGGTTGATCGGACTGCTCGCTTGGTGGCATGTCTCTAAAACTTGAACAAGATGTGAGGATCAAGCCGTGGACTTGGGCCTGAAGGGTCGAAAAGCAATTGTATGTGCTTCCAGCAAGGGACTCGGACGGGCATGCGCGGAGGCGCTCGCCGAAGCCGGTTGCGATCTGGTTCTCAATGGACGCAACGAAGAAACTCTCGCCACAACCGCGGAAGCAATTCGCAAAACATTTGGCGTGAAAGTCGATGCTGTCGTTGCCGACGTGTCCACCGCTGAAGGGCAAGCCAAACTGCTTGCCGCCTGCCCTGCACCCGACATTCTCGTGAATAATAACGGCGGTCCAGCCTTCAAGGATTTCCGCCTGCTCGACCGCGACGCGATCCTGCAGGGTGTGACACAGAATATGGTCACCCCCATAGAATTGATCAAAGCTGTTATCGACGGAATGGTCGAGCGCCGTTTCGGCCGTATCGTCAATATCACATCGACGTCGGTTTACGCCCCCATTCCCGGGCTTGATCTCTCATCTGGCGCCCGCGCCGGTCTGACTGCATTTCTGGCTGGCGTCGCCCGCACGGTTGCAGCCTCCAATGTGACGATCAACAACATCCTTCCCGGGGCCTTTGACACGGATCGCCTTCGCAATGGCTTTGCATTCTCAGCCCAGAAGAACGGCACGACAGCGGATGCGGAAGCTGCAAAGCGCGCATCAGCAATTCCCGCCGGAAGAATCGGGCAGCCAAAGGAATTTGGTCAGGCCTGTGCCTTCCTATGTTCGGAACATTCCGGGTTCATTACCGGGCAGAATCTCGTTATCGATGGCGGCGCCTATCAGAGTGCGTTTTAACAGCATCAAATAATAGATCTGCAAAATTGGAAAAACTCATTCTCGAAAACGGGCCTACTGAGATTTGAGCCGATAGACTAAGAACAATGACGGCCCAGAGTGCGGAAGTCGTGTACGGAAACTGTATGCGGATACCGCACCCTCCACGTGCAAACGAGCTTTTGCCCTGCACGAAAGATTTTGGAAAGCGATGCGACCATGACCAAGAAAACACCTTTCACTTCCCGTTCGGATTTCGATGAAGCAGCTCTGTTCTTCCACCGTTATCCGAAGCCCGGAAAGCTGGAAATTCAGGCGACAAAGCCACTTGGCAACCAACGAGATCTGGCGTTAGCTTATTCTCCCGGCGTAGCCGCTCCCTGCCTCGCAATCCACGAAGACCCGGCAACTGCCGCCGAATACACCGCTCGCGGCAATCTCGTTGCCGTCGTGTCAAACGGCACTGCGGTTCTCGGCCTTGGTAACATTGGTGCGCTTGCTTCCAAACCGGTCATGGAAGGTAAAGCTGTCCTTTTCAAAAAATTCGCCGACATCGACGTGTTCGACATTGAAATCGACGCGCACGAAATCGGTCGCATCGTTGATGTTGTTGCCGCTTTAGAGCCGACTTTCGGCGGCATCAACCTTGAAGACATCAAGGCACCGGAGTGCTTCGAAGTTGAAGAACAGCTTCGCGCGAAAATGAACATTCCGGTTTTCCACGACGACCAGCACGGCACAGCGATCATCGTTGCTTCGGCGGTGTTGAACGGTTTGGAACTTGCCGGCAAGAAAATCGGGGACGCCAAGATCGTTACATCGGGCGCTGGCGCTGCTGCCCTTGCCTGCCTCAATCTTCTCGTCAATCTCGGCGCGAAACGCGAAAACATCTGGGTCTGTGATCTCGAAGGCGTTGTCTACGAAGGCCGTAACACGCTGATGGATCGTTGGAAGGAAGTTTACGCCCAGAAGACTGACGCGCGCGTTCTGGCCGATGTCATCGGTGGTGCTGACGTCTTCCTCGGCCTGTCGGCTGCTGGCGTGCTGAAGCCTGAACTTCTGAAACAGATGGCCGAAAAGCCACTCATCATGGCCCTTGCCAATCCGAAGCCGGAAATCATGCCGGAAGAGGCTCGTGCGGCCCGCGCCGACGCCATGATCTGCACCGGACGTTCGGATTATCCGAACCAGGTCAACAACGTTCTCTGCTTCCCCTATATCTTCCGCGGCGCACTCGATGTCGGTGCGACTGCAATTAACGAAGAAATGAAGTTGGCGGCTGTTCGCGCAATTGCCGCTCTTGCCCGCGAAGAGCCTTCGGATGTCGCAGCACGCGCTTATTCCGGCGACACACCCACTTTCGGACCAGACTACATCATTCCATCGCCATTCGATCAGCGCCTGATTCTGCGTATCGCCCCGGCAGTGGCCAAAGCGGCCATGGAAACAGGCGTGGCGACACGCCCGATCGAAGACATGGAAGCCTATCTCGATCGTCTGAACCGCTTCGTCTTCCGCTCCGGCCTCATCATGAAGCCGGTTTTTGCTGCCGCCCGCGCCCAGGAAAAACCAAAGCGCGTCATTTATGCAGATGGTGAAGATGAACGCGTGCTCCGCGCTGCTCAGGTAGTCATTGAAGAGCGTATCGCAGCTCCGATTCTCGTCGGACGCCCGCAGGTTATCGAAACACGCTTGCGCCGCTACGGCCTCAAGATTCGTCCGGGAACGGATTTCGAACTCATCAATCCGGAAGACGATCCGCGCTATCGCGACTATGTAGACCTTTATCTGTCCTACACCGGCAGGCAGGGCGTCACACCGGAAGCTGCACGCACCATCGTCCGCACGAACTCGACCGCAATTGCCGCTCTCGCGGTTATGCGCGACGAAGCAGACGCCATGATCTGCGGTCTTGAAGGTCGCTTCGAACGCCACCTCCGTGTCGTACGGCAGATTATCGGCAAGGTTCCCGGTATCCGAGACTATTCCGCCTTGAGCCTGCTCATCTCGCAGCGTGGCGCCCTCTTCCTCACAGACACTTATGTCAACGTCGAACCGGGCGCGAACGAGATCGCCGAAATGGCAATTCTTGCCGCAAAGGAAATCAGCCGCTTCGGTATTGAGCCAAAGGCTGCCCTAGTATCCCATTCGAATTTCGGGTCGAAAGAATCAGCCAGCGCCGAAAAGATGCGTGAAGCAGCGGCAATTCTTGCCGAGAAGGCGCCTGAGCTGGAATCCGATGGCGAAATGCACGGCGACTCTGCTCTCTCTCAGGCTCTGCGCGATCGTGTGTTCCCGAATTCGCGCCTGAAGGGCGAAGCCAATCTTCTTGTCTTCCCCAACCTTGACGCTGCAAACATCACGCTGAACGTAGTCAAGATGGTTACAGATGCGCTGCACGTGGGTCCAATCCTGCTCGGCGCGGCACGTCCGGCACATATTCTGACGCCATCCGTCACCTCGCGTGGCGTCGTCAATATGACAGCACTGGCAGTTGTTGAAGCCTTGCAAAAATCAGGAGAGACTCTTCGCAAGAAGAAGTAATTTAACAACAACTAAGTTAGATAATTATAACATAAGTTTAAATAACGGCGAGTATATTTAAATATACTCGCCGTTAGTATTTAATTTACTATATTTTCTAAACATGATATCGCCAGCATCGTTATCGAGGTTATTATGTCTTTTATTTCAATTAATTCTAATAGATCGCTGACTTACTCAGTAGTCTTGATATTTTCGGGAATATTGGCTGGCTGTACAACTATACGCCCTCCAGAATTATGCACGCCTGCCGAGCAGATACAGCTTAAGAAGCAACTTCGCGTCACCCAGTCACTCCTTGATCGCAAAGAAGCAGAGCTTTCTCAGATGAGAAAGACCTCGGCTCAGAATCGTTGCGTCGGGATCCTGTTTACACCTGCTGTCAAATCCGCGCAGTGCACGAAATTGCTGACCAGAACAGATCATCTGGTAACCGAAACACAGACTTTGCGCGAACGCGTCAATGAGCTGAATATGGCGCTTGCCGGACGTCCGTCTCCGTCCAAACATGTCAAATTGTGCAAGGCCTCCTGGGTGGTGTCCCCTAAGAAACCTCAGTCGAAAACTGTCCACGTACCACAGCGGAAGTCCAGAGGCATCGCCAAGCCGAGCGCCGAGATGGCCAACTCAATTGCATTGCCTGCCTATGAAACTCCCGCTCCTGTCGAAACAGAGAAAGTGGATTACACGTCGTCTGCAACGGTGCAGACCTCGAATACCACACCAGCCTATGTTGCACCTGTCGCAACGACACCGCCTGTGGAACGCCCCTATACGGCAAACGCAAAAGTCAGGGTCGTCGGGTCAGGGTTCTTTCCGGACCAATCAACACCAGCAAGTCAGCCAACTCCGGCCCATGCGCCTGCCCCGTAAGCGCCAGTCGCAAGGGCATGAAAAGGTTCTTGCCCTTGCGCCCAGTTGCAGCCTTCACTGCTTCGGTCCAGACTTTCCATGTCTGATGATCCCAGGGAGTTGGTGGCAAAAGGGCAAAAGCCTCTTCCAGGAAAACACGATCCTCTTCTGATAGGTCCGGCGTTTCTGGCAGATCACCGTCAACGATAGACCACCAATGTACCGCATCCTTGAAGCGGTCGAGATTTCCTCGCACCGCCTGCCAAAACGGCTCAGCCTTCTCGCCGCAAATGCCCATGGCAGCCAGACGTGGCTGGGCTTCTGAAAACGGCATCTCGTGCAGCAGGGCACGATTGAGCGTGTCCAGTTCCGCAGGATCGAACTTTGCCGATGACTTCGATATGGATGCCAGATCGAAACGTCCGGCGAGACTTTCCATATTGGGTGCCGCCGAAACATTTTCCGAGGTGCCGATCAAAATCGCCAACGAGGCCACTGCCATCGGTTCGAACCCGGCGTCGCGCAGCGATCCGACAGACAGTGCGCCGGTTCGCTTTGAAAGCCCCTCGCCCGAAATTGTCGTCAGTAGATTGTGGTGCCCAAAAACCGGAGCCTTGGCCCCCAGTGCCTCGAAAATAGCAATCTGCACACCGGTGTTGGTTACGTGGTCGTCACCGCGAATGATGTGCGTGACACCGAGATCAATATCATCCACCACCGACGGCAAGGTATAAAGATAAGTGCCGTCTTCACGCACCAGCACAGGATCGGACATAGAGGCCAGATCGACAGTCTGCGGGCCCCGAACAAGGTCATCCCAATGAACCTCCGTGCGCTGCGTATCAAACGGATCAGCTTCGAAATTCGGCAGCAGGAAACGCCAGTGCGGCTTGCGCCCTTCAGCTTCAAACGCAGCTTTCTCATCGTCAGTGAGTTTTAAACCTTCGCGGCCATATACCGGCGGCAGACGACGTGCGAGGCGCAGTTTGCGGCGACGCTCCAATTCATCAGCCGTTTCATAGCAAGCATAAAGCAAACCAGCCTGTTTGAGCTTCTCTACCGCCTTGCCATAAACATCAAAACGCTTCGACTGATATTCGACGCGATCAGGTTTGACACCGAGCCAGTCAAGATCGACTGCGATTGCCTGTGCGTATTCTTCTTTGGAGCGTTCAACATCGGTGTCGTCATAGCGCAGAATGAACTTGCCGCCATTCTTCTGTGCGAAAAGCCAGTTTGAAAGCGCTGTGCGCGTATTACCAATATGGATATAGCCCGTCGGCGACGGAGCAAAACGAACGGTTGCGGTCATCTTATTGTCTTTCAGCGGTCGCGGAAGCGGTTCGTTATAGGGTAGCGGCGATCGCGTCCGAAATTCTTCTTGGTAATTTTAACACCGGGCGCCGATTGTCGGCGCTTGTATTCAGCCAGATAGAGCAAATGTTCGATCCGTTGAACGGTTTCGAGCGGATGCCCGCGTTTAGCAATCTCGGTGTTGCTCATTTCGTTTTCGACAAGGCATTCAAGAATATCGTCCAGAACCGGATAAGGTGGCAGACTATCCTGATCCGTCTGGTTTTCACGCAGTTCAGCAGACGGCGCCTTGGAGATGATGTTGTGCGGGATCACCTCACCCGATGGTCCGAGTGCGCCGTTCGGAACATGACTGTTGCGCCATTCCGACATCGCATAGACCTGCATCTTGTAGACGTCTTTGATCGGATTGAACCCGCCATTCATGTCGCCATAAAGCGTCGCATAGCCTACCGACATTTCAGACTTGTTGCCGGTGGTGACAACCATCGAACCGAACTTGTTTGAAACAGCCATCAGAATGGTGCCGCGTGCGCGGCTTTGCAGGTTTTCTTCGGTAACGCCGCTCTCGGTGCCTTCAAACAGCGGATGCAGCGCTTCAAGAAAGCCTTCAACTGGCGCAGAGATCGGAACAATATCGTACCGAACACCGAGCGCTTTTGCACAATCGGCTGCGTCTTTCAGAGATTCATCGGATGTATAGCGGTAAGGCAGCATGATGCAGCGCACGCGATCCTTACCCAATGCATCGACGCCGAGAGCCGCGCAGATTGCCGAATCGATACCGCCCGAAAGCCCGAGCACCACATCCTTGAAACCGTTCTTGTTCACATAATCCCGCAAGCCCAGCATGCAGGCGGAATAATCAGCTTCAAGCCCTTCAGGAAGATTAGCCTTTTCGCCTTCGTCACAGCGCCAGCCGTCATTCTCTCTGCGCCAAACGGTCAGCGTGATCTGCTCCTCAAACTGAGGCATTTGCAGACAGAGCGACCGGTCAGTGTTGAATGCAAACGATCCACCATCGAAAACCAGTTCATCCTGTCCGCCAACCTGATTGGCATAGACCATCGGTAACTCGGTTTCGATCACCTGCTTCAGGACAACCTGATGGCGCCGGTCCATCTTCGCACGATGATAAGGCGAACCATTCGGTACAAGCAAAATCTCTGCGCCGCTCTCAGCCAGCGTTTCCGCCACACCGAGTTCGCCCCAAATATCTTCACAGATTGGAATCCCTATGCGAACACCACGGAAATTGACTGGCCCAGGCATTGGGCCTGCCTGAAATACGCGCTTCTCGTCAAACTCGCCATAGTTGGGCAGATCGACCTTGAACCGTTCGGCAATGATCTCGCCGCCATCCAGAACCGCGATAGAGTTGTGCAGACCGCTTTCACGGCTAAGCGGCGTGCCGATAATGACGCCTGGTCCGCCGTCGGCAGTGTCGCTCGCCAGCGCACGAACAGCCTTTTCACACGCAGCAAGAAAAGATGGTTTCAGAACCAGATCTTCCGGCGGATAGCCGGAGATGAACAATTCTGTAAACAAAATGAGATCGGCCTTCATCCTGGCCGCCTCAGCGCGTGCCGCGCGTGCCTTGGTCAGATTTCCGGCGATATCGCCCATGATGGGATTAAGCTGCGCAACGGCAATACGGAGCATGGCAAGATTCTCATGAGAGGCTAACATGCCCAAGCTTTAGCGCGCTTGGGCAAGCAAATGCAACGGATGCAATCAACAGACTACTCTGTTTGTCAGGCCAAATAGGTATTGGCGAGGATATAGCCCCAGATCGCGACGACGAACACAATGGAAATCAGAACAGCAAGAGAACCGCAGTCCTTCGCAATCTGAATTTCCTTGTGAAAATCCCGCGAGACGGCATCACACGTTGCCTCGATACCAGTGTTCAACACTTCCACGAGGATGAGAAACAAGATCGAGCCAGTCATGAAGAGGAAAGCGAGCCATGTCGGCGCAAGGAAAAAAGCCACCGGCAGAGACAGAAGAAACAGCACAAGCTCCTGTTGGACGGCCTTTTCATGTCCTGCGAGGTACTTCAGTGCTCGCATGGAATTAAGAAAGGCCAGGAAAATGCGCTGCATCATTACCCTCAATCAAATTGGTTACAGCTTGGCCCGAAAATCAGAGCCAATTTTCTGAAAGCATAAAGCGTCCTTTATGCATCCATTCAGACACATGCCGCTCCAAGGCAATCAATAGGTGAGTTTCCCCGAAATGCAACAGGGCGGAGATCGAAACCTCCGCCCTGCAAGCTCTAGAATGTTGGAAACCGGTCAGGCACTCGCAACCTGTTTGTCCGCACCGGCATCGCGCTCCTTCTTGAGGAGTTCGGCCAGCAAAAACGCGAGTTCCAGTGCCTGATCGGCGTTGAGACGTGGATCGCAATGCGTGTGGTAACGATCGTGCAGATCTTCTGCCGAGATCGCACGCGCGCCGCCCGTGCATTCCGTCACATTCTTGCCGGTCATTTCGACATGGATACCACCCGGATGCGATCCTTCAGCGCGATGGATCGCGAAGAAGGACTCCACTTCCTTGAGGATACGGTCGAACGGACGCGTCTTGTAGCCACCGGCAGTGATCGTATTGCCGTGCATAGGATCGCATGACCATACGACCTTGCGACCTTCCTTCTCGACAGCACGGATAAGCTGCGGCAGATGATCACCAACCTTGTCGTAGCCAAAGCGCGCAATCAACGTCAGGCGCCCTGCTTCGTTTTCCGGATTCAGAAGATCGATAAGGCGGATGAGATCATCCGGCTGCAGCGACGGCCCACACTTGAGACCGAGCGGATTCTTGATTCCACGGCAGTATTCGATATGCGCATGGTCAGCCTGACGTGTGCGATCACCGATCCAGATCATGTGGCCGGACGTGCCGTACCAATCGCCGGACGTCGAGTCCACACGAGTCAGCGCTTCTTCAAAGCCAAGAAGCAGCGCTTCATGGCTGGTGTAGAAATCGGTTTCACGCAGCGAATGATTGCTGTCAGCCGTGATCCCGATTGCACGCATGAAGTTCATGGTCTCGGAAATACGCTGCGCCAAAGCTGCATAGCGCTCTGCCTGCGGGCTCTTGCCGACAAAGCCGAGCATCCACTGGTGAACGTTCTCCAGATTAGCGTAACCGCCCTGGGCGAATGCCCGCAGCAGGTTAAGCGTAGCCGCCGACTGGCGATATGCCATGTCCTGACGCTGCGGATCCGGAATGCGCGATGCCGCGTCGAACTCGATACCGTTGATGATGTCACCACGGTAGGACGGCAGTTCCACACCATTCAGCGTTTCCATGTCCGATGAACGTGGTTTGGCAAACTGACCGGCGATACGACCGACCTTCACGACGGGCTTCGACGCACCGAATGTGAGTACAACGGCCATCTGAAGAAAGACGCGGAAAAAGTCGCGGATGTTATCCGCGCCATGTTCAGCAAAACTTTCAGCACAATCGCCGCCCTGGAGCAGAAATGCCTTGCCTTCCGCCACTTCAGCCAGTTGCTGCTTGAGCTTGCGTGCTTCACCTGCAAAAACCAGCGGCGGATAGGTGCGAAGACGAGCCTCAACGTCGTTCAGAGCCTGTGCGTCTGGATAAAACGGCACTTGCTTGATCGGTTTGTTTCTCCAGGAATGCGGGGTCCAGTTCTTCGTCATTTGAGCACCTGTTTGCTTCTATCCGCTCGATTTCTCTCGGATTATATCCTCCTTACACGAATGCCGGAATCCCTTAACGGACAGCTCGCATCTGACAAAGATGACAGTCTGCCCCGGAAAACCGGCCTGCGTGGTCGCGCTGATATAATGCAGGCCGAGACTTTATGCCAGCAATAATCGTTAACCGGAGAAACCGGTCGCGAAAGAGTTAGTCGTCGACTTTCTCACCATTCACGACGCGATAGGTCGGCTTGTACATGGTGACCAGTTCTTCGGCCGCAGTCGGATGAACCGCCATCGTGCGATCGAAATCATCCTTGGTCGCACCAGCCTTGAGGGAAATACCCAGAAGCTGAGCCATTTCACCGGCATCTGGCCCCATGATATGCGCCCCGACCACCCTGCGGCTCGCGGCATCAACGATGAGCTTCATCAGCATTTTTTCATTGCGGCCGGAAAGCGTGTTCTTCATAGAGCGGAACAGCGCTCGGTAAACCTCAAGTTCCGGATACTTCTTCGCAGCCTCATCTTCCGGCAAACCGACCGTGCCAATTTCTGGCTGAGAGAACACCGCCGTCGCAATCAATTCATGGTCGGGCTTCGTCGGATTGTCCTTGAACGCCGTTTCGAGAAAGCACATGGCTTCGTGAATTGCCACCGGCGTCAGCTGGACGCGGTTCGTAACATCACCGACGGCCCAGATATTCGCGACATTGGTACGCGAATAATCATCGACCGGAATTGCGCCAAGCTCATCCATCTTGACGCCAGCTCTCTCTAGCCCAAGACCCGTCGTGTTGGCCTTGCGCCCGATCGCCATCATTGCCTGACCGACTTCCAATGTATCGCCATTGTTCAACACGATTTTCAGATTACCGTCGGACTGCTTCTCGATTTTCTCGAAAACCGCTTCGCAAATGATACGGATACCTTTTGCTTCCATGGTTTCATGCAAAAGATGGCGCAAGTCCGGGTCGAAACGGGAGAGGATTTCCTTGCCTCGATACACGAGTGTCGTTTCGACGCCAAGGCCGTGGAATATGTTCGCGAACTCAACAGCGATATATCCGCCACCCGCAATGGCAATCGCTTTCGGCAGCTCAGCGAGATGAAACGCTTCGTTGGAGCTGATGCAATATTCATGTCCGTGCATGGATTCGGGCATGCTCGGATGACCGCCGGTCGCAATCAATATCTGGTCTGCAGTAACGCGACGACCGTCTGCCTTCAGCTCGACAGTATGTTCATCGATCAATTCGGCGCGGCTGGCAAAAATTTCGACATCGGAATTCTGGAGGCCCTTGGTGTAGAGCCCTTCAAGCCGGGCAATTTCTTTGTCCTTGGCATCGATCAGCTTTTTCCAGTCAAACGTCGATGTGCCGACATCCCAACCATAGCCGGCTGCATCCTCGAAATGCTCAGGAAACTGCGAAGCATAGACGAAGAGTTTCTTCGGTACGCAGCCACGAATAACGCAGGTTCCGCCCATGCGATATTCTTCTGCAAGACCGACCTTTTTGCCCATGGCCCCAGCGAGACGCGCTGCCCGAACACCGCCAGAACCACCGCCGATAACAAAAAGATCATAGTCGAAGCCGGTCATGGGATTCTCCAGTAAACATTAGGTTGGCTGTTATGTAAGCAAAAGAAAAAGCCCGGCCAAGGGACCGGGCTTCCAAATTCCTCGTTACCGCAAAAATTACTGCTGCGCAGGCTGTGCCGGAGCTGCAGCAGCGCCAGCCTGTGCCGCCAGAACCTCAGCTACGCCGGTCGCCAGATCACGAGCGATGCCATTCTGCCAGATATTTGCTGCTTTCACGACTTCACGCGTCACAATCGGGCCTTCGGACAGAAGCTTCTTGCCTGCAGGCGACGTATAGAATGCTGCTATGGCTTTGAGTTCGTCTTCGGAAAACGCTTTTGCATAGGCGCGAGCGGATTCGGTTTCGAGATCAGCACGGCGGGAAGCAAGAGCGAGAGCCTTGTCATCGACAGTCTTCGTGATCAGGGCTTCCAGATTCGGATCTTTCTGGATCAGTTCACCCTTGAGGGAGCGCGCTGCGTTCGGCAGAATTTCGTCGAACTGCTCAGTAGCACTAATCGCAGAAATAGCGGCACGGGCAGCTTCCAGATGAGCTTCAGTGATTTCCTGTGCCGAAGCTGCATGAATGCCCGACATCAGTACGAGCGCGGAAAACGGTGCAATCAGACGGCGAAAGCCAGTTGCCGGGATCATAAGGTCAGTACTCCGTTCAATCAGTTCAAGACCGGTTCATGGTGCGGATGCCGTCGTTGCCGGCAACCACTGCCGCACGCGCCAGTCCGATGAAAAGTCCGTGCTCGACAACGCCTGGAATTGCGAAGAGAGCGTCAGATAGTGTCTTTGGATCGGGAATGCGGCCAAAAGATGCATCCACGATATAATGCCCACCATCTGTTACGAAGGGTGAGCCATCTTTTAAACGCAGTGCCAGTGGGCCTGCAAGACCACACTTCGCAGCTGCCTCTTCAATCGCGTGCATGGTAGCACCGAGACCGAAGCGATTGACTTCTATAGGCAGTGGAAAACGCCCAAGCGCCTCAACTACCTTTGAGCTGTCGGCAATAACGATCATTGCGTCAGATGCCGCAGCCACGATCTTTTCACGAAGAAGCGCTCCACCGCCGCCCTTGATGAGCGAAAGGTTGGTATCGACTTCATCGGCACCATCCACGGTAAGATCGAGATGAGGCGTTTCATCGAGCGTCGTAAGCGGAACCCCGAGTTCCTCGCAAAGTTTTGCGGTGCGTTCGGAAGTAGGCACTCCAATGATCTTGAAGCCGTTGCTTACCTTGTCGGCAAGCAGGCGCACGAATTCCTCGGCTGTCGAACCAGTACCAATCCCCAGACGCATTCCGTCCTTGACGTGCGTGAGCGCTTCTGCGGCGGCTGCGATTTTCAGCTTGCGAGCTTCGTCCATACTTGAATTCCCGATATTCCCCTGCGGATTCTCATTGTGGTCCGGTTCGCCTCTAGCATGCGGACGCGGCACAACAAAGCGCCTATTCGAACTATGACGCAGAATTTCGGTTTTTAGAGCGCATCCCGATCGCGAGGTTGAGCCGAAGTCGACAATCAGATAGGACTTCCTTATTCCCCATTTCACACACGAGAAGCTAATGTCTGCTGCCAACCCCAAGCCCATCATCGTTTTCGATCTCGACGGAACCCTTGTCGACACAGCACCAGACCTTCTCGACAGTCTCAATCACTGCCTCGCTATATCGGGCCTGAAAACAGCAGATCGTGAATCGTTACGCAGATTCGTAGGGCAAGGCGGGCGCGTCATGATCGAGCGTGCTTTCGCTGCGCAGAAGAAACAGGCTGACGAAGCACTGCTCGACAACCTCGTGGAAGAGTTCCGCGAACATTATGCGGATCACATGCCGGGACATTCAACCTTTTTCCCAGGCGTTGTGGAAGCAATGGACCGCTTCTCGGCAAGTGGCTACGAGTTGGCAGTTTGCACGAACAAATTTGAGGCCTTGTCGGTAAAACTCCTGACTTCCATGGGTGAAGCCGAACGATTTGCTGCAATCTGCGGAGCCGATACATTTGCTTATCGCAAGCCTGATCCGCGCCATCTCACCGAGACCATTGTACGGGCTGGTGGCAATCGTGAACGGGCAATCATGGTCGGGGATAGCCGAACCGACATCGACACCGCAAAAGCTGCAGGCATCCCCGTTGTTGCCGTCGACTTTGGGTATACCGATCTTCCCGTGCAGCATTACGATCCAAGCCGTGTGATTTCGCATTTTGACGAGTTCACTCTCGAAATGGCCGAACAGCTCATCGATGCGGTCACCGATCCCGTATAAAGGGAGAATGGTAAATGATTACGCAGCGTTTTCTTATATTTGGCTTTGTTTTCTTAGCCACGGTATCAACAGCGTCTGCGAACGACGGATCGCCGGGACTGCCCGGCGTTCAGGCTCAAAAACCCATTGTGACCGCCCCGCCGCCTGCTCCCGAACCGGAACAGGCACCAAGCGGTAACTGGAAAAATTTTCGTGTTGGCAATACTGACGTTTCGGTCTCTGGAAGCATCACGATTGATGTCGGCACCAAGAACAGCCGGACGTCCGGTCGTTAATTGCGAGAGGATCGCACCAATGCCGACAGGACAGCAGGTATCTGAGCAGGCAAATCTTCCGCAATAAGTCCATGGCCAAAGCGTCGCGCGGCGTCCGCATGCATCCACACGGAAGCACAGGCCGCTGCAAATGCGGGCATCCTTTGAGCAAGCAGGCCGCACACAATTCCCGTCAAGACATCGCCTGATCCTGCAGTGGCGAGCAGCGGGGTTCCATTGGCATTGACCACTGCCAGACCACCCGGTTCTGCGATCACGGTATCGGGACCTTTATATATAAGGACTGCGTTAGCACGCCTTGCAGCCTCGCGAGCCTTTTCGATCTTTGATGTCGAACTCTTTGCTATATCTGGAAAAAGCCGCCGGAACTCTCCCTCATGTGGTGTAAGCACAAGAGCAGTCTTTATGCCCTGTCGCTTATCGAAAAGCTCAGCTGGATTCTGCTCAAAGGCCGTAATCCCGTCGGCATCAAGAACCAAACCATGAAACCCCTCAGCCTCACCGCTTGCGAGAAACAGGGCGTGCTCACGCGCGAACGCGGGATTTCCATAGCCCGGACCGAGTACCGCTGCTGCGACCTTACGTTCGGCAAAGAACTGTCGAACATCCCTCAAACCACGGGTTTCACGGATCATGATACTGGTCAAATGCGTGGCATTGACCGTCATAGCATCGGGTGGAGACAGAAGTGTTACCGCACCCGCTCCACTACGGGCCGCAGCGAGGGCTGATAAGCGTGCGGCACCTGTCGAATGAGCGCCACCGGAAAACACGGCTGCATGGCCGCGACTATACTTATGGGCCTCAACGCCAGATACTGGCAGGGCGCTTGCCCAAAGGTCTGGAGCATTCTCGAATGCATGCGGTACGATCGCCGCGAGCATGTGATCGGGAATGCCGATATCGGCCGCATGAAGTACACCGCAATGCGCCCTTCCCGGTTGTAGCAAATGGCCGGGTTTCTTGCGAAAGAACGTAACTGTTGCTCGTGCACGGATCGCCGTTCCGAGGATATGGCCGCTTTCACCGGATATGCCACTAGGTAAATCAACCGCCACAACCGGCACATCAGAAGTGTTCACAGCATCAATCGCGATGGCTTCAGCTCCGTGAACATCGCGAGCGAGGCCAGCGCCGAATAATGCATCGATTACGCCACCGAAACTCGCGACCGAAAATTCACCGAAGTTCGAGACAGGCCCCTTATAGAACAACGACGCACGCATGGCATCGGAGCCTTTCCTCGGGGGAGCGGATGCGAAGCACACAACTTCCAAACCCGCTTCCAGCAGAAACTGCGCGGCGATGTAACCGTCGCCACCATTGTTGCCAGGCCCGCACAGAACAGCAACTGGAGCATTGCGAGGAAACATCCGCTGTGCAACCTCTGCGACGGCTCGGCCTGCAGCAAGCATCAGTGAGAAACCATCCTTGATACCAGTCTCGATCGTCTGGCGATCCGCTTCTGCCATTTCCTGCGGGGTCAGCAACTCGTACATCGCGTACCTTCTCAATACGGGGTCTCATTGTGATTAAATACGCGGCACCGGACTTTATGCAAGCTTGCCCTCTTTTGATGCACAATGACTAATTTTTAGACAGATAAACCAGAATGATAGTGCCTATTTCATACCCGTCAGCAGAGTCCCGCTTGCACAAGCGTCATGAATAGTGCCACTCTGCCTGCGGATGAACGAAATCGAAGAAATTATTTATACAGACTTCAAACTGGCACACTTCATGCTTCTCTATTGGTGAAACGGGCACAATGTCCATTTCCGTAGAAGAGCGGAGACCATTCTCTGATGAAAAAGATCGAAGCCATCATTAAGCCCTTCAAGCTGGATGAAGTGAAGGAAGCCCTTCAGGAAGTCGGCTTACAGGGGATCACTGTCATCGAAGCCAAGGGCTTCGGACGACAGAAAGGTCATACCGAGCTTTACCGCGGCGCCGAATATGTCGTCGACTTTCTTCCCAAGGTGAAAGTTGAAGTCATCGTCGCAGACGAAACCGTGGACAGCGCCATCGAAGCCATCCGCAAGGCTGCCCAGACGGGACGCATCGGCGACGGCAAGATTTTCGTCTCCAACATCGAAGAAGTTATCCGTATCCGCACCGGTGAATCCGGCGTGGATGCAATCTGATAATACCTGCGTACAATCCATCGTCGTGCAAACAGGGAATTAAAATGACGACTGCCAACGATATTCTCAAACAAATCAAAGACAACGACATCAAGTTCGTCGACCTTCGCTTCACCGACCCGAAGGGCAAACTGCAGCACGTTACGATGGATATCGGCCTCGTCGACGAAGAAATGTTTGTCGACGGCGTGATGTTCGACGGCTCTTCCATCGCCGGTTGGAAAGCCATCAATGAATCCGACATGGTTCTGATGCCGGATCCGACGACGGCCCATATCGACCCGTTCTTCGCTCAATCCACGCTGGTCATCCTTTGTGACATTCTTGACCCGATCTCGGGTGAAGCCTATGGCCGCGATCCGCGCACGACTGCAAAGAAGGCGGAAGCCTACATGAAGTCGCTCGGTATCGGCGACACGGTCTATGTCGGTCCGGAAGCTGAATTCTTCGTCTTCGACGACGTGAAGTACAAGGCTGACCCGTACAATACCGGTTTCAAGCTCGACTCGACCGAACTGCCGTCGAACGACGATACCGAATATGAAACAGGCAATCTCGGCCACCGTCCGCGCGTCAAGGGCGGCTATTTCCCGGTACCGCCGATCGACAGCGCGCAGGACATGCGCTCGGAAATGCTGACCGTCCTCACCGAAATGGGTGTCACGGTTGAAAAGCATCACCATGAGGTTGCTTCCGCACAGCACGAACTCGGCGTGAAATTCGATACGCTGGTCCGCAACGCCGACAAGATGCAGATCTACAAGTATGTCGTGCATCAGGTTGCCAATGCCTATGGCAAGACCGCAACCTTCATGCCGAAGCCGATCTTCGGTGACAACGGTTCGGGCATGCACGTCCATTTCTCGATCTGGAAAGAAGGCAAGCCAACCTTCGCTGGTAACGAATATGCCGGCCTGTCGGAAAACTGCCTTTACTTCATCGGTGGCGTCATCAAGCACGCCAAGGCCGTGAATGCCTTCACCAACCCGTCGACCAACTCTTACAAGCGTCTGGTTCCGGGTTACGAAGCCCCGGTTCTGCTTGCCTACTCGGCTCGCAACCGTTCGGCTTCGTGCCGTATTCCATTCGGCAATTCGCCGAAGTCCAAGCGTCTGGAAGTTCGTTTCCCTGATCCGGCGGCAAACCCGTATCTGTGCTTTGCTGCCCTGCTCATGGCTGGTCTTGACGGCATCAAGAACAAGATTCATCCCGGTCAGGCCATGGACAAGGATCTTTACGATCTGCCTGCCAAGGAACTGAAGAAGATTCCGACCGTCTGCGGTTCGCTGCGTGAAGCACTGCAGTCGCTCGATAAGGATCGTGAATTCCTCAAGGCTGGCGGCGTGTTCGATGACGATCAGATCGACAGCTTCATCGAACTCAAGATGGCCGAAGTGATGCGTTATGAAACGACGCCGCATCCGGTCGAGTACGACATGTACTACTCGGTTTAAGAAAGCTGCGCGGGCGTTAATGCGTTCGCGCCATTTCTTTTGCTCTTACCGAGGGGAACGACGCACAACACTTGATGATTGCGCGCGCAAAAGAAACCCCGGCATTGCCGGGGTTTCTTTATTAGATCAATGCGATAAGTCTGATATTTAAAGTGCTTTGAGCACGCGCGCCGCCATCATCATTTCAATTTCGCGGTTTTCTCGCCGCTCTATGGCTTCCGCGTCCGAACCCCAATGCTCGATAGTCCAGTCCTCATCAATATGAGCCAGATTCCAGCCTTGCTCTGCTGTTATTTCACCCTTTGCGATAGCAAGTGCAATAATCGCTGACCCGGTCAGCGTCGTCATTGTATGCAGTGATGCCAGCGCGATTGGGTCTTTGAAACCAGCCAGATGAACACCGAATGCCGCGATGGCTTCCCGAGGCTGTTCAACGTGCATCACACCTTCGGCAAGTGAAAAACGTGCGCCAAGGCCTTCCATCCAATCGATCAGCGGATCCCATTGCTCGGTCTGCCGGGAAACGAGTTCCTGCGGACTATCGGCGCGATAGCAAAGCATATCCGTGCCCGCGAAACGCAAAATGTCCTCAAAAACTGCCTGTGGATCCTGCGCAATCCCGTCAATCGCTGTGTTGACGAGACGGGTCGCAGGCATTTTCCCTGGGTCGATAACCTTTTCCTGAGCGGTGAATTCATCCGCTACAATCTGGGCCGCCGCCTTGGTCGGCAACAGCAGCAGATTGCGAGCCGGCGTCTTGACAGGGCGACCATCCAGATGGACGGCAAAGCCGCCTTCAACTTCCGCCACTTCTGCCTTTTCGTAGAAGCGTTTAGGCAGTTGCGCCAGCATCTGCTTTTGTGCCCGCACGATCGGGTTTTCGTCCGAAAGCTGCTTTCCTGCCTCAAGATCACTCAAAATATCACGCATAGATTTGTCCAGTTCAGTGTCGCTGACTTGGTGGAAGGCTCAACAACTAGAGAACCTGTTCGTCCATACCTTGCAGCAATGCATGGAGTTCAGATGGCGTGTCCAGAATGTGATGGGCGCCAGATTCAATCAGTCCCTGTCGGTTATGATACCCCCAGGAGACGCCCACCGCCATAGCCGCCGCCGCGCGTGCCATCTGCATATCATAAACAGCATCACCGATAACAATTGTCTGGCTGGGTTCTATCCCCATTTCCGCACAGGATTCAAGCACCATGGCCGGGTGCGGTTTCGACGGGCAATCGTCAGCAGTACGCGTCACCACGAAATGATGCCCGATGCCATGACGTTCGAAAACAGAGCGGACGCCGCGCTGGGATTTTCCGGTCACTATGCCAAGCAGAAGATCGTCCCTCGCCCCGAGCTCCGTCAGAAGCGGCATAATTCCATCGTAGAGCGGCTCCGTGAAATCGGGCGCCTGTCGCAACATCACAAAGTTTTCCTTGTAGCGTTGCGTCAACCAATGCACCTGCTCATCCGGCTCGCGATCCAGAATCTTAGCAATAGCCAGATGCAGCGACAGGCCGATGATCGAATGCGTTTCCTCGATTCCGGGAGGTTCCAGACCGGCATCTGCGAAGCTCGTAGCCATGCATCTGTGAATGAAGTCACCGCTGTCGACCAGCGTACCGTCGCAATCGAAAAGGACCAGTTTCATCGGGCGTTGGTGACCTTTGCCGGCTTGTTGATAATCATCAGTCCGCAACCAATCAGCGCAAGAGCCGCGAATATTTTCCAGCTCAGAGGCTCATTCAGGATCAGACCGCTCAATAAAACGCCGAAAGCGGGCGTGAGAAAGGCGAAATTAGAAAGTTTCGATGCCGGATAACGGCGCACCATCCAGAACCAGAGCGGATAGGTGAATGCCACCACGAATATCGCCTGAAAGAGAAACGCCGATATGGACAAGGCATCCGGGCTACGAAGCAATGGGCCGCTCAACGCGATGAATGGCAGCGGCACCAGTGTCGCGACCACCAGCTGGTAGAGAAGCGTCTTTTCTGGAGCCGTATAGGCAAGCCGGGTTCGCTTGATAACCAGCGTGGTAAGTCCCCACAGCACACCTGACACCAGCGCAAGCATATCGCCATAGATGGCGTACGGCCCCGGTCGGCTGACATGATCGGAGAAGACGAGAAACACACCCAGAAAGGCGATACACATGCCAACGAAGGCCCGGACAGACATCCGCTCGCCGAGAAGGAAATGACTGCCAATCGCGACCCAGAACGGCATGACGTTCATCATGAGTGTGACGCGCCCAACGCTCGTCAGCTCCATCGCCAGAAAAATCAGGACGAATTCGCTTCCGAACAACAGCCCGGCGGCAATTCCGGCCCAGAGCGTGCCATCACGCTTGAAAAGCGGAATACGGCGCCAGTAACACCAGAGAAAAACGCACAAGCCACCGAGCGCAGCACGCCCCGCTGCCATCAGCATGGGATTGAACCCTCGATTGCCGATCTTGATGGCAACCTGATTGAGCCCCCAGCTGAACATGATGAACATGACCAGCATGATGGCCAGTCCATCGAACGAAACTCGTCCCTCGGACGATCCCCCCGCTTCGCCTGACATTTTTAATCTTCCGCACTTTCCTCATCAAAGCCGAGCAGGTTCCACGACTGAACCATATGCGGCGGCAGTGGCGCGGTCACATCGATAGTACCGCCCGACGGGTTTGGAATACGAATACGGCGCGCATGAAGATGCAGACGTTTTTGTATACCGCCCGGGAATTCCCAATTCTGGTCAGCTTCAAAATACTTTGGATCACCGATGATAGGATGACCGATATAGGCCGCATGAACGCGCAACTGATGGGTTCTGCCGGTATAAGGCTCCATCTCCAGCCAGGTCAGATTGTTCCCTGCCTTCTCAATGATGCGATAATATGAGACAGCGTGATCGGAATCCGGCTCACCATGCTGGCAAACACGCATCTTGTCGCCATCCGGTGTCTGTTCCCTGACCAGCCAGGTGGAAATTTTGTCTTCGCGCTTGCGTGGAACGCCTTTGACCAAAGCCCAATAGGTCTTTTTGGTGTCGCGTTCACGGAAGGCGGTGGTCAACGCCTGCGCTGCGCCCCGCGTACGAGCAACGACAAGCACGCCCGATGTGTCACGGTCGATACGATGCACAAGACGCGGTTTTTCGCCCTTCTTGTTGCGCCATGCCTCCAGCATTCCATCAACATGACGCGATACGCCTGAACCGCCCTGCACGGCGAGACCTGCAGGCTTGTTGAAAACATACACTTTCGGGTCTTCATAAAGAAGCATCTGCGAAAGCACGTCGCCGTCCTGCTGACTGCGGATTGTGCGCGCCGTGACCGGGCCGACGGCCTTTTCATCGACGCCAAGAGGTGGAATACGAACAGTCTGTCCGGCCTGAATACGCGTATCTGCCTTGGCCCTTGAGCCGTCGATACGAACTTGCCCCGACCGCAGAAGCTTCTGCAGATGGCCGAAACCCAGCCCCGGATAATGGACCTTGAACCAGCGGTCGAGCCGCATGCCCGCCTCGCCTGTATCCACAATCTTCTGTTCAACGCCTGCCATGGAGAAACCCGATCAACTCTTGCTATTGCGGTGCGTACGCGCGCGCCGGTCATTAAGTCCTGTCAATAGACGCGAGTTCCGACGATTGCTAGGCGGAATTCCTGAAAACTGCAATTTGGCTGCTTTAGCCGAAACTGGTCCAGCAATCCCTAAAGAATTCCATTTCGACTACTGAATCTTCACACTCGGTTACACACGTTCTTAATTTATGGTCGATCTTGACACCCAATCGCCACTTCTTGTCGTCATCAGATATTGATAGAACTAAGGGGCTATACCATTTAGTCCCGTGAAATAGAACGAGCGGGAGTGCGAAAGTGTCATTGCTCAAAATCTACTGGCGAGCCATGGAATACCTTGCGGTCGAAAAGACTGCAACGATTACCATGTGTGTCGCCAGCGTGCTGGTTGCCCTGGTCACACTTGCCGAACCTATTCTGTTCGGTCGGGTCATTCAGGCTATCTCCGATAAGGGCGACATCTTCTCGCCTCTTGCGATGTGGGCTGCGCTTGGCGGCTTCAACATCGTTGCTGCAGTCTTCGTGGCGCGCGGAGCCGACCGCCTCGCACACCGCCGTCGTCTGGGCGTGATGATCGATTCTTATGAGCGTCTCATCACTATGCCGCTTTCGTGGCACCAGAAGCGCGGTACATCCAACGCACTCCACACGCTGATCCGCGCAACAGACTCGCTTTTCACGCTCTGGCTCGAATTCATGCGCCAGCATCTGACGACCGTGGTTGCTCTGGCAACGCTCATTCCGGTTGCAATGAGCATGGATATGCGCATGTCGCTGGTGCTCATTGTGCTCGGTGTCATCTATGTGATGATTGGCCAGCTCGTCATGCGCAAGACCAAGGATGGTCAGACCGCTGTCGAAAAGCATCACCACAAGCTGTTCGAACATGTGAGCGATACGATCAGCAACGTCTCGGTTGTGCAGAGCTATAACCGCATTGCGTCGGAAACCCAATCTCTGCGTGATTATGCCAAGAACCTGGAGAAGGTACAGTTTCCTGTTCTCAATTGGTGGGCGCTGGCCAGCGGCCTGAACCGCATGGCATCGACCTTCTCAATGGTGGTGGTTCTCGTTCTCGGCGCTTACTTCGTTACCAAAGGCCAGATGCGCGTCGGCGATGTAATTGCCTTTATCGGCTTTGCACAGCTGATGATCGGTCGTCTCGACCAGATCAGCGCCTTCATCAACCAGACCGTTACGGCACGCGCCAAGCTTGAAGAGTTCTTTCAGATGGAAGATGCCACGGCTGATCGTCAGGAGCCCCAGAGCGTCTCAGACCTGAACGACGTCAAGGGCGACATCATTTTCGACAATGTAACCTTCGAGTTTCCGAACTCCGGCCAGGGCGTCTATGATGTATCGTTTGAAATCAAGCCGGGACAGACGGTGGCCATCGTCGGCCCAACCGGTGCAGGCAAGACGACGCTCATCAATCTGTTGCAGCGCGTCTTTGATCCGGCAGCTGGCCGCATCACGATCGACGGAACAGATACGCGTACCGTCAGCCGTCGTTCGCTACGTCACGCCATCGCAACCGTCTTTCAGGATGCAGGCCTGTTCAATCGATCGGTCGAGGAGAATATTCGTGTCGGTCGTGAAAGCGCCACGCATGAGGAAGTGCATGCTGCAGCACGTGCCGCAGCAGCCCACGACTTCATTCTGGCCAAGAGCGATGGCTACGATACGGTTGTCGGCGAACGCGGCTCACAGCTTTCGGGCGGTGAACGTCAGCGCCTTGCGATTGCGCGCGCAATCCTGAAGGATTCGCCGATCCTCGTTCTGGACGAAGCCACCAGTGCGCTTGACGTTGAAACCGAAGAGAAGGTGAAGCAGGCGGTTGACGATCTCAGCCACAACCGCACGACCTTCATCATTGCTCACCGTCTTTCTACAGTCCGCTCCGCCGATCTGGTCCTTTTCATGGACAAGGGCCATCTGGTCGAAAGCGGCAGCTTCGATGAACTGGCCGCACGCGGCGGTCGCTTTACCGACCTTCTTCGTGCTGGCGGCCTCATGCTGGAGGACAAAGCGCCCAAAGCTGTTGAGGGTAGCAATGTGATGCCGTTCCCGTCCAAGGGCGCAGTGGGCTAAATCAAAGAGCTTTCAAATGAAAAGCCCGCGATGATCTCATCGCGGGCTTTTTTCTTCATGGCCTAAAATCTAAAACGGTACGTCGAAGCGGAGTCCATCATATCCCGGTTCGACATTACCCGGTGTCTCACGCATGACGGTCTCGTAATCGAGTGGAACGTGCATATGCGTGAGAATGGCGCGCTTGGGCGCCAGCTTCTCGATCCATTCCAGCGCTTCGCCAAGCGAGAAATGGCTTGGATGTGGGCGGTATTGCAATGCATCGATGACGAGCACGTCGGCCCCGCCCAAATACTTGAGGCTTGTTTCAGGGAAAGCGCTCACATCGGTGCAATAAACAACAGATCCGATACGAAAGCCGAGCGATTCAATATCGCCGTGCACCTGACTAAACGGCTCGAAGCGGATTGGGCCACCCGCTCCCGATATGGAAAACGGCGTCTCCGGAGCAATGTCGTGCATGCTGAGGATCGGCGGGTAGCTCGATCCGGCAGGTGTTTCGAAACAATAGCCAAATGCCTCGAAGAGCCGGTTCCGCGTCAATCGATTGGCATAGACATCCATGAGACGACGATTTTCAACGACATATGTGCGAAGATCGTCGACACCGTGAATATGGTCAGCATGCGGATGTGTATAAACAGCCGCATAGAGGCTGTGTGCGCCTGCATCAATCATCTGAGCACGGAAATCCGGCCCGGTATCGATCACAACTGTTGTGCTGTTACCTGTATCGTCAAATCGCTCAACCAATAGCGATGCGCGACGACGTTTGTTTCTCGGATTATTGGGATCGCAACTGCCCCAATCGCCATTGATACGCGGCACGCCGGGCGACGAACCACAGCCCAGAACCGTGAAACGCAGGCAATTTTTGGGGGGAGTCACGCTCAATCTTCCCCCTTACAATGCCAGTGTAGGCCGAGGCATCTTGGAAAACAGCCTGAACACATTGTCGCTCGTGATACGCGCGACTTCGTCATTGCTCACGCCAATTGTCTCAGCCAGCACGGCCGCCGTATGCTGCACGAAAGACGGTTCGTTACGCTTGCCCCGGTGCGGCAACGGAGCAAGGAACGGCGCATCCGTTTCCACCAGCAGGCGGTCACGCGGAACGATGGTCGCTATTTCACGGATCTCCGGTGAGTTCTTGAAAGTCAGAATCCCTGAGAAAGAAACATAACCGCCGAGCGCGATGCCCTTTTCAGCCAGAGCACGACCGGAAGAGAAGCAGTGCAGGATAAACGGAAAAGCGCCCTTCTCCGTCTCACGCTCCAGTATCTCGGCCATATCCTCATCCGCACTGCGGGCATGAATGACTAACGGCAACTGAGTCCGACGCGCCGCCTCGATGTGTACGAGGAAACCTTGGCGCTGCGCTTCCGGTGGGGCATAGTCGTAGTGATAATCGAGACCCGCCTCGCCTATGGCGACAACCTTCGGATGTTCCGAAAGACGCACGAGATCATCAGCCGTAATGTCGAGTTCTTCATGCGCATTGTTCGGATGGGTACCGACCGAGCAATAAACGGAATCATAGGCTTCCGCGATCGCACGGATCGTATCGAATTTCTTTACCCTCGTGGAAATCGTCACCATGCGCCTAACTCCGGCATCCAGAGCGCGCTGAACAATATCATCACGCTCCGGTTCAAAGTCGGCAAAGTCGAGGTGACAATGACTGTCGACAAGCATCATTGAACTCAGTTCTGTTCTTCTGTTTCCACATAGCGCGGAAATACCGGCTGCGGGGCTGGCAGATCGGCACCCCCGACAAGCTGGCTTGCCGTAACGTCAGAGAACTGACGCTTGTCGGCAGGAATTGCCAGTATGTCGAGAAGCTTTTCTGCCGACTGCGGAATGAACGGCTGCACCATAATGCCGACACGGCGAATGACTTCAGCTGTTACATAAAGGACAGTGCCCATGCGTGCAGGATCGGTCTTGCGCAGAGCCCAAGGCTCCTGCCCTGCGAAGTAACGATTGGCTTCCGCAACGACGGCGAAGATCGCGCCGAGCGCCAGATGCAGCGCTTGGTCGTCCATAGCTTTACGCGCCGTTTCCAGCGCCGCATCGGCCTGATCGAGAATGGCTTTATCCGCGTCGGAGAATTCACCCGGAACCGGAACCTTACCTTCGCAATTCTTGGCGATCATCGACAGCGAACGCTGCGCCAGATTACCGAGATCATTGGCCAGATCGGCATTGGTGCGGTTGACGATGGCGTCATGACTGTAGCTGCCGTCCTGACCGAATGGTACTTCACGCATCAGGAAATAGCGCAGCTGATCGAGCCCATAACGTTCAACGAGACCGAAGGGATCGATCACATTGCCAAGGGACTTCGACATTTTCTCGCCGCGGTTGAACAGGAAGCCATGTGCGAAAACCCGCTTCGGCAGCGGAATACCAGCAGACATCAGGAATGCAGGCCAATAGACGGCGTGAAAGCGCGAGATATCCTTGCCGATGATATGTGCATCGGCAGGCCAATAACCCCACTTTTCATCCGAAGTATCAGGATAGCCAAGAGCAGTAATGTAATTGGTCAGGGCATCGACCCAGACATACATGACGTGTTTCTCGTCACCCGGCACCGGAATGCCCCAGTCGAATGTCGTACGCGAAATCGACAGGTCCTTCAGACCCGACTTTACGAAGCTCACGATCTCGTTGCGACGTTCCGCAGGCATGATGAAGCCCGGATTCTTCTCGTAAAGATCGAGCAATTTGTCCTGATAGGCTGAGAGACGGAAGAAATAGCTTTCTTCCTCAACCCATTCGACAGGAGTCCCTTGCGGACCGTAGCGCACACCATCCTCGCGGACTTCCGTTTCCTCTTCGCCGTAATAGGCTTCGTCACGCACGGAATACCAGCCGGCATATCCACCCTTGTAGATATCGCCATTGTCAACCATCGCTTTCCAGATAGCCTGGCTCGCCTTGTAATGGCGCTCTTCCGAGGTGCGAATATAGTCGTCATTCGAGCTGTTCAGCACATCCGCCATCTGGCGGAACGCAGCCGTATTGCGATCTGCGAGCTCGCGCGGCGTAATGCCTTCCTTGCGCGCGCTCTGCAACATCTTGATGCCGTGTTCGTCCGTACCGGTCAGAAAGAAAACATCCTTGCCATTCAGGCGCTGAAAACGCGCCATTGCATCGGTCGCGATCAACTCATACGCGTGGCCGATGTGCGGCTTTCCGTTCGGATAAGCAATCGCGGTGGTGATGTAATATTTTTCGCGGCTCATTATGGACCCGGTCTTTCGAAGTTTGAAAGCGCGCCTGAATGATTAGCAGACACACGAGGAGAAAATTATCAGCGGTGACATAACGCATGTCAGCGGCCATGTCACGCAAGCGGAGGCTGACCGGAACGAAAAGCGCGATGCGTTTTTTCCAAAAGGATTACCACAGCTTGCCGGCGGTCGAGATTATAGGTTTCAGCATCCACGGTCTCGCGTACGAGATCACTCCAGAAACGCGACCAGCGATCTGCATCACGCAGTTGCCCTGCCTCCGCACGACGACGAGCTTCGATTGCAACCTGCCCAAGCAGATGATCACGGAACAGCTCATATTGAACCTCCGACTCACGACCATTCAATATGCCGCCGAGCGCCTGCGCTTTCGGCAAATCGAAATTTTGTCCTTCGAGAAGGGAATCGACAGTGTCGGAGATTTCGATACCGCCATTCGCTACCAGCAGAAGTGCCTTACGCACACTGCCTTCCGATCGCTGGAGCAGTGTTTGCGTAACAGCATCAGCCTGCATTCCGACACCGGGACTGACATGTGCCAAGGCATCCGTCAACCCAGCATCGTCGAGTGGCTTGAAGCCGATGCTCTGGCAACGCGACCGGATTGTCGGGAGCAAGCGTCCCGCCGAATGGGAAATCAGGATAAAGAGCGCCCGTGCAGGAGGCTCTTCCAGGGTTTTCAGGAGTGCATTGGCGGCATTGCGGTTCATATCATCGGCAGGGTCGACAATAACGATGCGCCAAGCGTGGTCTGATGCCGTTCTGGTCAGAAAATGTGTAACCCGGCGGATTTCCTCCACAGGAATACCCGTTTTGAATTTCCCGGTCTTCTGATCGAATGGGCGATTAATATGCAGGACAGCGGGATGCATCCCGCCTGCAATCTGTCGCCAGAGCGGTCTTGCAAAATCCGGAACAGCAATATGCTCCGGCGCCTCGCTATTGTCGCCATGCGCCAGCATATGCCCTGCCAGGTGAAAAGCGAGCGTTGCCTTGCCGATCCCCTGCGCACCTTCAAAGAGCAGCGCATGATGCATACGCCCCTCGCGATAGGCTTGCGCCAAAAAGTCACTAATCTCCCGGTGCCCGGCAACATAATCACTTGCAGAAGGCTCTGGCACACCTTCAATGGAATCGTGCGCTTTAGGGACGTCGAGTTCCTCAATCACAACAATCCCCTTTCCTTCAAAGCACTATCAACCTCTTTTGCGACATCACTTGCAATCTGGTCTTGCAAGCGATCAGCATCGATCACCTTGCAGCGTTCAGGTTCCACCTCGGCGATTGCGAGAAAGGCTTGCCGTCGTGCCTCGTGCACAGCAATATCTTCCTTCTCGAATCGGTCCGCCGTCTCGCTACCGCGCCGTTTTCCAGCACGAGACAAACCCTTCTCTGCGGGAATATCGAGGATGATCGTCATGTCAGGCATGGCGCCATCGATCGCAATGCGCTCCACCGCCGCCATATAGGTTCTGTCGAGATTGCCGGTAACACCTTGATACGCACGACTTGAGTCGATGAAACGGTCACAGAGGACCACCCGCCCCTCATTCAGCGCCGGGCGGATAAGCTGGTCCACATGGTCTGCTCTTGCCGCCGCGAACAGAAGCGCCTCCATCGCTGCGCCGTAGTTCTCCGCATTGCCGCTCAATATGACATGGCGAATTGCTTCCGCACCAGGAGAACCACCCGGTTCTCGCGTGGTGACCGGATCGAAGCCGTTTGCCCGCAAATGCTTGGCCAGCAACGCAATTTGCGTTGATTTGCCCGCTCCTTCGCCGCCTTCGAATGTGATGAACAATCCCGACAAACCAACTTCCAAATGTTTGAATCGATGTCCGAATGGACTTCTATGAAAGTTATTATCGGCCTTTGGCTATCAGGTCGAGCCTGGAATACGCGTAGCACAGGTTAAAGATATTTCCGCAGCCAGCCAGTGGAAAGCTCCATTGCCGCACCCAATGCGCGCTTCGAAAGGCTCCCCTCTTCTACAGATTGCGCTGTAAAAACAGGAACATCGCGAAGAATACTACCATTAAGCTCCAGCCGAAGAACGCCGACCTGCTGGTTGTCGGCGACAGGTGCATCGAGTGGACCCTTATAGACAATACGCGCTTTCAGCTTGTCGCGACCGTCCTTGGGCAACAACAGCTCGACGCGATCCTTGACCTTCAACGGCACGTGCGTGAGCGCACCACCGAAAACTTGCGCCTCACCCACGATTTCGTCCGCCGGATAAAGCTGCACATCATCAAATGCCGTCATCCCCCATTGCAGGAGACGCTTTGCTTCTTCTTCACGCTCCTTGATGCTGGCAAGGCCGCTCACCGCCAGATAAAGCCTGCGACCGTTCTGTTCCGCCGACCCGACCAGCGCAAAGCCCGACGCTTCCGTAAAGCCTGTTCCCATGCCGTCAGCCCCGACATCAAGCCGCAATAACGGATTGCGGTTGCGCTGCATGATGTTGTTCCAGGTGAAGGCCGGTTGAGCATAGTACTTATAATATTCAGGATGGGCGGTTCGGATATGTCGCGCCAATCTGACCAAATCCTGCAGCGAGACTACTTGTCCTTCAGCAGGCAAACCCGTCGAGTTTACGAACTTGGAGCCGGTCAAGCCTAGTTCCTTCGCACGGTCGTTCATGCGGTCTGCGAAAGCCTGCTCGCTGCCTGCCAGTCCTTCTGCCAGTACGATAGCTCCGTCATTCGCCGACTGAACAATCATTCCTTGCAAAAGATCAGCGACGGTCGGCGTCGACTTGATACGCGCGAACATCGTTGACGTCCCCGAGGGTGCACCTCCGGTTCTCCATGCATTTTCGCTGACTGTATATGATGTACCGAGTGTCGTGGCACCCTGTTCGAGCGCTTCAAATACCACTTCCGCAGTCATCAGCTTGGCAAGAGACGCAGGAGGAATCGGAACATTGGCATTCTTGGAAAGAAGCACAGTTCCGCTCCGGTCATCGACGAGCAAGACCTGCGGAGCTTTTGTAACGAATGCAGTTTCGACAGGTGCCGCCAAGCTAGTAACCGGCATGGCAACAGCCAGCGAAACGCCGGCAGTGACGGCACGAGCAAACACCAGTGTTTTTGAAATCAGCCCCATGCAAATCCCGTTACGTGAGCAATGTGATAGAGCTTACGCAACGAATCCGACCAAAATCAATATGCCAGTGTTTATCACCGTATCGTGAGCGATCAATCGAGACGCACCACAAACGCATTTTCTGCGCCTGCCTTCCAGGCCGCACGCAGCAGGGCATCATTTCCACCCTTCTCGGCCACGGCTGTCAACTCGTACAACTCACTGGTTTCGGTCGGAATCTTCGTGAGCGTAAATCTGATTGAGCCTGGCAATGAAGCCTGAACCTGCTTGGCCTCTTCAAGCGTCTTGAATGTGCCAATCTCAACATATTCGCCGTGTTCCTCGGCTTCACGACGCTTCCAGGCGCTTGAGATCGCATCCTTGGTCAGGATGCTGCCATAGGCGCGCTCTTCGGCATAGGCTGTTGCTGCAAGCCGGTCAGACGCATAGCCCGCGAGACCGCTGACACCGGCAGCATTAGCCACTCCGAAGCTTGTACCGGGGCGCTGCGACGGTACCGGTACATTTGCCGGTAACATTGGAGCTGCTCCACCCGACGGATCGCTATAAGCAGGATCGACTGCAAACGGTGAGTTTTCAGGTATAGGCGCGGACACCGGAACCGCGTCCATTACAGGCATCGGAACGCGTGACTTCGGTGAGGTCGGCGTCGGCCCGTTCATTGCCATCATGACGCCAGTTGCGGGCTGGCCGATCGCATCGCCACCTGCCGGACGGTACGACGCCATCAGAAATGCATCATCATTGCCGTTCAACGGAGCTCTTCCGACATATTCGACCTTCACATTCGCTGTACCGTGATGCTGATAATCAAGCATTTCGGCAGCTTTCTGGGAAAGATCGATCACGCGATCATATTCGTATGGACCACGGTCGTTCACACGCACGATCACCGAACTGCCATTGGCAAGATTGGTCACGCGGGCATAGCTCGGCAACGGCATCGTTGGATGCGCTGCGGTCAGATGCGTCATGTCATAGACTTCACCATTGGCAGTCAGACGACCATGGAAAGCTTCGCCATACCAGGAGGCATGGCCGACCTTGACGTATTTCTTGTCTTCCTTGGGATAATACCAGCGCCCCTTAACCTTGTATGGCTGACCGGTCTGATCGCGCCCGCCACCACGTGGTAGAGGCTTTCCTTTCGAAAAGGCTACGCGTGGGCTGGCTTTCACGCCATATTTGGATTCGGCGAAATATTCCTTCGAGCGCTTTGTCTTCGATTTCGGCTGCGGTGCCGATGCACAACCCGCCAAGGCAACAGCAATGGCCATAAACGACAACAGAACGACAGAACCGCGCTTATCGCGCAGCTTCACTGCCTTGCCGTTGACCGAATGTTTCAGCCCTCGTTTCGAATCCATACGCCACACGCCCGTTACTCAACAACGCAACCGGAAACGCTGGTCACGCCTTTTAGAATTTAGTGATGTCACCGATTCATTGACGGATCATTAAAGCTTTTGAAATTCCGCGTATTTTGAGTCGCATTGAACGGCACGGGCTCAACGCGGACGCGCCATGAATGTCCTGACTTGTGGAACAATCGCTCATTCGAAACGTTGAATTTTCAACAGGAAGGAGAACAAAAATGTTGAGAGCAATGATCCTTTGGCTGATGGGGGTTCCACTCGTTGTCGTGCTGCTTATCTGGTATTTTTTCTTTTAAATGTGGAACGTTCAGACCCTTCAATCGTTATTCATACGGCTCTTATGACCTCCGAGCCAGTCACCTAACGTCATGGATTAGGCCCGCTCCAACAAGGCGGGTCTTTTTTTGCGTGATCAACATCACGGCCTCAATTTTGAATCTGGCATGTAAACATTGATTGCTTTGCGCAGCAGACGAAAATGGGCAGGTGTCCAGGTTGACAGTTCACCATCTGTGTTTACGGCACGCGGCTTCTTGGTGCGCACAATAACTTCGGTCGTCGGGAAAGCCCGTACATCATCCCATTTGGAATGGGTACCGCGACGCAAGCTTGGAAGCAGGCGCAAAAGCTTCCACCAGTGATCGACTTCCAGACTATAGAAATCCAGCTTACCGTCATCCACTGTCGCATCCTTTTCGACAGCCATACCGCCGCCGTAGAATTTTCCATTCCCGACAGAGACTTGCAACGTACGGATTTTCTCTGTCATGCCGTCATGTTCCAGATAGACTGTGAAAAGCTCGGAGCGCATGAGGATGCGCGCTGCGACAATCGCATAACCGAGCTTTCCCCATTTCTTCTTCGCCGCGGAACTCAGTTGCTGCGCCAATTCAGCACTGAAACCGATACTTGCGACATTGAAATAAAGGTGACCGTTCACCTCACCCAGATCGATGGGCTGCACCTCGTAGGATGCAAGGCGACGCGCTGCCTCAACTGGATCGGCAGGAATGCCAATGGTTCGGGCAAAATCGTTTGCCGTTCCCAGCGGAAGGATTGCAAGCGGCAATCCGGTTTCCATCAATCCTTTGGCCGCAGCGTTCAGCGAACCGTCGCCACCACCGACAATAACCAGATCGCAATCTCTTTCACGAAGGATCACATCTGAAATTGTTTCATCGTCCTGCGGATTTCGTTCTATGAGCTGGAGGCCACCGCGTTCCAATGCTGCACGAATATCCGCGCCGTAACCCCTGCCATTTCGGGCATGTGGGTTTACGATAAGTAGTGCTCGGCGCTTTGTGGTCTTACCCATGGACTTCCTGTCATCTGCAACAGCCTGCGAATCTGGCTGCATGGTTAGGAGCGTTACCTGCAGATGGCCCCTCAATCCTGGATATCAATGGAATGGTTCATGAAAAATTTGTCACGGTACTGTAGTGTTTCGTGAGGTCATGAGACCGCATGTAGTGACAAGGCCGACCTGTCGACAAAACAGTTTGACGAGACCAGAAAGAGAACATAGTTTGGCAAAACCAACTGTAAAACTTTCTAAAGCGGCCTCGTCGAATTTGTCGCTAATCGACTGAAATACATTACAGTTTGCGGGTATGATGTAATGGTAGCCTGTCAGCTTCCCAAGCTGAACGCGCGGGTTCGATTCCCGCTACCCGCTCCAACATAATCGCTCGCACAAGTGTCAGAGACTAGCGAACATTTTCTCCGGTTTTTGGATCGACCTTCACCTCCACCTTGGCGCCAGCCTTGGTGACATATTCGATCTCGTAATAACCACGATCATTCCAGTCGACTTCATCAATGAAAGCAGTATCCGCGTTCTGTTCGATTTTCGCGATTATTTCCGAAAGTTTGGCGCCTTCCGGTGGCGGAGCGGCATAGGCCGCAGCAACAGACAGACCAAGAAACAAAGTCGTAACAGCAAGACGCATGGTTCTCTCCTTTAGCTATCCTAAAAGAGTAGGACTTCAGGCGTCTTCTTCAAGGCTAATGAGCATTACTTTATGATGGGGCTTATCGAACCGGTGAAGGTTTGATCTATCATCGCAGAGAGTTTAGGCTCTGCTCCAGACAAGATGACGACGATCGCTAGCATCAATATCAAAGGCGCAGCAAGAATGCCGCTCCTTACAGCCGGTTCGAGAATGCGCCGGGTTTTCTTGCTTCGCGTGGATTGCTGATCTCTCATGCAACTAACAGTAGTCGAGCAGACTTAATCGCCTATTAAATAATGTAGTTAATGCGTTATTAGCGCCCAACTACCGCTTAGTTTCCCTTGTTGCCGCGATATATATTGACCCCTAGCTCACGAATTTTCTTGCGAAGCGTGTTCCGATTTAATCCCAGAAGATCTGCCGCCTTGATTTGATTTCCACGTGTTGCCGTAAGACAGGCAAGGATCAAGGGATATTCCAGTTCCGCCAGAACCCGATGATAGAGACCTAGAGGCGGCAGGTCGGCACCGAATGACGCGAAGTAACGCTGCATATTCTGCTCGACAGCCTGCGATATGGAAATGTTCTCCATATCGCCACCACCGGCGGGAACGATATCCGGCTTGGCCAGTTCAGACTTCAATTCGGTTTCGATGATCTCCGGCGATATTTCCTCTTGCGGATAAAGCGCCGCCAGTCTTCGCACGAGATTTTCCAGCTCACGCACATTTCCAGGCCATGGGTACCGACGCATCATTTCCAGGCCAGCAGTGCTGATACGTTTTTCGGGCAAACCTTCTTCGGCAGCCCGCTTGAAAAAATGGCGCACGAGATCGGCCACATCCTCGCTGCGCTCGCGAAGCGGCGGCAAGCGCAGAGGCACGACATTCAGCCGATAATAAAGGTCTTCGCGGAAAAGTCCTTGTGCAATCAACTGCCGCAAATCCTTGTTGGTTGCTGCAACGATGCGCACATCGGTCTTGATCGGCGTGCGTCCGCCGACTGTCATATATTCGCCCTGTTGCAGCACACGCAAAAGTCGGGTTTGTGCTTCCATCGGCATATCACCGATTTCGTCGAGAAACAGTGTTCCACCATTCGCCTGCTCGAAGCGACCGCTCGAGCGGTTTTGTGCGCCGGTAAAAGCGCCCTTCTCGTGCCCGAACAACTCAGACTCAATCAGGTCGCGTGGGATTGCCGCCATATTGATCGCAACAAACGGTCCTTTTCGACGGCGTCCATATTCGTGCAGGGCGCTCGCAACCAGTTCCTTGCCCGTACCGGATTCACCCGTAACCATCACGGTCAAGTCCGTCTGCATCATGCGCGCCAGCACACGGTATATTTCCTGCATCGCAGGCGAACGGCCCACCAGCGGCATGTTATCTGCTTGCTCATCCGATAGAGCGGCAATGGGCTTGTGTTTTGGTTCAGACAGCGCACGACCGACGATATTAATGAGTTCCGTCAAATCGAATGGCTTCGGCAGATATTCGTAGGCTCCCGCCTCGGATGCCCTAATTGCCGTCATGAATGTGTTCTGCGCGCTCATCACCACAACCGGCAGGTCGGGACGCATCTTCTTGATGCGCGGCAGAAGATCAAAGGCATTCTCGTCCGGCATATTGACGTCTGTAATGACCAGATCACCATCACCTGCAGCCACCCATCGCCAGAGCGAGGCAGCATTGGAAGTTACGCGCACATCGTAGCCTGCTCGCGACAATGCCTGGTTCAGCACGGTCCGAATGGCTGCATCGTCATCCGCCACCAATATGGTTCCCGTCGGACGTCCTGCGATCATGCGTTATCTCCAGTATTTCCAGCTGCCAGTTCAGTATTTTTCCATGCGGGCATCAGAACGCGGAAAGTCGTTCGCGAAGGATGGCTGTCACATTCGATAATGCCACCATGATCGCCAATGATCTTCGCAACGAGTGCCAATCCCAGCCCCGAGCCATTGGTCTTCGTGGTCACGAACGGATCGAACAAATGCGGCAGCATATCCTGCGGCACACCTGGACCATTATCATGCACACAGAATTCGAGAGGCAGCGCCACCCTGTCCCGTGCGCCCGGCACCTGTAGACGAATGCCTGGACGATAAGCCGTGGACAGGACAATCTCGCCGCCCTCACGATCGCCTATGGCTTCCGAGGCATTCTTCAGGAGATTGAGAAAGATCTGCACGAGCTGGTCACGATTGGCGAAAACCGGCGGGAGAGAAGGATCATAATCTTCCACAAAGCGGATCTTCCGTGCGAACCCGTTCTTCGCAATCGCCTTCACATGATCCAGAACCGCGTGAATGTTGACCGCAGAGCGCTCGATGGGGCGCTCGTCCGAGAAAACTTCCATGCGGTCAACCAGTGAAACAATCCGATCCGTTTCGTCGGTAATGAGGCGCGCAAGCGCTCGATCTTCATCGCTGACAACCTGCTCCAGCAACTGTGCCGCACCGCGGATACCGGATAAAGGGTTTTTGATTTCATGGGCCAGCATTGAGGCAAGCCCGGTCACGGACCGCGCAGCACCTCGATGCGTCATCTGGCGGTCTATCTTTTCAGCCATCGTCTTTTCCTTGAAGAGGATGACCACAGCTCCCGGCAGCTCCGCTACAGGCGCTACGTAAACATCAACAATGCGCTCTGCCCCAAGACGCGGCGACGAGACATCGACGCGATATTCGTTCACCGGCATCTGACTGGTGCGAACCTGATCGACGAGTGCCAGAAGCGGGCTGCCGAAGGGCAGAAAGGATTCCAGCCGGTTGCGCGCCAGAATGGACGAGCCGGAACGAAAGAACTGTTCCGCGTCCAGATTGGCATAGGCGATATAATTCTCGGCGCTAACCATGATAACCGGTTGGCTGATCGCATCGAGTACAACAGACGGAATACCGTTCGTTTCGGTTCTCTCGCGCATCAGGCAACCTCTTTGAGCGCGGTTTCAGGAACTTCGCGCATGAATATACGACGCAAGGCATCGATGACGGCTTTCCGGTCAGTCAGGGTCATGACTTCTGCTTTCTCGATTGGCGTACATGCAGCGCCAGCATGACGATCAAGATACCAGCCGAGATGTTTGCGCGAATGACGGATGCCCGTCGTACTTCCATAATGCTCGAGCATATCTTCGTAGTGCTTTATAATATAATCAAGAATTTCACTTCGTGACTGTGGGGCAAGATCGCTTCCAGCAATTGCACCGGCCAGCCATGGTTGTCCATAAGAGGCACGCCCGACCATCACGGCATCCGCTCCGGAACGGCGTAAAATTTCCTCCGCATCAGGTCGACACGCCACGTCTCCGTTGGCAATCAGAGGAATCCTGACTGCATCCCGGACGGCGTGAATTGCATTCCAGTCCGCTTTACCTTCATAGAACTGACAACGCGTGCGCCCATGGACAGTCACCATGGCAATACCGGCTCCTTCAGCGCGCCTTGCAAGTTCAGGCGCGTTGACGCTTTTCTCGTCCCATCCCAGCCGCATCTTGAGTGTGACCGGAACGCGGACCGCATTAACCGTGGCCTCGACGAGGGTCATTGCGTGATCGAGATCGCGCATCAGCGCAGATCCCGAATAACCGCCCGTCACTTTCTTGGCCGGACACCCCATATTGATATCGATGATATCAGCGCCTTCACCTTCGGCGATCCTGGCCGCCTCGCCCATCCAGTGTGCTTCTCGTCCCGCGAGCTGCACGACATGCGTTCCAAGCCCTTCACCCGAAAGACGCAGAAGGCTTTCCTTGTGACAGTTACAGAGTTCGGCGCTGGCGACCATTTCAGACACGACCATGCCAGCGCCAGCCTCTGCGGCACGCCTGCGGAACGGAAGGTCCGAAACGCCAGACATCGGCGCGAGGAAAACGCGATTGGCAAGGGCCACATCGCCAATGGTCAAAGGTTGATCGAGAAAACTCACCAATAAATGCCTATTTGATGTGCATAGTGCAATTAGCACATACATTAATCAGTCTCAATTTTCAACGCAAGGAAAAGCGCGCGCAAAATCACGATAAATCAATTGCCGTCTGGCATTTATCTGCACAAGGCATTATTCGGCTTGAAAAGGCAAATTTGAACAGATGCAACCTTTGGCAGAGGCGACAACCATTTCAAAGATAGCAGCAGTCATTGTGGCAGCTGGCCGCGGAGAGCGAGCCGGGCAGAGCATCGAAGGGCCGAAACAATACCGGCGCATCGGTGGCGAAGCCGTACTTGCCCGCACTTTGCGCGCTTTTATCGACTGCCCGCTGGTTGATAGCATCGTTGTCGTCATTCATCCAGACGACCATGTGCTTTACGAACGCGCCCTCCCGGAAAACTGCGGCACCATTCTCGTCGTGAATGGCGGCGCTACCCGGCAGGAATCAACGCGCCTTGGTCTCCTCGCATTGCGAGATTATGCACCGCAATATGTCATGATCCATGATGGTGTGAGACCGTTTGTCAGTCAGGATTTACTGAAGCGTATCGTCGAAAATCTCGCGCCTGATGAAGGCGTTCTACCGGCTCTGGCAGTTTCGGACACTCTCAAACAGTCAGCCACAGACGGAACAGTAAAAACGACGGTGCCTCGCGTTGGTCTTTTTGCTGCACAGACCCCCCAAGCATTTCCCTATACGCCAATCCTTGATGCACATGAAAAGGCCTTCGCGATCAGTCGCTCTGATTTCACGGATGATGCTGCCATTGCCGAATGGCAAAGTATCGCTGTCCGCATCATCGAAGGATCGGCGGACAATACCAAGCTTACCTGGGCAAAGGATATCGAAATGGCTGACAAACGCCTGCGGCAAGACCACGTCTCGTTTCCCGACATTCGTACTGGCAATGGTTATGACGTCCATTCCTTTGAACCCGGCGATCATGTGACGCTGTGCGGTGTGAAAATTCCCCACGAAGCGAAACTCAATGGCCATTCAGACGCCGATGTTGGACTTCATGCGCTGACCGACGCCCTGCTTGCGACGCGAGGAGCGGGTGATATCGGCACGCATTTCCCGCCTTCCGACCCACAATGGAAAGGCGCTGCTTCCCGCATCTTTATCGAACATGCTGCCAATATCGTGCGTGAAGCTGGCGGTCGTATCGCCAATGTCGACGTGACCTTTATCAGCGAAGCACCGAAGATCGGCCCACATCGTGCAGCAATGACAGAAGCTCTTTGCGACATGCTGGGAATTGCCGCCGATCGCGTTTCCATTAAAGCCACAACCAACGAAAAACTTGGCTTCGTCGGACGCCGTGAAGGTATCGCTGCCATTGCAACGGCAACCGTCATCTATCCCGGCGAGGTTCCCGAATGAGCGCGCTCATCGCAGAAGACAAAGCTATTGCCGTGCTGGAAGCCTGCCGCAAGGCCGGTGTAATGATCGCGATGGCCGAGTCTTGCACAGGCGGGCTTATAGCTGGATCTCTGACCGACATCGCCGGTTCATCCGATGTCGTGGATCGCGGCTTCGTTACTTATTCCAACGAAGCGAAAGCCGAAATGATCGGTGTTCCGATGGAATTGATCAATCGCGTTGGCGCTGTCTCGAAAGAAGTGGCGCTTTCCATGGCTGAAGGGGCACTTTCTCGCTCCCGCGCCGGTGTAACGGTGGCGGTTACGGGCGTTGCGGGGCCAGGCGGCGGTTCCGATGAAAAACCTGTCGGTCTCGTGCACATCGCATCGGCGCGAAAAGGCCACCCGCCCCTTCATCGCGAATACCATTTCGGTCCAAAAACCAGAGCCGAAATCCGCCACGCGACGGTTTTCGCCGCACTGGACCTCGTTCTGGAAAACCTTCGATAGTCTGAAGCATATACTTTTATCTGTCGCGCCCTATCCTTGTCTTTGATCAGACAAGGAGAACATGGCGATGCGTTTCGATGGTAAGGTGGCAATCGTTACAGGTGGGGCAAGTGGCATCGGCGAAGCGACTGTTCGGGCTTTTGTTCGCGAGGGAGCGAATGTCGTTATCGCGGATTATTCAGAGCATGGCCAGCAACTGGCCAGCAAGCTTGCAAGCGGCACCGAACGGGCAATATTCGTCAAAACCGATGTAACCGATACGAAAGCCGTGCAGGCGTTGATTGCAAAAACCGTCGAAACTTATGGTCGCCTCGACATCATGTTCGCCAATGCAGGCATCGCCGCAGATGGCCCGATAGACGAGCTGGATGAAACTGCATGGCAGAAAACCATCGATATCAACCTTACCGGTGTCTATCTTTGCGATAAATACGCGATTGACCAGATGCGCTCACAGGGCGGCGGAGTGATCGTGAATTGCGGCTCCATTCACAGTCATGTCGGGAAATCAGGCGTCACCGCCTATGCGGCTACAAAGGGCGGCGTAAAACTTCTGACGCAGACACTTGCCATTGATTACGGTGCGCAAAACATCCGGGTGAATGCGGTTTGTCCCGGCTATATCGATACGCCGCTTCTCAAGGATATACCCGACGACAAGAAACAGGCTCTATTAGCCCTGCATCCTATAGGTCGTCTCGGTCGCGCCGAAGAAGTAGCCAGCGTCGTGCTTTTTCTGGCAAGCGACGAATCTTCCTTCGTCACGGGAGCATCCATACTGGTCGATGGCGGTTATACGGCGCAGTAAAAGCACATCCTGAAAAGTGTGAAACGGTTTTCAGATAAGATGTGCGTGAAAAGAAAAAATGAGAGCCCCGGAAAACCAGGGCTCTTCTCAGGTTAGTCCGTATATCTGATCGGCCCGCTTCTCAAACGCTTCGGAAAATTTTTTGAAAGCGAGATCGAACATCGTTCCCATGAGAAGACCGAGGGTACGGCTCTTGAACTCATAATCGATGAAAAATTCGACATCGCACTCACTTCCGTCTCCCACCGGCTTGAAGGTCCAGCGGTTGTCGAGATAGCGAAACGGCCCGTCGAGATATTTTACATCAATGACGTTTTCCTCGGGCTTCAGCAGCACCTGACTGGTGAATGTCTCACGGATAAGCTTGTAACCAACTGTCATGTCGGCAATGAGAAGAGCCTTACCGTCACGCTCCTTGCGGGAGCGAACAGACAAGGCCTCACACATTGGCAGAAACTGCGGATATTTCTCGACATCCGCAACGAGACCGAACATTTGCTCTGCCCGGTGATGTACCCGCCTGACGGTTGTAAACTGCGGCATTTCCTGTCTTAGGCCCGTGCAGCGATCTGCGCCTCACGCGCGGCTCTCAGCTTCGCGAAATCATCGCCAGCGTGATGCGATGAACGCGTCAGCGGACTGGATGCAACCAGCAGGAAGCCCTTCGTCCGACCAATCGTCTCGAACGACTTGAATTCGTCGGGTGTCACGAAGCGAATGACAGGATGATGCTTGCGGGTCGGCTGAAGATATTGGCCGATGGTCATAAAATCCACATCAGCCGAACGCAGATCGTCCATCAACTGAAGGATTTCGTTCCGCTCTTCGCCAAGACCGACCATGATACCGGACTTGGTGAAAATGGTTGGGTCCAGTTCCTTGACGCGCTGCAGCAGACGGATCGAATGGAAATAACGAGCGCCAGGACGAACCTTCAGATAACGCGACGGCACAGTTTCCAGATTGTGGTTGAACACGTCGGGACGGGCTTTCACCACGACTTCGAGAGCGCCTTCCTTGCGCAGGAAATCCGGTGTCAGGATTTCAATCGTGGTAGCAGGAGTAGCTTCGCGGATGGCCTGAATGACCTCAGCAAAATGCTGCGCACCACCATCGGCAAGATCGTCGCGATCCACCGATGTAATAACCACATGCGTCAAGCCCATCTGCTTGACGGCCTTGGCAACATTCTCGGGTTCGTTCGGATCGAGCGCAGTCGGGATACCGGTCGAGACGTTACAGAAAGCACAGGCACGCGTGCAGATCTCGCCCATGATCATGAAGGTCGCGTGCTTCTTTTCCCAGCACTCGCCGATGTTCGGGCAACCTGCCTCTTCGCAAACCGTGACCAGCTTGTTTGAGCGAACGATATCGCGCGTTTCGCTGTAGCCGCGTGAGACAGGAGCCTTGACACGAATCCAATCGGGCTTCTTCAGGACAACATTGTCCGGACGATGCGCCTTCTCTGGATGCCGCTCACGCTTGCCTTGGTTCACCAGATCGAGAACTGTAACCATGCTTTTTCCTGCCTATCCGAAGCATTTTCATGAATGGACCTGAAATGCTCCCAAATTCGGTTCGGTCCTAATCCCTGCCCTCAACCCTGTCAACTTGAGCGATTTGCTACTCATCGCCGCGCCGCCAGTCCAAGAGCCCGGAAAACTAATGCCCATATCAGGCCAAATACCAAGCCTGCAGTGCCGAGCGCCAATGTGAGCACCCAGACACCATACCAACCGGTTATGGCCACTCCGTTGACCGATATGGTGTTGCCGCCAAGAACACTCAAGGTGCCGGCTGCAAAGCCCAGCACCAGTCCTCCAACAGTACACCACTTAATGATCGGCCAGGCGGCACGCCGCCATGGCCCTCCGTTCTCGATCAGCGGAATGAGCGTCCCTCCGTATTATGCGTTCAGCACACGACCATACGCATCCAGAACGCTTTCCTTCATCATCTCGGAAAGGGTCGGGTGCGGGAAGACCGAATGCATCAGCTCTTCCTCAGTCGTTTCAAGGTTCATGGCGATCACGAAACCCTGGATGAGTTCAGTCACTTCCGCACCGACCATATGAGCACCAAGCAGCTGTCCCGTCTTCTTGTCGAAGATGGTCTTAACCAGTCCCTGATCTTCACCGAGCGCAATCGCCTTGCCATTTGCAGCAAACGAATAGCGACCAACGCGGATATCGTAGCCCTTTTCCTTGGCCTTTGCTTCGGTCAGACCAACGGAAGCGACCTGCGGGTTACAGTAGGTGCAGCCCGGAATCATGTTCTTTTCGAGCGGATGAACATTCGGAAGGCCTGCAATCTTCTCGATGCAGATAACGCCTTCATGCTCGGCCTTGTGTGCTAGCATTGGCGGACCGGCAACGTCGCCGATAGCATAGATGCCAGCAACGTTGGTCTTGCCATATCCATCAATGACGACGCATCCACGGTCTGTTTTCACACCGAGTGCTTCAAGGCCAAGATTTTCGATATTACCCTGAACGCCAACTGCCGAGATCATACGGTCCACGGTCAACGACTGCGTCTTGCCGTCCTTGGTCTCGATATGGGCAGTCACATTATTTGCACCCTTCTCGACCTTGGTAACCTTGGCATCGGTAATGATCTTCAGGCCACGCTTTTCAAGCTGTTTGCGCGCGAGTGTGGAAATCTCCGCATCTTCAACCGGCATGATCTGCGGCATCAATTCCACGACCGTCACGTCAACGCCCATGTCATTGTAGAAAGAGGCAAACTCGATACCAATCGCACCCGACCCCATAACCAGCATGGACTTCGGCAGTTCCTGCGGAACCATTGCTTCGAAATAGGTCCAGATCAGCTTGCCATCCGGCTCAATGCCCGGCAAAGAGCGCGGACGTGCGCCAGTGGCGACGATAACGTGCTTCGCCTTGTAGGTGCCCTCCCCCAAAACGCCCTTCGGAACAGGGTTCTGCGGTTGCATCGGCTGCTTTGACGACTTGCCGACCGAAATCTCAACCGGATTGTTGCCCGAAGCAGCCTTTACAAGCTTTGCCTCGCCCCAGATCACGTCGATCTTGTTCTTCTTCATCAGGAAGCCGACGCCGCCATTAAGACGTGCGGACACACCGCGCGACCGCTGTACCACAGCCGTCACATCAGGTGTGATCGTTCCTTCCAGCTTCAGACCGTAATCCTTGGCGTGTTCGCCAAAATGCAGGATTTCAGCCGAGCGCAAAAGCGCCTTGGTCGGAATACAGCCCCAGTTGAGGCAAATGCCACCCAAATGTTCACGCTCAACGATAGCCGTCTTCAGGCCAAGCTGCGCAGCGCGGATTGCGGTAACATAACCACCCGGGCCCGAGCCGATAACAATAACGTCGTAAATGTCGGCCATATTGTCCTGCCTTTGCTCAGTTCACTTCTCGGGTGAGCAGCACCCAGTCGTGTCTTTTGTCCTGCCCAATGCGTTCTATCGCTTCGAGCCGCTCAATTTCCTTGAAACCATGGGCGCCGTAAAGGGAAAGCGCCACATCGTTGTGGCTTTCGGTTATCAGGCTGATTGCCGGATTACCGTTCCGGTACGCCAGGTCGATCTCGTTGGCGACGAGTGCACGGCCAATACCTTTGCCGCGAAACTCCCGATAAACGCCAACACTATCTATAAAACGGTTGCCAATGACCTTGCGCTGCATCGCGATCAGCTGATCCGTAACCGGATGTTTTTCAGGCAGATCGTTGATACTTTCGTCCACAGTGAAGCCGATGGAAAGCCCAGCAATATCGTCGGCCCATTCGGCTATGGTCGCGCTCTGCCAGCCTTCGCTCCCGTCAGCGCGCATATATTGCCGACCGCGTTCCATGGCCGTTTCGGTTCGCCCGTCAAGAACGGCCCCGTACCAGAGCCATGACGCAAAACCGTGCGAAGAGATATCGACAAGAATGGCGATCTCTGCGGCTTCACGGCGTTCAGCCGGGCGTAGGTTCGGTTGTCCAGCCATTCAAAAACCTCAGGCGTCGAGTTCAGCAGAACGCGACGCCCTTGAAGTTGATCAATCAGACCAGCATACCCATCGGGTTTTCGATGTGACGCTTGAAGGCCTGTGCAAGTTCAGCAGCCAACGCGCCGTCGACGGCACGATGATCGGTTGAAAGGGTTACAGACATAACGGTCGCAACCTTGATTTCACCGTTCTTGACCACTGCACGCTGTTCACCTGCGCCGATTGCGAAAATGGTCGCATGCGGCGGATTGATGATCGCGGCAAAGTCCTTCACGCCAAACATGCCAAGGTTGGACACGGAGGTCGAACCGCCCTGATATTCTTCAGGCTTCAGCTTGCGATCACGCGCACGCTTGGCAAGGTCCTTCATCTCATTGGAGATAGCGGACAGCGTCTTCGAGTCCGACTGACGCACGATTGGTGTAATCAGACCGCCCGGAATGGAGACTGCAACGCCGACATCAGCACGCTTGTGCTTGACCATACCGCCTTCAGTCCAGGAGACATTGGCTTCAGGAATGTCACGCAGTGCAAGAGCAACAGCCTTGATCACCAGATCGTTGACAGAAAGCTTGTAGGCCGGAACCTCACCCTTTTCAGTCTTGATCATCGGCGCAGCTGCATTGATCTGCGAACGCAGAGCCAGAAGTGCATCCAGTTCGCAATCAATCGTCAGATAGAAATGCGGAACAGTCTGCTTCGATTCCACCAGACGGCGGGCAATGGTTTTGCGCATACCATCGTGAGGAACGATCTCGTAGGTGCCTTCCTCAAAGAGCTTGAGAACGGTTTCATCCGACATCGGCTTCGGTGCGGCAGCAGAGGCAGCTTCCGCCTTCGGCGCAGCAGCCTTGGCACCACCGGAAGCCAGAGCAGCTTCCACATCGCGCTGAACGACACGGCCGTGCGGACCGGTACCCTTCACAGCGGCGATATCGACACCGGATTCCTTGGCGATACGGCGTGCAAGCGGTGACGCAAACACGCGGTCACCCTTATTCGCAGCAGCAGGCTGCTCTGCCTTGGTTGGTGCAGGCACCGCTGCAGGAGCTGCGGCTGGCTTCGGCTCTTCCTTGGGAGCCTCGACCTTCGCTTCTGTCTTCGGAGCAGAAGCCGCGCCCTTTGCTGCAGCCGCCACGTCCTCGCCTTCTTCGGCGAGGATAGCGATCAGCGCATTGACCTTGACGCCTTCGGAGCCAGCGGGAACCACGAGCTTGGCAATCGTGCCCTCGTCCACAGCTTCCACTTCCATCGTGGCCTTGTCGGTCTCGATTTCAGCAATAACATCGCCAGGAGCGATCTTGTCGCCTTCCTTGACCAGCCATTTCGACAGGTTGCCTTCTTCCATCGTCGGAGAAAGCGCTGGCATGGTGATATTGATCGGCATGTCCAGACCCTTTCGTTACGCGGTATAGGTAACGGCTTTCACCGCTTCGACCACTTCGGCGACAGTCGGCAGCGCCAGCTTTTCCAGATTTGCCGCATAAGGCATCGGAACATCCTTACCAGCAATGGTCAGGATCGGCGCATCGAGATAATCGAAAGCCTGCTGCATGACGCGGGTGGCGATTTCCGTACCAACGGACGACTGCGGGAAACCTTCTTCCACAGTCACAAGTCGGCCAGTCTTCTTGACCGATTCGACTACAGTTGGAATATCCATCGGGCGAATCGTGCGCAGATCGATGATTTCAACATCGATACCCTGCTGGGCCAGCTCTTCAGCCGCCTTGACGGCGTAGGTCATGCCGATACCGAACGAAACAATGGTGGCGTCCTTGCCCTGCTTGTGAATGCGGGCCTTGCCAATCGGCAGCACGAAATCGTCAAGCTTTGGTACATCGAAATGATGACCGTACAGGATTTCGTTTTCGAGGAAGATCACTGGATTCGGATCGCGAATGGCAGCCTTCAGCAAGCCCTTGGCGTCGGCTGCCGTGTACGGCATGACGACCTTGAGACCCGGAATGTGGCTGTACCAGGCCGCATAGCATTGCGAGTGCTGGGCAGCAACACGCGCAGCCGCACCGGACGGACCACGGAAGACCATCGGAGCGCCCATCTGTCCGCCGGACATATAAAGCGTCTTGGCAGCAGAGTTCACGATCTGGTCGATTGCCTGCATGGCAAAGTTGAAGGTCATGAACTCAACGATCGGACGCAGACCTGCAAAAGCAGCCCCTACACCTACACCGGCGAAACCATGTTCGGTGATCGGGGTATCTACAACGCGCTTGGAACCGAATTCATCGAGAAGTCCCTGAGTTACCTTGTAAGCGCCTTGATATTCGGCAACTTCTTCACCCATAACGAAAACGCTCGGGTCGCGGCGCATTTCTTCGGCCATCGCATCACGAAGCGCTTCACGAACGGTCGTAGAAACCATTTCGGTGCCAGCCGGAATGTCCGGGTCGGACGCGACTTCGAGTGCTGGAGCCTTTGGAGCAGCCGGAACAGAATCAGTCTTCTTTTCTTCGGCTTTTGGCTCTTCCTTGGCTTCGCTCGATGGTGCCTCGGCTTTGGCGGCCGGAGCAGAACCGATATCGGAAGCGCTTTCACCGTCACCGAGAAGCACGGCAATCGGCGTATTGACCTTCACGCCTTCGGTGCCTTCATCGACAAGAATTTTGCCAATCGTGCCTTCATCGACAGCTTCGACTTCCATCGTCGCCTTGTCGGTTTCAATTTCGGCGATCACATCGCCGGACGTAACCTTGTCGCCTTCTTTCTTCAGCCATTTGGAGAGCTTGCCCTCTTCCATGGTTGGGGAAAGTGCGGGCATGAGAATTTCTACGGGCATGACAACACCTTCCTGGAATTAGAGCAGAATATCCGTGTAGAGCTCGGATGCATCCGGCTCCGGATCGTTTTGAGCGAAATCAGCAGAATCAGCGACAATGTCGCGGACATCCTTGTCGATTTCCTTCAGCTCTTCCTCGGTTGCCCAACCCTTGTCGATCAGACGCTGCTTGACCTGCTCGATCGGATCATGCTCGGAGCGCATCTTCTGCACTTCTTCCTTCGAGCGATACTTTGCCGGGTCCGACATGGAGTGACCGCGGTAACGGTAGGTCTGCATGTCGAGAATGATCGGCCCCTTGCCCGAACGCGTCCATTCCACGGCCAGATCCGCAGCAGCCTTGACCGCACGAACATCCATGCCATCCACCTGGATACCCGGAATATTGAAAGAGAGACCGCGCTTCGAGAAGTCCGTTTCTGCGGACGAGCGCGAAACCGAAGTGCCCATGGCGTAGCGGTTGTTCTCGATTATGTAGACTACCGGCAGCTTCCATAGCGATGCCATGTTGAAGCTTTCGTAGACCTGACCCTGATTGGAAGCGCCATCGCCGAAATAGGTCAGCGTTACATTGTCGTTGTCGCGATAGCGATTCGCGAATGCGAGGCCTGTGCCGAGCGAAACCTGCGCACCGACGATACCATGACCGCCGTAGAAGTTCTTCTCTTTGGAGAACATGTGCATGGAGCCGCCCTTGCCCTTGGAAAGGCCGCTGCGACGTCCGGTCAGTTCAGCCATCACGCCGCGCGCGCTCATGCCCGCTGCTAGCATATGACCATGATCGCGATAGGCGGTGATAACCTGATCACCTTCCTTCAGCGCCATCTGCATGCCGACCACCACGGCCTCCTGGCCGATATAAAGGTGGCAGAAACCACCAATGAAGCCCATGCCATAAAGCTGACCGGCTTTTTCTTCGAAACGCCGGATCAACAGCATTTCGCGATAAGCGTCCAGCTCCTGCTTCTTGTCGAAGTTCACAGGTGCAGGTGCCTTGGGTGCAGTCACAGAAGTCGCCTGCGTTTTGCTAGCAGGCGACTTTTTAGCCCTCGGTGCCATATCTCGCTCCCTAAATTGTCGTTCTATTGTGACGTTATACGGGCATATCACAAGATACAATATGCGCCCAGAGCATATCTGCTATGTCGCCAAGCCCTTAAAAACATATCACAAAAAGACAATTAACCGGATTTCAGTTAATTTGAACGGTCTTCCCTGGAGGTGATAATTGTCACTTCATCGGGATGGGAGAGATTAAGCGCTCTGCGTGCCTGCTCGTCAAGCATATCCTTCTCGATGGAACCGTCGCGCAAAAGCGTGACTCGTTTTTCGAGCGCGTTGCGATCTGCCGTCACTTGTTCGAGCTGCTTGGCCAGAAGACTTTTCTGCTCTTCCAGCTGGATACGGGAGTAGAGACCATATTCGCCGTGATAGGCGTGAAAGCCGAAGTAACTCAGAAATGCAGCCGTCAGAATGGGCAACACAAAACGCCCACGGATCGATTTACGCTTCTGCTTGGTCCACATTTCGGCTTCCTTCCCGGATATTCGGTGCCACTACGAATCCTGCGAAGGACATCAATCCGAATTCCACCATCAAGCATTATTTTGCTTAACAGAGATTTACCAAGAACCGATGTCAGGAGCAGTCGGGACTAGTTTTCGTAACAACTGGAAGAAGTGAACCTCGCGCAAACCATTCAAACCCGTCAGGAATCGAGAACGGCTCATCATAAAGACGAGCCGCTCATTCAGATTGATAAAATGTTTGACAGGATCAAACATCTACAATTGTGGAAAACCCGCCCATGATCATGCGCTTGCCGTCGAATGGCATCTGGTCACCCATCGCCTTCATACGCGGATCACTCATCATTTTGCTATTTGCAGCGTCGCGCGTTGCCTTGTCGGGATATTCGAACCAGGAGAAAACAACCTCCTCGTCGGCCTCGGCCTTAACCGCACGTCGAAAATCGGTGACCTTGCCATCCGGCACATCATCCCCCCATGCTTCGACCATACGCGTCACGCCAAACTCCTTGAATAATACAGCAGCTTCGGCGGCATGCTTGCGATAAAGTTCCTTGTTCGCCTTGGGGACGGCGACAACAAATCCTTCGATATAAGCCATTTTCTCTCTCCCGTTGTTAACTCCCCCACGGCTTCATCATCTGAATTCCAAGCCGCTGCCTCATCAGCTCAAACACCAATGCAATAACATTGATATCAATATAATTGCATCCGGTCAAATGCCGAGCATTGGAAGTCATATAGGGCGAAAACGAAAAAAGGCGGACCGAAGCCCGCCTTTATCAGTCTCAGAGAAAAATCAGAGGAACTTCAGTGCGCTGCGACCTGCATAGCGGGCCTGCTTGCCAAGTTCTTCCTCGATACGGATCAGCTGGTTGTACTTGGCCGTACGGTCCGAACGGGCCAGCGAGCCAGTCTTGATCTGACCACAGTTGGTAGCAACCGCGAGATCGGCAATCGTCGAATCCTCGGTTTCACCCGAACGATGCGACATGACGGCAGTATAGCCAGCCTTATGAGCCGTTTCGACCGCGTCGAGCGTTTCAGACAGCGATCCGATCTGGTTGACCTTGACGAGAATCGAGTTGGCAACGCCCATACGAATACCGTCACGGAGACGAGCGGAATTGGTGACGAACAGGTCGTCACCAACGAGTTGGCACTTGTCGCCAATAAGATCGGTCAGGTACTTCCAACCTTCCCAGTCGTCTTCAGCCATACCATCTTCGATAGTGACGATAGGATAGTCGCTGGCGAGCTTGGCGAGATACTTGGCCTGAGCCTTTGGATCGCGCGTCTTGCGTTCGCCTTCATAGACGTAATTACTGTCCTTGAAAAATTCGGTCGCAGCGCAGTCGAGGCCAAGAGCAATATCTTCACCCGGCTTGAAACCGGCCTTTTCGATCGATTCCATGATGAAATCGAGCGCAGCCTGGGCATTCTTCAGATTAGGAGCAAAGCCGCCTTCATCGCCAACATTGGTGTTGTGACCGGCATCCTTCAGACGCTTCTTGAGGGTATGGAAAACTTCCGAGCCATAACGAACAGCTTCACGAACGGACGAAGCCCCCACTGGCAGAATCATGAACTCCTGGAAATCAATCGGATTGTCAGCATGTGCACCGCCATTAATGATATTCATCATGGGGACCGGCAGAACATGGGCATTTGCCCCACCAACGTAGCGGTAAAGTGGGAGACCGGTTGCCTGGGCCGCAGCCTTGGCAACGGCAAGCGAAACGCCCAGAATAGCGTTGGCGCCGATGTTGCCCTTGTTGGCCGAGCCGTCAAGCTCGATCATCGTCTGGTCGATGAGCAGCTGGCTTTCCGCATCCATGCCCGCAATAGCGTCAAAAATCTTGCCATTGACAGCTTCGACGGCCTTTTCCACACCCTTGCCGAGATAGCGGCTGCCACCATCACGCAATTCTACAGCTTCATGCGCGCCAGTCGATGCGCCAGACGGAACCGCAGCACGTCCGAAAGAGCCGTCTTCAAGCACAACGTCCACTTCGACGGTCGGGTTGCCGCGGCTGTCGAGGATTTCGCGGCCGACGATGTCGATGATTGCAGTCATAGGAACCAGTCCTTCCCTATAGATTGCCCCGCCAGATGTGCGAGGCGCTTAACAAATCCGATGCGGCCATTTCTTAGCGCATAATCCTGAAACTTTGCAGACATTTCAGAAAAGATTATGCACCAGGCCAATTTTTAAGCCCTAACCGCAAAAAAAGCGGCGAGAATGGCTTAGCGAAACAAAAGGCGGAGGAAAATCCCCCGCCTTTTTAAATTCTCCGAGAACTGTTTAAAGCCCTTTCGCGATACGATCGAAAGCCATCAGCTTTTCGAGGAGCGCGGGCATTTTATCCACCGGCACCATGTTCGGGCCATCGGAAGGAGCATTGTCCGGATCCTGATGCGTTTCGATGAAGAGCCCGGCAACGCCAACGGCTACAGCTGCGCGTGCCAGCGTCTCAACGAATTCGCGCTGACCACCCGACGAACCACCTTGCCCGCCCGGCTGCTGTACGGAATGAGTCGCATCGAAGACTACTGGCGAACCGAGGCCTGCCATGATCGGCAAGGAACGCATATCGGAAACGAGCGTATTATAGCCAAACGAAACACCGCGTTCGGTCGCCAGCACATTCGGATTGCCACTTTCCGTAATCTTGGAAAGAACATTTTTCATGTCCCACGGCGCCAGAAACTGGCCCTTCTTGACATTCACGACACGTCCCGTCTTGGCGGCAGCAATCAGCAGATCGGTCTGGCGGCAGAGAAATGCCGGGATCTGCAGGACATCGACCACAGGAGCAACTGCGGCGCACTGCTCTTCAGTGTGGATATCCGTCAGCACCGGAAAGCCGAACTCCTTCTTGAGATCCGCAAAAACTTCCATTGCCTTTTCGAGGCCGATTCCACGCTCAGCCTTCAAGGATGTGCGATTGGCCTTGTCGAAGCTGGACTTGTAGACAAGACCGATGCCGAGCTTATCAGTCATCTCCTTGAGACGGCCTGCCATATCGAAAGCGTGTTCACGCGTTTCCATCTGGCACGGGCCCGCTATCAGGGCAAACGGCGCACTGTTTGAAAAAGTAACGTTTCCGATTTTTACGGATGAATTGGCAGTCGCCATGACGTGAACCTCGATATTGAATGCCTTGCAGGCACCTTATCTGGCGTAAAGGTGGGTCGAAAACAAGACCACGGCCTGAAAGCGGAAATGAAAACGCGCCCCGAAAGGCGCGTTAGATTTTCAGACCAGACGGCTCTGCTCGATTGCCGCTTCGATGAAGGAAGCAAACAGCGGATGCGGTTCGAACGGTCGAGACTTCAGTTCAGGGTGGTACTGAACGCCGATGAACCAAGGGTGGTCAGGATATTCGACTGTTTCCGGCAGAACACCATCCGGTGACATGCCTGCGAAGTTCAGTCCGGCAGATTCCAGACGTTCCTTGTAGTCGATATTGACTTCATAGCGATGACGATGGCGCTCGGAAATATCGGTCGATCCGTAGATTTCCGCAATCTTCGAGCCCGACTTCAACGCCGCTTCATATGCACCAAGGCGCATTGTACCGCCAAGATCACCAGCCGAAGCGCGCTTCTCGAGCATATTGCCCTTCAGCCACTCGGTCATGAGACCGACAACCGGCTCCTTGGTCGGACCGAACTCGGTCGAAGATGCGTTTTCGATACCAACGAGATTACGTGCTGCTTCAATGCAAGCCATTTGCATGCCAAAGCAGATACCGAAGTAAGGAACCTTGCGTTCACGAGCGAACTTCGCTGCAAGAATCTTGCCTTCCGCGCCACGTTCGCCGAAACCGCCCGGCACCAGAATGCCATGAACCTTTTCCAGATATGGGGCCGGATCTTCGCTTTCGAAGACTTCAGCCTCGATCCAGTCGAGATTGACTTTTACCTTGTTGGCAAGACCACCATGATAGAGCGCTTCGATCAGCGACTTATAGGCATCTTTAAGGCCGGTATATTTGCCGACGATGGCGATGGTCACTTCGCCTTCCGGATTGTGGAGGCGGTTGGAGACCTCTTCCCAGCGGTCCATACGGGGCTTCGGAGCCGGATCGATACCGAATGCCGACAGAACTTCCGAATCAAGGCCTTCCTTATGGTAGGCAATCGGCACATCGTAGATCGTTGCTACGTCGAGCGCCTGAATGACCGCGCTTTCGCGGACATTACAGAACAACGACAGCTTGCGACGTTCTGATTCCGGAATCTCGCGATCGGCGCGGACCAGAAGGATATCTGGAGCAATACCGATAGAGCGCAGCTCCTTGACCGAATGCTGGGTCGGCTTGGTCTTCAGTTCACCAGCTGCCGGAATATACGGCATCAAGGTCAGATGGATATAAACTGCCGTTCCGCGCGGCAGTTCATTGCCAAGCTGACGGATCGCTTCGAGGAACGGCATGGCTTCGATATCGCCAACCGTGCCGCCGATTTCGCAAAGAACGAAATCATAGTCTTCGTTGCCTTCAAGGACGAAGTTCTTGATCTCGTCGGTCACATGCGGAATGACCTGAACCGTCGCACCGAGATAATCGCCGCGGCGTTCCTTTTCGATGATGTTCCGATAGATGCGGCCGGTGGTGATGTTGTCCTGCTGGTTGGCAGGACGACCGGTGAACCGCTCGTAATGGCCCAGATCAAGGTCGGTTTCGGCACCATCGTCAGTGACGAACACCTCACCATGCTGGTAAGGCGACATCGTGCCGGGATCGACATTCAGATAAGGGTCGAGTTTACGGATACGCACGCGGTAACCACGTGCCTGAAGGAGTGCAGCCAGTGCTGCGGCAGCTATGCCTTTTCCAAGGGAAGAAACCACGCCGCCAGTGATGAATACATATCGCGCCATGGGCTTATCTCGTTAGACTTTCTTGATTGATTCCGCCACAAAAAAATGCACCCCGGCAGTGTTTTTTCACCGAAGCCAGGCGGTAATCGTCGTTGCACAAAGAAAAACCGGAGCCAGAAACCCCGGAGCGAATACGTCTGTACTCTCTAGCGCCCCTATTCACATAAAGCCATGTCGAAGCTCGAAATCCACAGCTTCCACCTGCCAGAATAGCCATTGGCACAAAAGAAAAGGCCGAGCCCATAAGCCCGGCCACATTCACATAGTCATTTACAGATCAGAGAACAACCACTTCGGTACCCAGACCGACGCGCTCATAAAGATCCATCACATCCTCATTGATCATGCGGAAGCAGCCGTTGGAAGCCGAGCTACCGATAGTCCATGGCTGTACCGTACCATGAATGCGGATGTAGGTGTCCTTGTTGCCCTGAAACAAGTACAGAGCGCGCGAACCAAGTGGGTTGCCTGGACCACCATCCATACCGTTCTTGAAGCGACCATAGTGAGCCGGATCACGCTCGATCATTTCCTTGGTTGGAATCCAGCGCGGCCACTCCCGCTTCGCGTTGATTGTTCCAGTGCCCTTGAATTCCAATCCCTGCTTGCCGACAGCGATGCCATAACGGCGAGCAGTCGTCGACGTTTCAACAAGGTAAAGGAAACGTTGCTTCGGGTCGATCACGATAGTGCCAGGCTTATAGCCGGTAAAAGCCACTTCCTGCGCCCGGAACTTCGGATCGATGTTGTACTTGTTGGCCTTAACTGCATTGCCGCTCTTGGAAGCTTTTTTCTTCTTCGGCTTTTCAGGATTGGCCTTGGCATCGCTTGAGAGAGCAACTTGCTGAACAGACGCAGCAGCTTCATTGAGCTGCGCTTCAGCGCTTACCGGCGAAGTTGCAAATGCAGGAGCAGTCGCTCCGATGCAGAGAGTTGCAATACCTGCCATCAAAATACGGCGTGAAAACATGTTCGGTTCCCGAAAATTCAAGCACAAGGGAAAAATGTCTGCCGCATTAATTGCGACCAGACTTTCGCTTTCCTTACTGCAAAGCGATCCGGTTCTCAATTCGTTGCCATCGTTCTGCAATGCGATTCGCGGCAGCGTATTGCCTAGCTGCAACACTTTGCAGTCTCATGATTAACAAAAAGAAAACCGGCCACAAGGGCCGGTTCCGCATTCTGTTCACTTTGCTCGGCCTTTTACTGCGAGCTAGGAACCGGGTTGGCCGGGGTTTCCGGAACAACCGGAGCCTGCGGCTGGGTAGCGTCGGGCTGTGTTGCCGGCGCTGTAGCACCTGGAGCTGCAGGTGCAGTCTGATTGGCGTCAGGACGCGAAGACTCGCCACCCAGCTGATTGAGGATACCGCCGCCGTTGCCGCCTGCCGGAGCTGACTGACTGCCGGTTGCCGCCGGGATACGGTTGAGAATGTCGGTCGGCTTTTCGCCGTAGCGTGCCATGATGCCAAGAATAAGCGAGGTCGCGAAGAAACCGATCGCGAGAATGGCTGTCGTGCGGGTCAGTGCGTTGGCTGCGCCGCGAGCCGTCATGAACCCCGAACCACCGCCAATGCCAAGGCCACCGCCTTCAGAACGCTGGATAAGCACAACGCCGACAAGCGCCAGCACGATCAACAAATGAATGACAATGATTACGGTCTGCATGGGTTACGGTCTTTATATCCCTAAAACTAGAGCGGCTCTTTACACGCTATTGTCCGATAATCCAAGCCCCGAGACCAAGATAGACAGACGTGATGTGCCGGTTACAAATTACGATAGGTTTCGCATATGGCGAGAAAATCGTTCGCCTTCAAGCTCGCACCACCAACAAGCGCACCATCAACATCCGCGACGCCGAGCAATTCCAATGCGTTTGAAGGCTTGACCGAACCGCCATAGAGCAGCCGAAGATGTGCGCCTTTCGTGCCGAAACGTTCAATTAGCTGCTCACGCATGAAAGCATGAGCGGCACGCACGTCCTGCACTGTTGGCGTCAACCCTGTACCGATTGCCCAAACCGGTTCGTAAGCAATGATCGTATTCGCGGCATTGACGCCATCCGGCAAAGAGCCAGCAAGCTGCCTGCCGATTACATCCAGAGTACGCTCCGCCTTGCGCTCATCGGCAGTTTCGCCGACGCAAACGATTGCAATCAATCCGGCAGCCCATGCGGCCTCGGTCTTGGCGCGAACAGTGTCATTGCTTTCATGATGGTCGGTCCGGCGTTCGGAATGACCGATTATGACATGCGTAGCGCCCGCTTCCTTAAGCATTTCTGCAGAGACATCGCCTGTATGCGCGCCAGACACTTTATGGTGAGCATCCTGACCGCCGAGACCAACAGTCTCGCCTTCGAGCGTTTCCGCCGCGCGGGAAAGAAGCGTCGCAGGTACACAAATGACGGCGTCAAGCTTGCGGCCGAGATCGGAGCTCAGGCCGGCAGCAATCGCACGCAATTCGGTCAGGGACTCTCCCGTGCCATTCATCTTCCAGTTGCCAGCAACCAGCGGACGGATTCCCGGAGTCATTTCATTCTCCTCGCCTGTTCAAAACAGTAGACGCGGTCACCTCTTGAAAGCGGACCAGCGCCAAAATTTGCCACTGACTAAGCGTATTCGTGCCGCAATGCAAATGTTCTTGAGTGCCTACATGCAATGAGACCTTGCATATAGGGCTGGCTTGAGGTTATCCCCTGACTGGCTCTATCTATGAAAGCCGAGCTTAGATTTATACTTGAAGGGTTTCCAATGCTCGACAGCCTGCGTTCTGCCGCTCAATCCTGGGTCGCCAAACTTCTGCTTGGCCTGCTTGTACTGAGCTTTGCGATCTGGGGCATCTCCGATGTCTTTCGCGGCGGCCTGTCAGGCAATGCCGCTTTGACGGCTGGCGGTTCCGAAGTGAGCGCCACTGATTATCGTTTCGCCTATGAACAGCAGATGATGCGTTTGTCTCAACAGTTTCGCCAGCGTCTGACGCGCGAACAGGCAAAAACGCTCGGTGTCGAAAATCAGGTACTCGCCCAGCTCGCAGCCGGTGTGGTTCTGGATGAAGGTGCGCGCAACATGCAGCTCGGCCTTTCCAAGGACGGAATTGCTCGACTGACCGGTGAAGATCCGGCTTTCCATGACGCAAGCGGCAACTTCAATCGCGCGCAGTTCGATGCGGTGCTTCGTCAATCTGGCATTCGTGCGCAGGATTATCTCGACAACCGCGCGAAAGTGGCTCGCCGCCAGCAGATCGTGGAAGCTGCAACTGACGGCATCAAGCTTCCGAATACAGCGTTGAAGGCGCTGGCTCTATATCAAGGTGAAACCCGCAGCGTTGACTATGTGACCATTCAGGCTGAAAAGGCCGATGCTGTCCCTGCCCCGTCCGAAGATGCGCTCAAGACCTATTTTGACGCACACAAGGACGAGTATAAGGCACCGGAGTACCGGAAAATAACCTATGTGAAGCTGGAGCCGGCTGATATTGCAGATCCGTCTGCCGTCACGCAGGACGAAATCAACGAATACTATGAAAAGAACAAGGACCGCTTCAGCACGATCGAAAAGCGTACTATCGAGCAGTTGAGCTTTGCCGATGATGCCGCAGCTGAAGCTGCCCAGCAGAAAATTGCCGCTGGAACGAGCTTCATCGATATCGGCAAGGAACAGGGCAAAACAGAAGACGACCTGAAGCTTGGCACGTTTGAGAAATCCGCCATTCCTGATCAGGCCGTTGCCGACGCAGCTTTTGCACTGGCAGAGAATGGCGTGAGCCCGGTGGTGAAGGGCGGCTTTGGTCCGGTTATCCTGCGTGTGACGCAGATCGAACCGGCTCATGTGAAGCCACAAGCCGAAGTTGAAGGCGAAATTCGCACCACGCTTGCCAACAATATCGCAGCAAGCAGCATCAGCGGCATTCATGACTCTTATGAGCAGGACCGTTCCGACGGCGCATCAATGGCTGATGTGGCAAAGAAGCTAAGCCTCAAGTCCGTCATCGTGGAAGCCGTAGACGCCGAAGGTAACGATCCTTCTGGTAATCCGGTGCAGCTGCCAAACTCCGAAGCGCTGCTTTCTGCTGCCTTCCAGGCCGACCAGGGTTTTGACAACGACGCCCTGACCATGGGCAATATTGGCTATCTCTGGTATCAGGTTGACAGTGTAACTCCGGCACGCGACCGTACGCTCGACGAAGTCAAGGACAAGGTTGCAGCGGCGTGGAAGGGCGAAGAAGCAGTCAAGCGTCTCAACCAGCGCGTAGACGAATTGAAGAAACGCCTCGATGGCGGCGCGACACTCGACGCGATCGCTACAGAGCTGGGCGTCGAAAAGCAGACCAAGCGTGGTATTGTCCGCACGACCAACGATGCCGATATCGGAACAGCGGCGGCGGCGCAGATTTTCCGGGGAGCGAATGGTTTCACCGGTAGCGCTGCTGCACCTTCGGACGATGCCCAGATTCTGTTCAAGGTTGTTGAAGTGACCGAACCTGCCGGAGCTGGCCCGGAAGCTATTCCGGAACAGCAGCAGAAATATCTGGCGACATCGCTCTCGGATGATGTTCTCGAACAGCTCGTCGGCGAATTGCAGAAGCAGTATCCTGTTAAGATAAACCAGACCGTCATCAACAACGCTCTGGCGTTTTAAGGACGGTGGGCATCCAAAATGGCTGATCTAAAACCCTATATCGCGAAAGCTGCATCAGGCGAGCCGCTTTCGCTTGAGGATTCCAGAGCCGCCTTCGATATCATGATGTCAGGACAGGCAACGCCGTCGCAGATCGGCGGACTGTTGATGGCGTTGCGCGTACGCGGTGAAACAGTACCGGAAATCGCCGGTGCCGTTGCCTCCATGCGCTCGCGTATGCTGGGAGTTTCCGCTCCCGACAATGCCATCGATATTGTTGGCACTGGTGGCGATCAGTCGGGTTCATACAATGTCTCCAGTTGCTCGGCGTTTGTTGTTGCTGGAGCTGGCGTTCCTGTAGCAAAACATGGCAACCGCGCCCTCTCCTCCCGCTCTGGTGCAGCCGATGCACTCGCCGCGCTCGGCATCAATATCGAGGCCGACGCGAGCATCATCGGTCGCAGCATCACAGAAGCTGGCCTAGGCTTTATGTTTGCACCGATGCACCATTCCGCCATGCGCCATGTCGGCCCCTCCCGCGTAGAACTCGGCACCCGCACCATCTTCAATCTGCTTGGCCCCCTCTCCAATCCGGCCAGTGTCAAGCGTCAGCTTGTGGGGGTATTCGCACCACAATGGCTTGTGCCGCTGGCTGAAGTGCTCAAGGAACTGGGTTCCGAAGCGGCTTGGGTTGTCTACGGCGACGGCCTCGATGAGATGACTACCGCGGGAACGACACAAGTTGCCGCCCTCGAAAACGGTCGGATTCGTACCTTTGAAATCACGCCGGAAGAAGTTGGACTTCGTCGTTGCGATCCGGTCGAACTGAAAGGTGGCGAGGCTTCGGTAAACGCCAAAGCTCTGCTGGGCGTGCTTGAAGGCGAGAAAAACGCCTATCGAGACATCGTCCTGCTCAATTCAGGCGCGGCGCTTGTGATTGCTGGCAACGCGAAGGACCTAAAAGAAGGCATCGCACTCGCGGCACAATCCATCGACAGCGGCGCAGCACTTGATGTTTTGCAGAAGGTGATTGCCGTTTCCAACGACAAAGCCGCCTGACGAAAAGGATTAAGTCATGTCCACCGACATTCTGCGCAAGATCGAGGCTTACAAGCGCGAAGAAATCGCTGCTGCAAAAGCCGAGCGCACCGTGGCTGATTTGAAGGCACGCGCACAGGATCAGGAAGCGCCGCGTGGTTTTCTCAAAGCGCTGGAGGCAAAACGCGCCGCCGGTGAATTCGCGCTGATTGCTGAAATCAAGAAGGCAAGCCCATCGAAGGGCTTGATCCGTCCTGATTTCGATCCGCCTGCACTTGCAAAAGCCTATGAAGCTGGTGGCGCTGCATGTCTTTCAGTGCTGACTGACACGCCTTCCTTTCAGGGAGCGCCGGAATTTCTGACGGCAGCTCGCAACGCTTGCAGTCTCCCGGCTCTGCGCAAGGATTTTCTGTTCGATACCTATCAGGTACACGAAGCCCGTAGTTGGGGTGCAGATTGCATTCTGATCATTCTTGCAAGCGTCGACGATGATCTTGCAAAGGCGTTGGAAGAAACCGCGTTCGAGCTTGGCATGGATGCACTCATCGAAGTGCATGACGAAGCCGAGATGGAACGCGCACTAAAGCTTTCATCGCGTCTGCTCGGCGTCAACAATCGCAATTTGCGTACATTTGAGGTCGATCTGGCCGTTTCGGAACGGCTGTCAAAAATGGCGCCATCCGATCGCGTTCTGGTCGGTGAAAGCGGCATATTCACACACGAAGATTGCCTGCGTCTGGAAAAGTCTGGAATCGGGACATTCCTCATCGGAGAGAGCCTGATGCGGCAGGCCGATGTTGCAGCGGCTACCCGTGAACTGCTGACTGGCAAGGCTTGATCGATGCCATCCAAACTCACCCATATCGACCAGACCGGCACTGCCAATATGGTGGATGTTGGTGCCAAGGACGAGACTGAGCGTCAAGCTGTGGCCGAAGGGGCAGTCAGAATGAAGCCGGAAACACTGGCGCTCATTCTGGAAGGCAACGCCGCGAAAGGTGATGTCATTGGTGCTGCGCGTCTGGCTGGCATCATGGCGGCCAAAAAGACCGCCGATCTGATTCCCCTATGCCATCCGCTGATGCTGACCAAAGTAGCCGTCGAAATCGAGCCGGATCAGACATTGCCCGGTTTGCGCGTTCGTGCGCTGGCCAAGCTCAAGGGGCGCACCGGCGTGGAAATGGAAGCCCTCACCGCCGTTTCTGTCACATGTCTTACGATCTATGACATGGCCAAAGCCGTCGACAAACATATGGAGATCGGCGGTATCCGCGTTACCGAAAAGAGCGGCGGCAAATCAGGTGACTGGAAAGCATAAACCGCTAGACTTTGCTCTGGATCAACTCGTCTGGACAGATTCTGTGGTCTAGACGGGTCAACAATTCAGTTCGAGAGGAAACGCCATGTCCCTTCTCCCGGTCGATGAAGCACTGGCCCGCATCCTGAAATCCGCAGAACCGCACGGTAAAGAGCAGGTCGCATTGTCAGATGCAGGTGGGCGCGTGGTTGCAACACCTGTTTTGGCACATTTTCTGCAGCCGCCGTTCGACGGATCGGCCATGGACGGTTACGCCCTGATCGCGCCAGACAACATCTCATATCCCGTCGAGTTCGACATCATCGGCGAGTCGGCTGCAGGAAATCGTTTCGAAGGTGAACCGGGAACTGGTCAGGCGGTCCGGATTTTCACCGGCGCGCCACTGCCCAAAGGCACGGACACGATCGTTATTCAGGAGCACACTGAGCGTTCGGGTAACCGGCTAACCGTTCACGAAGGCATAGAACCGGGACGACATATACGCCGCGCAGGCCTCGATTTTTCACCCGATAGCATCGTCATTCCCAGCGGGCGGGCGCTGGATGCTGCGGCCCTGTCGCTGGCAGCGGCCAGTGGCAATGCGAAAATCGACGTGTTTCAAAAGCCCAAAATAGCAATCATTGCGACCGGCGATGAACTGGTTCCACCGGGCGAAACACCCGGAAAAGACCAGATTGTTGCATCGAACAGCGTTGGAATCGCCGAGATAGTAAGGCGAGCCGGCGGAGCGCCACATGATAAAGGGATCATTCCGGATGATCCTGCCAAAATCAAACAGGCAATAGCAGACAGCCTGCAAAGCGGCATCGACATTCTGGTGACAATCGGTGGCGCTTCCGTCGGTGACCGGGATTTTGTGCATGGAGCACTGCAGAAACAGGGCGTCAATCTCGACTTCTGGAAGATCGCCATGCGGCCCGGCAAGCCCCTGATGTATGGGCGCATCGAAGCGAACGGCAAGATCGTGCATGTCATCGGCCTACCGGGCAATCCCGTTTCGAGCTTGGTATGCAGCCTCGTTTTTCTCCGTCCGCTCGTCGCCAAGCTTGCCGGAACGAACCTCGATGCCGATATCCGACCTGCAAAGCTGGGCACTGACCTGCCTGCGAATGACCACCGCCGCGATTATATCCGGGCCACAATCGAATCAAACCCTGATGGAACGCTGACCGCAAAGCCGTTTCCGGTCCAAGATTCGTCCATGCTTTCAGCTCTCGTCGGTTCAAAAGCGCTTCTCATCAGGGATGAAAACGCTCCTGCTGCCACTGCTGGCGATGATTGTCGCGTTCTCATGCTGTAGATCGAGCGCAATTCTCGGCCTCACTAAAGCTTGAGAAAACAGACCTAAGTCATCATAAAATATATGTTATTCGAAGCAGCATCTGACATGCCGTGCCCGTGATGGTCTTGCCCTGAAGTATTCCGTTCAATCTCACCCTGAGCGTTAATGGTTTTAAAACCATTGCAGAACAAGACTGGAACATATAGTGTTCGTTCTGGTTTTGTTTTTCTCGATTCTTGGCCGGGAGGGTGTCGCGCATGTTAACCCGTAAACAGCACGAGCTTCTGCTGTTCATTCATGAACGTCTAAAAGAAACGGGCATTCCCCCGTCTTTCGATGAAATGAAGGAAGCGCTCGATCTGGCTTCAAAATCGGGTATCCATCGTCTGATCACCGCCCTTGAGGAGCGTGGATTTATTCGCCGTCTGCCGAACAGGGCGCGTGCGCTTGAGGTGTTACGTCTGCCGGATTCCATCGCTCCGGGCCTCAATGCACAAAAGAAGTTCGCTCCCAGCGTTATCGAAGGCAGCCTGGGCAAAACGCCTCCGCCACCGGCACGCCCCGCCCCCGTGGCTACCAATGACGACACGTCTGGAACTGTGTCCGTACCGGTCATGGGGCGAATTGCTGCGGGTGTACCGATTTCAGCAATCCAGAATCAGACACACTCCCTCAGCCTTCCGCCCGAAATGATCGGTGCGGGCGAGCACTACGCGCTTGAGGTCAGAGGTGATTCAATGATCGACGCCGGCATTTTCGACGGTGATACCGTCATCATTAAACGCGGTGATTCAGCAAACCCCGGCGAAATCGTGGTGGCACTTGTCGATGACGAGGAAGCGACTTTGAAGCGCTTTCGCCGCAAGGGTGCATCCATCGCTTTGGAAGCCGCAAACCCGGCATACGAAACTAGAATATTTGGCCCGGATCGCGTTCGTGTGCAGGGCAAGCTTGTGGGCCTGATCCGCCGCTACTAGATCGTAGTGTAGCCGGTTTTGGAGATAAGCTCCGAGTTCAAACAATGGAGCGGTTCCAGTTAAGAACAGAAACGTGGAACCGCTCTTTATTTAGTTGCAGCGCGTTGGTTCATCGCTAACACCTGATGAACAAACTCCGGCATTTTGAGCGGAGTGGGATTTTGGTTTGTACTCGCGCTCGGACAAGCCACGTGCTGGACGCGAATGGATGCGGTGCAGATGCCAGGGACGACTTGGCGCATCAATTGCATAGGTAATTCGGTCCTCCGGCTGCAATTCAGATGTTTGCTGGCTCATCCCGGGCTTTGCGACGTCGTAGGTGTCGCCCGGTACAGCTCTGAAAGATCGATTTTGATCTGGCCTTTCTCCGAGCCTGATCTCGACGGCTCCCTTTAGTGCCAGTTCCTGCTTGCTGATACTCAGGATAGTGGAACGTTCGCACGCCAGATCTTTGCCGGAAACGGCGAGAATAACCACATCGCCGATATTGCAGGCTATTTCCAGCATCGCGACATCTGCGGTGTAGGCTAGTGTACGACCATCACGCAGACTGATCGTGCAAAGTCCATCTTCGCATTCGAACCCGTCCCCATCAGTTCGCTTTTTGTTTTTGCCGGATGGCGGCGCAATGAACTCTTCCACCAGATAAGCGGTTTTCCAATTGTCGATTGTGAACTGTGACGGTCGGCTTCGATTGACTGCGAACTTCCCGTCCGCGAGCCGAACCCCCACCAGTTTGGCATCTTCCGAGATCACGATGTCAGGAAAGGGCTCCCTGACGAAAGCAGCAAACCCTAGAACGATGAACGGCAGCGCCAACACCTTCAATCTGGTCGACAGAACAACAACCAGAACGAGCGCAATGGTCCAGAGAACGATAGTGAGTGCGGGCATGGCCCCAGGATTACCGTCTGGTGACCACTTTGCAACAAAGGCAGCAATGTGCCTGACTGCGAAAATGCCCCAGCCCATTATCTGCAAAGGCACCCAGTCCAGTTGCAATGGCATCAGCACAAGACCAAAGACGGCAAACGGCATCACGAGAAGAGCTATTACAGGCTCAGCGAGGACATTTCCTACCAAGCCGAACGGCGCTGTATTGTTGAAGTGATAAGCTGCAAAAATCCCGCTCGCCAGTCCGGCAATGAGCGAAGTAGCCGCCGCCGCTGTGATCGGCTTCAGGATTTTTCCAGCGAAGCTATAAGCGGTCTTCCCACGTTTTTCCGTGCCAACCTGCCTGACCGCGTAGCGCTCGCTCCACCAGGCATAACCGGCAATCAACGCAGCCGTAGCCGAAAAAGACATTTGAAAACTCGGTCCCAGTATCTCATGCGGCGAAATTGCAATCATAGCGATGGCCGCAATCGCCAGATTGCGCATACTGATGGCCGCTCGGTCTACCAGCAAAGCTCCGAGCATGACTGCAATCATCACATAGCTTCGTTGTGCAGCGACATCCGCACCTGACATGGCAAGATAGAAGGTACAGCTCAACAGGGAGAGAAAGGCCGCATATTTCTTCACCGGATGCCGCGCACTGAAAGCCGGAAATAGCGCGAAGACGGATCGCAACGTCAGCATGACAACGCCAGCGGCAAGCGCCATATGCAAGCCCGAGATCGACAGAATATGTGCGAGCCCCGCCTTGCGCAGGTCTTCATTTGTCCGCTCGCTGATCCCCGCACGCGTGCCTGCCACAAGCGCCGAAGCAACACTGCCGTCCTCGCCACCGATCACTTCCTCGATTCGCTCAGACACCCGCACGCGCAACATGGCGATCCATTGGGAAATTTTCGCAGTCAGTTCGTCTGGCTGAGAAACCGTCGCCACTTTGGGTGTTCCGAGAAAGAAACCATTGGCACCAATACCATTGAAATAGGCATGAAACGAGAAATCGTAGTTACCCGGGCGAACCGGACCCGACGGAATACGCAATCGCACGAAACCTGCCAGTCCGCTGCCAATGGCCGTTGACGCCGGTATGTCCCGCGCATTGACACGAATGCGTTTCGGTGGAAAACGCAGTTTTGGACGCTCTGTCTGGAGCACATCAAGTGTTATCCGCCAGCTGCCATTGTCCTGATATTCAAGAGCGACAACCCGACCCGTTACACGTGTTGCCACGTCAGAGCCCAGCATCGGCGTGGCACGACGTTCCGTTTCCCATTTACCGACCACAAACCCTGCCAGCAGAGCGATTGCCAATGTCACGCCTTGGGCAGCGGCGAATTGTTTGCGCGTCGCAATTCGCAAGATAGTGGCCATACCGAGCATGGACAAAAGCGGTATCCATGCCGGTTCGAATGAGAGCGTGAAATAGATGATTGCGCCAACACCGGCAAAAACCGGCAGCAGAAGAAAAAATACACCGCGTCCCGCTTCAGTTTCAGCCGCAGCCTTGAACTGTCGACCTGTGACCGACGGTATAGACAAAAGTCGTTCACGCAAGCTCGGCGCAGGAGGCTTGACCGGCAGTGGATTTACCGGAATCTCGACATCATTTGGAGGCCAGACCTCTGGCAACAAAGCGCGCACCAAACCGTCGGGCAAGCTTTTCACAAGCGCCCGTTCGTTTGCATCGCTCGCTTCCCTGATGCCTGTCATGCCCCCGCCTGACCGCAAAAGTTGGCCCAACCGCCGGAATACCCCGAAAGAACGACGGCACATTCGTGCGAAAGGGATGCGAGGCCCTTGCGCACATTGCTGCCTATGCTACATGAACCGCAGCCGAAATCGAGTGGGTTCGCATAACGAACCCCGATTACCTGCCGGGCAGTCTCGCGCAGGCATAGGAATTCAAGTTCGCGCCTGTGTCTCCGGCATTTGCCGCTGCTCTAAAAAGGCGCACGACATAGTGGAGCTATCATGTCGAAACCGGTCGTTACCCGTTTTGCCCCCTCGCCCACGGGGTACCTGCACATTGGTGGTGCGCGCACTGCCTTGTTCAACTGGCTTTATGCCAAGCACAGCGGCGGCAAGATGCTGCTGCGCATTGAAGACACCGACCGGGAACGTTCCACCGACGCCGCGACGGCTGCCATTCTTGATGGCTTGACCTGGCTTGGTCTGGACTGGGACGGCGATGCCATCTCTCAGTTCGAGCGCGCGCCTCGCCATCGCGAAGTCGCGGAAGAGCTCGTCACTCTCGGCAAGGCATATTATTGCTATGCAACACCAGAAGAACTGGCCGAAATGCGCGAGAAAGCACGCGAAGAAGGCCGTCCGCCGCGCTATGACGGTCGCTGGCGTGATCGCGATCCGTCAGAAGCGCCTGCAGGCGTAAAGCCGGTCATCCGGATCAAGGCACCGCAGGAAGGCGAAACCCTCGTGCAGGACGCTGTGCAGGGCGATGTGCGATTCCCCAACAAAGACCTGGACGATTTCATCATTCTGCGTTCCGATGGTACGCCGACTTACATGCATGCAGTCGTTGTCGATGATCACGATATGGGCGTGACCCATATCATACGCGGCGACGATCATCTGACCAATGCTGCGCGGCAGACAGTCATCTATGATGCAATGGGTTGGGACGTGCCGCAAATGTCGCATATCCCGCTCATTCATGGTGCGGACGGTGCAAAACTCTCCAAGCGTCATGGTGCCTTGGGTGTGGACGCCTACCGTGCGATGGGTTATCTGCCTGCTGCTCTGCGCAACTATCTTGTACGCCTCGGCTGGAGCCATGGCGACGACGAAATCATGTCGACCGAACAGATGATCGAATGGTTCGATGTGAAGGATATCAACAAGGGGGCAGCTCGCTTCGATTTTCAGAAGCTCGAGGCAATCAATGGCGTCTATATGCGCGCCAGTGACGACAAGGCGCTTTATGATGCGCTTATCGCTGTTCTGCCGGAGATCGAGGGTGGCAAGGAAATTGCCGACGCTCTCGACGACAAGCGAAGCGCACAATTGCTTGCCGCTATGCCGAGCCTGAAGGACCGCGCCAAAACTTTGGTGGAACTGGCTGATGGTTCGAAATTCATCTTTGCTGCCCGTCCGCTTGATCTTGACGAAAAGGCAGCTTCTCTCCTGAACGACGAAGGCCGGGCCGTGCTCAAATCCGTACTCCCGGATCTGGAAGCAGCTGGCGAATGGACCGTTGAATCTCTAGACGCTGTCGTAAGGACTCACGCAGAAAAAACCGGCCTGAAACTGGGCAAGATTGCACAGCCTTTACGTGCAGCTCTGACCGGTCGCGCCACCTCTCCGGGCGTGTTCGACGTGCTTTTCGTCCTTGGACGTGAAGAGTCCCTCGGACGTATTCGCGATCAAATCGGTTAAGGTGGGAACATTCACGCTGACGTGACAAAACCGGCGTAAATAGTTCAAATTACGCATTGCATCGCGAACCGTTTGGGATAGTTTGACGGGCAAAATCGTTAGGATAGTGCGCTAAACGCTGATGGTCCCCATAGGGGCGGGGACCATTCCAAGAGATAAAAGACAAATTATAACGACGATTACAATTCTGCCGTCGTGCGGGCGGCAAAGTGGACATGAAAGGAAACACGATGTCAGATAGGACAGCCAGCTTTACACTAGAAGGCAAAACATTCGACCTGCCTGTACGACAAGGCACTGTCGGACCAGACGTCGTTGATATCGGTCCACTTTACAAAAACTCGCAGATGTTCACGTACGATCCCGGTTTCACGTCCACGGCATCGTGCGAATCCAAGATCACTTACATCGATGGCGATGAAGGCACCTTGCTCTATCGTGGTTACCCGATCGATCAGCTTGCCGAACACGGTGATTTTCTGGAAACCTGCTATCTGCTTCTCTACGGCGAACTGCCGACCGCGACGCAAAAGTCTGACTTCGACTATCGTGTGACACGCCACACGATGATTCACGAGCAGATGACGAAGTTCTTTACGGGCTTCCGTCGCGACGCTCATCCCATGGCAGTCATGGTCGGCTGCGTTGGTGCAATGTCGGCTTTCTATCATGACTCGACCGACATCACCGACCCGCATCAGCGTATGGTCGCGTCGATCCGTCTGATCGCCAAGGTTCCAACGCTTGCCGCTATGGCTTACAAGTACCATATCGGCCAGCCGTTCATGTACCCGAAGAACGACCTCGATTTTGCGTCGAACTTCCTGCACATGTGCTTTGGCGTTCCATGCGAGGATTACAAGGTCAATCCGGTTCTGGCTCGTGCAATGGACCGCATCTTCATTCTCCACGCAGATCATGAGCAGAACGCCTCGACCTCGACCGTGCGCCTTGCCGGTTCTTCTGGGGCCAATCCGTTTGCATGTATCGCTGCTGGCGTTGCCTGCCTCTGGGGCCCTGCCCACGGCGGCGCAAATGAAGCTGCGCTCAACATGCTGGCTGAAATCGGTTCTGTGGACCGCATTCCAGAATTCATCGCCCGTGCAAAGGACAAAAACGATCCGTTCCGTCTGATGGGCTTCGGTCACCGCGTCTACAAGAACTACGATCCACGCGCCAAGATCATGCAGAAGACCTGCCATGAAGTTCTGGGCGAACTGGGCATCAAGGACGACCCGTTGCTCGACGTTGCAATGGAACTGGAAAAGATCGCCCTGACGGACGAATACTTCATTGAGAAGAAGCTTTATCCAAACATCGACTTCTACTCCGGCATCACGCTGAAGGCTCTCGGCTTCCCGACCGAAATGTTCACGGTTCTCTTTGCTCTCGCCCGCACCGTCGGCTGGGTCGCACAGTGGAAGGAAATGATCGAAGATCCGCAGCAGAAGATCGGCCGTCCACGCCAGCTCTATACCGGCGCTCCCGAGCGGGATTACGTGCCGCTCGCAAAGCGTAAGTAAGTATCAGACTATAATAAAAACCCCGGTTGCCAAAACAACCGGGGTTTTTCGTATTGTATCTACAGTCAAAATCAGCTCTTGGAATTGCCTGCCAATTCCAGAATGACGCGCGCCCCGATCTCGCCAGAGGGTTGCTCCGTCGCCATGATCGACGCAACTTTATCAAATCCGTCCAGCTGCGCCTGACGTGCCGATCCAGGCCGCATCAACCGTTCAAGGTTGCGTGCAAGCATTCCCGGACGGACAAATTCATTGAAATACTCAGGAACGACCGGTTCGTCGGCGATGATATTTGGCAAGGCAGCGCTCCAGATCGTGATCTTGGGCATCAGAAACTTGCGTGCGAACCAGTCCGCCTTATAGGAAAGCACGCTTGGAATGCGCGATAGAGCCAGCTCCAGCGAAACCGTCCCTGAAGCGGCAAGCGCTGCATCGGCTTTAGAAAAAGCTTTCCACTTTTCCTCATCACCCAGCACAATAAGCGGTTTGACAGCCCAGTCCTTTGAAAGATCGCGAACCATTTCCTCAATGCGTGGCAGTGTCGGCAGAACGACGTCAAGCTTGTCGACCCGGGCAGCTAATTCACCAACAGCCTGCCCGAACGGTTCCATGAGCATCTGGATTTCAGTACGACGAGACCCCGGCAGAACGAGCAATGTTTTCCGGGACTCAACAGTCCGTCGCGCTTCCAGGTTTTTTTGCTCATCCCGTGCCCGCAGTATCGGTTCATAACTGGAAAGGCGATGTCCGACATAAGTGGCACTCGGCCCGCTTAACCGCTGCATGACCTCCACCTCAAATGGAAGAATAGTCAACACATGGTCGAAATAGGCTTTCATCGCCCGTGCGCGTTGCGGCCGCCAGGCCCACACGCTTGGTGCGATATACTTCACGATGGGAATCGATGGATTTGCAGCCCTGATCTTCTTGGCAACGCGATGTGTAAACTCCGGACTGTCAATCAGAAGTACGCAATCCGGTTTCTCAACAATAATGCTTCTAGCGGTCTGGCCAATACGCCGCATTAGACCCGGTAAGTTCTTCAGAATTGCGCCCAGCCCCATAAGCGCAATCTCGTGCGGATCAAAAAAGGACTTCATTCCCCGGGCTGCAAGGTGATCACCACCGACACCGATGATATCAACCAAGCGGTCGGTCTGGCTCCTCAACGCATCGATAAGGTCGGCACCAAGAAGATCACCGGATTCTTCACCGGCCACTATTGCTATTTTCAATGGCCGGCTGGTGGTGTTCACTTCTTGATATCCTTTTTCTCGCGACTGACCGTCTCTATGAAAAGGCCTCTTGCATTGGCCGCCGCGATGGTTTCACCGAAGCCTAGAATGAATGTCCTGCCTGCCTCAACAGCTATTCCTGATAATCCCGCTTTTACGGCATTATCAATCGTAGAAATTCCGATGGTCGGAAGGTCTGCTCTTTCGTCCTGTCGCGGCTTCGCCATCTTGACGAGAACACCGCCACGACGAGGTATGCGGCCAGCTGCACGTAACTCGCGCACACGCTCTATCATTTGATCTGTGCCTTCCGCCCCTTCGAGCGCAACGACACGTCCGCCAACCGCAACAGCACCCTGCCCGACATCCAGATCACCCAGACGAAGCGCAGATTCCATTGCAAGTTCAAGATTATGACGTTCTCTCGCGTCCGGTGCTTTTCGCGTCAAAATTTGAGCAGGTGACGGGGAAAGTAAATCCGGAACAACATCGTGAGCCCCGACAACTTTGAAACCGAAGGATTCCAGCAAGCCGATAAATGCACGTAAAAGAGCATCATCGCCTTGCCCCAGCGCACGTAAAACGTAAGGCACTGCGCGCAGAGTAGGCCAGTCAAACTTCAGATCACTGACATGGGGCCTGCTTGTCACGCCACCAGCGAGGACAACGCGATCCACACCGGCAGCCTTCATGGACCGCACGAGCTTTGCAAACTCTACGATGGAAATTTCCTGATGCTCGTACTTGTAGAGTACCGGATCAGCCTCCCCTCGCAACGGTACGAGGAATGGCTTCTTCTCCGCAGCCTCAAGGGCCTCCGCCACACTGATCGGCAGCAGGCCATTACCGGCGATAATTGCAACGCGTCCCGCATCATCTGCAAGACGCGGTATTTGCTCAATCTTCGCCGCTGTCATGCCCGGCCCCACCATGGACCGCATCGAGCGGAGGTGTACAGTAGGCACGTTTGGTATCGACATTGATGAAGTCGATCATGTCAATGACAGCCGGAGAATCCGGTATCGCAGTCAGAACGTCCTTTGCACGATCCCGAATGGGCTTTGTGCGATCAAACAGCATCCGAACTGCATGACGGAGATTATGAATCTCTTTGCGTTCCATACCGGAACGCTTCATGCCGACGATGTTCAATCCACCGAGATGAGCGTGCACCCCAATCGCCATGCCGTACGGGATAAGATCGCTTACAACCGCAGCCATGCCGCCAACGAAAGCGTGATGTCCAACGCGCACAAACTGATGGATAGCCGCACCACCACCCAGAATAGCGTGATGTCCGATTGTCGTGTGGCCACCAATCATCACATTGTTGGAGAAGGTGACGTAGTCGCCAATGTCACAATCATGTGCCACATGCGCGTAAGCCAGGAACGAACAGTTGTCGCCAACCGAAGTGTAACCACGTGCGCTGTCTGACCCCTTGTGCATGGTCACGCCTTCGCGGATCAGGCAATTTGTGCCAATGTTCAGCTTCGTTGGACCGCCCTTATGCTTGTTGTTCTGCGGATCGCAACCCAGAACGGCATGCGGATAAACCTTTCCACCTGCGCCAAGCGTCGTTGCACCAGTCACCACTACATGACTCATCAATTCCGAATTGTCGCCTATGACGGCGCCAGACTGAATGTGACAGAAGGGGCCGACAGACACACCCTGCCCCAGTTCCACACCCTGCTCAACAAGAGCGGTGGGGTGAATAAATGTTTCTTTCATTGATATGCTCACTGGCTTTCTTCAGCTGTACTGATCATGGCAGCGACTTCAGCTTCCGCAACCTTTACACCATCGACTTCGGCAATGCATTCGTATTTCGAGATATTTGCGCGTTGCTTGATCTTCTTTACGTGAAGCAAAAGTCGATCTCCCGGTATGACCGGGCGACGGAATTTGGCATTATCTATAGTCATGAAATAGACCACGCCAGGGCGCCCGGTTTTGCGCTGAAGCAGAGAAATAGCGCCCGCCGTCTGTGCCATGGCTTCGACAATCAATACGCCCGGCATAATCGGCTTTTCAGGGAAATGTCCGGTGAAATGCGGCTCGTTGATCGTCACATTCTTGATGCCGGTTGCGGAGACGTCGCCGTCAATGTCAACAATCCGGTCGATCAGCAAAAATGGATAGCGATGCGGCAGCACTGCCAGAAGATCCTGGATATCTGCTGCTTCCAGCTTGGTCTGATTTGCATCACTCATCAGAGGATTGCTCCTTTCTCGATTGCCCGATGCTACGTATGTTCGCGATATCTCGGAACCACTGTTTGATAGGCCGAGCTGGAATACCACCCCAGCGCTCGCCATCGGGTATGTCATTCATAACGCCGCTCGCTGCGGCAATCTGCACGCGCGAACCGATAATCAAATGGTCGGCAAGTCCCACACGACCACCCAGCATCGTCTGGTCACCGATGACACAGCTGCCAGAAATGCCGCAATGAGCCGCAACAATACAAAAACGGCCGATTCGCACGTTGTGGGCGATCTGTACGAGGTTATCGATCTTTGTACCTTCGCCAATGACGGTGTCGTTCAACGAACCACGGTCGATCGTCGTATTGGCGCCAATCTCGACATTGTCCTGAATGATGACTCTGCCGAGCTGGGGAACCTTCTCCAAGCCGGCGGGACCTGGGACGTAGCCGAAACCGTCCTGCCCAATCCGCACACCAGGATGAAGAGACACTTGATTGCCGATGAAAGCACACTGAACGGTTACACCGGGGGCAATATAGCTGTTGCGACCTATCTGGCTGCCTTCACCGATAACCGCTGTTGACGCGATCAGCGTACCGCTGCCGACACTTACGCCCCTGCCGATAACTGCGCCGGCCTCGATGGTCGCACCATCCTCGATATGTGCTGTCGGATGAATAATCGCCGCTGAAGAAACACCAGTTTCTCCGAACCAGCTGACCGGTTTGACGGACGCTGGAAACAGCATTCGACCAACGGATGCAAAGTCCCGTTGCGGATTGCGGGTAACCAGTGCAGCTATGTGCGACGGCACGCTATCCACCACAGCCTCGCTACATAGAACGCCCGCGGCATTGATCGATGAGAGACCGTCGGCATTCTTCTTGCCTTCGACGAAAACAAGAGAACCCTCAACAGCATCTTTAAGCGAAGAAAGACGCGCAACAGAACGCGGTGCAAGCTTCGGGTCACGAAGTCTTGCACCGGTAAAATCTGCGATATCGCCAATCGTGAGTTCACGCGAAGGCGCGAAAAAAACAGGATCTGCCATCAAAACACTTTCTTTCCCGGGGTTGTTATACCCCGGGAAAAGGCAAATCTATTAGAACTTGGTCGAAACACCGAAGTTGAAGTTCTGAACCTTGTCGGTATCAGCCTTCGCGATCGGGAACGCATAGTCAAAACGCAGAGGACCGAACGGCGAAGCCCACATCAGGCTTATACCTGCCGAAGCGCGAAGCTTCTTGTCGTCGCCATAGATTGGCGAACCGCCCTGCGAGGAGTCATTACCATAAAGCGTTGCGGCATCAGCAAACAAGGCGCCACGGATACCCAAGCTTTCAGGAACGAGCGGCATCGGGAACTGAACTTCAGCCGTACCGTTGATATAGGTCGTTCCGCCCATCCAGTAGCGCTTGCCGTTCGCGGCATCCTGATATGGACCGATACCATTGAACTTGAAGCCACGGATGATGTCCGAATTGTTCTTGAACAGATCAAAGATGCGGACGCCATCATCACCGAATTCATGGATATAACCACCGCCAATACCCAGCATACCGACGATATCGGCTTCCTGAGAAAGCGTCTTGTAGTAGTTACCCTTGAACGTGGTCTTGATGTACTTGGCATCGCCGCCAAGACCTGCGAACTCCTGCGTGAACTTGCCATAAAGACCGTCATGCGGATTCTTCATGTCGTCGATGGAGTTGTAGGTCAGCGAGTAGCTGATCGACGAACGCAACCACGGACTATGCTCAGCAGCCTCTAGCAAGGCAGGCGCATAGTAGTTGTCAGCGTCCGCACGGAACAGGTCATACTTTTCCTGAACGAGGTTATACGCGAGACCTGCCGAGAAATTGTCCGTGATCGGAAGACCGAAGCGGATCGTTCCACCGGTCTGCTCGACATCGTAATCATCGTTTACGCGATACGTACGACGGAATACATCGAAACCAGCCGAGAGACGATATCCGAGGAAATATGGCTCCGTAAACGACAGGCCATAATTGCGCATATCATCCTGACCGGCACCGGCGCTGATACGGATGTACTGGCCGCGTCCGAGGAAGTTACGCTCGGTAATAGCAGCTTCGACCTGCGCACCCGGCGATTCGCCGCCTGTCGTGTAACCGCCACCGATCGAGAATTCGCCGGTCGACTTTTCAACGACATCAACGACAAGAATAACCTGATCCGGCTCAGAGCCAGGCGCCGTCGAGATATTGACCGTCTGGAAGAAGTCAAGCGCTTCGAGACGACGCTTCGCGCGCTGTACCATGACCTGATTGAAGGCATCGCCTTCGTTCATGTCGAATTCGCGACGAATCACGAAGTCACGCGTCTTGTCGTTACCGCGAATTTCAATGCGCTGAATATAAGCGCGCGGACCTTCGTCAACGCTATAGACGACCGAAATCGTATGGTTCTCGAAATCACGATCGCCACGCGGTTCAACCTTGGCGAAAGCATAACCACTACCGGCAACATTTTCGGTAACTGCGAGAACCGAATCTTCGATTTCCTTGGCGCTGTAAGGCTTACCCGAACGAGTCTTGACCAGATGATCCAGGGCCTGCCCGTCAACGCCATCAACATTGCTCTCGACGCTTACATTGCCGAATGTATAGCGCTGACCTTCATCAACCGTGATGGTGATCGTGTATTCGTTTGTCGACGGATCGAGAACTGCATTCGATGAAATAACGCGGAAATCCGCATAGCCGCGATTGTAATAGAAACGACGGAGCGTTTCCTCGTCAGCCTGAAGACGCCCTTCGTCATATACGTCATTACGCGTCAGCCACGAAAGCGGATTCGAACGTTTGGTCGAAATCACGTCGCGCAAACGACGAGAGCCGAATGCCTGATTGCCAACGAAATCGACATTTGCGATTTTCGTGCGCGAACCTTCGTTGATTTCATAAACGACGTTCACACGCCCCTGACCAAGATCAACAGTACGTGCATTCACGGTCGCATCGCTGCGCCCGATATGCGCATAGGCTCCCTTGATCGCTTCAACGTCAGCTTCCATCGTCGCAGCGTCATAAGGCGAACGCGGCTTGAGCTGAACAGCACGAGTAAGATCAGGATCCTTGATCTTCTTGTTGCCCTGGAAAAGGACGTTATTGACGACGGAACGCTCAGAAACATTCACGACGAGCGTGCTGCCGGACTGATTGATGCGAACATCCGAGAACAGACCCATCGCAAACAGACGCTTCACCGCAGCATCAATATCAGCGCTGGTGAAGGCCTTGCCCGGACGAATGTCGATATTGTCACGGATGGACTGTGCGTCGACGCGTGTATTACCGCGTACCTCGATACGGCTAACGACAGCAGCCTCGGCAACATTGACCGAAGCCAGCGAGAGTGCAGCAGTACCCGAAGCCACAAGAGCCACTGACATGGCGAGCGCAGAAGCGGCGCCAAAGAATTTAGAACTTGCCGTCATAGGCTTTCCGAACCTTCGTTTCTTTCTGTCCCCGGGGCGATTAACCCAGAAAAGCACGTACAGATACAACCGTCATACCCGGTTTTTCCATACAAGCAAGCGTCACGGTTAAATTCTGTTTACTTAAGCAACCAGCGTGGCATCCGCGCCACGCGATTTGAGCGTTATGGTAAACAAATCGCTTAGCTTTTCGAGCAGTCACTCCCAATTTTCACTTCTGTTTAACACCTTCCCCGATCCTCGCCAGAGAAGATGCGCATCATAGCGGTTAGCTGACTGGAACCCTCCAGCCTGCACCGATCCCCAAGATCACCATCTGAGCCAGCCGGAGAGTCATCTAGCAGGCAAACAGGTCGTTGAAAAGTACGAACCCCATGAATCCCATAACAAGTAGGAACCCAACACGATATAAAATTTCCTGCGCCGCAACAGATACCGGGCTACCCTTTATGGCCTCCACCGCATAGAAAACCAGGTGACCGCCATCCAGCGGAGGCAATGGAAACAGGTTCAAAAGCCCGATACCAACCGACAACATTGCCATTAGCTGGATGAGCCAGTCAAAACCCTGACTTGCAGCCTTACCAGCCATATTGGCGATTTTCACCGGACCACCGAGCTGACATTTATCCTCACGCCCGACCGCAAAACGCTGAAAAAACTCTCCTGTGCGGCTGATAATGTAGCCCGTTTCCATGACAGCTTGTCCCACTGATTCGAGGGGACCATATTCAATCCGGCGGAAATTACCGACAGCTTCAGTGGTTTCCACGCCGATGGCGCCAAGCTTGATCTTGTTTCCAAGCGGATCCGTACGCTCGACGATTGCCGGAACGGCCTGCAAATCTACCATCTTGCCATCACGCTCGACAGTGAAGTTCAGCTTGTCCCCGGCCCGTCCGGATACGATGCGCTGCACATCGGAAAAAGTTGTGATCTTTTCGCTCTCAACGCTGATAAAGCGATCCCCGGCTTCAAACCCTGCTTCAGCAGCAGGACTGCCAGGCTGGACGCCAGCTATGAGCGGATCGGAAATCTGACGCCCATAGAGCGCGAAGAAGACACTGAAGATAACGATCGTCAGAATGATATTGAAAGCAGGACCGGCAAAGACGGTCGCCGCACGCTTCCACACAGGCTGGGTATGGAATGCCCTTCGCTGCTCATCTGCGCTCAGGCTTGCATTATCGACGTCAACTGGAGAGCTCGTGGCGCTCTCGTCACCGATGAATTTGACATAGCCACCAAGCGGAATGGCAGAAATCTTCCACCGTGTGCCGTGCTTGTCGGTGAAACCGATCAGCTCAGGCCCGAAGCCGATAGAAAATGCCTGTGAGCCAATGCCGCACCAGCGCGCAACCAGATAGTGGCCCATTTCATGGACAAAGACCACAACGGTCAAAACAAAGAGAAATGGAATGATGGTCCCGACAAGCAGACTTTCGCCACCCAGAAAAAAGGCCAACGCCTCCTGCAAATCACTACTCCTTACACAACGCTAGTGGGCTTCCGAAGAACCGAATGCGTTTTGAGCAATCCCACAAACTCATCCGTCGCACCCTTAGAAACTGAAGAATATAGCGGACGGCACGTCTGGCTCTGCAAAAATTGCACCAAACAGGTACAAAAGTGCGGCAGCAGCGACAAGCCCGTCCACGCGATCCAGAACACCGCCATGCCCCGGCAAAAGACGGCCAGAGTCCTTTGCGCCGAACTGGCGCTTCACCCATGATTCTGCAAGGTCGCCAATCTGCGAAACGACAGACAGCAGCAATGCGAGTAGCGGTACCAGCCAGCTGCCGGGAGCAGCCACCAGTGAGGCAACCAGAATGCCACCGGCTACCGCAGCCGCGGCGCCACCGATGGCGCCTGACCATGTCTTGTTCGGTGAAAAGCGCGGTGCCAGTTTCGGCCCGCCCAGTGCCCGGCCATTGAAGTAGGCCGCGATATCCGTGGACCAGACAACTGCGAAAAGGAAAACAATCGCAGTAAAACCAAAGGGCTCATCGCCGCGCAGGAGTGAAAGCGAAACGGCGGAGAAACCTGCATAGAAAAGCCCCGCCGCTGGCCAGCCGCGCCCTGTCCGCCATTGCGTGGCCAGAAGAATTAGGGTGCCCACCAACAGAACGCCAATCGTCAGCAAAGCGCTCCGGTCCATAACAAGCAGAACGCTTGTGAGCACCAGCCATGCCCAGCCGAACACACGCGAGAACACTGTCTGCTTCGGTGCGGTCAGGCTCGTCCACTCGTGGAACATGGCCAATCCGATTGCAATCGAAAACAGTGTGAAACCCAAACCGCCGACCCACGTCAGCCACAAGGCGGCTGCACCGAGGACAATGGCAGTAATGATGCGGGTTTGCAGATTGGACATTGAGACCTTTCGACGGACTGGCTTACGCCATATTAGAGCATTTTCAGTCGTCCCAACTCTCGGGAACCACCTTAGACTGCCGCCCCCTTGGTCGAAGGGCATGCGATTTCTTCTTCACGGTCTTCCAGTCCGGCACGCACTTCAACGCCGCCAAACCGACGCTCGCGCTGGCGAAAAGCCTCATAGGCTGCATCAAGATCGGACGCGCGGAAATCAGGCCAATGAATGGGCAGGAACAAAAACTCGGAATACGCCGCTTGCCAGAGCAGGAAATTCGACAGGCGCATTTCCCCGCTCGTACGGATAATAAGATCGGGATCGGGTATCCCGGCTGTATCGAGATTTGCGGAAACCAGTTCACTGGAAATGGAAGCAGGATCAAGCAGTCCGGCAGCAACATCACGCGCCAGACTTCGAACGGCACGGACGATCTCGTCGCGGGAACCGTAATTGAAAGCTATAATCAGGTTGAGGCCTGTATTGCGACGCGTAAGCGTTTCCGCTTCGACTAATAGCGCACGTATATCGGCGGCAAGTTCCTCGCGCTCGCCGATAATACTGACACGCACATTATTGCGGTGCAGCTCAGCAAGATCGCGTCGGATGAAAATCTTCAGCAACCCCAGAAGATCGTTCACCTCTCCGCTGGGGCGGGACCAGTTTTCTGAAGAGAACGCAAACAATGTAAGGTAGCCGAGGCCACGATCCCCGGCCGCCCGTACAATCTCACGAAGAGCTTCCACGCCTGCCCGGTGCCCGGCGCTGCGCGGCAAATTGCGCGCCTTCGCCCAACGGCCATTGCCATCCATGATAATGGCGATGTGGCGCGGATCGGACATGGCGAAGCTCTCCCTCAATGAAAACCATGCAGGTACTAGACCTGCATGATCTCCCCTTCTTTCACTGCAACGACCTTATCCATCTCCGCGATGGTTTCGTCCGTCAGCTTCTGCACTTTTTCAGACAGAACGCGGCCATCATCCTGACTGATGAGGCTGTCCTTCTCCAGCTTTTTCAGCGTGTCCATACCGTCACGACGAACATGACGGGCAGCGATACGACCCTGCTCAGCATACTGGTGCGCGATCTTGACCAGTTCCTTGCGGCGCTGTTCGTTCAATTCCGGCAGCGGAATGCGCAGCGTCGTGCCATCGGTGATGGGATTGAGACCGAGGCCGGAATCGCGAATTGCGCGTTCCACAGCGCCCACCATGCTCTTGTCCCAGACGGAAACCGAAAGCATACGCGATTCGGGAACAGTGATATTGGCAACCTGATTGATCGGCATGGTCGAGCCATAGGCCTCGATCACGATCGGCTCCAGCAAGCTTGCTGAAGCGCGGCCCGTGCGCAGACCGTTAAGGTCGTGCTTCAAAGAGTTGATAGCGCCTTCCATGCGGCGTTTCAGGTCGTTGATGTCGAAAGCATCACTCATGCATTTTCTCCTTCGATACGCAGCAAAGGTCGATCAATTATCGGAAACGATCGTGCAGCGTCCCTTGCCTTGCAGAATTTCGGCCAAGCCGCCGTTTTCATGGATGGAATAGACTATTATCGGAATGTTGTTCTCACGCGCAAGGGCAACAGCGGCTGTATCCATGACTGCAAGCCCGCGATCGAGAACTTCTTTGTGGGTCAAACTGTCAAAACGCGTCGCGTTCGGGTCCTTCTTCGGATCGGCAGAATAGATTCCGTCAACCTGCGTGCCCTTCAAAAGCGCATCCGCTTCGATTTCCGCAGCACGAAGAGCTGCTGCCGAATCCGTCGTGAAGAAAGGATTTCCGGTGCCACCAGCAAAGATCACGACCTTGCCCTCATCCATGTAAGCCGTAGCCTGTCTCTGCGAGAAGCTCTCACAGATTTCAGGCATGGCTATGGCCGAGAGCACGACAGAATCGACGCCGATCTTGTGCAGGGAAGTACGCAGCGCCAGCGAATTGATGACCGTGGCCAACATACCCATGTGATCGCCCGTGACGCGATCTCCGCCCTTGGAGGCCACAGCGACACCGCGAAAAATATTGCCGCCGCCGATCACGACGCCAACTTCAACACCAAGCGATCGTGCCTGCTTGATATCGTTTGCAATACGGTCTGCAACGGAAACATCAATGCCAAAGCCCTGACTGCCCATCAATGCCTCGCCCGAGGCTTTCAAAAGGACGCGTTTGTAGGCGGGCTTACCGGACATTGGATGCTCTCCGCAGATTGTGATCAAGTGGTTGTGTTTGGGTTCCGATACACGAAGGGCACCGCGTTGTCACGCGATGCCCTTCATAATCAAAAGCCTTTTCAGGCAATCAGCGCATTCCGAAAAGTGGAAACCGGTTTTCGGAACAAAATGCGCTGAAAAAACGGAGCCACTTAGCCCTTGGCAGCAGCAGCTACTTCAGCAGCAAAGTCGGTTTCTTCCTTCTCGATGCCTTCGCCGAGAGCAACACGGACAAAGCCGGTGATCTTGGCCGGTGCACCGATGGTCTTTTCAGCTTCCTTGAGGGCAGCTGCAACCGTCAGGTCAGGATTGATGACGAAAGCCTGCGAAAGAAGAACAACTTCTTCGTAGAACTTGCGCATACGGCCTTCGATCATCTTTTCGATGATGTTGTCCGGCTTGCCGGATTCACGGGCCTGCTCGATGAAAATCGCCTTTTCGCGCTCGGCAGCAGCCGGGTCAACGTCCTCGGCGGTGAGAGCCAGCGGGTTGATTGCAGCAACGTGCATGGCAACCTGACGACCAAATGCATTTGCAGCTTCTGCATCGCCAGCGGTTTCGATTGCTACGAGAACGCCGAGCTTGCCGAGGCCATCAGCAACGCCGTTGTGAATGTAGGTCGCGACAACGCCCTGCGGGACGGTCAGCGCAGCCGAACGGCGGAAGCCAATGTTTTCACCGATGGTGGCAACAGCGTCCTTTGCCGTTTCGGTAACGGTCTTGCCGTCAACGTTGGCGTTGGCCACAGCTTCGGTCGAACCGTCGGTCGACAGAGCAGCCTGGGCGATCTTGCGGACCAGATCCTGGAAAGCATCGTTGCGGGCAACGAAGTCGGTCTCGGAATTGACTTCAACGACAACAGCCTTGTTGCCGGAAGCTGCAACGCCAACCAGACCTTCGGCAGCCGTACGGCCAGCCTTCTTGTCAGCCTTTGCAATGCCCTTGGCACGCAGCCAGTCAACGGCAGCTTCGATATCGCCATTGGTTTCAGCAAGTGCTGTTTTGCAGTCCATCATGCCGGCGCCGGTGAGGTCGCGGAGTTCTTTGACGAGAGATGCGGAAATGCTCATGATATCGCCTTTCATGAAAGCGAAGGCACACCGGATGGGTGTGCCAACTTTTAACCGGCGCTTGGTTTCTGGATCGCGATCACCCTGAGCATTGCACTTCAGGAATCACAATCCCGCACCGGGATGAAACGAGATTATCCACCCGCCCTATCGCAGATATGACGGATGGATGAAATCATACGCTGATTAAGCGCCTTCAGCCGGAGCTTCGAGGGCTGGCTCAACCGGAGCTTCAGCCTGCGCGCCAACGTCGATGCCCATTGCGCCCTGCTGACGAGCAATGCCGTCGAGAGCAGCGCGAGCAATCAGATCGCAATAGAGAGCGATAGCGCGTGCAGCGTCGTCGTTACCCGGAATCGGGTAGTCGATCTGGTCTGGATCGCAGTTCGAGTCGATCACTGCGACAACCGGGATACCAAGACGCTTGGCTTCCTGAATAGCAATCGCTTCCTTGTTGGTGTCGATGATGAACATCAGGTCCGGAACCGAACCCATGTCCTTGATGCCACCGAGGGCGCGGTCAAGCTTTTCACGCTCACGCTCAAGGTTCAGGCGTTCCTTCTTGGTGAAGCCCTGAGCTTCGCCAGCCAGAAGTTCGTCGAGCTTGCGCAGACGCTGGATCGAGTTGGAGATCGTCTTCCAGTTGGTCATCATGCCGCCGAGCCAGCGTGCATTGACATAATACTGTGCCGAACGGTTGGCAGCATCGGCAATGATGTCCGAAGCCTGACGCTTCGTGCCGACGAACAGAACGCGACCGCCACGAGCAACCGTGTCCGAAACGATCTTCAGCGCATTGTGCAGCAGAGGAACGGTCTGGGACAGATCGAGAATGTGGATGTTGTTACGGTCACCATAGATGTATGGTGCCATTTTCGGGTTCCAGCGATGGGTCTGGTGGCCGAAGTGAACACCAGCTTCCAGAAGCTGGCGCATGCTGAAATCAGGCAATGCCATCTTTATTTTCCTTTTCCGGTTTAACCTCCACGGGCTGAGGCGATTTCTCGCCACCGGAGGTTTTTGCCGGATTTCTCCCGACAAAAGCCCAATCCCGTGTGTGGAATAGGCGCGCTGTTAACTGATCACGCCGTAAATTGCAAGTCGTCTACACAATATAGCATCGAACAGGCGAACAAACACGCCAATCGGCGTGCTTATTTGCAGGTCGCGGTCTGTTTTGCCGCGTCATAGACATCAAGCTTCACAAGCTTCCCGCGCATGGAGAAATCTCCATAGTCCATAGTGAGGTCGCGGGTGATGCCATTGCGATAGAGCTTGAAATTAATGCGGTAGATCGGCAGGCCGTCCTGCTTTTCCTTGTCATCGAAATAGGCAATCGTCACCGGCCAGACCTGATCCTTGGAAAATTTACCCATGACCTTGGTCTCATCATCCGGCAGAGACTGCTCCTTGCCGACGACAACGGTGGTAGCAACCACCCGGTCGGCATCTTCGGACGCGTCGAAAAGCGACGTCTGGTAAAATTTCTGCCCGGCTTCCGCCTTGCCGATCAGCTCTTCCATATGTCCGGTCGGAAATTGCGTTCCCTTGAGGTCAAGCTTGTTTTCCTTCGGCTTGTTCAGTTCAACGACTGTCTTGCCGCCCTCGAGTTTCGCGTCACCACGCACTTCCTTGACCAGTTCCTTGTCCACGAAGGTCTTGTTGACGAAACGGAAGTTCTTTCCGTCTGCACCTTCGAAAGTCGTCGTCTGCTGGTCGGTCACACGCTGCGGCTGTTCTTCCATATCGATCCGCGTCACGAAACGGAAATTGGTGGTGTAGCCTTCACACGCAGATCCGTTGAACTCGTAGACCATACGACCGGTCAAACCACTGATCCCCGATTTTTCATCGGCACGATCCAGGGTCAGATCATAGACTGCGCGATGTGGAACCAACGTTACCGTCGAGGCCGCATGAGCGACGCCAGCGAATCCAGCCCATACACAAGCAGCCGTTCCACTCGCCGCAACCGCACTCTTGAAAAAACGCATACATGAATCTCCCGATGAGTTGACGAGCATGATAAAAAAACTCGTGGCGGAAGCGAGGCAAAAAACGCACCCTTCCCAAAAGCTTCACCGATTCTGCCTATAGGTAGATCGCGAAGTACCTTTGCAAGCAAGGATTAATACAATGACCGACACGATCGACAGCCGCCTCAAAAATCTGGGTATATCTATCCCGGAGGCCGCAGCACCCGCCGCAAACTACGTTCCTTTTGCGCAAAGCGGTTCTCTGCTTCTCACATCTGGCCAGCTTCCGCTGGAAGGCGGCAAGCTTGTGCACACGGGGCAGATTGGTGATGAGCTGACGGTTGCGCACGGACAAGCGGCTGCACGCGCCTGTGCTGTCAACATCCTTGCCCAGGCAAAGGCTGCTCTTGGTGACCTTGGCCGCATCAAGCGGATTGTGAAGATTACCGCCTTCGTGGCTTCCACACCTGATTTCGTGGAACAGCACCTTGTGGCCAATGGCGCCTCCGATCTCCTCGTGGCGGTTCTCGGCGACGCTGGCAAACATGCCCGCTCGGCTGTTGGTGTTGCGAGCCTACCCCTCAATGCACCTGTTGAAATAGAAGCGATCATCGAGGTTGCCTGACATGACTTCCATCGACTGGATCAAGAAGCGTCCTGTTGCTCATCGCGGATTGCACGATCTCAACAAAGAGCGCTGGGAAAACACTCTTTCAGCGTTCGAGGCAGCAGCAAAGGCGGGTTTCGCTATCGAATGCGATGTGCATCTCACAATTGACGGCGGCGTTGTGGTCTTTCATGACGATGAACTGAAGCGCCTTGCCGGTCGCGAAGGCTACATCAGCGATCTGACACTGAAGGAAGCCACCGCACTGAAGATTGGCGGCACCGCCGATCATGTGCCGACGCTTCGTCAAATGCTTGATCTGGTCGATGGTCGCGTTCCCCTCGTTATCGAGTTGAAGGGTATCGAAGGTAAAGATGACGGTCTCGTTGCCGCCGTTGCCAAAGAACTGGCGTCCTATAAGGGCGAAGCCGCGATCATGTCTTTCGATCACCACCTGATCCGCCGTTTTGCGGCAGATGCACCGGGAATTCCTGGCGGTCTGACAGCCGAAGGTACACGCAGGGAAGACTATGAAAGACATTTCTCCATGCTGGCGCATGGCATCTCCTTCGTCTCCTATAATGTGCATCACCTGCCCAACCCGTTCGTCACCTTTGTTCGCGAGAAGTTACAAATGCCGGTGATCAGCTGGACAGTGCGGGATCGGGAAATGCAGAAACATAGCGATCTCAATGTCGACCAGATCACGTTCGAAGGCTTTGATCCACGCGCCCTCGTAGCTTGACGACAACACGCCGAACACCGCAAAATATGCGCGATAACGGCAAAGGAATAGCGGTGAACGACGAAGATCCGCAGAATGAGCAAAGCTTTGTTCTCCGTGTCGTTGAGAATATCAGCGAATTCACGGCAGACGAATGGAACAGTCTTGTCGGGGCTTCCCGGCAGGACGCGCATTACAATCCCTTCATTACTCGCAACTTCCTGCTGGCTCTGGAAGAATCAGGCTCGGTTTCACGAAAAGCGGGCTGGCTTCCGCGCCATTTGCGCCTTGAAGATGATCAAGGCCGCCTCATCGGAGCCGTGCCGAACTATCTCAAGGGGCATAGTCAGGGAGAATATGTCTTCGACCATGGATGGGCTGATGCTTTCGAGCGCGCCGGTGGTCGATACTATCCAAAATTTCAGGCCGCAGTGCCGTTTACACCGGCTACCGGTCCGCGCCTCCTCAATCACATTGCCTATGAAAGCGAAACCGTTCGACTGGCGCTGGCTGGCGGACTGCGGGAACTGGCTGATCAATCCGGCGTCTCATCAGCGCATGTCACATTTGCACTGCCAGATGAGATCACCGCGCTTGAGCGCGCAGGGTTTCTTCATCGCACGGATCAGCAGTTTCACTTTAAAAACAATGGCTTTAAAAGCTACGATGATTTTCTGAATGAGCTGGTATCTCGGAAACGCAAGGCGTTAAAGAAAGAACGACGTGAAGCCTTGTCGGATGGCATCGAAATCGACTGGTTGACCGGCAGCGACCTCACGGAATCAGTCTGGGACGACTTCTTCGCGTTTTATACGGATACCGGTAGCCGCAAATGGGGACGGCCCTATCTGAACAGGCAGTTCTTTTCGCGGATCGGCGAAACCATGGCGGAAGACATTCTGCTCGTCATGGCCAAACGCAACGGACATTACATTGCCGGCGCGATCAACTTCATCGGTGGTGATACACTTTTCGGCCGTCATTGGGGCTGCATCGAAGATCACCCATACCTGCATTTCGAGGTTTGCTATCATCAGGCAATCGATTTTGCGATTGATCGAAAGCTCAGCGTCGTGGAAGCTGGAGCACAGGGCGAGCACAAAATCGCCCGCGGTTATGTGCCGGTAACAACCCATTCAGCGCATTATATTGCCCATGAAGGCTTTCGGAACGCCGTACGGGACTATCTCGATCATGAACGTCGCGAAGTCGAACAAATTCAGGACGCCCTGGAAGAACACTCGCCATTCAGGGATGCGCTCTGATTGCTTGTTTTGACGCGCATCTCATCCGAAAGCCGCTTCACACCTTTCGGGATGCGCTCGCTCTATCCACCTTGCCTAACGCGACTTGATACGGTCTGATCCTGTCAAACATTTTCGCATTGGAGAGAATCACATGTCCGCCACCTATGACGACAACAATATCTTCGCCAAAATTCTGCGCGGCGAAATCCCGTCCACCCGTGTTTACGAAACCGATGACGTCGTTGCTTTCATGGATGCGATGCCGCAAGGCACGGGCCACACGCTGGTTGTGCCAAAGACTGCTTCCCGCAATCTGCTCGATGCCAAGCCGGAAACCCTCGCGAATGTTGTTCAAGTGGTGCAGAAAATCGCGCAGGCAGTGAAGAAGGCATTCAATGCCGATGGCGTAACCGTCATGCAGTTCAACGAACCGGCATCCGGCCAGACCGTCTATCATCTGCACTTTCATGTGATCCCGCGCTTTGAAGGCGTGGCGCTCAAGCCCCATACCGGACAGATGGAAGACGCGGCGGTTCTTTCCGCAAACGCTGAAAAGATTCGTGCAGCGCTCTGATAAGACTCACACTTTCAAAGTGTAAGCAGGCCGATTACCAGCAGGATTTCCGCAACGAGCACGCCGACGAGCAATCGCTTACCGGTAATGAGAAAGGCGGCAAATCCTGCCGCGGCGGAACCAGCGCGGAGCCAGAGCGGCGAATTGGCCAGTTCTCCATTAGGATAGAGAATAAGCTGCGCGATAACGCCTGCAACCAGCGCAGTTGCGACGCAGCGCACGAAAACGAGAACTTCTGAATCCTCCCGCACGCGCCCACCAACCAGCACCCCCATCAGCCGAAACAGATAGGTTGGAAGCGCTCCAGCCAGGAGGATAAACAGAAACGGCCACCACCAGGTCGAAAAGCTGTCCCAATTCATTCAGTTGCCCCCACCGATACGCGGCGCATCCGGTGAAAACCGAACGCTATCAGCCCACCGAGAACCCCCGTGATCAGCAGGTCATATCCAGGAGTCAGATGATGAAATATGGGGAATAGAACGATCCCGGAAATCATTGCGGCCTGCCCTGCCCTTTCTCTGGCTGAACGCCAGAGCGACGTCAGAAAATACATCGGCGTCAGCATGAAAAGTGCCGCGAAAACAATTGGCGGAAAAGACGTCGATAACGAATAGACGATAGCAACGACAATCGCATTGGTTCCCACCAGAACCATACCGATCCCCGCAAAATAGCTCGTCCGCATATCACGCGGGATCTTGCGCAGCTCCTCCATGGCCATGACCCAGGCGGTGACGGCAACGAAATGACACAGAGCAGCGAGCGTCAGTTTTCGCGTTTTCGGTCCCTGCAACTCGGGAAGCAGCGCGACCACCATTGGCATCAAACGCACGGACGAAAGTCCCACTGCGAGAGCCGCGGCAGGCAAAGCCACACCTGCACTGATCGCTCCGATCAGAACGACCTTTGCCGGAAGCGCCCAGATGGTCAGAGTCATAAAGACGGCTTGAACAACGGTGATGCCGCTTTCAATTGCCAGTCCCGCAAAACCGATAAACGAACTCATCAACAATAGAGCTGGAATGCTGCAAATGCGTGTGCAGCCGCGCAAGAACCATCGCAGGTGACGATGGTCTTCTGAATTTTGCTCAGGATAATCGGAATGAATCGGTGGCATGGAGTCACGTTAGAGCAAGGTCCGAGCAAGTTGCACCCGGTTTTTACCGCTCAGATCGGAAAAACTCAGTTTTCCTTCACACCAACCTCATGTTCACAACAAAACGGCCCTCAGAGAGGGCCGTTCCGCTTGCTTGTTACTTCTTACGTGGCACTTTTGGCACCGAAGATTTGGCCGCCGAGGACTTCGAGGAAGATTTCGGCGCCGGTTCGTCCTTGCCCGCCAGCACCTTCTCCTTCTCTGCCTTCTTCGGCGCAGCCTTCTTGCGTTGCAGCTGCTTCTTCTCAGCCGGAATGTCCTTCTTCGGACTTACCGGCTTATCAGCCACGCTTTCCAGCGAAAGATCGGTCTTGCCGTCCGGTTTCGTCACGACGTCCACACGGACCGTGCCACCATGCTTGAGTTTTCCGAAGAGCACCTCATCAGCCAATGGCTTCTTGATGTGTTCCTGGATAACCCGGGCAAGCGGACGTGCGCCCATGCGCTCGTCGTAACCCTTGTCAGCAAGCCAGGCGATTGCGCCTTCGGTCAGTTCGAAGGTCACGCCGCGCTCAGCAAGCTGAGCTTCAAGCTGAAGCACAAACTTCTGCACAACCTGATGAATGACGGGAACCGGCAACGGACCGAACGGAATGATCGCATCCAGTCGGTTACGGAACTCAGGCGTGAACAAGCGGTTGATCGCTTCCATGTCATCGCCTTCGCGACGCGTGGAACCGAAGCCGATTGCTGCCTTCGCCATATCCGACGCACCGGCATTGGTGGTCATGATCAGGATCACATTGCGGAAGTCGATCTTCTTGCCGTTGTGATCGGTCAGCGAGCCATGATCCATTACCTGCAACAAGATGTTGAACAGATCGGGGTGTGCCTTCTCGATCTCATCAAGCAGCAGCACGCAATGCGGATGCTGATCGACGCCATCGGTCAGGAGTCCGCCCTGATCGAAGCCAACATAGCCGGGAGGCGCACCGATGAGCCGCGATACGGTGTGGCGCTCCATATATTCCGACATATCGAAACGCAGGAGTTCCACGCCCAACGAACTTGCCAGCTGTTTGGCGACTTCCGTCTTGCCGACGCCGGTCGGGCCGGAGAACAGGTACGAGCCGATTGGCTTGTCCGGTTCGCGCAATCCCGCACGGGCGAGCTTGATCGACGCTGACAGCGCTTCGATGGCCAGATCCTGACCGTAAACGACACGCTTCAGTTCAGCATCCAGATGCGAGAGAACCTGTTCATCATCCTTCGATACCGACTTCGGCGGAATACGGGCCATCGTTGCGATTGTCGCTTCGATTTCCTTCACGCCGATGGTCTTCTTGCGCTTGTTCTCAGGCAATAGCATCTGGCTGGCACCTGTTTCGTCAATCACATCAATTGCCTTGTCTGGCAATTTGCGATCCGAAATATAACGCGCAGAAAGTTCCACTGCCGTCTTGATGGCATCGACCGTGTACTTGACCTTATGGAAATCCTCGAAATAGGGCTTCAGCCCCTTCATGATTTCAATCGCATCCGGGATCGAAGGCTCATTGACATCTATCTTCTGGAAGCGACGCACCAAGGCACGGTCTTTCTCGAAGAACTGACGATATTCCTTATAGGTCGTCGATCCGATGCAGCGGATAGCACCCGATGAAAGCGCCGGTTTCAACAGGTTCGATGCATCCATCGCGCCGCCCGAAGTGGCGCCAGCCCCGATGACTGTATGAATCTCGTCGATGAACAGAACCGCACCCGGATACTCTTCGAGCTCCTTGACGACCTGCTTCAGACGCTCTTCGAAGTCACCGCGATAGCGGGTGCCAGCCAGAAGTGTGCCCATGTCGAGCGAGAATATCGTCGCATCGGCAAGCGCTTCAGGCACCTGTCCTTCAACGATCCGCTTGGCAAGACCTTCGGCAATCGCAGTCTTGCCGACGCCGGGATCTCCCACATAAAGCGGGTTGTTCTTCGAACGACGGCAGAGTACCTGAATGGTGCGGCTGATTTCGCTGTCACGACCGATCAGCGGATCGATACGCCCGGCCTTGGCCTTCTCATTCAGATTGACGCAATAGGCAGACAGGGCGTCCTGCTTCTTCTTGGCGCTTTCCTCCTGTTCTGTGCTGGTGCGTTCTTCACTTGCGCTCTCTGCGCCGCGCGGCGGGCGAGTTTCGCTGTTCTGCGGGCGCTTGGAGATGCCATGCGAAATATAGTTCACGGCATCATAACGTGTCATCTGCTGCTCCTGGAGGAAATAGGCAGCATGACTTTCCCGTTCCGCAAAAATGGCAACCAGCACGTTGGCACCGGTTACTTCCTCACGGTTCGAGGATTGCACATGAATGACCGCGCGCTGAATGACGCGCTGGAAAGCGGCAGTTGGCTTGGAATCTTCGTCATAACCCGTGACGAGATTATCAAGTTCGCGATCAATATAGTCGGTAACGATACGTTTGAGATGCTCAAGGTCGACGCTGCAGGCACGCATCACTGCGCCCGCATCCTGATCGTCGATCAAGGCAAGCAAAAGATGTTCGAGCGTCGCATATTCGTGATGCCGCTCGTTTGCAATTGTGAGGGCTTGATGCAGGGCCCTTTCAAGGCTTGGGGAGAACGATGGCATATGACCTCACTTTTTCTCCATCACGCATTGCAGCGGATGCTGGTTTTGGCGGGCGAAATCCATGACCTGGCTAACTTTGGTTTCGGCGACTTCGTATGTAAATACGCCGCACTCGCCGACCCCGTGATTGTGAACATGCAGCATGATGCGCGTGGCATCATCCTGGTTCTTCTGGAAAAACCGCTGCAGGACATGAACGACGAACTCCATGGGTGTGTAGTCGTCATTGAGGAGCAGGACACGATAGAGGCTGGGCTTCTTGGTTTTCGGCTGTGTACGCGTAACTACAACGGTGCCGTTTTCCGGACCATTTCCGCCGTCAGTCTTGCTTTGCATGACTATATCGAGATGCCTCATGAAACCTATTACCCGGATGCCCATCTGCCTGACCCAACTTGCCCTATTATGTAGGTCGTCATGTGGTGATTTTAAGCCCTTCATTGGCACTTGCAACCGGGACTTATTGCAATAACGAGGCTTGACACAGTTATATGATGTCGTCCGAACGATAGGTCATGACAAAACAGCTCTATGTAAAATAGCCGGAGCACTTCGCTGCCAAATAATATAGGTACTAATAATTGGACCTAATAAACTCGACCCTATAAAAAGCGGAACACAAATTGCGGTTTCACGAATACGAAAAAAGTACTAATTTTCTCACATAATCAAAACATTAATAAATGCATTAGGGCTACTAACAGAACATACTTTTTAAAACCCGCTCATTTCTAGAGGCTGCCTCTCCCCTTCCACCCAAACAAGGCAGCAGCAAAACTAAACTCGCGCAAGCGGGTTTTTTTGTGTTGTGACACCACTGCCTTCCCCTGATACGAACACCGCATTTCATTGACACATCTGCGTGAACGTTCGCAACGCACCGGGCCTGAACGGACTGTCAGCGTTACGGCTTCCTCAAAATTTTTCCGAAATTTATGAACAACACGGTTACCATAAACGGATTGGTAACGCTGATGGCAGTAGGATCACCGAATTAGACGCTGTGTGCCTTTTGTGTCGCAGTTCAAAAAATCCGGGATACAGGTAGGTCATCATCGTGCGTACCGCATTTAGTAAAGTCGCATATGCCTTGAAAAGAGCGGCGCAAGCCACCCTTCTTCTTGCAGTTGTAACGGGGTGTTCGACAGCTTCGACAACGATACCGGCGATAGCGGCTAGCGATAGATATGCAGCGATCGTGATCGATGCGAACACCGGCAAAACGCTGTTTGCCTCGAATGCGGATGCACAGCGCTATCCAGCTTCCCTCACCAAAATGATGACTCTGTATATGCTTTTCGAGGCAATGCAGGCAGGACGCATGAACAAGGACACGCGTATCCCGGTGTCCGCCTATGCCGCCGCACGTCCGCCCACGAAAATCGGCTTCCGTTCGGGGCAAAGCATTCGTGCTGAAGATGCAGCGCTGGCCATGATCACAAAGTCGGCCAATGACGTGGCAACTGCCGTCGGCGAATATATCGGCGGCTCCGAAGAGCGCTTTGCGCAGATGATGACAGCAAAGGCTCGTCGTCTTGGCATGCGTAACACGACGTTCCGTAACGCATCGGGTCTGCCGAACATGGCGCAGCATACGACTGCACGCGACATGGCGATTCTCAGCATCGCACTTCGCCAGCATTTCCCGAACGAATTCTCCTATTTCTCCCGCCGCAGCTTCGTTTTCCGCGGACAGACCATCAACGGTCACAACCGTTTACTCGGTCGCGTTGAAGGCGTGGACGGCATCAAGACCGGCTACACCAATGCATCCGGTTACAATCTGGCCTCTTCAGTCAGTCTGGATGGCCGCAGGCTCGTAGCGGTGGTCATGGGCGGCAATACCGGTGCAAGCCGCGACGCCCATATGACTCAGCTCATCCGCAAATATCTTCCTATGGCAACGCGTAGCCGTAACGCTGCACCGCTCGTCGCCATGCGCAACGATGCACCGCAGGTCGTTGCTTCGATCGATCTTCCCAAGGCCAAGAATGCCCCTGTTCCTGTAACCCGTCAGGTTGCAGCCGTGGACGACATCATCAACAACGAAAGCGGTGAAGGCGATAGCGACCAGCCTCAGGTTCTGGCACTTGCAGCACCGACCGCGCGTCCTGCTGCGCTGGCCGCACAGGCTGCGATCCGCCCCACACCAAAGGCCGCCGTCCCGTCTGCACAGGCTCAGGAAGTCGATCCGGTCACCACGGCATCCGCCCCTGCTGCCGGTGGCTGGGCTATCCAGATCGGCTCCCTCCCGAGCGAAGGTCAGGCACGGGACATGCTTGCCAAGGCTTCTGCCACGGCAGGTGGCACGCTGCGTGCGGCGTCGCCCTATACCGAGACCTTCAACAAGGGTAGCGCAACTTTCTACCGCGCGCGCTTTGTTGGCTTCTCCTCCAAGCAGGCTGCTTGGGATGCCTGCGCCTCGCTGAAGAAGAAAAACTTCGGCTGCTATGCAGTCGCGAACTAATCGATTGCGAGGGGTTCTGCTCCCTCGTTGCCAGCTTCAAACCCGAATTTGTAGTGCGTAGAGGGTTTCGAGATGTCAAATATGAGAGAAACTTTCGGCCAGCCGCCGTTCAAAACGGCCGACTGGACACAGGATGAAGGCAAGACTTCAGCCTTCGGTGCATTGTTCTCGGTGCAAGGCCTCAAGCAGGCTGCCCTGCGAATTGCCGATGTAAGGCGAGGCACCGGCTTTCAGACCAAAGATCTGGTCGGGCTGCTCGTCTCTCATGCAGCCCGCAACAAGCGACTAGTTCAGCCACGGGCTTCCATGCGGATGACCCTGCCGGTGAATTTCGACCGAGTTTCTGTGCGCCTGACGATAGAAAACTGAATGAACACCAGATGAAATGAAAAAGGGCCTGCCGGTTACCCGGCAGGCCCTTTTTCATGAGTGTGTCAATCTTCAAAGCAACCCCAGCGCCGCGAGCTCCTGTCGCAATTCTGCAGGCAAGGCAGCCCTGCCCGCTTTACCAGCAGCCTCATCACGCGGAACTTCATTTTCAGCCAGATAGCGCCAACCCTGAAAGGCACGGCGTGGCTGCCACTCAGTCGGAATGACCTTGGGTTCGAGAACAAGGTGGCAGCGATTGATACCCTGCTCATCTGTAAATGGACGAACATCCAGCAGGCGCTGACGGCATTGGACGTTGCCCTTGATAACCCAGTAGAGCGAGCCACCTTCCAGCAGCTCATCGATCCGTTTCGGAACCATTCTCGTTGTGTGAAACTGTTCCGGCACCAAACCGGCCGCACGCTGTTCAGCGAGACGGAAATCGATCCAAGCCGCGAGATCTTCGATACTGTCGCAGCCGACACAAAGTTTGACGAGATTGAGAGCCATAGGGGTGATTTAGCCAAGACGAATGCGCGCTTCAAGCCTGAAGCATCGCATTCCGCCCAGAATTGCGAATCAACAGGCGACCACGTTGACGGCGAGACCACCCTGACTGGTTTCCTTGTAACGCTCGCTCATATCGTGACCGGTCTGGCGCATTGTCTCGATACAAGCGTCGAGAGGTACAAAATGCTTGCCGTCGCCCTTGACAGCAAGTGACGCTGCGGTCACCGCCTTCACCGCACCAAGCGCATTACGTTCAATGCACGGCACCTGTACAAGCCCGGCAACCGGGTCGCAGGTCATGCCAAGATGGTGTTCGAGCGCAATTTCAGCAGCATTTTCAATTTGCTCAGGCGATCCGCCAAGCACAGCGGCAAGACCCGCTGCCGCCATTGCCGATGCTGATCCTACTTCGCCCTGACAACCAACTTCCGCGCCAGAAATCGATGCGTTGTGCTTGATGACACCGCCAATTGCGGCAGACGTCAGGAGAAAATCGCGAATGCCTTTCTCATCGGCATCATCATGAAAATGCAAGTAGTAGCGCAGAACCGCCGGTACAACGCCTGCAGCACCATTTGTCGGTGCGGTGACTACCCGGCCGCCGGACGCGTTTTCTTCATTGACCGCCATCGCGTAAACCGAAAGCCAGTCATTTGCCAGAAGCGGGTTGCTGCGATTATTGCGCCAGTCATCCTGAAGCTTATCATGAAGCTGTCGCGCACGACGACGGACATTCAGGCCACCCGGCATGACACCGTCCCGGCTCAGTCCACGCTCGATACAGCCACGCATGGCCCCCCAAATACGATCGAGACCATTATCCAGATCACCGCGTGCCATATGCTTTTCTTCATTGGCCCGCTTCATTTCGGCGATCGACAGCCCGCTGTCGTGGGCCATCTCAAGCATCTCAGCAGCACTACGGAACGGAAACGGCACATCAGCCTTGTCGTCCTGCTTTGCACCGCTGCGCTGAACGCGGCTCAGCTCTTCTTCGGTCACCACAAAGCCGCCACCGATGGAAAAGTATGCCCGACGCAAGAGAAGATTGTCATCGGCATCGAATGCAGAGAAAGCCATGCCGTTGGCGTGCCCCGGCAAAGGAGTCTTCCGATCCAGTACGAGATCGACCTTCGGATCGAAATGATAGGCCAGATGTCCTTCGGGTTTCACCTTCTTCTCGGTAAAAACCTTCTCTACTTCAACGTCCATAATGTCGGGATCAATCGTATCCGGCAGATGACCGCAGAGCCCCAGAATGACGGCTCGATCCGTCGCATGCCCGACGCCGGTATATGCAAGAGAGCCGTGCAGGCTCGCTTTCAACCGGTGGATTTTCGAATGCGCAGGCCGTGGCCAGTTTCCGCCTATAATTTCATTGAGAAACATGCGCGCAGCCGTCATCGGGCCCATCGTATGCGAACTGGAAGGCCCAATGCCAATCTTGTAAAGATCGAAAACCGACAGAAACATTCCACACCTTCTGCAGCCGTCATAAAGGCTGATTGATTCCTGATCGCAGCGTCGCCCGCGATTTGCCTGATCGTCCATTCTAGACAAAAATCGGCAAAAAGTCGCTAACGCAGAAACCGCGTATCTCTATCAGATAGTGTAGGAAAGGATCAACGCAAACGGAATGCTGAAATGCGGCATCAAATTTCCGGAATACGTAACGCCGCCTGACTTCTAGAGCATTTCCTGTTTTGTTTGATTCATTGGAAATGCTCTATCCGTTTGTTTTCACGCATGTCTTTATCCCGAAACCGGTTCCCACTTTCGGGAGACATGCTCTAGACGGAGAACAGATAGGCCATGAGGATGACAGCAGCGAGACCAACGACTGCCCAGAGCGTAACGCCCCAGCAGGATTTTTGAACGGTTTCGTCCATGGAGATTTTGGCAACCTTGTTGTGCAACTCTTTTACACAGCGTCCTTCACAACGCTGTTACCGATCATATAGCTTCGTGAACAACGGAACGCAACGGCGAAAAGCGACTGAATTGTGGCGATAAATTTTCTGGATTGAACATCCACCTCATGAAAGCTTTCTTTATCAATCAGTTACCAATAGATAACCTTAACAAAAGCTTTAAAGTGACGGCAGAAATGCGGCATCAGGGTTGAGGTAGAAGCATATCTGTCTTGCCCGCCAACCAGTAAGCGGCAAGTCCTACCCACTCACGCATGGCCACGCTGAACCGCGAAAGCGCTTCATTCGGGGATTCGAGATAAAGGGCAAAACGCTCGCTGGCGCGCGTCTTGTAGTCTACCGGCCAGGCGACAATATCGAAATCCGCCTTGCGAAAGCAGCCAACGGATCGCGGCATATGATATGCGGAAGTCACCAGAAGCCACGTTTCGCCGGGCTTGGGCTGGGCCAGTTCTTTCGAGAAAATTGCATTCTCAACCGTGTTCCGAGACTTGTTTTCATAGATGTAACGTTCGCCGGAAAAGCCGAGATCTACCAGCATCTGCCGCGTGCTATCTGCCTCTTTGACGGATTCTTCGAAAAAGGCTCCATCACCTCCGGAAACAATAACCCTGGCGTCTGGATATAATCTCGCCAGCCGCATCGCTTCGAAAATGCGGTCGGCCGCGCTATTCAACTCGAAACCTTTGCGCCCGGCATTAACGTCGCCATTCATATAGCCGCCAAGAACAACGATCCCATCCACATGTCGTGGCATTGCATCCGGCTTCGCGAAACGATCCTCCAGCGGGGCAAGCAGAACAGAACCCAGTGTCGTGAAAGCCGCAAAAAACAGAATGGCGATAGACAACCCCAGCACACTCATACTGAGCCGTCGGGAACCTCGCCATATGGCCAGAAAAGCAATCAGGACAAGAACGAGAATTATCGTAACAGGTTGGAAAAACAGCCAGAAAATCTTCGACAGACTAAAAAACAATCAAGCTCTCCAATATCCAGCCCTCTGTCCGTGCCCATGCCAGCACGAATCCGTGTGCGACCGCATACTATAGTGTTGCAAAAGCCTGTGTTAGAGATTTGCCGGGAATCGAAAAACGCCGGATAGCGCTATCCGGCCGGAAGGAACCATGTCTAACATCACGCCCCAGGATATTGCACCTTCGTCCCGTATTCGTCTCGGGCGCATCGATATTGCGCGTGGGATCGCGCTGATCGCCATGGCGATCTACCATTTTGGCTGGGATCTTGAGTTTTTCGGCTATATGGCGCCTGCCACAACTGCCCATGGGGGCTGGAAGCTTTTCGCCCGCTGTATTGCTTCAAGCTTCCTGTTTCTGGTCGGCTTCAGCCTCGTTCTGGCGCATGGCAACGGGATTCGCTGGAAATCAATGGCGAAACGGCTGACACAAATCGTAATCGCTGCGGCCGCGATTTCAGCAGTCACATGGTATATGTCGCCGGACAGTTTCATCTTCTTCGGCATCCTTCACCAGATCGCTCTGGCAAGTGTGCTCGGTCTTATTTTCCTGCGGCTGCCCGCCATTGCAACATTGATCATTGCAGCGTTGGTCATCAGCGCCCCACTTTACGCAAGCGCCGATATTTTCAACAATCCCGCGCTCAGCTGGGTCGGCCTTTCGACCGTAGCGCCGCGTTCGAACGATTATGTGCCGCTGTTTCCTTGGTTCGGAGCTGTCCTTATCGGCATGGCGGCGGCGCGCATGTTTCAGCGTTTTGGATGGCTTCAGCTCTTGGCTGGCGGGATCAAACCCCAGTTTCTTGAAAAGCCGCTGACATTTATCGGCAGGCATAGTCTGGCTTTTTATCTCATTCATCAGCCAGTTCTGATCGCGCTAGTTTATGTCTTCTCACAACTGATGCCTCCGGCACAGCCAACACCGCGAGAAGCTTTCACGCAATCCTGTGTGGCTGCATGCCTGCAAAACGGAAGCGAACAGCTATGCCAGCAGTTCTGTGGCTGTGTCGTAACAGAGTTGGACAAGGCAAAACTGTTTGATGATGTCTTTAGCGGCAAGATTGATCAGGAGAACAACAGCACGGTCCAGGATATCGCACAAATGTGCTCACCGGTGCCCGATACTCAGTAAAACAGATCAGGTATTGACGCCCAGTTCGGCAAGACGTTCGATGCAGGATTCCTCGATCTGGTCGAGTTCGCCCAGCGTCTCCTCAATGTCGCGTCGCTTCTGGCGAAGATCGGCGCGTTTTTCCTCAACGCGCTTCATGAGCAGCTTCAGCTGCCCCGTCTCGCCGGGCGGCTCACGATACATCTGGATGATTTCGTGGATTTCGGCGATCGAAAAACCAAGCCGCTTGCCACGCAGAATCTGCTTGAGAAGATGACGGTCGGCGGGACGGAACAGTCGTGTGCGGCCACGTCTCACAGGAGCGATCAGGCCTTCATCTTCGTAGAAGCGCAAAGTACGGGTTGAAATACCGAACTCGCGCGTCAACTCTGTGATCGTATAATATTCGCGCACCACAACATTCCTGCCTTATATCAAGCGGACCAGCCTCTAAACCGAATTGAGTTCAGAGGCTAAGTTGTGCTCCCCCATTTACGTAAAAGTCAACATTAAACCGATGCGAACTAAAATACATCTAGCTACAATTTGGCCGAAAACCGGAATAATCAATTTCACTTACCGCCACAAACGGTGAAGGCTTTTCCAAAGGGTATTGAGCTGAAACCCCTTAATTTCCGCTGATTTCCCATGGATTGCGACTTGCCATCATATTGCCGCTCATGCGTTATGAACTTGCGGAAACCAGTTACAAATGGCGATTCATGCGGCGCTCTATAAAATTTACCTTGATCGGACTTGTCGTCATCGCTGTGATAGGCGCGGCCCCATTTGCCGTCGAACCAATTGTCGTGAGGATCGGAGAAGGTTCGATTCGTCAGCTCGCCAGAGACGGTAATTTCTGTCAGACAGAGCAATGCGACGAAGGCATGAATTACGCGCTTGGCTTTCTCGAAACCAATTATGCCCTGTCGCCTCACGACGTTAAATGGTGTATGGGCGTCGATGTCATTTCCCATTATGAGTTGCCATTCGGTAACGCATTGAAAAAGTCAATAACCGACCGAATGTACCAACGTTGTGGCGATCCGAAGCAAGATGAACCACCCGGCGATCATACGGATGAATAAAGGCGCTCTTCATGAAGCGATTTTTGCGCATTGGCGCCTGGATGATACTTCTGGCCATCCTTGCAGTTACGATCAGCCCGATTAAATTCCGCCCCGTGACAGGTGAGCCCGTCGATCTAGAGCGGTTTGCGGCTTTCTTTCTGGTCGGTGCCTTGTTCGCCCTCGCCTATCCTCGCCACTGGATGGGTGTTCTTCTGCTAACAGTCGGCTGCGCCGCACTTTTCGAACTGATGCAACGTTTGGCACCTGGGCGTCACGGCGAGTTCATAGACTTTGTTTTCAAGGCGGCCGGAGCCATATTTGGCATTGCTGTTGGCTATGGCCTCAGCCTTATGCGCCCTTTCCGGCAAGAAGGCTGATCAGGCAGCGGGAATAGCCTTCAGTCTGTCGCCTGCCGTTTCACGCATGAATTCCAGATGGATCGAACGTAGCAATGCGGCCAGATCGTCATTGGCAGCAGCAAATCGGCCGCCCCCGACAGCCTCGCACATGAGTGCTGATATTTCCGCAGCGCCCATACGCTTTCGCCCGGCAGCAACCGCCCGCCAGGCCTCGATGGCAACAATCAAGGGCGCATGCGTGGCATCGCTCAATCCGGAAGAGCGAAGAAGCGCAGCAAGGGCAGCAGGACGTCCGCCCGAAATAATCGCACAAATCCGCCTATCATCGAGATCGGAAAGCGCGCCCAGCAAGCTGGCGAAGAAATCTATACGGCCTCCGGCAACGGCACGGATAACAAAACTGGTCGTGATTTCACCGCGCAGACGCAGATGTTCGACCAGCGCCGGGAGTTCTTCTTGTGAACAGTTTTCCGCCAGTTGCATTGAGGCACGAGCGGTCGCATCGCCTACAACCTTATCGGCGCGGCGTTGACCCAGAAGCAATTTCACCAGTGGAAGAGATTGGAGAACCTCTCCGACTTTCACTGCGAGTAGATGACGGCATTCAGCCGGAAGATGCGGATGGGCCAGCAAGGCTTCCCGTACGACAGCATCATGTCCGCAGCGCTCGCTGATGCGCCGAAACGAAACGGGGGCGATACGGGCGCAGCTGTTGAAGAGCATTTCAGCAACAGCTTCATTATTCCCGACTTCGGCGATTGCCGCCGCGACTGCGAATGAAACATGCGGGCGCGCGGCAATCAAAACCTGCATCGATGGAGCGCTATAGGCCACACGATCAATCAGATCAGCGTCGCTAAGAAGCCTTGAGCGTGCAAGAATATATCCCGCCACCTCCGGTTGATCGGCTGCAAGCGCCGTTACGATATGCAAAGGCGAATGCACGCTGGTCGAAAGCACATCTGCAATAGACATGCGAACTTTCGGGGAAGGATCATCAAGCAAAAGCGTCAATGCGGCTTCTGCATGTGCACGAGCATGATCAGACTGAAGCTGGTCAATACATTGCCGGGCCAACTGAGCAGCACGGACAACGCGCGCAGCTACCGGCTCGCAGCCACCGACAAACGTATCTTTTTCGATATACATTCTGGCCCCGCTCCAGATCGTTCTTGTATTCGAAAATGATAAATTAAAATGGTTTACGAGCGGTTTACCATGTTTGTTAACCGCATTGTCGCAGCATGGAACCGAACGCGTTTTCACTCGTTTTATCGTCATCAATTCAACGGAGACTTCAAATGGCCGACGAAAAGATCACGAACGACATCCAGCAGGCTCTCGAAAAGCAGATTGCCGATATGCGCACTGAACTGAAGCGCCTTTCAAAGTCGCTGGCGTCACATTCTGGCGAGCTGAGAGAACGCGCGGAGGACGTCATGGATGATGCGTCCGGTCGTTTCCGTCATGCCGCGCAGGCCGTGCGTGAACGCGGTCAGGTCGTTGCCGAAACGGTTCGCGAAAACCCAGGCACAGCCACAACCCTTTTCGGAACTGCCGGAATTATCGGTATTCTCATCGGCGTTGCCATCGGGTGCGCCATTTCTGATCGCCGCTGAACAGCAAGAACAGCCTGATACTTGTGCCCGCGCTCAATGCGCGGGCTTTTGTTTGCACTCTTTACGAGACGGTTGTGGTCTGCTAGCTCCCGGTCATTGGCAGTTTGCCACCGGTCGCAGCCTACCCGGTCAAAACAAGGACGAGCGCAATCAAGCGCTGCAAGACTGCGACGTGGCTTGAAACAAAGGCACGCAAATGTCTGAAAAGACGATATATTCCGATCTCAAGCAGCTCGGCTCCAACGCTTCGATCCCACAAAATCCGGGAGATGCCATCCTTGAAAGGGTCGCAAATCCGCAAGCGGGAACGCCTTACTGTGTGCGCTTCACCGCACCTGAATTCACCTCGCTATGCCCAATGACGGGACAGCCAGACTTTGCGCATCTGGTCATCGACTATGTTCCCGGCCAGTGGCTGGTGGAAAGCAAATCTCTGAAACTGTTCCTGTTTTCCTTCCGCAATCACGGTGCATTTCACGAAGATTGCACGGTAACCATCGGCAAGCGCCTCGTCGAACTGCTGGAGCCGGAATGGCTCAGGATCGGCGGCTACTGGTATCCACGTGGCGGTATTCCCATCGACGTTTTCTTTCAGACCGGAGCGGCGCCGCAGAACGTCTGGATACCGGAACAAGGCGTGCCCAACTATCGTGGTAGAGGCTAGAGCATTTCCAGCAAAAGTGCGAAGCAGTTTTGCGTAGGATAATGCGAAAACAAAGAGATCGAGCGGTTCCAGTGAACCCGTTTTAACTGGAACCGCTCTAGTTGATCGGAGTCGCTGTTGCGACTGAAGATCACGATCCCTATTATAGAAGCAGACCACATGGCCCCTGAAAGGACCCCCATGAAAAACTTCGCTATTCTGATTTCTCTGGCCGTTCTTGCCGGATGCGGGGGAGCTGGTAAGGCGGCCATGGATACAGGCAAGAGTTTTGATCGATTCGCCTGCATGTCGCGCAATTTCAAGGGCGAACCGCCCTGCCCGCAGCCGGAAGCTACAAACCAGAAGGCACAGTAAAACCAGAAAGGAGGCCTGTCATGGCTATCGAACCCAAGGACGTTCTCGATTTCTGGTTCTCGCCGAAGATGCGAGAAAACTGGTTCAGCAAAAGTGATGAGATCGACGCGGAAATTCGTGAGAAATTTCTGACGGCTTACGAAGATGCTCGCGCCGACAAGCTGGAACACTGGAAACAGCAGCCAGAAAGCGCGCTTGCGCTCACCATTCTGTTCGACCAGTTTCCGCGCAACATGTTCCGTGGTTCACCGCGTTCTTTTGAGAGTGACGGGCTGGCCCGCGATGTGGCGGCACAGGCGCTCGACCACGATTTCGACCGCAAACTATCGCCCGAACAACGCCAGTTTTTCTATCTGCCATTCATGCATAGTGAGCATCTGAGCGACCAGAAGCGCTGCGTCGATCTTTATGAAAGGCTCGGCGACGAGTTCTCGCTCGGTTTCGCCCGCCAGCATCACGATATCATCGAACGCTTTGGACGCTTTCCCCATCGCAATAAGGTGCTTGGTCGCGATACCACCCACGAGGAAACCGAGTTCCTCAAGGAACATACAGGCTTCTGAAATTCAGAGCGCATCCCGAAAAGTGTGAAACGGTTTTCGGATAAGATGCGCGTTAGACAAATATCTAGAGCAGCCGATAAGGCAATATTCCGCGGCGGTCGTGATCGACCGCCAATCTGCTTTTAAGCGGCGGAACGGCGCGCTGCACACATTCAGCGCGTTCACAGATACGGCAGGAAACGCCAATCGGATCGAAGGCAGAGCGCACTGCGATGTCGAGCCCATCCGCATAGACAAAATCCTGCGCGTAGGCCACCTCACAGCCAAGGGCGATAGCGTAGCGCCGCTGAGGTGCATTGAATCCCCCCTCGCTCTTGGTCAGTTCTGTCGCAATGCAAAGATAGCGCGCACCATCCGGCGTTTCGGCAAGCTGCCGAATGATCCGTCCCGGCGTCTCGAATGCCTGATGCACATTCCATAGCGGGCACGCAGCACCATAGCGCGCAAATTGCAGCTTGGCAGCGCTGTGTCGCTTCGTGATGTTTCCAGCCCTGTCTATGCGAGCAAAAAACACCGGTACGCCCCGATGGCCGGAACGCTGCAAGGTGCTAAGCCGATGTGCAACCTGTTCCAGACTTGCCCCGAAACGCGATGCCAACAGCTCCAGATCATGGCGCAGCTCCTTGGCTGCTGAAAGGAATGTCTGATAGGGCAGCATCAGCGCCCCGGCGAAATAATTGCGCAAGCCGATCTTGCAAATTTCAACAGCCTCGGCAGAGCGAAAATCCGCTCGTCCAGCAATCGTGCTCACCAGTTCTTCCATTTCCAGTTCGGCGATCTGGAACGCGATCTGGAAATTGCGGGTCGAAGCGGGTGAATAAGGATTGAGATAAAGCACCCGTGCAGCAGGATCGAACCGGCGCAGGACTGCCTCCTCCGGCCCGGCCCGCGCAATGTGCACGCGGTGGTGCTCCGCCATATATTGCGGCAAGGCTACACCGATGTCCCGACCCGGAATGTTTAGCTCCGCTGCCAGCTTTTCTGCCGCAATATCAATCTCATGTACGTAATTGTCGATAAAATGGAAAAAGTCGCGAACTTCCTCATAAGGCGCAGGCTCCGCAGTAGACGGAGCGCGACCCAGCTGATTATCCAGACTTGCGAGCTGTTCGCTGTTGCGGCGATAGGCCTGATGGCAGGCAATCAGCGCATGAGCCAGCCCCGGCGCATTTTGCGTAATGAGCTTCAGTTCCTGCAGGTTCGGCTTGTAATTGTCGAAAACGGGGTCAGCCAGTGCCTCGGAAACAGCTGAAAGCAATCGATCATCATCCCCCAGTGAAATGGCGCCTATATCGATCTGGTAGTTTTCAGCCAGCGCGAGCAAAACGGCTGCGGAAACAGGCCGCTGATTATTCTCGATCTGATTGAGATAACTCGTTGAAATACCGAGGCGTTCAGCGAAACCCGACTGGGTTGCCTTATGTTGTTCGCGTATTTCGCGTATCTTTCTGCCGATATAAAGTTTTCTCGGTGCCATTTTCGCAAATTCGCATTTCGCTATTTGCAAATTTATATCTTACACAATCGCACCTTTTCAAGCTTTTCCAGAACGCCTTCGGATTTTAAGCAGGAAGGAGAAAAAGACTATGTTTTCAGTTTCATAACTCGCCTTCCAAAGGCCACCCAAAAGTGGGGACTTTATGCAGGAACTTCTTGAGCAACTCGAAGCCCGCCGTACGGAAGCCCGCCTTGGCGGTGGTCAGCGCCGTATCGATGCCCAGCATGGCAAAGGCAAGCTTACTGCCCGCGAAAGGATCGAAGTGCTTCTCGACGAAGGATCGTTTGAGGAGTTCGATATGTATGTCACGCATCGCTGCACCGACTTCGGTATGGAAAAGCAGAAGGTCGCTGGCGACGGTGTCGTGACGGGCTGGGGCACGATCAACGGCCGGCAGGTCTATGTATTCAGCCAGGATTTTACCGTTCTGGGCGGCTCATTGTCCGAAACCCATGCGCAGAAAATCTGCAAGATCATGGATATGGCCATGAAGAACGGCGCGCCGGTAATCGGCCTCAACGATTCCGGTGGTGCGCGCATTCAGGAAGGCGTCGCGTCACTCGCGGGCTATGCCGACGTGTTCAAGCGCAATGTGGATGCGTCTGGTGTGGTGCCGCAAATCTCGGTCATTATGGGCCCTTGCGCAGGCGGTGCAGTCTATTCGCCAGCCATGACCGACTTCATCTTCATGGTGCGTGACAGCTCATATATGTTCGTGACGGGTCCCGACGTGGTGAAAACCGTCACCAACGAAATTGTCACCGCGGAGGAACTGGGCGGTGCCTCGACCCACACCAGAAAGTCATCGGTCGCCGATGGCGCTTATGAGAACGATATTGAAGCGCTGGAACAGGTCCGCATTCTGTTCGACTTCCTGCCGCTCAACAATCGCGAGAAGCCACCAGTACGCCCGGTATTCGATGATCCGGCCCGGCTCGAAATGCGGCTCGACACACTGATTCCAGATAGCGCCACCAAGCCCTACGATATGAAGGAGCTTATCCACGCACTGGCCGACGAAAGCGATTTCTTCGAAATTCAGGAATCTTTCGCGAAGAACATCATTACCGGCTTCATCCGTATGGATGGTCAGACTATCGGTGTCGTTGCAAACCAGCCCATGGTGCTTGCCGGTTGCCTCGATATCGATTCATCGCGCAAGGCTGCCCGGTTCGTTCGCTTTTGCGACGCCTTCAATATCCCGATCCTGACCCTTGTGGATGTTCCGGGCTTCCTGCCCGGCACGGCGCAAGAATATGGCGGCGTCATCAAGCACGGCGCAAAACTGCTCTTCGCTTATAGCCAGGCAACTGTTCCCATGGTCACGCTCATCACCCGCAAGGCCTATGGTGGCGCATATGATGTGATGGCCTCAAAACATATCGGTGCTGATATCAATTATGCCTGGCCGACGGCGGAAATCGCCGTGATGGGTGCCAAGGGTGCAACAGAAATTCTCTATCGTTCCGAGCTGGGTGATGTCGAAAAAATCGCCGGGCGCACGAAGGAATATGAGGAGCGTTTCGCCAATCCGTTCGTGGCCGCTGAACGTGGGTTCATCGACGAAGTCATCATGCCGCATTCCTCGCGTCGCCGCATTGCCCGCGCTTTTGCCAGCCTGCGTAACAAGCAGCAAAACACGCCGTGGAAGAAGCACGACACCATCCCGCTGTGATCACCCGGTTCATTTGAGTAAACGCACATGATCAAGAAAATTCTCATTGCCAATCGCGGCGAAATCGCATGCCGGGTCATCAAGACGGCGAAGAAAATGGGCATCGCAACGGTTGCTGTTTATTCCGACGCCGACCGCAATGCCCTGCATGTCAAAATGGCCGACGAAGCGGTCCACATCGGACCAGCGCCGTCCAATCAGTCCTATATCGTCATCGACAAGATTCTGGCTGCGATCAAGGAAACCGGCGCGGATGCCGTGCATCCCGGCTATGGCTTTCTGTCGGAAAATCCGCGTTTCGCTGAAGCCCTGAAAGCCGCCAACGTCACCTTCATCGGCCCACCGGTGAACGCAATTGAGGCCATGGGCGACAAGATCACCTCGAAGAAGCTTGCCTCCGAAGCCGGAGTTTCCACCGTACCTGGTCATATGGGTTTGATCGAAGACGCCGACGAGGCGGTTCGCATTTCCACATCCATCGGCTACCCGGTCATGATCAAGGCTTCCGCCGGCGGCGGCGGTAAGGGCATGCGTATCGCGTGGAACGACGACGAAGCCCGCGAAGGTTTCCAGCTTTCGCGCAATGAGGCCAAGTCTTCTTTTGGCGACGACCGCATCTTCATCGAAAAATTCGTTACCCAGCCGCGCCATATTGAAATTCAGGTTCTGGGTGACCAGCACGGCAATGTTGTCTATCTGGGCGAACGCGAATGTTCCATCCAGCGCCGTAACCAGAAGGTCATCGAAGAAGCACCTTCGCCATTCCTTGATGAAGCCACCCGCAAAGCCATGGGCGAGCAGGCAGTGGCTCTCGCAAAGGCCGTTGGCTATTACTCTGCAGGCACGGTGGAGTTCATCGTTGATGGCAGCCGCAACTTCTACTTCCTTGAAATGAATACGCGTTTGCAGGTTGAGCATCCGGTGACGGAGCTCATTACCGGCATCGACCTCGTGGAAGAAATGATCCGAGTTGCATCGGGTGAAAAGCTCCGTTTCGACCAGAGCGACGTGAAGCTCAACGGTTGGGCTATGGAAAGCCGCCTCTATGCGGAAGACCCATATCGCAACTTCCTGCCCTCTATCGGCAGGTTGACCCGTTATCGCCCACCAGCCGAAGGCCGCAATTCGGATGGTACGATCGTGCGCAATGACACTGGCGTGTTCGAAGGCGGCGAAATTTCGATGTATTATGATCCGATGATCGCAAAGCTCTGCACCTGGGGGCCGGATCGCACCAGCGCCGTAGATGCGATGGGAGATGCTCTGGACGCATTCGAGGTTGAAGGCATCGGTCACAACCTGCCCTTCCTGTCGGCAGTGATGGATCATCCGCGTTTCCGCGAAGGTGCACTCACAACCGCATTCATTGCCGAGGAATATCCGGATGGCTTTGCCGGCGTCCCGGTTTCGGAAGATGATGCGCGGGTGCTTGCTGCGGTTGCTGCCCAGATCAATCTGGCGATCGAGCAGCGCAACATGCAGATTACCGGACGGATTTCCAGCGAAAAGCAATCGGTCGCGACTGATTGGGTGGCGACACTTGGCGGGTTCACCCTGCCGGTTCGCATTGTGGAAGGCGAAGGCGGAACGACGATCAATTTCGTGGATGGCGGTAGCCTGCCAGTTGCCAGCGACTGGCATCCCGGTAGCCATCTGGGCTCATTTACCGTCGGCGGCAAGCCCATTGCCATCAAGGTTTCGCGCGTGGGCACTGGCTGGCGCCTGCGCTGGCGCGGCATGGATATGGTCGCTCACGTCCGCAAGCCACGTGTCGCAGAACTCGCAAAACTCATGCCGGTAAAGCTGCCTCCAGATACGTCGAAAATGCTGCTCTGTCCGATGCCGGGCGTCATCACATCGATCCTCGTCAAGGATGGTGAAACTGTCGAAGCCGGTCAGCCACTGGCCACCGTAGAAGCCATGAAGATGGAAAACGTGCTGCGTGCGGAACGCCGTGCTACCGTAAAGCGCATCACAGCGGAGGCTGGCTCCAGCCTTGCCGTAGACGAACTGATTATGGAATTTGAGTGAGGTCGATATGAGCGAGCGCCCCACAACCCGAGCAGACTGGGAAGCATTGGCCGAGAAGGAACTGAAGCGGCCAGCTGACAGCCTCATTTGGCAAACGCCAGAAGGCATTGACGTCAAGCCGCTCTATACGGAAGATGACCTTCAAGGCATCGACCATCTGGGCACCCTGCCCGGCTTCGAGCCTTTCTTGCGCGGTCCTCGTGCGACCATGTATGCGGGTCGTCCATGGACGATCCGGCAATATGCGGGATTTTCGACGGCCGAAGAATCCAACGCCTTCTATCGCAAGGCTCTCGCTGCCGGTCAGCAGGGCGTTTCGGTTGCCTTCGATCTTGCCACGCATCGCGGCTATGATAGCGACCATCCGCGTGTTGAAGGCGATGTGGGCAAGGCTGGCGTTGCCATCGATTCCGTCGAGGATATGAAGATCCTTTTCGACGGCATTCCGCTGGAAAAAATTTCCGTTTCCATGACCATGAACGGCGCGGTGATCCCGATCCTCGCCAATTTCATCGTGGCGGGCGAGGAACAGGGCGTGCCCCGCGCCCAGCTTTCCGGCACGATCCAGAACGACATCCTCAAGGAGTTCATGGTCCGCAACACCTATATCTATCCGCCGGAACCCTCCATGCGGATCATTGCGGATATCATCGCCTATACGGCAGCCGAAATGCCGAAGTTCAACTCGATTTCCATTTCCGGCTACCATATGCAGGAAGCGGGCGCGACACTGGTTCAGGAACTCGCCTTCACGCTTGCCGATGGGCGTGAATATGTGCGTGCCGCCCTGAACAAGGGCCTGAATGTCGATGAATTTGCGGGACGACTGTCATTCTTCTTCGCCATCGGCATGAATTTCTTCATGGAAATCGCCAAGCTGCGCGCCGCGCGCCTGCTCTGGTCGCGCATCATGAAGGAATTCGATCCGAAGAAGCCCGGCTCGCTGATGCTACGCACGCATTGCCAGACTTCGGGCGTATCGCTTCAGGAACAGGATCCCTACAACAATATCGTCCGCACCGCATTCGAGGCCATGTCAGCTGCTCTTGGCGGTACGCAATCGCTGCACACCAATTCCTTCGATGAAGCCATTGCTTTGCCAACCGAATTTTCGGCTCGTATCGCTCGCAATACGCAGCTCATCCTCCAGAACGAAACCGGCGTAACCAAAGTGGTCGATCCGCTGGCAGGTTCTTATTACATCGAAAACCTCACCAACGAGCTGGCCGAAAAGGCCTGGGCGCTGATCGAGGAAGTCGAAGGTCTGGGCGGCATGACCAAGGCGGTCGAAAGCGGCCTTCCGAAGCGCCTCATCGAAGAAGCAGCGACCAAACGGCAGGCGGCTGTCGATAAGGGCGAAGAGATCATTGTCGGGGTCAACAAGTTCCGGCTGGAACAGGAAGACGAAATCGACATTCTGGAAATCGACAATTCGGCTGTTCGCCAGTCGCAAATTGCACGTCTCAATCGCATCAAGGAAACGCGCAACAAGGCAAAAGTCGAAGCAGCTCTGGCAGAACTGGAAAAAGTTGCAAAGACCGGCGAAGGCAATCTTCTCGCCGCCGCTGTTGAAGCCTCCCGTGCTCGCGCCAGCGTCGGAGAAATTTCCGACGCCATGCGCCGCGCATTCGGCGATCATGCTGCAGTTCCGAAGGTCGTCAAGAAGGTTTACGGCGCGGCCTATAAGGACGAGCCCGAATATCAGACGCTGGTTGAGCGGCTTGGCGATTTTTCAAAGCAGATCGGCGAAACGCCGAAAGTGATGGTGGCAAAGCTCGGCCAGGACGGGCATGATCGCGGTGCCAAAATCATTGCGTCAGCCTTCGGCGATATCGGCTTCGAGATACTGGCCGGGCCACTGTTCCAGACGCCGGATGAAGCTGCCGATATGGCGATCAAGTCCAAGGTGCATGTTCTTGGAGTTTCGTCGCTAGCAGCCGGTCACAAGACACTTCTGCCTCAGCTTGTGGATACGCTCCGCAGGAAGGGCGCGGAAAATATCATTGTCGTCTGTGGTGGCGTCGTTCCCCGTCAGGATTATCAGTATCTGTTCGACCACGGTGTGGCGGCGGTTTTCGGCCCCGGCTCGAATGTGCTTGATTGTGCCCGCGCCGTGCTCGACCTGATGGAAGGCAAACGTCGTAATCTGTAGTATTCTCAGATGGATATGCCCTTTACAGGACTCATTTTCTGAACAACTTCAGAAGCCGGGTGAATAGCCCGGCTTCTTGCGTGGAGCATTTCCAGCAAAAGTGCGAAGCGTCTACGCGGGGAAATCATTTCACTGGACTGATTTCTGATCCCGCTTCGATGCGTCACATAATGCGACGCAACAAATACACAGAACGGTTCCAGCGACTCCGTTTTAACCGAAACCGCTCTAGAACCATCATTCAGTTTTTCGGCCCGGCGAAGCCGGCAATCGTGGAACTGGTAACCGAGACCGGATCGCTGGCCGGGAACGTATCTTCCAAGCCCTCTTCAAGCTGGCGCTCCAGCTCTGCCCGGTCACCCGCGCGGCGCGCGCTGGGGCGTGTCAACAGGTTTTCAGGCTGAATGCCGCATTCCATACATGCAACGCCCAGCGCTTCGCCGAGCTTGATCGCGGCACGATGTATCACTTCATCGCGCGCCAGTTCCGCTTCCGTCTCGTTCTCAACCTTGACAGTGATCTTCTCTTCGCCCTCGGTGACGAACTCCACCATATAGAGCTTGAAGCCCCCAACCGAACTGATGCGGGTTTCGACAATTTCCATCGCTTGACCTCCGCGTTTTCTATGAGGATCAAACGTCGACCAGCGCCTGAAAGTTCCGCATATCTATGCAATTACGGAACCCCGCCCCTCCATCAAGCGTTTCTCGCCTGTCGTCTGGAGGTTGCGATGTCACAGTTCTTCACAAAGCTCAGCGAAAAAGCCGCCGAACTTGCAGGCCATTATCTGGCATTCGGGCTGGCAACCTTGTTCATCCTGTTATGGGGCATTAGCGGGCCTTTCTTTGACTTCTCGGATACTTGGCAACTGGTGGTGAATACATCGACCACAGTCATCACATTCCTGATGGTGTTCCTTATCCAGAACGCACAGGATCGCGAAGCAAGCGCGACACAGGCAAAACTCGATGAAATTTTGACCATCGTCTCAACAGCCAGGAGTGAGACCATAGGTGCGGAACACCTTCCTCTCGACAAGCTGAAGGCAATCTTGAAGCACCTTGAAGAGCAAAGCAAAAAAACCTCGACCGAAGAACCAGAATAAGCAACCCGATCTTTCCGGTGGAATGTTCACGCCTATATCCCCTCCGGAGAATTCTTATCATTAGCAGAAAGGATGTCCCATGGCCGTCACCAAGAAGCAGGAAGCTCGCGCTCTCAATGCCGACGAAAAAGAGCTGGTGGAAAAGTCGCACCATCCTTTTTTGCAGAACGTCCCCGACGAAGAACTTTCTCATCTGGCGAAACTGATCCGCGAACGCCGCAAGAAGGCGAAAGATCAGGCCCACCAGCGCAGGCGCGAAGTGCGCGGAAAGGGAGCCGCTCGTGGCGCGACACCCTCCAAGGCGGATGAAGGTTCACATCTGAAAGTTTCCGTTCTGGCTATGGCGGTGCGTCGCATCAACACCGAAGTTGAACGCCGTCGTCGCATGTCAGCCAGCGCCGAACTGATCGCCAATGCCCGAAAAGCGCTTGCGACCAAAGAAGCCAACGAAAAGAAAGGCAAGGATTTCAACACGCGTCATGCGTTGAACGGCATGCGCAACATCCCGAACGAGAAATATGACAGCCTTGTCCGCCCAGCAGAGCGTGGACGACTCCGTAAGGCCGCAAGTGTCGCTCAGGCGAAGAAGGACACTCGCCAGAAAGACGCGGGTTAGAGCATTTCCAACGCCGTCTTTCGGGAGGGGGGTGCGAAAGCCCGGTCCAGACGTTTCAATTGATCTTCGGAAAGCCGCAAGTCTGCGGCTTTTCTGTTATCCCGCACATGATGCAGGTTGGACGACTTTGGAATTGCTATGACATTGCCGCTGCGCATTACCCACGCAAGCGCAACTGAGGCTGGCGTTCCTCCCGTCTCGCTTGCAATTTCCGCCAGTACGGAATTGCCCAGCAATCGACCTTGCTCGATAGGCGAATAAGCCATCAGCGGAATCTTACGCCCGGCACACCATGGCATCAGATCAAATTCTGGGCCGCGCCGCGTCAGATTGTAAAGTATCTGGTTCGTTGCAACGGCATTGCCGCCAGCTATACCGACGAGTTCTTTCATGTCATCCGTATCGAAATTGCTGACGCCCCAGCTCACTATCTTTCCAGCATTCTGTAATTCATCGAACGCAGCGACAGTCTCCTCAAGCGGATATCGCCCACGCCAATGCAGCAAATACAGATCAATGTGATCCGTGCGAAGGCGCTGCAGGCTCCTCTCGCAGGCCTCGATTGTGCCCTTCCAGGACGCATTGAACGGCAATACCTTGCTGACGAGAAACACATCATCGCGACGGCCCGTAATGGCTTCGCCAACAACGTCTTCCGCCTCTCCATCAGCATACATTTCCGCCGTATCGATCAGCGTCATCCCGAGATCGATGCCGCTTCTCAGTGCTTCGATTTCATAGCGGCGTTGCGTGCTGTCCTCACCCATATACCAAGTGCCCTGCCCGAGCGCTGGAACCGTCTGGCCCGAAGGCAGGGTGATCTGTGATATGGTTCCCGTCATTGCATCTTCCCCTATGAAACGATCATTGCCATGATCGCTACATAGCCGGAAAATTCAAGACCTTGAGAACAAGGGCTCAAGCAAAATGCAGACCGAAACCCTGCATGAGCCTGCGGATGGCATAGTCCGGATTGCGGG